>WNFU01016828.1_pt1 | contig 37994 bp, 34 predicted proteins | sample 5400121 | NCBI WGS metagenome assembly WNFU01 (sample SAMN13153360, study PRJNA577476) | soil metagenome | isolation source: 100 cm soil or saprolite under grassland replicate 1 | place: USA:California | collected 2016-06-15
TGAGCGCGATGTTGAACGTGTATCCGCCGAACAGATCGACCAAAGTGATGAAGATGAGCAGAAGGGCCGCCTCCCAGCGGCCCCCGGTCTCGATCAAGTGCGGCTTTCCGAACACGGCGACCAGCACGACCGCGAGCGGAAGGAGCGAGGCCATGCCATCCACCACGCCGATGAAGCGGCCGGTGGCCGTCGGCAACGCGAAGGGAATGGAGATGAGCTGAAACGTCAGATAGATCGCGGCGATCCACGCCATGTTGAATCCGAGCCGTTCGGTGGTGAACAGGCCCAGCGTCGCATTCAGGCTCGGGAAAGATCCCGCGAACCAGAAAAAGTAAACCTCCCACAGCGCCAGCCCGACTGCGAACAGAACGCTCATCCCGGCAACGGATAGATGGCCGCGGCGCATAGTCGCCTCCTTCAGGACATTCACAGCAATCCGATCAGGTTGACGCATTGTCATGCCGGAGCCCGAGCGCAGCGAGGGAGCCCGGCCATGACGGCCCGATGAATCCTACACCTACCGGAGCAACTTTAGAGAGTCCCTCCCCTACCCGAGATGCTGGGCGCGCGTCGAGGGACTTGATTTCGCCGCTGCCAGCTGGCGTGCACGTCGGGCTTGATTCGCAGGCTGCAACGGGAGTGTTCTCAGCACCACGCCCGCGTCGCGTTTTCCGGAGACCGTGATGGTGCAACGAAGTCGCTCGGGGAACCGCCAGGATCGACAGGCTGCTGCCGAAGAGCTAGCCATCGCCGCGCTCGGCTTCATCGCCGGCGAGCCCGAACGGCTCGGCCGCTTCCTGGCGATGACCGGAATAGGCCCCGACTCGATCCGCGAGGCCGCGCGCGAGCCGCAATTTCTCCTTGGCGTGCTCGATCACCTCGCCGCCGACGAGAAATTGCTGCTTGCGTTTGCCGCGGAAAACTCAATCGACCCCAGCGCGGTGATCAAGGCGCGTGATACCATCGCCAGACGCCGTTGGGAGCGCGACACGCCCTGAGCCGTTGCAATAGCGCTGAGCGACAGCGCTGAGCGACGGCGCGACAGGCGGGAGGACGATGCCAGGCTTCTGCCGCGATTGCCGCCGCGACGTGTCGGAGCAAGCCGCGCGTTGCTCCGCCTGCGGCTCGCCGCGCCTGTTGCACCATCCCGAGAGCGACACGCTGGCGATCGCGCACGTGGATTGCGACGCCTTTTACGCCACCATCGAGAAGCGTGACGATCCGACGCTCGCTGACAAGCCGGTCATCGTGGGCGGAGGCCAGCGCGGGGTCGTGCTCACCGCCTGCTACGTCGCGCGTACCTTCGGCGTGCGCTCCGCGATGCCCATGTTCGAGGCGCGGCGGCTCTGCCCGCACGCCATCGTGGTGCGGCCGGACATGGAGAAATACGCCCGCGTTGGACGACAGGTGCGCGAACTCATGTTCAAGCTCACGCCGCTGGTCGAGCCGGTGTCGATCGACGAGGCGTTCATCGATCTGTCCGGCACCGCGCGGCTGCATGGAATGTGGCCGGCCAAGGCGCTCGCCGGTTTCGCGGCCGAGGTCGAACGCGCGCTCGGCATCACCGTGTCGATCGGGCTCTCCTGCAACAAGTTCCTGGCCAAGATCGCCTCCGATCTCGACAAGCCGCGCGGGTTCGCCGTGATCGGCGGCAGCGAAGCTGCCGCGTTCCTGGCGCCACGATCGGTGACGCTCATCTTCGGCGTCGGCAAAATCGCGCAGCAACGCCTGGCGCGCGACGGGCTGCGCACCATCGGCGATCTGCAGCGCGCCGGTGAGAGCGAGCTGCGGCGCCGCCACGGCGCCGAGGGCGCGCGGCTGTTTCGCCTCGCCCGCGGGATCGACGACCGGCCGGTCCGCGCCGAGCGCGAGGCCAAGAGCATTTCGGCGGAAACCACCTTCGATCGCGACATCGCCGATTTCCGTGCGTTGGAGCTGCGACTGTGGCGCCTTTCCGAAAAAGTCTCCTTCCGCCTCAAGACCAACGCGCTTGCCGGCTCGACGGTAACGCTCAAGCTCAAGACCGCCGATTTCCGCATCCGCACGCGGGCACAGTCGCTCGGTCATCCGACCCAGCTCGCGTCGCGGATTTTCGCGGTCGGGCGCGATCTGCTCGCGCGCGAAACCGACGGCACGATGTTTCGGCTCATCGGCATCGGGTTGTCGGGCCTGTGCGATGCCGATGGCGCTGATTTTGCGGACCTCATCGATCGCCGCAGCGCCGAGGCTGAGCAGGCAATCGACCGGTTGCGGAAGCGGTTCGGTGACGAGGCCGTGGTCAAGGGGCTCGCGCTCGAGGGCGAGGAGGACGAATGAGCCGGCGCGTGGGACGAATGCGGCGGCGCTGGTGTTAGACTCGGGGCAAATCGGACTAACCGGGAGGAACGACGATGCGATCAATGCACACCCTCATGACCGCCGCGCTCGCTGGCGCGGCGATGTTCGGCACCATCGGTGCCGCGGCGGCCCAGACGCAGTTGAAGGTGATGGTTTTTCCCGGTCTGTCGAACCTTCCGATCTTTGCGGCCCAACATAAGGATCTGTTCGCTAAGCAGGGCCTCGCCATCGACCTTCTGAACACGCCGAACTCCGACGTGCTGCGCGACGGGCTCGCCAAAGGCGACCATCAGATCGCCCATGCCGCGGTCGACAATGCGGTGGCGATGGTTGAGCTGGCTAAGGCCGACGTCGTGATCGTGACCGGCGGCGATAACGGCTTCAACCGCATCTTCGTTCAGCCGGAGATCAACGGTTATGCCGATCTTCGCGGAAAGGCGGTCGTGGTCGACGCCCCGAACACCGCCTACGCGCTGCTGCTCTACAAGGTGCTCAAGGACCACGGCCTCAACAAAGGCGACTACACGGTCCGGCCGGTCGGCGGCACTACGGCGCGGCTCGAAGCCATGACCAAGGACAAAGCCAATGCGGCGGCGGGCGTGCTCAATCCGCCCTTTGCATTCCGTGCCAGAGAGGCCGGCTTGAAAGACATGGGCCCGGCGGCCACCGCGATCGGCGCCTACCAGGCCGGCGGCGCCTTCGTCATGCGCGAATGGGCGAAAGCCAACAGCGACACGCTTGTGCGCTACATCAAGGCCTATATCGAAGGCAGCCGCTGGGCGCTCGATCCCGCCAACAAGGACGAGGCCATCGCGCTGCTCGCCGAGCGGCTCAAGCTTTCGCCGCAGATCGCGGCGCAATCCTATGCCGTGGCGATCAATCCCGCGGAGGGCATTGCCAAGGACGCGAGATTCGACATGGCGGGTTTCAACAATACGCTGAAGCTGCGCGCCGAGATCGAGGGACAGTGGGGCGGCAATCCGCCGCCGGCGAAGAGATACATCGATCTATCGTATTACGATCGGGCGCTGTCGAGCATTCGATGACGGATGGAATCGATGTGCTTGTGGCGGGATGACCCCCGTCACCTGCACGGCCCGCTGTTCCTGACCTCGATCGAGGTGAGCTCGCCGCTGATGGCGAAATCGTTGTAATCGAGCACCAGCGCGCGCGAAATACCGTTCTCGTAGACCTCGAACCTGATGGCATAGACCGGCGCCTGGTCATCTCTGGCCGTTTTATCGAAATAGCTTACGGTGACCGGCCAGCGTTTGAGCCCGGCAAGCGCCGGCTCACCGGCAGCGGCATCGGTCGGGACGCGCTCGTTCGGCGCGATCGCGGGGCCGATGACCGTGAGCGTGTTGTAGACCTTTTCGCCCTTCTCGGATCCGTCGTAGATCGGAACCTCCAGAATGTTCTTGCCTTCGCGCGCGGCCTCGATGATGCGTCGCATGTGATCGGTCGGAAATACCATTGCCGCATCGAGGTCGAACGTCTTGGCGGCAGGCTCCCTCAGGCTGACCACGACCTTGTCGCGCTGGCGTTCGGCTTGCCCGTCGACCGAATCGACCAGCGTCTCGTTGAGGTAGTTCTGCGACTTGAAGATGAACTTCTTTGCCGCGCCGTCTTCCCACGTGGTCGAGCGCAGGTCGCTGAGCGAGACCCTGCCCTCGCCGTTGTCGAGTTCGGACACCTGACGGAACTGCAGCGCGTAGCCGTCGCAGGCATTGCCGGAGAAATCGTAGAGGATGCGCCCGCGCGCGGCCACGGCCAACGAATTGCCGCGCGTGTGCGCGAGCTTGAGTTCATAGACCGCGCGATGGGAGGCGAGCTCGCCGGCTGGCGTCAGCGCCGCTGCGCGTTGCACGCCCAAACCGCCGACCAAAGTCGCCACCATGATGGTGCCGAGCGTCGACTTGCCGAAGATCGTCATCACAGTCTGCCTCCGCGCCGCCGACTTGCGGCGCAACATAGGGATAGCGTTCGCCGCCTGCAACCATGCAATGCCGGAACGCAGTCCTCCGCCGCTTGCATGCGCGCGCCCGATCGGCGAAGACAAGGCATCCAAAGCGCAGCAGGAGGACGCCATGGCTGGAATGGTCGACAAGAAGCTCGCCGAGCTCGGAATTGCGCTTCCCACGCCGGCAAGCCCCGTCGCCAATTACATCCCGTTCGTGCGCGTCGGCACGCTGCTGTTCGTTTCCGGTCAGATCTGCCTCGACGCGGGCGGCAAGCTGGTCGCCAAAGGCAAGCTCGGTAGCGAGGTATCACTCGAGGACGGCCAAAAAGCGGCACGCGCCTGCGCGATCAACGTGCTGGCACAGGTCAAGGCCGCGCTCGGCGATCTCGACAAGGTGAAGCAAGTGGTGCGCTTGGGGGGCTTCATCAATTCCGACCCGGCTTTTCTCGACGGGCCCAAGGTCATGAACGGCGCTTCCGACCTCATGGTCGCGGTGTTCGGCGACAAGGGCCGACATGCGCGGACGACGGTTGGCGTAGCCGTGCTGCCGGGCGACGCCGCGGTCGAAGTCGAAGGCGTTTTCGAGGTCGCCTGACGCATTCATTATCAATGGCCGATCTCGATTGGTTGATCGCGCGGCCACTCGCGCATCGGGGTCTGCACGATGACCAAAACGGCATCATCGAGAATACGCCTTCGGCATTCGCGGCCGCGATCGCGGCGCGCTACGGCATCGAATGCGACCTGCAAATCAGCAGCGACGGCGAGGCCATGGTGTACCACGACGACACGCTTAGCCGACTGACGGAAACGAGCGCTCGGCTCGACGCGATGACGGCCGCCGAGCTCAAGCGCGTCACTTTTAGAGCAACCCAGGACCACATGATGACGCTCGGCGAATTGTGCGATTTCGTGGCCGGCCGGGCGGCGCTGCTCATCGAGGTGAAGAGCCCGCTCGCCGGTGATCGGCGCCTCGCCGCCCGCGCCGCGACGGTGCTGTCCGGCTACGTCGGACAGGCAGCGGTGATGTCGTTCGAGCCAGCGCAGATCGCGGCATTGCATGGGATCGCGCCCCGATTGCCGCGCGGGATGGCACTGAGAAACCATTCGTGGGCGGACTTCTCGTCCGCGCCTCGGCGCGCGTTCGTCGGCATCGCCAACGCGCTGCGCGCGCAGCCGCGGTTCATCGCCTATCCGGTCGCTAACTTGCCGGCGCTGCTGCCCAGGGTAACACGCAACCTCTTCGGCCTGCCGCTGCTCGCCTGGACCGTGCGCAGCGAAGATGACCGGCGAAAGGCTGCGCGCTATGCCGACCAGATGATCTTCGAAGCATTTCGGCCGTAAACTTGCATGAGCTTGATGAAGGTTCATGATCGAACTTATCGGCGCTAACTTAAGCCGCATGTCCCGGGCGCAGCGCAGCACGAAGTGGTGCGCTGCAGACCCGGGACCGCCACGGCCTGTGGCGGTCCCGGATCAGCGGTGCACCGCTACGCAGCGCAATCAAGGTTGCGCAGATTGCGTAAACTTATCTGCGCTGCTCCGCGCTGCACCGCGTCCGGGACACGCGGCTAAAGTGATTAAATTAGGGCCATGATCGAACTGACGCTGCGAGCAGTGAATTCCATCAGCGAGGTGGCGGCCGAGGCATGGGACGCCTGCGCCAAATCGGTCCGAGCGCGCGCCGGGTGGCAACCGATGCACCTCATCGCCGAAGAGGCCCGCGGCGAAGTCATCGGCGCCGTCCCTTGCTACGCGAAATCTCATTCGCGCGGCGAATACGTCTTCGATCATGGTTGGGCGGAAGCCTATGAGCGCGCCGGAGGCAGCTACTATCCGAAACTTCAGGTTTCCGTGCCGTTCACGCCCGCGACCGGACGCCGCCTGCTCGTGCGCCCCGGACCTCACGCCGAGGCCGTGCGCGCGCATCTCGCCGATGCGCTCACCGACGTCTGCCGGCGCTGCGGCGCGTCCTCGGTTCACGTCACCTTTCCCACCGAGCCGGAATGGGAGCTCCTGGGCGCGCGCGGCTTCCTCAAACGCACTCACCAGCAGTTCCATTGGGAAAACGCCGGCTATGCCAGCTTCGACGCGTTCCTGGCGGCGCTTGCCTCGCGCAAACGAAAGACCATCCGGCGCGAACGCGCTGACGCGCTCGCAGCCGGGGTCAGCGTGCATTGGCTGACCGGCACGGACCTCACCGAAAGCGTGTGGGACGCCTTCTTCGACTTCTACATGGAGACCGGCTCGCGCAAATGGGGTCGCCCGTATCTGACGCGAGAGTTCTATTCGCTCGTCGGCGAGAAGATGCGCGACCGCATCCTCTTGGTCATGGCCAAGCGCAACCGGCGCTGGATTGCCGGCGCCATCAACTTCATCGGCTCGGATACGCTGTTCGGCCGCCACTGGGGCGCCAGCGAGCGCCACCCGTTCCTCCATTTCGAGCTCTGCTACTATCAGGCCATCCAATACGCCATCGAGCACAAGCTCGCCCGCGTCGAGGCCGGTGCGCAGGGCGAGCACAAGATTTCGCGCGGCTACATGCCGACGACGACCTATTCCGCACACTACATTCTCGATCCCGCGCTACGTCGCGCGATCGAGGATTTCCTCAAGCGCGAGCGCGCCTACGTGGCGGCGGCCGGCGCGGAGCTCGCGGAGGCCACGCCGTTCCGCAAGGGGTGACGCTTGTCCCGGGTCTGCAGCGCATCACTGCGTGCTGCGCTGCGCCCGGGACACGAGAAGGAGAGAAAATCATGGCGGCTTACGATCCCAACAATATCTTCGCCAAAATCCTGCGCGGCGAACTGCCCTGCTACAAGATCTACGAGGACGACAAGGCGCTCGCCTTCCTCGACATCATGCCGCGCGCGAGCGGCCATGCGCTCGTCCTGCCGAAAGCACCCGCGCGCAACATCCTCGACGTGTCTCCCGACGACCTCGCCCATGTCATCATGGTCGCGCAGAAGATCGCCAAGGCCAGCGTCGAGGTGAGCAGCGCCTGAAATAACAGGACAAAAACAGGGAGCGGCCGCGTTTGCCTCCGGCACGCAGCGCAGCAGAACGTTGCCGTTCTCCGGTAGTCTCTGCAGCGAGGATTAAACCAAGCCTTCCGAGAGACCCCGATCGCCATCAGCGGCTCGGCGCTGCCGTCCGACAAGTGGGGTCGCTGCGGCGTTGCTGTGAGGCGCGCTCGTAAGCCGGCATCCGGCGAGTCGTATTTGTGCAACGCGGCGGAAAAAAACCTCCACTCCATCGGGAATGTCTCCCGCCGGTACGCGGTAGCGTGTAGGCTGGTCGAGTTGGGTGTGGATCGGCGTGGTTGCCTTTGTCGCCGGGATGGACGCGGCGGCCATGCTGGTACCAGGGGCTGGGGAGGCTCGCCGTGCGAGCCAGGACAATCAACGCGAACCAAAACCGTTCGCACGTCGACCGCGTCGCGGTCGGATGTGCATCGATCGGCATTGCAATGAGCCGACGCGCCCGCCTCATGGGCGCCAGCGCCATCGCGGGCGGCACCTTGCGCGGCCTCGCCGTGGCGGCGGGGATGGTGACGGTCTTCGGCGGCGCACCGGCCTTGGCGCAATGCGCTTCCACGGACACCGGCTTCACCGGCATCTGCGCAGCCGCAGCCGCGACCGGCGCCAACGCCACCGCGGTCGGCCGGGCCGCGAATGCCACTGGTGTCTTTGCCACCGCTTACGGCAACTCCGCCTTCGCGAGCGGCGTCGACGCGACCGCGACGGGCGCGTTCAGCGTCGCGAACGGCGCCAGCGCGACCGCGACGGGCGTGTTCACCTTCGCGAACGGCGTCGGCGCGACCGCGACCGGCTGGAGCAGCGGCGCGAACGGCAACAACGCGACCGCGACCGGCCAACTCAGCGGCGCGAACGGCGACGGCGCGACCGCGACGGGCGCGGTCAGCGCCGCGGTCGGCACCAACGCGACCGCGACGGGCTATCTCAGCGAGGCGAGGGGCACCAGCGCCACCGCCACAGGCCAGGCCAGCTTCGCGAACGGCATCAGCGCGACTGCGACCGGCCAGGGCAGCGGCGCGAACGGCAACAACGCGACCGCGACCGGCCAAAACAGCCAGGCGATCGGTTTCCAGGCGACCGCGACCGGCCAGAACAGCTTCGCGAACGGCGGCAGCGCGTCCGCGACGGGCGCCAACAGCTTCGCGAACGGCATCGGCGCGACCGCGACGGGCGAGTTGAGCGTCGCGAACGGCTTCGCCGCGACCGCGACCGGCCAGGGCAGCGTCGCGAACGGCGGCGGCGCGACCGCGACCGGCCAGAACAGCGTCGCGAACGGCCTCGCCGCGACCGCGACCGGCCAGGCCAGCCAGGCGTTCGGCGGGACCGCGACCGCGACGGGCTCAAACAGCCAGGCGTTCGGCGCCCAAGCGACCGCGACGGGCTCAGACAGCATCGCGGCCGGCGCCCAAGCGACCGCGACAGGCCAAGCCAGCTTCGCACTCGGCGCACAAGCGACCGCGACGGGCGAGGGCAGCCGCGCATTCGGCGCCCAAGCGACCGCGACCGGCCAAGCCAGCTTCGCGAACGGCGGCAGCGCGACCGCCAGCGGCCAGGGCAGTTCCGCGAACGGCACCAATGCGACCGCGACCGGCCAGACCAGCGTCGCGAACGGCACCAATGCGACCGCGACCGGCCAGGGCAGCTTCGCGAACGGCACCCTCGCGACCGCGACGGGCCAGAGCAGCGTCGCGAACGGCGCCTTCGCGACCGCGACCGGCCAAACCAGCGTCGCGAACGGCGACTTCGCGACCGCGACGGGCGTGGCCAGCGCCGCGGTCGGCGCCCAAGCGACCGCGACGGGCGGGAACAGCTTCGCGTTCGGCGACCAAGCGACCGCGACGGGCGTGGCCAGCGTCGCATTCGGCGCCCAGGCGACTGCGACGGGCCAAACCAGCCTCGCGAACGGCACCAGCGCGACCGCGACGGGCCAAGCCAGCCTTGCGAACGGCTTTTTCGCGACCGCGACAGGCGCGGGCAGTTTGGCCAACGGCGCCGCCGCGACCGCGACGGGTACGCTCAGCATCGCGAACGGGGACAACGCGACCGCGACGGGTGTGGCCAGCACGGCGAGCGGCTTGTTCGCGACCGCGACCGGCGTGAGCAGCAGGGCGAACGGCACCAATGCGACCGCGACGGGCGAGTCTAGCACCGCGAACGGCAGCAGCGCGACCGCCATCGGCCAGGCCAGCCAGGCGGACGGCGCCAACGCGACCGCCATCGGCCAGGCCAGCCAGGCGAACGGCGCCAACGCGACCGCGACGGGCCAGAACAGCCAGGCGATCGGCGCCCAAGCGACCGCGACCGGCCAGAACAGCGTCGCACAGGGCGCGACCGCAAGCGCGTTCGGGCAGGGCAGTTTCGCCAATGGCGACGCCACCACCGCGATCGGCCAAGCCAGCACCGCCAATGCGACCGGCGCGACCGCGATCGGCCAGGGCACGAGCGCGAGCGGCAGCCGCGCGTTCGCCGGCGGCATCGCGTCCACCGCGAGCGGCGCATCGGCGGTGGCGCTGGGCGACGCGAGCGGCAGCCGCGCGTTCGCCGGCGGCATCGCGTCCACCGCGAGCGGCGCATCGGCGGTGGCGCTGGGCGACAGCGCGCAGGCGACGCAGACCGGCGCGGTCGCCGTCGGCCTCAACGCCGCCGCCACCGGCACCAACGCCATCGCCATCGGCTCCGGCGCCACGGCGACCGGCTCGGTCGCGGTCGGCAATGCGGCTTCCGCCGCCAACGGCGGCGCCGCCTTCGGCGACGGCGCCGGCGCGACCGGATCGCTGTCGGCCGCGCTCGGCCCCAACGCGGTGGCGAGCGCGCCCAACGCGGTCGCGCTCGGATCCGGTTCGGTCGCCAACGTGGCCAACACGGTCTCGGTCGGCGCGGTCGGCAACGAGCGCAAGATCGTCAACGTCGCCGCCGGTACGCTCGCGGCGGGAAGCACCGACGCGGTCAACGGCGACCAGTTGCTCACCGCCAACCAGCGCGTGGCCCAGGCCTTCGGCGGCGGCGCCGGCCTCGACTTCAACGGCCAGCTCACGGCGCCGAGCTACACCATCCAGGGCACGAGCTACAACGACGTCGGCAGCGCGTTCAGTGCGGTCAATACCCAGCTCAGCGCGATCAGCGGCTTCAGCAATTACTACCGGATCAACAGCACCGGTCCCGCGGCGCAGGCCACCGGCACCAACGCGATGGCCATGGGCACGAACGCGCAAGGGAGCGGAGCCGACGCCATCGCCATCGGCACCAATTCCCAGGCGACGCAATCTGGCGCGATCGCGATGGGCATGAACGCGGCCTCGACCGGAGCCAACGCCATCGCCATCGGCACCAATGCGCTCGCCACCGGCTCCGTCGCGGTCGGCAACGCGGCGTCCGCCGCCAACGGCGGAGCCGCGTTCGGCGATTTCGCCGTGGCCACCGGCGGCGTCGCCAACGTGTCGTCGTCGACCGCAGTCGGCAACTCGGCGAGCGCCACGACGGCGAACGCGGTCGCGATGGGACAGAGCGCGACGGTGCTCGCGAGCAACGGTACTGCGATCGGTGCCAACGCGGTGGTGCTGGCCGCGGCAACCAATTCGGTGGCGCTGGGACAAGGCTCGGTGGCGAGCGCGCCCAACACCGTGTCGGTCGGCGCGCCAGGCGGCGAACGGCGCATCACCAACGTCGCGCCCGGCGTGGCCCCGAGCGACGCCGCCACCGTCGGACAACTCAGCGGCATGGCCGGAAGCCTCTCCGCCGGCTTCCAGTCGCAGGTCAACGGGCTGCAGTCGCAGATCAACAACAACGATCGCCGCCTGCGTGATGGCGTGGCGCTCGCAATGGCCGCCGGCGGCGCCACCTACGACGGGCACGGGGCTGCCGGTGTCGGGCTAACCGGCATCCTCTACGAGACACGCGGCTATCAGATCCAGGCCAACGGGTCCGTCGGCATGGGTTTCGATACGTCCGTGGTGGGGGGGCGTGGAGGAGTCGCGGTGTTCTGGTGAGCCGCTCGCGATCGGGTCCCGCAACCGGGTGGCCGCCAAGCCCAGGCGTCGCGCCACCCCACGCAAGCGCAGATCGCGCGTGCACGACGCGGCGGTCGCCATCAGCCGAACGGCCGCGAGAAGGTGCGCGTCCGAGCAAGGCAAACAACCTGGCCATGCACCTGCGGCGCCAGCGCCGGGGTTGCGCAGCCTCGCGGTTGCGACGAGCAGGTTACGCGCTCAAACCCTGCGGTTGAGCATCTCGATATATTGCTGGAGCGCTCCCGCAGGTATCGCCTTGCGCTGCTCCAACAACGCGACGCACCGACCCGCGAGATCAAAACTGTTGTAACAAGAATGGCCGATCAAGCAGAGGTGCTTGAGCTGATCACTCGACATGCCATCGGGATGAACGAAGTCGCGGACATAGACCACATCGGCCTCGAGCAGTTGATTGAGCGGCTGGGTCGGGTCTCCTCCGAATTGCAGGGGAGAAATCGGCCACTTCTTGAGCGCGGCGAATGCATGGGGAATAAATCCTTGCGCCCGCAGCTCCTGATCGACCTCACCGAAAGACGGTTGCCCTTCGTAGAGATTCACGAACTGCAATTCCGTTTGGATCACGACGGCATTCTTTAGCTTTTCCCTGCCGTGCACCAAGACGGCGAGCTCTCCGCCTTGGATGTCGATCTTCAGGAAATCGATGTCGTCGACCTCGGCAAGATCGTCGAGGCGCTGGGTCTCGATCCGCGTTCGATCTACGACGCGGGCATTGTTCTTGAAGAAGCTGAAGACCTCGAGCGCGTCCGCGCTGGGAACGAATGTGCTCGTCCAGCCGGAATAGGCACAGAGGTTGAGCGTGTGCGCTTCGCCGTCGCCTACCGCATAGGGAAAATAGGTCTCGTTGGCTCCCTTCCTGAGATTCAACTCGGCGAGCGCTGATGCTTGGGGCTCAAAACCGGTGATGCGACACAGCTGCGCGTCCAGAAGTGGCCGGTAAGGCGGCGCGCCCTCGATGGGATTTGCGCCAATATCCACGACATGAGTCAAACGGCTCATGCCGAGGAGGCGCGCCACATCATGGGAGCTTGTCATCGACATCGGTGTGAGGACCACAGGCGAGCCGGCGAGCATTCCGCGATGGCCGGCGCTTCGCGGACTAGAATGTCCATGTTGGGTTTGCCCGGCAAGGCAGCCCGCATCGACCAAGCGGAACGCTCGGCCGGACCTTCTCCATCGCTTGCGCTGACCCTGTCGCGGCGAGGATGTGGCAATTGCGCAACGAGCATAAAAATTGCGTCAATTAACTGTTCGTGACGTTTCGCGTTCACAGGCGGTCGAACATTAGCTGCGCCTAGCGGGCGTAGCACAGCGAGGCGGAATTTTTCCTGGCTGTTGAAGGTGCTACGCCGATGTTACGCAGCGCTGGAGGGCTCGACATGCAAACGGGGAAGCTCCACGTGCAAAGATGCAACAGAGCGGAACAATAGACCGCTGATGGGCAACAGGTCATAGTTAATGCTGGGGTTACGTCACAGTTAATGCTGCGTTAATGCTGCGTTACGTCATTCGATGCTGCGTTTACGTGATCAATTCGAGTTCAGGCGACGCCAATGTCGCTGAGAGGGAGCCGGGGGGCTGACATGAAAACGGACAGAAGGAACGCGACGCAAACTGGTTCGCCCGTCTACGACATCGCGGTTGGGTGTGAAGCGATCAGCATTCCGGTGAGCCGCCGCGCCCGCCTGTTGGGCGCGAGCGCGCTTGCCGGCGGTGCCCTGCGCGGCCTTGCGGTTGCGGCAGGAATGGTGACGGCGTTAGGCGCGGCGCCGGCGTTCGCAGGATGCCAGTCCAGCGCTACGGACTTGAACGCGGGGACGTCTTGCGCCGCCACAGCCTCGACCGGGGCCAGCTCCACCGCGGTCGGCTTCACCGCCAACGCGACAGGCTCCGCCGCCACCGCTTATGGCAACGCTAGCATCGCCAACGGCGACAACGCGACCGCAACGGGCACGGACAGCAGGGCGAACGGCGACAGCGCGACCGCGACGGGCCAGGGCAGCAGGGCGAACGGCGACTTTGCGACCGCGACCGGCAGCGGCAGCACCGCGAGCGGCGGCAGTGCGACCGCGACGGGCGCTAACAGCATCGCGATCGGCACCGCCGCGACTGCGACGGGCGTAAGCAGCCAAGCGGTCGGCGACTTCGCGACCGCGACCGGCGACAGCAGCAAGGCGATCGGCACCAACGCGACCGCGACCGGCATGGCCAGCGCCGCGCAGGGCGACAATGCGACCGCGACCGGCCGCTTCGCCAACGCGATCGGCACCAACGCGACTGCGACGGGCTTCCAGAGCAACGCGATCGGCTCGAACGCAACCGCGACCGGCCAGGGCAGCAACGCGAACGGCGACTTGGCAACCGCGACGGGCTCGGGCAGCTTCGCGAACGGCGGCGCCGCGACCGCGACCGGCTGGAGCAGCACCGCGAACGGCGCCAACGCGACCGCGACTGGCCAGGGCAGCACCGCGAACGGCTTCTTCGCCACCGCCACGGGCCAGGGCAGCAACGCGATCGGCGCCTTCGCGACCGCGACGGGCCAGAACAGCTTCGCGAACGGCGACTTCGCGACCGCGACGGGCCAGGGCAGCATCGCGAATGGCGCCCAAGCGACCGCGACGGGCCACCTCAGCCAAGCCCTCGGCGAGCGCGCCACCGCCACCGGCCGGAACAGTATCGCGGCTGGCATCAGGGCGACCGCGACTGGCGATAACACCTTCGCGCTGGGCAACTTCGCGACCGCGACCGGCCAGTTCAGTATCGCGGATGGCGACTTCGCGACCGCGACGGGCCAGGGCAGCACCGCGAATGGCTCCTCCGCCACGGCAACCGGCCAGTTCAGCACCGCGAACGGCGCCAATGCGACCGCGACCGGCCAGAACAGCGTCGCCAACGGCGCGACCGCGAGCGCGTTCGGGCAGGGCAGCACCGCGAACGGCGGACGAGCGACCGCGACGGGCCAGAGCAGCGTCGCGAACGGCGCCTTCGCGACCGCGACGGGCCAGTTCAGCACCGCGAACGGCGCCAATGCGACCGCGACCGGCCAGAACAGCGTCGCCAACGGCGCGACCGCGAGCGCGTATGGCCAGGGCAGCCTCGCCAACGGCGCCGCCACCACCGCCATCGGTCAGGCCAGCACCGCCAATGCCACCGGCGCGACCGCGGTCGGCCAGGGCTCCACTGCGAGCGGCACGCGCGCCTTTGCCGGCGGCATCGCCGCCACCGCGAGCGGGGCATCGGCGGTGGCGCTCGGCGACAGCGCGCTCGCGAGCGCATCGGGCGCGGTCGCGGTTGGCCTTAACGCCGCGGCGACGGGAACGAATGCGATTGCCATCGGCAATGGCGCAGTGGCGACCGGCTCGGTGGCGCTCGGCGCCGGCGCGTCTGCCGCCAACGGCGGCGCCGCCTTCGGCGACAACGCCATCGCCACCGGGACCAATGCGACAGCTGTCGGCCCCGGCGCCTCGGCGACGTTTGCGAATTCGAGCGCCTTCGGCAATGGCGCCACCGCCACCGCCGCCAATCAGATGGCATTCGGCACGGCGTCGAACACGTACCGGATGCCCGGGCTCACCTCGGCGGCGAGCCTCGCCGCGCAGTCCGGCCCGACCTACGTCGTCACCACCGACGCAAGCGGCAACCTCGCGGCGACGAGTCTCAGCATACCGGACATTTCCGGCCTGAACGCGAACGTGGGCGCGTTGCAGCAGAACGTGCGCCTCCTCCAGGAGAACCTGCAGCACGGATTGAACCAGGCCTACGAGGGCACCGCGATCGCCATCGCCATGGGCGGCGCGGCGCTGCCGGACAACAAGCGCTTCGCCGTCACCACCAACTGGGGCAATTTCCGCGGCACCAACGCCATGAGCCTCGTCGCCCAGGCGCGCATCAGCAACAACGTCGTGGCCAACGCTGGATTCGCCGGCGGATTTCAGTATGGTGGCGTCGGCACTCGGGCCGGTTTGACCTTCGCGTGGTAGTCGCTCGTGTCCCGGATGCGGTGCAGCGCGCAGCGGTGCACCGCTGATCCGAGACCGTCACGGACCGGACGATCCCGGGTCAGCAACGCACCACTTCGCTGCGCTTCGTGCTGCGATGCGCCCCGGACACGCGCGTACGAGCATCGGAATCACAATACTGGATCTCACGGATCAACGTGACCGGAACAGGCTCCAACCGCTCGTTGCCCCGCCTGCTGGCGGCGGGCATGATTGCCGTCGCGAGCCTGGCGGCGGGCGTCATCGTCGTCATGAGCTTGTCGGGCACGCAGTCCCAGCCGCCGGCGCCCGCGCCGGTCAAGATCGCGCAGGCCGGGGAGCCGGTGCAACTCGCGCAGGCGCAGGCGCCCGCGCCGAAACAGAGCGCGCCCGCACCCAAGCAGCAGCCGCAACAACAACCGCCGGCGCCGAAGCCCGCGCAGATCGATCGCAACGGCGTGCTGATTCTCATCCGCTCGACGCTGCTCGCGCTCGACCAGGCCAACAAGACCGGCAACTACACGGTGTTGCGCGACCTCGGCTCGCCGGATTTTCAGGCCAACAGCGCGGCGCAGCTCGCCGAAATCTTCGTCCAGCAACGCCGCGACAACGTCGACCTGTCCGGGGTGGCGGTGATCGAGCCGCAGCTTACGCTGCTGCCGCAGATCGAGGCGAACGGCATGATGCATATGGCGGGCTTCTTTCCGTCGGTGCCGACGCAGGTGAATTTCGAGTTGCTCTATGCGCACCTGCCGCGCCCGCAAGGCCGAGCCCTCCCCCTGCGCCGAAGCAGTGACATGCGGCCATGCCGAGCTTCACGTGTCCCGGACGCGATGCAGCGCGAGCGTTAGCGAAGCGGTGCATCGCTGATCCGGGACCGCCACAGACCGGAACGGTCCCGGGTCTGCAGCGCATCACTTCGTGCTGCGCTGCGCCCGGGACACACTACTGGCTGCTCAGCCGCTCAGTCCCCCAACGAGGCGACCACCCATGCTGCCTGATTCAGCCCTGAAATCGATGCGCGTGATGTTCGCGACCCCCTGCTACATCTCCGGGGTCAGCATGAACTATGTCGCGAGCATATTCAGCCTGGCCCTCGACAGCACGCATGTCGGCCTTCCCTGCATCCTGCATATGCACAGCGAGAGCCTGATCACGCGCGGTCGCAACAAGATCGTGATCAAGTTCCTGTCCGAGGAGTCGTTCACCCACCTCTTCTGGATCGATTCCGACATCGCATTCAACCCGCAATCGGCCTTTCGCCTCTTGCTTGCCGACAGGGACGTCGCCGCCGGCGTGTATCCGATGAAGACATTCAACTGGCCGGCCGAAGGCGTTCCCGCCGGCATGACGCGCAAGCAATTCGAGACCGCGTATACCGATTACCCGTTCAATCCGATCGAGCACGGCAAGACTCGCGTCAGCCAATACGCCGACAGCGACGGCTTCGTCGAGGTGGCGGAGGCGCCGACCGGCTTCATGGTGATCAAGCGCCACGTGTTCACCGCGATGATGAAGCACTATCCGGATCTCAACTACGTGCCCGACGGCCCGCCCAACAATCCGCAGGCGCACCTGCACTGGCGCTTCTTCGACTGCATGGTCGATCCCGATTCCGGCAGATATCTATCCGAGGACTACGCTTTCTGCCGGCGCTGGCGCGACATGGGCGGCAAGATCTGGGTCGATCTCGACTGCAAGCTCATGCATCTCGGCCAGCATCTGTTCGGCGGCGATCTTGCCGAAAGCCTGCGCGTGCAGGGACGCTGGTGAGGCGGATGCTCTAATGCAACCGGCCTGCCGCTAACTCCAATCGTTGGGCGACGCCGAGCAGTCGCTTGTCACGCCGATCCCGCACGCCTGCGCCGGGGCCGTTTGAGATTGGGCTCGCTGCCACCCAGACGCGCCAGTCTGCGGGCGCACTCGCGTTCGATCAGCGCCTTGAACGCCTCGCGAACCAGAGTGGATTTCTCGCGCAGGCCGGTGAAAGCCTGTGCTTTGGCCAGCAATTCGTCATCGAGAGCAAGCGTGGTGCGCATCGGGCTGACTCCAGAGGCACGGATTTGTCATCAAATGATGCCTATTTCAATGCCGACGGAGCGGGTCAACGCCATGGCGCCAAATTAGGGCCGTGTCCCGGATGCGGTGCAGCGCGAAGCGCTGCACCGCTGATCCGGGACCGTCACGGGCCGGGACGATCCCGGGTCTGCAGCGCACCGTTACGCTTCGCTTCACGCTGCGCTGCGCCCGGGACACCGCTTAACTCAGCACTCAGGGGGTCAGAGCTGCTCCGCCGTACCGTCGCCCTGCACAATGGCGATGTAGCGCTCGACCGAGCGTTTGACGGCGTTTTTGCCGCCGCGCGGGATGACGCCGCGATCGAAGAACGCGCCGTAGACCGCGTCGAACGCAAACGGCTCGAGCGTCGTCCAGATGCGCGCCACCGCCGCGCCCGAGAGCGGAATAAGGTTGGGATAGCTGCGCATGAAGCTCACGTAATTGCGGTCGGGGATCAACTGCACGATATCGCCGCTCAAGAGGGCGCCGCGCCCGTCTGCGCCCGCCGCCCAGTGCAGCACGGTGCCGCCGGCAAAATGCCCGCCGCAGCGGATGAGCGTGATGCCGCGCGCGAGCGGCAAGGTGTCGCCGTCCCACAGCTTGATCGCCGGATCGGGCCGCATGATCCATTGCCGATCGGCGGCGTGCAGATGGATGGGAATGCCGCCGAAGGCGCGGCTCCATTCCACCATGGTGCCGTAATAGTGCGGGTGGGAGATGGCGATGGCGGAAAGCCCGCCGAGTCCGTTCACCAGCTCGATCGTTGCGGCATCGATGAACGAGATGCAGTCCCACAGGATATTGCCTGCTCCCGCGCGCAGGATCAGCGCCCGCTGGCCGATGGCAAATTTCGGCACCGTCCCGACCCCGATCAGCCCGGGCTCGTACTGCTGATAACAATTGAAGTGGCCCCGCGCGAGCTTGTCGAGCGTGGTCCACCGCTGGCCGCCGGCAGGCACGAATTGGCGCTCGTCCTCACAGATCGGACAGGCCGACGGCGGATGCTCCGACGGCGTGAATTGGCTGCCGCAGGTCTCGCAGATGAAGGCGGGCATCGCACCACCGCGGACGTTGATCCGATGCGCTTTGTGCTTCAGCGCGGCTCCGGGCGCAACGCCGTTGCGTGCGTGTCGGTCATTGCCGCTGCCCCTGTTCTCACCGCATTGGCGGGCTGATCACATCGTGCTGCAGACTCCTGCAACGGCGCCGACGCAATGCGACGCACGAGACACGGGCCGGCACGGAGGACAGAAATTGACTGTAAAGGCCGCTCGGGGGACGCTCTAGACCTTGACCAGCGGCACCTTCGGCACCGAACCGCGCGGCGACGGGCCGCCGCCTTTCGGTCCGGACGGCTTGCGGCGGGGACTGCGCCGTTTGCGCTTGGCCTCGGGGATCTTCTCGGGCTTCGGCGTGACCGGTCCCTCGAGATATTCGAAGCTGAGCTTGTCGAAGCCGGCTTCATCCTTCACCGTGACGACGCGCACATGGCCGCCAGCCTTGAGCTTGCCGAACAGAACTTCGTCGGCGAGCGCCTTCTTGATGTTCTCCTGAATGAGGCGCGCCATCGGCCGCGCCCCCATCTGCTCGTCATAGCCATGCTTGATCAGCCACTTGGTGGCCTCTTCCGACAGCTCGATGGTGACGTCGCGGTCGCCGAGCTGCGCCTCGAGCTGCAGCACGAATTTTTCGACCACCTTGGCGATGATCTCGGGAGTGAGATGCGCAAAGGTGATGATGGCATCGAGCCGGTTGCGGAACTCCGGCGCAAACAGCCGGTTTATCGCCTCGACGTCGTCGCCTTCGCGCTTGATGCGGGTAAAGCCGTAAGCCTGCCGCGCGAGGTCGGCCGCGCCGGCGTTGGTGGTCATGATCAGGATCACGTTGCGGAAGTCGACCTGCTTGCCGTTGTGATCGGTGAGCTTGCCGTGATCCATGATCTGCAGCAGCACGTTGAACAGATCCGGATGCGCCTTCTCGACCTCGTCGAGCAGCAGAACGCAATGCGGATGCTGGTCGACGCCGTCGGTGAGCAAACCACCCTGGTCGAAGCCGACATAGCCCGGCGGTGCGCCGATCAGCCGCGATACGGTGTGGCGCTCCATGTATTCGGACATGTCGAAGCGGATCATCTCCACGCCCAGGGCGATCGAGAGCTGTTTTGCCACCTCGGTCTTGCCGACGCCGGTCGGACCCGAGAACAAGTAGCAGCCGATCGGCTTTTCCGGCTCGCGCAGCCCGGCACGCGCAAGTTTGATCGAGGCCGAGAGCGCGCCGATCGCCTTGTCCTGGCCGTAGACCACCTGCTTGAGCGTCTGGTCGAGATGCTGCAGCACCACGGCATCGTCCTTGGACACGGTCTTCGGCGGAATCCGCGCCATGGTCGCGATGGTGGTCTCGATTTCCTTGATGCCGATCGTCTTCTTGCGCCGGCTCTCCGGCAACAGCATCTGCGCCGCGCCGGATTCGTCGATCACGTCGATGGCCTTATCCGGCAGCCTGCGGTCGTGGATATAGCGCGCGGATAGTTCGACCGCCGCCTTGATCGCCTCGGAGGTGTATTTGAGCTTGTGATAATCCTCGAAATAGGGCTTGAGACCTTTGAGAATCTCGATCGTATCCGGAACCGTCGGCTCGTTGACGTCGATCTTCTGGAACCGACGCACCAGCGCGCGATCCTTTTCGAAATACTGGCGGTACTCCTTGTAGGTGGTCGAACCGATGCAGCGCAGCGTCCCGGAGGCGAGCGCCGGCTTGAGCAGATTCGAGGCGTCCATCGCCCCGCCGGAGGTGGCGCCCGCCCCGATCACGGTGTGGATCTCGTCGATGAACATGATCGCGCCGGGATAGGCCTCGAGCTCCTTGATCACCTGCTTGAGGCGTTCCTCGAAATCGCCGCGGTAGCGCGTGCCGGCGAGCAGCGTACCCATGTCGAGCGCGAATACCGTGGCGTTCCTGAGCACGTCGGGGACTTCGCCGTGCACGATCCGTCGTGCCAGGCCCTCGGCGATTGCGGTCTTGCCGACGCCGGCGTCGCCGACGAACAGCGGGTTGTTCTTCTGCCGGCGGCACAGCACCTGGATGGTGCGGTTGATCTCCGAATCGCGCCCGATCAGCGGATCGATCCTGCCCTCGCGCGCCTTCTTGTTGAGGTTGATGCAATAAGCCTCGAGCGCGTCACCCTTCTTTTTCGTCTCATCGCCGGTCTTGGTATCGGTATCCTCGTCGGCGCCGCGCACCGGGCGCGCCTCCGACATGCCCGGCCGCTTGGCGATGCCATGGCTGATGTAATTGACGGCATCGTAGCGCGTCATGTCCTGCTCCTGCAGGAAATAGGCGGCATGGCTTTCGCGCTCCGCAAAGATCGCGACCAGCACGTTGGCGCCGGTCACCTCCTCGCGGCCGGACGACTGCACGTGGATGACGGCGCGCTGGATCACGCGCTGGAACCCGGCGGTCGGCTTTGAGTCCTCGTTACCGTCGCTGACCAGGTTTTCCAGCTCGCTTTCGAGATAGGCGGTGAGGCTGCGGCGCAGCTTGTCGAGGTCGACATTGCAGGCGCGCATGACCGCCGCGGCATCCTGATCGTCGATCAGGGCCAGCAGAAGATGTTCGAGGGTCGCGTATTCGTGATGACGCTCGTTGGCCAGCGCCAGGGCGCGGTGCAGGGACTGCTCGAGATTGCGCGAAAACGTGGGCATGTCAGCTCTCGTGATAACGCGTTATATAGTCCCGGCGTTCCTGCTTTTCCATCGTCGCTACTTTTTTTCCATCACGCATTGCAGAGGATGCTGGTGTTTGCGGGCAAAGTCCATAACTTGCGTCACTTTGGTCTCGGCCACCTCGTAGGTATAGATTCCGCACTCGCCGATGCCATGCTGATGCACGTGCATCATGATGCGATGGGCGCTCCCGTGATCTTTGTTGAAGAAGCGTTCGAGCACGTGGACCACGAACTCCATCGGCGTGTAGTCGTCGTTCAACAATAGCACGCGGTAGAGGCTGGGCCGCTTGGTCTTCGTCTTGGTCTTGGTGATGACCGCGGTGCCGGGCGCCCCTCGCCGTTTGTGGTTGTCCTCGTCTCCCAGACGCGGGGCGTTCGGACGGTTGGCGGCGCTTGCGGTCATTTCGGTCGGTCGTCGTAGGGAATTCTGGCGCATCTCGATTTGCAAATCCCGTGCCGGCCCGTCCAAGCCCCTTCAATCGACCGACTCAATTACGGACAATTCGGGGCAATCTCATCGGAAAACTGCGGATTTCTCGCAACACTTCGAGCCGCGCGGCCCTGATCTGCACCAGGCAGGCGCAATGTGCTTTTAAGTCTCGCCGGCCGCTCGGCCGCGATCTCGCTCAATTGAGTTGCCGAGCTCCACGCACGGCACCAGAGCCGCACGGCAAGAGCGTCGCAACGGGCCGCCGAACGCAACCTTAAGGGGCAGCGCGGCGTTTTGCCTGCGCCCGCACGTGCGAGCCAGGCTGCGTAACGGTCTGGCCTCACCCGCGGCTGAGGAGGTCGCTCCGGCATGAGCATATTCCGGCGATGCGCGTGATTCGCCCGCGCGGAGACAGCGACAGGCAGCGCGCGCTATGCCGTGCGGCTCGACCGCTCGCGGTAAGGACGTGACGGTCGCGGCAGAGAAACGGCGCCGCGGCGCCCTCGCCGGCGTGCCGCGCATGGTGCGCCAGCTTGGCCCCGGGCTCATCACAGGCGCCTCCGACGATGATCCTTCCGGGATCGGAACCTACGCCCAAGCTGGCGCGCAACTCGGGTTCGGCATCGGATGGACGATGTTCCTGACGTTTCCGCTGATGGCGGCGATTCAGGAAATCAGTGCACGCATCGGCCGCACGACGGGGCATGGAATTGCGGGCAACCTGTGCCGCCATTACCCCGGCTGGTTGTTGTACTCAGTCGTCACACCTCTGTTCTTGGCCAATACCATCAATATCGGCGCCGACCTCTGCGCCATGGCGGATGTGGTGAAGCTCCTGATCGGGGGGCCCGGCGCAGTCTATGCCGTCGCCTTTGGAGCAATATGCGCCTTGGCGACGATAGTCATGAACTACGCCCACTACGTTCGCGTGTTGAAGTGGATGACGCTGAGTTTGTTCACCTACGTCGCCGCATTATTCGCCGTCAGTATGCCTTGGGGCGAGGCTCTGCTCGGAATCCTGGTGCCTAAACTCGCGTTGAGCAGCGAGTTCTTCACCACTCTGCTCGCCATCCTGGGCACGACCATTTCCCCCTATCTTTTTTTCTGGCAGGCCTCGCAGGAAGCAGAGGACCAGCGCGTGGACCGTCGTGCAAAGCCGCTGGTGAAAGCACCGTGGCAAGCATTCGGGGCTTTCGGGCGCATTCGCGCAGACACGCTTACGGGAATGGCGTTCTCGAATCTCATCGCGCTGGCGATCATCCTGACAACCGCTGCGACCCTCAATAAGGCGGGCATCACCAGCGTGGAATCCTCCACGCAAGCCGCCGAGGCGCTGCGGCCAATCGCGGGCGAATTTGCGTTCGTCATATTCGCGCTGGGCATCGTCGGCACCGGACTGCTCGCCGTTCCCGTGCTTGCCGGCTCGGCCGCTTACGCGATCGGTGAGGCGTGCAAATGGCCGATCGGTCTCTCGCGCAGGCCCGGCGATGCGGCGGCGTTCTATTCGACTTTGGCTGGGTCCACTGTGCTCGGAATGACGATAACGCTGACCCCGATCGATCCCATCAAAGCGCTGTATTGGACTGCGGTGATCAACGGTCTGGTCGCCGTCCCGGTGATGTTTGTGATGATGATCATGACGGCGCAGCCTCGCGTCATGGGTAAGTTCACGATCAAGGGATGGCTGCGGTGGCTCGGATGGGCCGCGACGCTTGCCATGGCGGCTTGCGCGCTGGGCATGATCGCGCGCTGGATTGTCTAGCGCACGTCTGCCACAGCACGATCGTTTCAAAAAATAAAGCCCGGCTCGAGCAGCCGGGCTCTTTCATCCGCGCCGAAGCGCGACGTTACTTGGCCGATGCGACCTTGCCGAAGTGGCTCTCGAACGGCTTGTAAGCCTCCTTGGCGAGATCGGTATAGAGCTCGCCGAGCTTGCTCGCCTCCGCAACGAAGCTCTCATAGGCGGTCTTGGCGTAGTCAGTCTGGACCTCGATCGCCTTTTCGAGCGACTTCGCACCGATGAGTTTCTCGGTCGCGGCGGCAGTTTGCTCGAACACCGTCTTGGAATAGTCCGCGATCTCGACCGTGATCGCCTGCAGGCTCTTGGAAACCGCGCCGAAAGACTTCAGCGTTGCATCCATATTGTCCTTACCCAACTTCTGCACGTCGTCGATATTCCTGACCATGTCGTATCTCCCGGCAGCGTTGCCGATTGCGTATGACTCCCACATGTCTCCAGCCAGCCAGCCGGATTGGCCCTGATATATTGCACTGCACAAAAATGTCAAGCATTTTTTTGCACTGCAATATGGTAGCGGCGTCCGGCACTTAACGGTTTCGCAAGCGACCTGACCTATTATTCCGGACGTGCCGCCAGCGCGGCAGAGCCATCCGTCGCCTGGTTCTAAATCAGAAGCGGGGCAGGCCAAAAAGGTCGGAAAAACTTCAGAAAACCGCCCTTTTTGACTCGTCCAATCGCTTCACCTCGGCACGACAGGGGTGTCAGCGCTTCGCACGGAGCGCGAAGGGGAACGAGGACGGGGGAACTACCATGCTGCGGATCCGGACCGGAGCCCGTGACGGGCTTCGTTGGGGTTTGTTCGGTTTTGTCGCTGCTGTTCTGACGCTTTCAAACAATCCAGCCCAGGCTGCCCCTTACGCCGACATTGTCGTCGACGCCAATTCGGGTGCCGTCCTGCATGCCACCAATCCGGACGCACGACGCCATCCGGCGTCTCTCACCAAAATCATGACGCTTTATCTGCTGTTCGAGCAGCTCGAAGCTGGCAAACTCAAGCTCGACAGCGCGCTCAAGGTGTCGGCGGAAGCCAGCGGGCAGACGCCGACCAAACTCGGCCTCAAGCCCGGAACCACTCTCACCGTCGAAGATGCGATCAAGGGCATGGTTACGCGCTCTGCGAACGACGCCGCCGTCGTCGTGGCGGAAGCGATCGCGGAAAGTGAGGACGAGTTCGCCAAGTTGATGACGCGCAAGGCACAGGCGCTCGGCATGAAGGGCACCGTCTACAAGAACGCCTCCGGCCTGCCCGATGACAACCAGGTGACGACCGCGCGCGATCAATCCATGCTCGGGCGCGCCATCCAGGAACGCTTCCCGCGCTATTACAAATATTTCTCGATCCGCTCGTTCACCTTCCGCGGCCAGGCGATCACCAACCACAACCATCTGCTCGGCAAGGTCGAGGGCGTTGACGGCATCAAGACCGGATATATCAACGCCTCCGGATTCAACCTGGTGACCTCGCTACATCGCGGCAATCGTTATCTTGTGGCCGTGGTGATGGGCGGCGGCAGCGGCGCGAGCCGTGACGCGCGCATGCGCGAGCTGATCAGCGAGAAAATCGCGCAAGCATCGACCAAGCGCACGGCGCCGATGGTCGCCGAGGCGACGTCTTCCGAGCCGATTGTCGCCGCCAGGGCCGAGCCCAAGCCCGAGCCGATGGTCGTGGCCAAGGCCGAGTCCAAGCCCGAACCAATGGCGGTGGCCAAGGCAGAGTCCAAGCCCGAACCAATGGCGGTGGCCAAAGCCGAACCGAAGCCCGAGCCAAAGCTTGCCGAGAAGATCGAAGCAAAAGCGGAGCCGAAGGCCGAAGCAAAGGCCGAGCCCCGCTATGCCGTTGCGAGCGCAATCAGCATGCCCGCGCGGCTCAATCCGGCAGTTGCGCCAAGCGAACGATCGGAGCCGCCCGCAGCAGCAACACTAACGCAAGCGCGCATGGTCGTCGGCTCGACCGACCCGATCCAGCCCGTGCTGGTCAAGACGCTGACGGTGAGGGCCGCAACGAAGACCCCTTCGCTCGTCCCGTTGCAAGTCGCCTCGAGCGCCGCCGAGTCTCAGCCTGCCCAAGCGCCGGCACCCGTTGCGGTGGCGTCGGCAAAGGCCGAAGCCGCTGCCGCGCCGCCGCCAACACCAGCGGCTATGGCAAAGCCGGAAACCGCAGTGCCGCCACCGGTCGCCGCCAAGCCCGAACCACCGGCGCCGGCAGTCATAGCGAAATTGGAGCCCGCCTCCCCCGCTCCCGCCGCAGCACCGAATGCCGAACCGTCGAACGTGACGGCGGCAACGAAACCTGAATCGCCTGCGCCGACGAGCACGGCCAAGCCCGCTCCCGCGCCCGCGGCGGCGCAAACGGCTTCCGCGCCTGCGGTTGCAGCCAACCCCGATCCTGCGCCAGTCGCAGCGCCGGCTACATCAAAGCCACCGTCCTCACCCGTCGCCATTCCGGCACCCAGGCCCGCGGCAGCGCCAGCAAAGCCGCCGACGCTGGCAGCCAAGACGGCTACGGCCGCACCGGCGGCAAAGCCGCAGCACCGCCCCGGCTGGATGATTCAAGTGGGCGCCTATCCGGCCGAGGAGGCCGCCAAGCAGCGCCTCTCCGCTGTTCAAAGCAAAGCATCGAAAATGCTGACCGGCGCCGAAGCCTTTACCGAAACAGTCGATAAGGGAGGCACCACCTATTATCGCGCCCGTTTTGCCGGGCTCGACAAGGATACGGCGGAAGCCGCCTGCAAGTATCTCAAGAAAAACGACGTCGAGTGCGTAACGATCAAGAACTGACGTCGAAACCGGGATGCCGCGTCGCACAGGAGCCGCCAGATGTCGCGGGTAAAGGAGTTCAGCGATGGCGGCGCAAAAGCACGTCCTTGGCTTCGTTCACGCGGGCCGCAAGATACGTCGACCCCCCTTGGTCGGGATGCAGTTTCTTCATGAGCGTACGGTGGGCGCGCCCGATATCCTCCGCGCTCGCCCCCGGCTGCACGCCAAGGATCTGATAGGCCTCCTCCTCCGTCATTTTGCCGCCGCTCCACGCGCGACGGTCCGTCCCCATTGCCGCGTCAGCTTGCGCGTGTTCACGCCAGCGGGGCTCCCGGCGGTCGAGATACGCCATCAGTAGCGCGCGGCTTTCCTCGTCGATCTCGGCCAGCAAGCCGGTCAGCGTTGCGACGTCGAGCGCATCCAGCATCGCGCCTTCATGCCGCCCGGCGAGAATGCGCCCACGCATCGCGCCGGTATCGTGATCGAGCTCCATCTCGACGAAGGCCGAGCGCACCCGCGAGACCTGGCCGACGCTCTTCTGCGTGCGCGCGGTAAGCCCGGGGATGCTCCACGGCAGCCAGCCGAGCAAGCCAAGGCCGGTGAGGCCGAGTGGGATTGCGATGTCGAGCCGCCCGCGCACGCCGAGCACGCCGGCAACCGCCAGCGCGCCCAGCCCGCCTCCAGTTTTCAGAACTACCGCGGCGGTCTGCGGATTGACCTTCGTGAAGGCATTGAACGCCCACAGCACCAGCGCCAGCACCACCAGACCGAAAAGGATCGTGGCCATTACGGTCTCATCTGCTCGAGCAACTTGATGGCGCCCCCCTGGCGTCGCGCCGAGAGGTCGGCGAGCGCGCGCATGCCGCCTGCGGCATAGGCGGCCGCCGCGCGCAACAGCTCGGCGAGTTGATGGGCCGCGCCGGGATCGAAGCGGCAATAGGCTCCGCGCGTCAGGCGCGCAATCTCGCGAAACGCCTGCTCGGTGATCGGATCGAAGCCTTCCTGGAACATGAAGGCAGGTACTCCGAGCAGCCCGAGCGCGCCAGCCGCATGACAAAGGTCATCGAGCTTCTCTTCCATGGCATCGCCGACGAAGACCAGGGCCTGCACCTTGGCGGCTTGCGTCTCACGTTTGGCATGGGCGATGACCTTGCCGATCTGCGTGTGACCGCCGCGGCATTCGATTCGCTCCATGAGCGTGCCGAGCCGCTCGGCCTGCGACACCCAATGCGACGCGCGGCATTCGCTGAGGCCGCGGTAATAGACCAGTTGCACGTCGAGCCCGCCGATCGCCGCCGCCTCGCGGAACATGTCGGCCTGCAACTGACAGGCCGTGTCCCACAGCGGCTGGCGACTCATCGTCGCATCGAGTGCAAAGATGAGGCGGCCCCGCCGGCCGGCTTCGCCAGTCGGCGCAAGCCCCTTCACCCGAGCCAGAAAAGCGTCGATTTCCGCGCGCGTGGCCGTTGCCGCCGGCGCGCGGCCGCGATCCGTCGGTCCTCGGTCGTGACGATCATTGGCCATGCCAGCACGCGCTTTTGATAAGCAGCGAACCGCTCATTAAGGTGGCCATATCCGGGCTGCGGTGCAATGCCCCGTCGCATCGAGGCGCACTGCAGATGAGGCGCCACGTGGCCTCTGACCCGCGGCTTTGGTAACTTGAACGCCCCGGTCCCCAATCAAACGAACCCTGCCCCATGGCGATTCGAGTCGTGCGCACGGTGTCGGCACTGCGCCGCGCCGTCAACCGCTGGCGGGCGGCGGGCGAGCGCGTCGCGCTGGTGCCGACCATGGGCGCGCTCCATGGCGGTCACATCGCCCTTGTGCGCGCGGCACGGCGGCGCGCACGACGGGTGATCGTCTCGATCTTCGTTAACCCCGCGCAGTTTGCGCCGAGCGAGGATCTTGCCAGCTACCCGCGAAGCTTCGAGGCCGATCTGGCTGCGCTTGCCGACATGGCAGTCGACCTCGTTTGGGCGCCTGCTGTGGCGCAGATGTATCCTCCCGGCTTTGCCACGCGCATCGTGCCGGAGGGAGCCGCAACCGTCGGCCTCGAGGACAAGTTTCGTCCGCATTTCTTTTCCGGCGTGGCCACGGTGGTTGCAAAGCTCCTGGTCCAATGCGCGCCCGACTTTGCGATGTTCGGCGAGAAGGATTACCAACAGCTCAAGGTGGTGACGCGGCTGGCGCAGGACCTCGGTCTGCCGGTGAAAATCGTCGCGGTTGCGACGGTGCGCGAGCAGGACGGCCTCGCCTTGTCGTCGCGCAACAGCTATCTCTCGGCGAGCCAGCGCGCGGCCGCGCCCACGCTATACCGGGTGCTCAAGGATTGCGCCGGCAGGATCGCGCGCGGAGAGCTTCCGGCGCGCGTCCTCGACGAGGGTCTCGAAGCGCGCCACGCCGACACGCTCGAGCCGATCGGCTCGGTCAAGGACGGTCCGATCCGGCTCCTGGTTGCCGCGCGCATCGGCAAAACGCGACTAATCGACAACATCGCGGTTTGATCAAACGCGCCAGCGCAGCACGCGGGCGAGCGCCTCCGGCGCGGTCAGCGTATCGAGGATGACGTTGGTCTCGACGGAGACCAGGCAAGCGCCGACGATCGAAATTACGGCGCCTGCGGTGACCAGAGGTCCGAACACCTCGTGGTCGGGATTGACCCATTTCGAAAAACTCAGCCGAAACACGAGCGACAATTGCATCAGCGGCATGACCACCATGATGGGTGCGACCGCGACGGCCGCGTAGAACAAGCCTTGCGCGACGGCTACGAACACGCCCGAATTGACGAACCACAGGACGTTCTCGCGCTTGAGCGCAATCACGTTCTGCCGCACAGGCGACCAGACAAGAGCGAGGGCGAGCACAGCCGTCGCTGTTCCAGCGCCGAACGCGCCATGATGGGGGTGGTGCCGTAGGCAAGCGCGGCGAGCGAGGCAAACAGATAACCCGCAACGCGGCGCGGCGCGAATACGGGCGCATAGAGGCTATCCGCCGGCACCGAACCGTTCAGCCCGGCGCTGGATGCTCCGACCGCAACGGGTGAACGAGCGGGTTGTCGCTGGGTGATGAGCGAGCCTCCGAGAATCAACAGTCCACCGATCATCTGCAGGACGGTGCAGGGCTCGTGCAGAATGAGGACGGCAAGGACGAGCGTGACGATGACCTGCAGCTGGATCACCGGCGCGGTCAAGTTCATGCCAGCGGCCTGATTGGCGCGGTAGTTGCAATATCGGCCGAGCAGGAAATGCAAAAGCCCGACGCCTGCCATCCAGGCGGCAGCCGCGGGCGGGAATTGCGTGAGCCGAGCGATTTCACCCGTTGCGATGGCAACCAGCAGAAAACATGCAACCCCGATCGGCACGGTGATTGCCATGGCCTGGCCGGGCGTACCCGTTAGAACGCCACGCCGGACGGCGGCATTGTTGAAGGCAAAAGTTACCGCCGACAGGATGGCCAGGATGGCGCCCAGCATTTGAGCTCTCTTCGCGTCTGACGACGATTGTCGCCGGCGTCCGGCACCCGCTCACAACAGGCCGAGCTCTCTCAACTCGCGACGCAACGCCTCCGGCATGTTCTTGGCGCCCGGCGCCACGCGGTCGAGGTCGCGCGGGGCGTCCTTGACCATCAGATAGCGCCAGCCCTGGAACGCGCGCCACGGGCGCGGCTCGACCAGGACAAGCTTCGGCTCCAGGACCAGATGGCAACGGCCGACTCCCTCCTTGTCGACGAATGGGCGAACGTCGAGGATGCGCTGGCGGCACATGATCTCACCGCGGATCACCCAATAGAGCGAGCCGCCGTCGCGCAGCTCGTCCGCGCGCCTGGACGGAATCGCAGCCGACGCAAAGCTTGATGAGATGCAGAGCCACGATGGATATTCCCGAGCCAAAGTGTGACGAGATGATAGCGGGGCGGGCCGGCCTTTCCATGCACGCACCGCGCTTATCCTCAGAAGATGGGTTGGCTTATTGCGGGGGAGCAAGCGGCATCGGGGCCGAGCGCGCGGGAGCGGTGCTCGGCGGCTGACGTGTCTGCGAATCCGCCTGCGGCGGTCGGCGCGGCGGTGCCGGCGGCGCGGACTCAGTCGTTCCGGCCCTGTCCTGAGGCTGCCGCTGCGCAGCTGGCGGCTCGGCGGTCATGATATTGACCGGCGGGATGGAAGATGCCGATGGGAAGTAGAGATTGTTTGGCAGTTTCACTGCCGCGCTGGGCGGTGGGGAAGGCGCGCTGCTCACCATTCCGCGGACACCGGCGGTCGGCCAATTCGCGGAATAAGTCTTGATACGAGCTTCGAACGGCCGCTCCGCCAAGTTGGCATTGATCCGACCGGACTCGCGCAGCCAGGCGAAGGCACTGCATCGGCCCGGCGTGCAACCATCGCGAACCGCGAGCACATGCGCCACGATGCCGAAGCGGTCGGCTTCGACCGCACGACGCAGCATAGCGGCCCCCGAGTTTGCTCCGCTGTGGCGGCGTCCAAGCTCGCTGGCGGAGGCCAATAGGCTGAGCTGCGCGGCAACATAGGACACGGCTGCGGCGGTTGCTTCCGGGCTGGCGAAAAGCGCCCTTTCACACGCGGCCTGCACCGTCTCGCCGGCGTTCGCGTCGAGACATCCCAGCGCCGACCCCGGCGCGAAGGCGCGCGTCGCCAGGTCAAAGGCGCGCGTATCCAGCGCGCGCAATTCGGCGGCAAGATCGCGGTGGGCAAAATGATCGCGCGCCCACCACCCGGTCAAGACGATGATCAGCAGAACGACGACCGCCAGCACGCCTCTGCCGTCGGCGCGAACGAGGCTGAGCGCGCAGACGAGCACCACACACGCCGCGAAGCCGGCGAGCGCCCATACCGGCAGCGCCACAATGCCGGTCAAATCGAGGGCTGTCGCCCATTCCCCGAGGCGATTGAGCATAAGCCACGACTCCGGGGGACAGTATGGCTCAGGGGGGTAACGCTTACCATCCATCCCGCCCAGAACTTGCGAACGGCTACACGCAAATTTGCGTGCGCGCGCGCTTTATCGCGTGCGCGAGAGCGCAGCGATTTGCCGAATGCGTTCCGGCCGAAAACGTCGGGCCCGGCTCAGCGTGAAAATTCGAGCTGGCTTTCCCTCGCCACGCGCTCGAACGCCTCACTGGGATTCTTGATGCGGTACTGGTAATCGGAGCCGTCGGAGGGGAGCAACTTTACCACTTGATAGGTACTGTTGCGGGCCATGTGTCCAATCGGACGTGACGTGAAGTAGACGGTCTGGCCGATCTGAAACTTGTGTTCTTGCAACGCAGTTCTCCTGAACTCGAACGACGCGGATTTGCTCTTTTCGAGCGGTGGTTCCCCCGATCGGCGTCAATATAGCAGCGAAATCGCCGATTGCCTCGAAAATTTCGTTTTTCGTTCGGGATCGGTTTCATTCGAACCTCGCAATTTATTATCAAATTATATCAATTACTTATATGCCGTTATTGAATTGGATTCACCCAGTTTCACGTTACGGTCATGGCGGGCATGCTGCCGCAGGGAGGCCGATCGGTTGCATTCGCCCTCGGGGGATTCGGCGGGGCGCCGAGACCTCCAGAGCGCGAGGCTGCGGGGTCAGAACGGCCCTCCTCCCAAGGCCGTGTGCGGGAGCAAAAGGGTCGGAAACACAATGGCGCCGCCTTCACCCCTTAGGCCTAAGGCAGCGGGCGGGAGATGCGAATGCGGTTGATCCTGGGGATCATCATCGGCTGCGCGCTGACGGTCGGCGGCGCCTATGTCGCCGACGCGGTTGCGGCCGGCAGCGCCAAGCCCGTCATGGTGAACTGGGACGTGGTCGCCAAAAATTGGGACAGTGTGACCACGTATGCGCGTGAAAGCTGGAAAAGGATTGCAGGCTGAGGGCGCGCCAGAGTGAGAGCGACCGGCAGCCCAGATCGCCGCGTGACAACGCCTGAGTCGCTTCAGGCCCGCACTTCCTGCCGCTGAAACACGACGTAGGCGATCACAAAGAGCAGGATCGAGCCGGCTACGAGGCCGACGATCTGCGGCCACACGATCAGCACGCTTTGCAACAGCGGAATCGGCGCGTCCGGAATGGCGCCGCGTTCGATCAGGGCCAGTCCGAGCGCGGCAAGCATCGATTGCTGGGTCGAGCGCACGGAAGGATCGAGCACCACGGCAACGATCTCGTTGAACAGCACGCTGGGAGAGAGCCGCGCGAAAGCTTGCCGCGTATCGAGGACGCCCAAGATATCGCCTGCGGTCGTGAACGCGTCGGCCAGAGCCGGCGAGAATAGCGGCCAGAGGATAGTGAGGAACAGCCACAGCCCGAGCGCGACCAGGGCGGCCGTTGCCGCCGACCGAAACACCACCGAGCACAGCAGCGCGAGCGCGAACCAGAAGCCGGCATAAACGATCGTCACCACCAATAGGACGAGCGCGCGCGCCATCTCCTCGGCATTGGGAGGAACTCCGAGCCCGAGCAGGCCGAGCCCGATCACCAGCAGCCAGAGCACGATGAGGCTCACCGCCAAGGTGAACAGCCCGGCGGCGAATTTCCCGAACAACAGCGCGTCGCGATAGATCGGCTGCGCCAGGATACGCGAGAGCGTGCGCCGGTTGTGCTCGCCATTGACGGCATCGAAGCCGAGCCCGATCGCCATCAGCGGCACCAAAAACGACAGCAGCGCCACTAGCGGCAATGGCCCGCCGCGGGTGAACAACCTCAGGAACAGGAACGGATCTTCCGCCGTGATTTCCTTGATCTGATCGATGGCGCCACGCACCACCGCGATCGCGGTCGCCACCACCAGCACGACCAGCACCACGACGAGGATGCTGGTGAAATGGTCGGCGATCTCCTTCAGCGTCACCACCCCGAAGCCGTGCAGAGCCGAGCCTTCACGCCGCATGCAGCTCTCCTTCGTGGGTCTGGAAGTAGCGCGTGTAGATCGCCTCGAGGCTCGGCTCCTCGACCGACAGGCGGAACAGCCGCCCGCCGGCTGCGACGACGGCCGCCGCGGCTTCCGGCCGAACGTCGTGATCGGCCAGCAGTAGGAACCGGTTCGCTCCTGCCGGCTCGACCCGTTGTACCCCGGGGATTGCGGCGATGCGTTGCGCAAGATCCTGGCCTTCGGCTTCGACCTCGACGCGGAAGCCGCCGCCCAAGACCTGACGTCCCAGCTCCGGTACCGTACCGATGAGCGCGATGTTGCCTTGACTGAACAGGGCGACACGATCGCAAACGCTCTGCACCCGCTCGAGCAGGTGCGAGGACAACAGAACGCTGACGCCCTGGTTCTTGAGATCACGGATGATATTGAGCAACTCGGCGGTCGCCTGCGGATCGAGCCCTGAGGTTGGCTCGTCGAGTATCGCGATCTGCGCCTCTTTCATGAGAATTTCGGCGAGGCCAAGCCGCTGGCGCATTCCGCGCGAGAAGGTGGCGACCCGGTTGTTCGCAACGTCTGCGAGACCCACATGCGCAAGTGAAGATTTGATTCGCTGCTCGCGCTCGGCGCGCTCCAACCCCATCAGCCGCGCCGTATAACGCAAGTTCTCCGCAGCGGTGAGATTGTCGTAGAAGCCGATCTGGTCGGGCAGGTAACCGACCTGGCGTTTCACCGCCAGCGGCTCACGCACCGGATCGTGGTCGAGCACACGCGCCTGCCCGTCCGAAATATCGCTCAGCCCCAGCAGCATTAGAATAGTGGTGGTCTTGCCGGCACCATTCGGACCGAGCAGCCCGAAGATCTCCCCCCGCGCCACGGAAAACGAAATGCCCTTGACGACGGCTACGCCGTTGTAGCGCTTGGTGAGATTTTTCGCCTCGATGACGTTGGCGCTCATCGGCGTCCGAACCATACCACCGCGCCGATCATGACCAGGAGCGCTCCGCCGATGAGCGCGATCCCCACGATGCCCCATATCGTGGAGGTCGTGACCGCAACGCGGAAGGACTGGGATGCCGACTCCCCGCGCGCGCTTGCGCGCACGGTGGTGACGTAGTCGCCGGCCACGGCCTTGGCAGCCGGCGTGACGAGCGCCTGCACCTCCTTGTTTTCATTCGGGGCGATGCGATCGACCGTCTTCGGCTCGAAGCTGACTTTCCAGCCCGTCGGCGCGGTGCCCGAGAGCTCGATCTGCTCGGCCGGTGCGGTGCCGGAGTTGGTGAGGATCACCGGGACCGTTGTCTCCTGGCCGGCGGAAGCCTTGGCGCTGAGAACGCCTTCGCGACCGGCGATATCGATCTTCGGCTGACCGGCGATGTCGAGAACGAGATCGGAAGTTGCGGTGGCGTCATCCGCCGATACTTTGGCCGTCACCTTGTATTTCCCGGCTGCGATGGTGTTCGGCGGGCGCACCTTGAGCTTGACGTCCTTCGACTGGCCGGGATCGAGCGGAAGCGCATTAAGTTCCTGGCTGCCATATTGCTCGGTATAGGTGGCGTCGAAGTTCTGCGGCGCCTGCGCGGACAGGCTCACGAGCACTTTCTTGGGACTGTCATTCTTGAGGGCGAGCTGGAACTCGAAGCTCGACTTTGACGTGCCGCGCAGCTCGGGAAGTTGCGGGTTGAGCGTGAGCTTGGCGGGCAAATCGGTCGCGAGCCTTACCTCGATGGGAAGCGTTGCGTTGCTGGTCGCGCCGCGCGCGGCCACGGTCAGGTTGGTGGTTCCGATCGGGGCATCCTTGGGGACGTCGAGGCGCAGTTCGAGCGGCACGCTGGCATTGGTTGCCGCCAGCGCCGCGGCCACCGGCTGGCCGCCGCCGATCAGGGTTGCCGTCCAACCCGACGGAACGCCGTCGACCGCAAGCGCCAGCCGCTCCGGCGGAAGCCCATAATTCTGCAGCTTGAGATTGATGGACGAGGTGGTTCCCGGCCGCAGGGTGACCGCAGGATAATCGGTAAGAAGGAATAGCCCTTTGACGTCGCTCTTGGCCTCTTCCGCCAATGCTGCAGTGCAGAAAGCGGCCGAAAGCACAGCAAAAAATAGAGCGATAAGACGATATCGCATGTTGACAACTCCAGGCGGTAAGGCAGGTAGGCCCGCTGTTGAGATGACCCTCCCCGGCGGCACCGAAACGAATGAGGGGTGCTACAGGATGGGCGTGTTTTTGTTTCGTCCCCGCGCCGGAATCAATACACTTCCTCGGCATTTTTTTGGCGCAATGTCGCAGGCGCGAACGCTCATACTCGCACGACCTGCGGCCAGTCCACCTCGTCTTCCGGCAGCAGCCAGGGTTCCGCGAGCGCCGCCGCGCGCCATTCGCCCCACGCCGGCAGCGCCATCACCGCATCCATATACGCGCGAGCCGCCTCACCGACCTCCACGGCATAGGTATGGAAGCGGGAGACTATCGGCGCGTACATCGCGTCTGCGGCACCGAAGGGGCCGAACAGAAAGGCGCCGCCCGCGCCGTAACGCGTGCGACAGTCGATCCACATCTCCTCGATGCGGCGCACATTGGCTTTGACCTCGGGAGTGAGTTGCCGCGGCATGACCGGCCGCCACATGTTCATCGGCAAGTGCCGGCGCAGCGGAGCGAAGCCCGCATGCATCTCGGCCGCGATCGCGCGCGCAAGCGCGCGCGGTGCCGGGTCAGCGGGCCACAGCCGCGCATGCGGATATTGCTCGGCGACATAGTCGAGGATCGCCAGCGATTCCCAGACGTGCACGTCGCCATCGAGGAGTGCCGGCACCTTTCCGGTGCCCGAGACCTTGCTCAGGCGCGCCTTGAAGTCCGTCGCACTGAGCGAGATCACCTCTTCGTCGAAAGCGATGCCCGCCACCTTCATGGCGAGCCACGGGCGCAGCGACCATGAGGAGTAGTTTTTGTTGCCGATGATGAGCTTGAGCCCCATCCGCCGATCCCGCGCCGTCGTTATCGGTCCGATGGTGGGCGGAGCGTGACCCTGGGTCAAGCAGCACCGACGCTGCCTCCCCGGTCCCGGTGGCAACGCCGGGTCATGATCGGCTCTGTGACGCGACCGGCTAGCGGTCCGTCTTCACATCGGCGCGGGATCAGGTGATTCCCAACACCACGGCGGTCATGGCCGCCCCCAGAACGGCGACGGTCGCCGCGAGCACCGTCACAGCGGCGGCAAGCCGCCGCAGCAGGCGCTCACGACGCGCACGTGAGACGTGCGGCAAGGCCGAGGGGATCGCCGGTCGAATCTCGACGCGCATCGTCGATGCTCCTTCCCAGGCGCTCGCACGCGGTAACAACGTCGTGTCGGCCACGCGCGCATTTTGCCTGCGAACGGTGAACGGCGGGTAAATCGCGCGGCCGGACGACTTCAAGGGCTTTCCGGCGTCGGGCCCGGAAACAAGGCTGAACTGCGCCCCGTCAGCCAATAGACGGCAAGCCCGATCCATTCGCGCACGGCGGTATCGCTGCGCCGCAGGCCGTCGCCCAGGGTTGCAAAGGGACGCAGCATGTCGCTCGTTCCACGGGTGCGCCAATCCACCGGGTAGGCTTCGACCGGAAAGCCTACCTTACGGAAGACACCGACCGCCCGCGGCAGATGATGCGCTGAGGTCACCAGCAGCCAGCGCTCGCCGGGCTTAGGCTGGGCAAGCGCCTTGGAAAAACGCGCATTCTCGACCGTGTTGCGAGAGCGATCCTCCAACACGATGCGGGCGCGAGGGATGCCGAGGTCTTCGAGGATGCGAACTGCGAAAGCCGCTTCGGCCCCCTCGTCGTAGATGAGGGCGCCACTGCCCCCCGAAAAAAGGATGCGCACGGCGGGATAGCGCCGCGCCAGTTCGGCCGCCGCGGTCAGCCGTTCGCCCGCCTCGTTGAGCGCCACCTCATCGCGGGCGGCCGAAACGTCGGGCGAAATCGCGCCGCCCAGCACGATGATGCCGTCGGGCGCTCCACGAGTTGGGTCCCAGCGCGGGAATCGCTCCTCGAGGGGTATGATCAGGGCATTGCCGAGGGGGGAGAGGCCGAGGATTGCGAGCACGATCAGGCTCGCGAAGGCGAGTCCCCGCCCAGTGCGTGCAAAGCGCGTCGGCAGCAGCAAAAGGCCAAGAATGCCGATGCAAATAACGAGGTTGGACGGGATGGCGAAGAAGCCGAGGATCTTGGAGAGCGGGAAGAACATTAGGGCCGTCCCGGGAACGTGTCCCGGGCGCAGCGCAGCACGAAACGCAGCGAAGTGGTGCGCTGTAGACACCGATCTCGGGTGTACCCGAGATCGGCGCTGAAATGTGCGCAAGGCGGGTAAACCCGACTTGCGTGGACCGTCCTGGTCTGTGGCGGTCCCGGATCAGCGGTGCACCGCTCCACTTCGTTTCGCGCTGCACCGCATCCGGGACACGTGGCGTTCGGCATCACTTCTTTTTCCAAGCGGCGTAGCGCGCCTTGGTCTCTTCGTTCATGGGATAGAGGCCGGGAAGTTTCGCGCCACGCTCGACCTCGCCGACGATGAAGCTCTCCATTCGCTCGTGCTCGGCGCCCTCCTCGGCCACGAACGCGAGGAGGTCCTGCGGGATCACCACCGCCCCGTCGTCGTCGCAGACGATGATGTCGCCCGGAAAAATCGCGCAGCCGCCGCAGCCGATCGGCTCCTGCCAACCGACGAAGGTCAGGCCATTGACCGAGGCCGGCGCCGCAGTCCCCGCGCACCAGACCGGCAGTGTGGAGGCAAGCACGCCGGCCTTGTCGCGCACGACGCCATCGGTGACCAGCGCCGCCACATTGCGCTTCATCATGCGCATGGTCAGAATGTCGCCGAAGATGCCGGCTGAGGTAATGCCCATCGCATCGGCCACCGCAACGCAACCTTCCGGCATTTCTTCGATGGCGCTGCGGGTGGAGACCGGCTTCGCCCAGCTTTCCGGGGTAGCGAGATCCTCGCGCACGGGCACGAAGCGCAGCGTGAAAGCAGGACCCACGACGCGC
>WNFU01001098.1_pt1 | contig 37992 bp, 31 predicted proteins | sample 5400121 | NCBI WGS metagenome assembly WNFU01 (sample SAMN13153360, study PRJNA577476) | soil metagenome | isolation source: 100 cm soil or saprolite under grassland replicate 1 | place: USA:California | collected 2016-06-15
GTTGACGCGCTCCGGCGCGAAACGCCGCGTTTCTTGGCCCTTGTCGTAGGCGTCTTCCAATACCAGCCCAGCTTCGCGCAGAAGGGCCGGAATCTCTTCGGCGTTCAACGGTTGCCTGAACTTCAACATCAGGCGTGTGTCATCGCGCGTCATCATATGACCTGAATCGTGTCTCAATTCGCGAGGGAAGTGGTTCATGGCGAAGTCCCTCCCATCACTCTCGACGTTCGGTGGCGTGCACAAGAGCTGGCCTCAAAACCGTTAGCGGGCGCAGGAGACAGCGGCGAGCGACAGCTCGGAAAGCATGTGGCTCCATGGTACGCCGCATCGTGGGTCATAAGAACAGGAGAGTCGTCCCGGGAACAATATCTCAAGAATCTCCCGCGAGACAAGCCCCGCCCTGTCATCCTATCGCCTCCCCCGCCCGAGAGCGGACTCGACTCCGGCCAATGCGCAAACAGTGCCAAGCGTCCTGCCGTGGGCTGTCCTTATACGGATCCGGGAACCTGGCGCGGCGCCTCGCCGGTTTTGAACGATTCCGCGGCCGGCGAGGCGGAATTCTGCCCGGACAGACCGGGCATTCCGGCCGCCGATTGGAGCCTGAGGCAAGGCAACAGACGCCGCCAGCGAAGACCGAATCTCGATCCGGGACATCACGCATTCCCTTATGTCCGTTGTTCATGGAACAAGGAACGCAATAAGCACAGCGCCGGCTACCCAGTATCAGCAAGCGTTCAAGCTGGGGCCCAAGATCACTCTGGCACAGCGTCTGCTTCACGCTAGGTCAGATTGCAGTTCCTTGACCCCTCAAATGCCGCAGATTAAGCTCGGACTGCGGCTGGGAGGCTCAGGCGTGAAGTGTCTCCAGTGCCAAGCGCAGAATCGCGACGGCGCCCGGTTTTGCCGGGAATGCGGAGCTATTCTCGAGACTGCGTGCTCGAGTTGCGGGGCCCAGGTTGAGGCGCGAAGCAAGTTCTGTGATAACTGTGGCGCCTCGCTGGCAGTGTCATCAGCGTCGGCAGCCATACCCGTCCGCTTCGCATCGCCCGAGAGTTACACTCCCAAGCATCTCGCCGAAAAAGTCCTGACCTCCAAGGCCGCGCTGGAGGGTGAACGCAAGCGGGTGACCGTGCTGTTCGCCGATCTGAAGGGGTCGATGGAGTTGCTGGCCGATCGCGACCCCGAGGAAGCGCGCAAGATTCTCGATCCCGTCCTGGAGCGAATGATGGAAGCCGTTCACCGCTACGAGGGGACAGTCAATCAGATCATGGGCGACGGCATCATGGCCCTGTTCGGCGCACCGATCGCTCACGAGGAGCATGCGGTGCGGGCGTGCTATGCCGCCCTTCGAATGCAGGAGTCGGTGGGTCGGTACGCCGAGGAGATGGACCCAACTCTCGGGCTGCCTGTTCATATCCGGGTGGGTCTGAACTCGGGCGAGGTGGTCGTACGCGCGATTGGCAGCGATCTGCGCATGGACTACACGGCCGTCGGCCAGACAACGCACCTGGCCGCGCGCATGGAACAGATGGCCATGCCGGGGTCGATCCTGATCACGGCGGAGACCCTCCGCTTGGCAGAGGGTTACCTGCAGGTCAAGCCGATCGGGCCGCTCCATGTCAAGGGTCTGAACGACCCGGTGGAAGTCTATGAAGTCACGGGTGCGGGGCGAGTGCGGACGCGCTTTCAGACCGCGGGGCGCGCCCTCACGCCGTTCGTGGGCCGCGAGGAAGAGCTGCAGGCGCTCCACCACGTCATGCAGCGGGCCGGCGCCGGTCATGGGCAGGTGGTCGGCGTGCTGGGGGAGCCAGGGGTGGGAAAGACCCGCCTCTTCTACGAGTTCACCCAGTCTCACCGCACCCAGGCGTGGCTCCTCCTCGAGACCAGCGCGACATCATATGGCAAGGCCACCGCGTATCTCCCAGTGATCGAGCTCCTCAAGGCCTATTTCCAGGTTGAGGACCGGGACGATGACCGGCAGATCCGGGAGAAGGTCACGGGCAAGCTGCTCACGCTGGATGCTTCCATGCAACCGACCTTGGGGGCCTTCCTCACACTCCTTGACGTGCCGGTCGAGGATCAGCATTGGCAGACCCTTGACCCCCCTCAGCGCCGTCAGCGGACTCTCGACGCCCTCAAGCGCCTTGTCCTTCGGGAAAGCCAGGTCCAGCCGGTCTGCTTGGTCGTCGAGAATCTGCATTGGATTGACTCTGAGACGCAGGCCCTGCTGGATAGCCTGGTGGAGAGTCTGCCGACTGCGCGGCTGCTATTGCTGGTCAACTACCGCCCGGAATACGAGCACGGCTGGGGCAGCAAGACCTACTACACCCAGCTTCGACTGGATCCCCTCCTCCCCGAGAATGCCGAAGAATTGCTCAGGTCCGATGTCGGTAGTGACACCTCTCTTCAGCCGCTCAAGCGGCTCCTGATCGAGCGCACGGAGGGTAATCCGTTCTTCCTGGAAGAGAGCGTTCGAACACTGGTCGAAACAAGTGTGCTGATAGGCGACCCCGGGGCATATAGCTTGTCGAAGGCTTTGCCCAGCATTCAAGTGCCAACGACGGTCCAAGCGGTTCTGGCGGCGCGCATCGACCGGCTCCCTCCCAGGGAGAAATCCCTTCTCCAGTCCGCGTCCGTCATAGGCACGCGTGTGCCATTCCCTCTCCTCCAGGCGATCGCGGAACTACCCGAGGAAGCGCTCCGTCAGGATCTCATCCATCTCCAGGCCGCGGAGTTCCTCTACGAGACGAACCTTTTCCCCGATCTTGAATATACCTTCAAGCATGCCCTCACCCACGAAGTGGCGTATGAGAGCCTCCTCCAGACACGGCGGCGTTCCCTCCACGCCCGGATTATGGAGGTCATCGAGGATCTCTATGCGGACCGATTGGCAGAGCAGATTGACCGACTCGCTCACCACGCGTTTCGAGGCGAAGTCTGGGACAAGGCCTTCCCCTACCTCCGCCAGGCCGGGGCAAAGGCGTTCGCGCGGCGCGCATACCCGGAGGCGAAACTCTGCTTCGAACAAGCCCTTGTCGCCCTCAAGCATCTTCCCGAGGGTCGCGACACACTCGAAGAGGCCATTGATGTCCGGTTCGACCTTCGACAGTCCCTGATTGCGCTCGGCGAGCTTGCGGAGATCGTCGACCACCTCCGCGTGGCCAGGGAACTCGCCGAGGCCCTGGACGATCAACGTCGGCTGGGGCGGGTCTGCTTCTATGCGGGCCACCTTTCTTGGGCCATGGGCCAATATGACAGAGCGGTTGAAGCCGGCCAGCGAGCCCTTGCCGTCGCCGGAACGGATGGGGACCACGCCCTCCAGATCTCGACAAACTTCTTCCTGGGACAGGCCTATCACTCGCTGGGCGACTATCGCCAGGCGATCAAATTCGAAAAGAGGAATGTCGAGGTCCTCAAGGGGGATCTGATCCGTGAGCGCTTTCTCTTGTTCGGCCTTCCCTCCGCGATGTCCCGCACCTGGTTGGCCTGGTCTCTTGCCGAGCTTGGAGAGTTCGCCGAGGGCATCATCCATGGGGAAGAAGCTATCCGAATTGCCGAAGCCCTCGATCATCCATTCAGCCGTGTGATTGGATCTTGGGGACTCGGCGGTCTGTACCTCCGACGAGGGGAATTCCACCAGACTGTAAGCATCCTCGAGCGTGCGCTCGAGCTCTGGGAGGCTGACCCTCTCCCCTTCCCCATCCCCTGGACCACTTCGTGCTTAGGCTACGCGTATGCGCTTTCGGGGCGGATTGCGGAGGCTCTGCCTCTCCTCGAGCAAGCTGTGGAGCAGGCCTCCTCCATTAGGCTCATGGCCTTCCATTCGCTCTCGATTGCGCAGCTCAGTGAGGCATATCTGCTGGCCGGGCGGGTGAATGACGCGAGCGATCTCGCCGAACGCGCCCTCAGCCTGGGCCGTGACCGCAATGAGCGCGGAAACCAAGCGTGGACCTTGCGGCTCCTCGGCGAGATCGCCGCGCGGCGCGAGCGGCCTGATATCGCCACCGTCGAGACCTACTATCGCCAGGCCTTGACACTCGCCGAGGAGATGGAGATGCGACCTCTCGTCGCGCACTGCCATGCCGGCCTGGGCACCCTCTTTCGTCGGGCCGGGAAGGCCGCACCCGCAGAAGATCACCTGACCACTGCCATCGGGATGTTCGACGCAATGGACATGCAATCCTGGCGGGAGCGGATGGATCGGGAGCGTCTGGGACGAACCACGTGGAAGGAGAGAAATCAGATGCTCTAACAGACCACCGATGGCTTGGAGTCGCTGTCCCAGCCGGTGTAGACTGAGCGAACCCAAGCATGCGGACCTTCCTTTTGTTCTTGCTCCTCTTCGGCGCCATAGTCGCGTGCCCGGCGCGGCCAGTCGGGGCGGAGCCTTCAGATGATCCCGGTTCCGTGCTCATTCTCGTCAATGACCTCGTCCCGTCTGAGGTCGGGACCGGGCGAAAGGGCGCGAGCGTCTTTGTCGGCGAATATTACGCTCAGAAGCGCGGCATCCCCCGCGAGAACATCGTCCACCTCAGCGTGCCCCTCGCCTGCTGCGAGAATAACCCGAGGGCATGGGATAGCTGGAATGTCAGCTGGTCTGTGTTTGTCGAGGACATCCGCACCCCGATCAAACGATTCCTTGAACGGAAAAACCTCAGAGATCGGATCCGATACATTGTCCCGACATATGGGATCCCTCTGCGGTTGAACAATCTGGCGCGAGGCGGCCCTTCGATGGAAGGCTTCTCGATTGATTCCTTCCTGGCCACAATGGATTCCGGGCAGGAGGCCCCGACGCTGCCCAACCCGTATCGAGCTCGTGATCCGAAGGAGAACGTCCCACGCTTTCAAAGCTGGACCAATCCCGCGGGATGGAAGATGTATCTGGTCGTCCGGCTCGACGGGCCGAGCGCTTCCATTGCGGCGGGCCTGGTCGATAAGGCCATGACAGCGGAGGAGACGCTGAAGAAGACCGACGGAAAGGGATACTTCGATCTTCGCGGCCTGGCCTGCTGCGGTGGGTCTTATCAAACCGACCAGACTGTGAAGAGCGCGTACGCTTTGAGTATCGCGAACGGATTCTCGTCTATTCTCAACGACCAGTCGGTGTCGAAGAGCATGATCAAGAGCGCTCCCGATACCCTGTGGGCATGGGGCTGGTACAGCGGTCCGTCAACCTGTGAGTGTTACACGTTCGTCACCGGCGCGGTCGGGGCGCAGCTCACATCTTATACCGCAAATAGCGTTCGCTCCATGAAGCCCGGCACCTGGGTGCCGCTGTGGCTGAAGGCCGGAATTACCGCGACATGGGGAGCCACGAACGAACCGTTCGAACAGGGCTATGCACGGGGCGACATCCTCCTGAATCATTTTTGGATGGGATACAATTTTGCCGAGAGCGGCTACCTCGCCACACCTGTGCTGAATTGGATGATGGTCTTCGTGGGTGATCCTCTCTATGCGCCACGGATCTTTTCGCGCGAACGCCAGTAGGGTGCCGCTTCCCCCTGGTCACATGTCGTGACACCCGCGCCGGGGCGTGTCGCCAGGGCTCTTCACCTCCTCATCCTTGGCTTCGCGAGTCTTGGGTTCCTCTTCGTCCTGGTCACGCTCACTCCGCTGGTGCCCTGGTGGGCGAAGGCAATGGCCGGCCCTTGGGACGATCCAAAGGGCGAAGTGCTGATCATTCTGGGCGGCTCGATCCTCGAAGAGAACGTGATAGGGGAGAGCTCATACTGGCGCGCCGTGTACGCGGTCCTCGCGTGGCGGGAAGGGGGGTTTCGTCAGGTGGTTCTGAGCGGAGGGCCCGAAGGAATGGCGATCGTTGAGCCGATGCGAGCATACCTCGAGTGCCAGGGTATTCCGCGAGAGGTCATCCTGCTAGAAACAGACTCTCGAAGCACGCATGAAAACGCCCTGTACACCAAGGCACTCCTGGCCGGCCTCCAAGGCCGAAAAGTCTTGCTCACGAGCGACTACCACATGTTCCGGGCGCATCGGGCCTTCACGAAGGTAGGCCTCGACGTTCTCCCGAGGCCGTTCCCGGACGCCCGAAAGCGCGGCGCTCACTGGTTGGGTCGCTGGCCCGCGTTTCTGGACCTTGCCTCGGAGACGATCAAAGTCGGCTATTACTACGCGCGAGGCTGGATCTAAGCGTGCCATTCCTCAGTTTTTGGAGGCGAGTTAGGCGGTGAGACTTTGGTTGCTCGGTGCGATGGGAATGCTGGGCAGTGCGTTCCGCGAAGAGCTAGCGAGGCTCGGTGCGCCATTCGAGGCCACAGACCGCGAAGTGGACATTGCCGACCTGAACGCTCTGCACGCTTTTGCGAAGGGTCGTGGCTTCTCACACGTGGTAAATTGCGCAGGCTATACGCGTGTCGATGACGCCGAAGGGGACGAAGAAGAAGCGTCTCGAATCAACTCTCTCGGCGCCGGTAATATCGCTCGAGTGGCCGCCGAGAATGAAGCAACTGTCGTTCACTTCTCGACGGACTACGTCTTCGACGGACACTCGCGCCAAGCGTACCGCGAGACCGATCTTTGCGCGCCCCTCAGCGCCTACGGCAGAAGTAAGCTCGACGGCGAGCGGCGCTTCCTCATAAACTCGCGCGCCAACTCACAGCCGGGGCGGCATGCTTATGTGGTTCGGACGTCCTGGTTATTTGGTATGGGCGGCAAGAACTTCGTTACGACGATTTTGGGGCTTCTTGCCAGCCAGGACTCGCTGCGCGTGGTTGAAGATCAGGTAGGCAGGCCGACCTACTGTCCCGATCTCTGCAACACCGCACTTCGCCTGCTCGGTTTGGTAGGCCCGCCTCGTCCCCGTCCCCCATCCGGGCTCTATCACTTTGCAAATGCCGGCAGCACGAGCTGGCACGGCTTTGCGTCTGAAATCTTCGCTCTGGCCAAGGCCCGAGGCTTCCCTATCCGTGCCTCAGGCATCGAAGCCATCAAAACCAAGGGCTTTCCGAGGCCCGCGCCGCGCCCGACTCAATCGGTCCTGAACACCGAACGAGTCGAAGCTGCCCTCGACGTACGCCCCCGGCCATGGCAGACTGCCCTCGCGGAGTATATCGAGAGGCTGAAACAGTGACGCCACCCCTCTCGAATCCAGGCTCCCACGCGCTTGGCGCTCGGTGGTTCCCGTCAGACGGTTACATCAGCGCGAGGTAAGCATCTTCGAGCCGATCGATCTCCCCGCTCACATCGTGGAATTCCCGCACATGAGCTCGTCCGGCCTCCCCCATCCGAGGCCAGACTTCCGGCGCGGTGATCAAGCGTTCGAGGGCTTCGGCAAGAGCGCGACTATCCCGTTCGGGAACCAGGAAGGCGCTGCCGTCGCGGGCCACCACATTGGGGATATCGGCATGCCTTGTGGCGACGACGGGAACGCCGAGGGCCTGAGCCTCCAGAATAGTTGTAGGCGCACCGCCCTCAGTGTCCCCGTTGGCAGCGGTCACGCTTGGTTGAACGAGTGCATCGGCCTCGCGTAACTCGCGCAGATAATCGGCATACGACAGAAAGCCGAGAAACTGAACGAATCCATTGAGTCGGCGGTCACGAACAAACCTCCGCACGGAATCGTTGAGCGGCCCATCGCCGATTACCCGGAGCTCAAATCGGAGGTTCCGCCGAGCGAGAATCTCACAGGCCTCCAGCGCATAAACGAGGCCCTTCTTTTCGACAAAGCGGCCAGCAAAGAGCAGACGTGGTTGCGGCGAATCCTGACCCCGATAATTCTTGGCCGGCGGAAGATCGCTGATTCGAAGCGCGATGCGCTGGATTCTGATCTTCTCCGGTGGGCAGCCGAGGTCGATCAGCCGCTGGCGCATGTGAGGCCCTTCGACGAGAAACAGATCCCCTTCCACGAACAGTCTGCGGCGCAGCTCCGGGAACGTTGGGTCTGTTGATGATGGAGCCGTGTCGGCCCCATAGAAGTTTGTCACCAATGGGAGGCCTAAATAGCGTCGCAGAGGCATGATCAGCGTCCCAGTATTTCCGAAGTGCGCGTGGAGGAGCCGGGAGCCGTTCGACCTTAGGACCTGGCTGAAGCGTTCCATGTAGATACCCTGCATCGGCAGGTGCAACAGTCGGCGCCGCACGAAATCACCGATCCACCGTCCCGAAAAACGTCGTCCCTTGACCGCGTAGAGCGCATCCGACCGGAACGGAAAGTATTCCAGATTGACGAGTGGCTCGTAGCTCACGACGACTGGACGCGTCCGACGGAAGCTGACGAGGTTATTATAGATGAACGTTTGCGAGCGCGGCAGATACTCCAGGCAGATGTGTCCTACCGCTGGTCGGTCGCTCGTCTGGTCTATCAATCCCGGAGCGCTTCCGCCACCTTAAGCCCCATCGCCAGAGGGGGACTGCCGGACATCGACTTCGTACTGCCGCAGCGCCGTCCCGCGGGATGCGAGACAGATCTTGTGGACAGCCTCGACCACGCTCGCCACGTCGTCGTCACTCAGCTTGGCCGAAAGCGGCAAAGATACCGTCCGGTCTCCGATCCACTCCGCATTAGGAAAGTCACCCGCCTTGAAGCCGAATGTCTCCCGATAGAAGCGGTGAAGATGGAGCGCGGTGAAATGCACGCCGGTCCCGATATTTTCCGCCTTCATGAGCTCGATGAAGCGGTTTCGTGAAATGCTTAGTCGTTCCAGATCGAGCAGGATCGTATAGAGATGCCGGGCGTGGCGGCTGCCCGGGGGAAGAGCTGTAGAAGGCGTGAGAATTTCATCCAGCTCTGCGAATGCCCCATCGTACTTCCGCCAGAGGCGTTCGCGAACTTCGAGATTCCGCTCGACTCTCGCGAGCTGATGGATGCCGAGCGCCGCCTGGATGTCCATCATGTTGAACTTGTATCCAGGGTAAAGAGTCTCGTACGGCTGATAGCCATCCGAGGAATATCGCTTCCAAGCATCGCGGCTGATGCCGTGAAGGCTCTTGATCCGCATCTGGTCCGCCCAATCGTCGTTGTCGGTGGTCACCATGCCGCCTTCGCCGGTACAGACGTTCTTGGTGACATAAAAGCTGAAAACGGTCATGGAGGCGACGCTGCCCACTCTCAGCCCACGATAGCGCGCCTCGACCGCGTGGGCTGCGTCCTGGATCACGATGAGATTGCGGCGCCGCGCGATTTCCATGATTTCAGCAATCGCGCATGGGCGGCCTGCCATGTCGACGGGGATGATCGCCCGGGTACGCTGACTTACAGCTTCCTCGATACGGGCGATATCGATGTTCATCGTCTTGCGGTCGACATCGACGAAGACGGGTCGGGCCCCTCGATGGATGATCACGTTGGCCGTTGCCGCAAACGTCAGAGGCGTGGTGATGACTTCGTGACCCGGGCCGACACCGGCTACGTCAAGAGCCAACTCCAGGCCCGCGGTGCAGGAATTCAAGGCAACGGCGTGTCGCGCACCAGTGTATGCCTTGAAGTCCTCCTCGAACCTTCGCACTTTAGGCCCGGTGCCGAGCCAGCCCGAACGGAGGGTGTCAACAACTTCGGCGATCTCGGGCTCCTCGATTGCGGGGGCGCCAAAAACGAGGAACTCAGAACGAACGGGAATCCCCCCCTCAACAGCCAAGCCCGCGGGCCGACTCTGCCGGGTCATAGAGGTGACTTTATCATGACGGGCAAGGGACCGTGCATCCGGGAGCCGCTATCGACCGATGCGGGAAGTGCCGAACCCGGTTTCCAGCAGCATCACTCGCTGTTGATTGGGAACCCCGAAATTCGAATCGGCGACCACCAAGGAGCCGTCGTTGGAAATGGCGGCGCGCGGACTCGACCAGTACCCCGAAGTCCCTTCATTCTTGAAGAGGACCGAGCGGTGCTGCGCCAAACGCCGAACCTCGGCGCCGTTCTCACGCATGACGATGATTTCGGCCAGGTGGGGGCTGGGAGGGATCGGCGCGGTATCCGTGGGATTTCGCAACTGGGCCGGGAAATTGGCGATGGTCGAGATGACGCAATATGGAGCGGCTTTGGCGCAGCCGACGTGAATGTCGGTCCAGACCGTGCCGCAGCGGAACAGCCGCAGCAACCGCCGAAACCCGCCGCCGAGCTCGATCGGCTTCAGCATGTCGTTCCCCTTGTTGAGCTGCAGCGTCACGATCGACGCCTCGCAGGAATTGATCATTTCCCACCCGATTAGGAGATACTGAATCCCGGCGGAATCCTCGAAGGTCTCTTCATGGCTGGTCCTCAGGCAAGCCTCGCCGGGATCGCAGATACCGTCCTGGTTGCCGCCTCGTTCGATGTCCTCCGGTCCATGGTGCTCGAAGTCGAGTCGGCCCGCGCTCAGGTTGACCGAGTACACGAGAATGGCGGGCTGGCCCATGACAAGGACGTAGCGCTTTCTGCTGTCCCGATCAACGCCCCTGGAAATCAGCACATGGTCGATGTAGGTGATGGGGAGCCGCGGCAGGGACGCGTAGCTGGCGCAGTAGGTCGCGACCTTCGTCAGGTCGAGGGCGCAGACTTGATGCTCGTTGGGAGCCCAGAAGACCATCCAGTTGTCCTTGGAGGTATCGCCGGTCCCCCCATTGCTGATCTTCGTGAATCCATACGGAGTGCGGGAGTAGTCGATGAGCGTGGTCGTCCGCCGCGTGCGCAGATCGTGCTTCCGCACGGCAGCGCCTGCGAGAAAGTACAATACCTCATCATCGGCGGCGTCCCACACCATGCTGTTGAAATCCGTGTCCACGTCGGCATGCAGAATGGCCCCGGTCGCCGGCGAAACCATTTGAACCCGGTCCGTATTCGCGATCGGATCGACCTTGATGATCGCGACGTACTTGTTGTTCGCGCTGAGCGGCGAGGGGTTGGAATACGCGTGTCGGGCGATCGGACCCGCCAGCATCGTGACCTTGGCACCGAAGACCGGATCGATATAGAACTGTCCGATGGGAGGCGGCGTGAAGTTTCCTGGAGGCCTCTGATTCGGGACACCGCAGGTGGCCGCGTCCGGATAGCCGGCGGGCTGCACGCATCCGTTCGGCCCCTGAAGGTACGTGAAGCGCGGCAGAGGGAGCTCGGCCACCACGGTCAGCCGAACCGGGATCGTGACCGGCTTCATTCCGGAGCTGGGCCACTGTACGCGGACATTGCCGGAGTAACTTCCCGGCGCGAGTGGAGCGACGACCCAGTCGACCATTGTGACGGTGACACTGCCCGGCCCCGTTCCGGAGGTGGCGCTGAGTCGAAGACCCGGATTGGACCCCGGCCACGTGACGGACGCGTTCCAGCTGACCGCGGAGCCGCCGGAGCCGATTGAAATCGTGAACCGCTGCGGTGTAGGCCGGCCTTGCACCATTTGGAACGTCAGATGAGCCGGCGACACGGCAGGGGGCGACTGGGTGTGTCCGGAGGCGACCCAAAGAGCAAGGGCTAATCCGGAGAAGCCGGAGATAACGAGGCCAACGAAGCGCATCGGCTCGATCATTATAGCCGAGTCCTCGCGGCGGCGCGGGGGAAGGCCGACGGCCTATCGCGGCGCGCTTCGTTCGGCAACCTAGCAATCCCCTTCCACGCACTTTTGACAAGGGCGCGGCCCCATGCCATCGTAGCGGCTCAGATCCCTGCCACCCATGAAACACGTAATCCGCAAGGGCTTGAGGCAGATCATCGTGGACGAGGTTCCGGACCCCGTCGTCATCGCCCACCACGTTCTCGTCCGGCCGGTCTTCTCTCTCATCAGCAGCGGCACCGAGACCGCCAGCATTCATCAGGACAGCGTGTTCAAGGAAGTGGCCGAGAAGCCGTCCCATCTCCGCACTGTGTGGAATGCCCTGAAAGTTGCCGGCCCCGTCAGCACCTTTCGCGAGCTCAAGGCCAAGTTCAGCGAATATGCCGTGCTCGGTTACTCCGGCGCCGGGATTCTTGTGGACAAGCATCCAACGGTGGCCGACCTCGCCATCGGCGATCGGGTAGCCTATGGCGGCGAAGGCACCGGCCATGCCGAGACGATTCTCGCCGGCCGCAATCTCGTAGCCCGCGTCCCTGACGCCGTCCCCTTCGAGCACGCCTGCTTCACCACTCTCGGCAGCATCGCGCTGAATGCCGTGCGCACGGCCGCCATCGGCCTCGGCGACAGAGTGGCGGTCATCGGTCTCGGTCTCGTCGGCCAGCTGGTAGCCCAGCTCATCAAACTGCAAGGCGGGGTGGTCATCGGCACCGACCTCAAGCCCGATCGCCTCGATCTCGCTCGCCGCCTTGGGGCCGACCATGCCCTCTTGGCCGATTCCTCGCTGCGGGAAGCCGTCGGCGCCCTCACCAATGGGCGGGGCGCCGACTGCGTGATCGTCGCCGCCGCCGCCAAGTCCTCGGCCCCGGCTCGGCAAGGCCTCGAGATTTGCCGCGACCGCGGCCGCCTCGTCGTCGTGGGCGCCGTCGAGCTCGATTTCCCCTGGAACGACATGTACCTCAAGGAAATACAGCTACACATGTCCCGCGCCTATGGTCCAGGCAGCTATGACCCGCTCTATGAGAAGCAGGGCCAGGACTATCCGTTTTCCTACGTGCGCTGGACCGAGAATCGAAACATGGAAGAGTTTCTCCGCCTGGTCAATCAGGGCAGCGTGCAATTGCAGCCTCTCATCACCCACGAGTTCCCCCTCGAGGAGGCTGCCGCGGCCTATCAAACGATCCTCGATCCCGCGTCGGCCAGCCTCGCGGTGCTGTTGCGCTATGAGCGCGCGAGGACCGACGTCCACCTAACCCGTACCGTGGAAGTTGCTCCGCAGCCAACCGCGGGCGCCGAGCTTGGGGCTGCTCTGGTCGGCGCCGGCAACCTAGCCCGCTGGACTCACTTGCCGAACCTGAAAAAGGCCGCCGGGGTCCGCCTCCGCGCGATCTGTTCCGCCAGTGGCGTGCGCGGCAAGAGTTACGCCCTACGCTTCGGCGCTGCTTACTGCACCTCTGACTACGACCAGATCCTACGCGACCCCGCCATCGACCTGGTCGTCATCACCAGCCGCAACCAGCACCACGCCCCCCAGGCCCTGGCCGCCCTGCGCGCCGACAAACACGTGTTCGTCGAAAAGCCCATGGCTCTCACCGATGAAGAATGCCGACAGCTTCGCCGCGCCGTCGCCGAGACCGGCAAGCAGCTCACCGTCGGATTCAACCGTCGCTTCGCTCCCTACTACCTCGAGCAGAAGCGCCAGCTCGCGCGCCGCGGCGGCCCCGCCGTCATCAACTGCCGCGTCAGCTCCCCCGGCATCTCCGGCGCCTATTGGATGGCTGACCCCGAGATCGGCGGCGCCATCCTGGGCGAAGCCTGCCACTTCGTGGACCTCATATACTGGCTACTCGAATCCGAGCCCTTCTCGGTGTCCGCATTTTCGCTGCCCACCGATCAGCAGGCCCCGATCGGCCAGAACAATATCGCGGCCAGCTTCCGGTTCGCCGATGGCTCCATCGCCAATCTCACCTACTGCACCGTGGGCAGCAAGGCCTCGGCCGGGGAGCGCGTGGAAGTCTTTGCCGAGGGCCTGGCCGTTGCCAGCCAGGATTTCAACCGACTTACCCTTGCCACCGGACTGCGCCGCAGCCGCTCCAAATGGTTCCCTGAGAAGGGTTATCGCGCCCAGCTGGAGGCTTTTCTCAAGAACATCCGGGAAGGAAGCGCGCCGGCCATCACGGTGCGCGACGGCGCCCGCGCCACCATCGGCTGCCTGCGCATGCTCGAGTCCGCGCGTGCCCGCGAGCCCCGCGCCATCGACCTCGACGCCGTCCTCCAGTGAGAGTTCTGCAGCTCGGCCCCTACCCGCCGCCGCATGGTGGCGTGCAAACCAATCTGGTTGCCATCCGCCGATACTTGCGCGAACGCGGACATTCCTGCGCAGTGATCAATCTCACGCGCTTTCGTGGGCCAAACGCTGACGACGTCTACTATCCGAAGAGTGCCCTGGCCGTGCTTGGCCTCCTGTTCCGCCTGCGCTACGACATCTTGCATCTCCACATCGGTGGCTTCCCACGCTTTCGGTTGCTGGCGCTGGCCCTGCTCTGCGGCCTGGTGCCCGGCTGCAAGGCTGTGCTCACGTTTCACTCCGGGGGCTACCCCGAGTCGCCGGAAGGGCTCGCCGCGAGCCCACACACACTCCGCGGTTTCATCTTTCAACGCTTCGACCGGATCATCGCCGTGAATCCCGAGCTGCAAAAGCTCTTCCACCGTTTCGGTGTTTCGCCCGATCGCATTCGCCTCATCCATCCCTACAGCGTGGCTGCGCCCCAGGAGATTGCCTACCCGGAAGCTTTGAAAGAGTTCGTCGACTCTCACGCCCCCTTCCTGCTGACTGTGGGACTCCTGGAGCCTGAGTACGACCTGACTATGCAAATCGATGTCCTCGGACGCATTCGCGACCGCCACCCCAAAGCCGGTCTCCTCATCGCCGGCGCCGGAAGTCTCGAAGCCTCCCTGCGTCGACACATCCAAAGCAAGCCCTATGCGGACCATGTCCTCCTCTGGGGCGATCTCCCACACCCCCTGACCCTGCGTGCCATCGCCGAGTGCGACCTCCTCTTGCGGACCAGCCTCTATGATGGCGATTCCATTGCCGTCCGCGAAGCCCTCGGCCTCGGGACCCCCGTGATCGCCACCGACAACGGCATGCGCCCAGCGGACGTTCAGCTGATTCCTCCGTCCAATCCCGAAGCCCTGAGCGCGGCGATTGAAGACTATCTCTCCAGTGGCGGCTCCGAACGACGCCGGCCGGAACCGGACGACCGCAATATCAAGACCGTCTTCGAGCTGTATCAGGAACTGGCCTCCAGCACCTAAGCGGATGCGTTACGTGTCCTCCGGTATGTTGATCGGCGCCCGCTGGATCGCTCGTGGCTCTTTCCATCCGTGCTTCGCCGCAGTTATTGTTCTCTCGACATTCCTCTTCCTGGCGCGGCCTGCTCACTCAGCTCTTCCACTTACTGTGGTCGGCAGGACTTCCACACAGATCGTCCTCTCGTACCAGGCCCCCGACCCGAACCCATGCAAGATCGAGGTGAGCGAGTCGGCCTCAGACCGGCCGCTCGTGCACGACGTGGATCCGGCCCTGTTTCCTGGCGCGGACAGCGACAGTCGCCCCGGCAGCCTCACGGCGGGGACAAGCCGAATCGTCGTCCTTGGCCGGCGGACGACTTCAAAACGACAGAGGCGCATCGGGGGACGCCCTGTGCAAAGGGATGCACAATTGTGATGCCGGCCATACCTCAGCGCGTCGTGTACTGGGCTGTGAAGCACCGAAATGCCCGTGGAATGGAGATTGGGGTGGGCGAGCGGGGGGTGGCCATAGAGGGCGCGGTCGGATCGCTGAGCGGAGGCGGATGATCAGCAACCACTATCTCTTGCATGGCTGGGTGGGCGCGGTTATTCTGACTTGGCCATGGGAAACACCGCTGCCCATATCTACCGACGGCTCTACGAGGGGTTCAACTACCGGCTTCGGACCGTCGCGCGCAGTCGCTTCGCCTCGCGGTGCCGGCCGACCTCGATCATTTTCCTGCTCACCGAGCTGTGTAATGCGCGCTGCGTACACTGTGACATCTGGAAGAACCGCGGGAAGGAGGATTCGCCCACGGCCGAGCAGTGGAAGCAGGTCCTCACCGACCTGCGCCGCTGGCTGGGGCCGGTACAAGTGGTCTTCAGCGGAGGCGAGGCCCTGCTCAAGCCCTACACCATCGAGCTGGCCGAGCATGCCACCAGGATCGGATTATTCCTCGAGGTACTGACCCACGGCTACTGGGACGACCAGACGAAGATCGAAAAACTCGCCCTCGCCCGGCCGGCCCGCGTCACGGTCTCGCTGGACGGCATGGGCGAGATCCACACGCTGGTGCGCCGCCGGGACAATTTCTTCGAGAAGACCACGCGGACCATCGCCACGTTCCAAAAGATGCGCGCGGAGCACAGGCTGCCCTACCAGATTCGGCTCAAGACCGTGATCATGGACCAGAATCTCGACAGCGTTTGCGACGTCGTTCGGTACGGCAAGCAGGATGGCATGGAGAACTTCCTGCAGCCCATCGAGCAGAACTACAATACACCGGAGGATTCACGCTGGTTCGAGTCGAGCCAGAACTGGCCGCGCGATACCGAGAAGGCGATCCGGGTGGTGCGCGAGCTGATCGAGATGAAGCGACAGGGCTACCACATCGCCAATAGCTACGCTCAGCTCGAAGCCATGGTCCCCTATTTCCGTGACCCCGATTCGCTGCGCATTTCTACCCAATCTCACGCTGCCCACGAGCGCCGCGCTCTCTGCGCGGCCCTGACTACCCTGCAATTCCAGGCCAATGGCGAGGCCACAGTCTGTTACGGAGCGCCGCGCGTAGGCAACATCAAGGAGAAGTCCATCCGCGACATCTGGGAAAGCCGCCCGCGCTTCTGGGAGCGGGGCTGCTGTCTCGAGCGGCGGTTAACGCCGCACGAGAAGGAAATACGGGTCCCGCTCATCGGAAGCTGATCCCGCGTGGTTCGTCACAGCCCCTACGTCCGTTCGGCCGTCGTCGAGGCCATGGTCGGCCTGATTGCCGTTCGCACACCGTCGGCAGCCAATGTGATGACAGTGTCGTTTGTCTCGGAAGTGGCGCATCACCCGACGACGCTCTGGGTCTCGATCGACCAGGGCACCTACACGCATGAATTGCTCCGCGACGTGGGCCAGTTCAGCCTCGCGATGCTGCACGACGGACAGGCCGAAGTCGCATGGGCCTGCGGCACTGTGTCGGGGCGCGAGCGCGACAAGTGCTCGTCGCTGGGCCTGGAGCCGCGAACGGACTTTCTATTCCTTCCCACGGCCCTCACGAACACGGCTTGCCGGACACGGGCGACAGTCGACTTGGGAACGCACACGCTCTTCATCGCCGACCTTATCTCCGGCGAAGTCAATTCCCACCTGCAGGGCCGACGGAATTTGTTGCTCTCCGATCTCTAACAGCATGCGGCTCCCCGCCCGCAATATCTGGGACACGCGACTCCAATGCGTTTGTGCAGTTGTCAGCGCCAGAGGGGAAGACGGGGTCGAGCTTTTCCTGTCTGGGAACTTCGCCCAGGCAACCCTGGATCCGGCCCGTATCGTCATCAATCCTAATCGCCTTTATCCGATCGAGGGGGCAATCCGACGCGAGGGCCGGTTCGCGATCAATGTGATTCCGGCCTCCTGTCCGAAAGAGGCCCGAGCCCTCTACGCCGTCAGGCGCCGCCAGCCCCACAAAGAGCGTGTGCTGGGATTCCGCTGTGAGGAAGGTCCCGGGGCTGTTCCATTCGTTCCAGACTCGCTTCGCACCCTCTTTTGCGAAGTCGAATCGGCCCACGATACCGGAGACCACACCATCATCGTGGCGCGGGTCGTGGAAGCCCGTGTGAATGCAGCCCGCGCCGGGGAGCTCCCGCTGCTGTATCGCGATCTGACGGGTTCGACCAGACTCGGCCGTGCGCTCCGCGCAGCGCTGACACGCGCCAGGGTGATCGATTTCCTACGCTCGGCCCTTTGGCGGCTGAGGCCGCCCCTTCCACCCGATCTGGCCCGCAATACCTATCTTGATGGCGGCCAGACGGACGAGGAGATTCGGTCAATCCTTCGCCATGGGGTGACGGATACGGGGCGCACGATCTCCCCGGGCCATCCACCTGCGGCGCCGAAGCATCGAGTTGGGCTGTGTGTCGTCGGAACCGGCTGGGGGCTCGAGCATCTTCGGTTCGCGCGTCTCGCCTCGTCGAACGTGGATCTGTTCGCGTGTGGCCGGAATGAAGAGCGGACGGCAAGAATCGCCAGATCCGTAGGTGCAAAGGGCTACTTTGTCAGCCTCGAGCGTGCGGTGGCCGACCCACGGGTTCAGGCACTCTCCCTGGCGCTGCCACATTATCGACATCGTGATGCGGTCGAGACGGTGGTCGCTCATGGCAAGCATGCGCTCGTCGAGAAGCCAATCGCCACGACCCTCGCTGATGCGGACGCACTGATCGCCGCGGCCCGCCGCGCCGGGGTCATTCTAATGGTCGCGGAAGACATGCATTTTCGGCCCGCCGTCCGCGAAGCCGTCCGCGCCATCGAACGCGGCTGGATCGGCGAGCCCCTTTATCTCCTTGCTCATATTGCCGCCGTCACGCGGCCGTCGGGCTGGAAGGGGGACGTCGCGCAGGCAGGGGGCGGCACCTGGATGGATAACGGCGTGCATTACGTGCGGGCATTGAGGCTGCTCATGGGTGAGCCGGGCCGTGTATTCGCAACCAGCGCCATGCAGGTGAATACGAAAGTGCAGGGAGAGGACAGCCTGCAGGTTCTCTTCGACAGCGACTTCGGCTGGCAGGCCCACATGTTCCTGAGCTGGGCCGCCGAGAGAGGTCCCCTTCCGGACATCGTGGTGCACGGAGAAAAGGGCATCCTGCACCTATTCCCCCGCACGCCTTACTTCGACTTCTATCCCAACGCCCCGACTCCGATCTCCGCATTCCTGTCTCTTTTCCGCCCCTACTGGCTTCAAGAGAAGCTGCGGCGCCCTCGTCAACAGCGCCGGAGGATGAGGCTGCGCGAGGACGATTTGACGGGTTATGTGTATCAGATGAGGGAGTTCCTCTCGGCCGTCTCCGAAGCCAGACCGCCCGTGATCTCACCGGAGGCAGCGCGCCGCGACCTCGAGATCGTGCTGAATGGATATCAGGCCCTCGAGAGCCAGCAGTGGACCCTTGTCCCGGTGGCTTCCCCTCACGTGAGGAGATTGTCGACCGAGATTGCCCCTCGGGTGCGCGGGGAACTGCGGTGAGTCGCACTGTTCTTATGGTTGCCGGGCTCACTTCGAAACGGATCGGTGGCACGGAGGCCTACGCGCGGGAGGTTTCAACTCAGCTCGGCCGACGCGGCTGGAACAGCGTTCTCTGCTTCGAGGCGACTGCGCCTCAACAGGTGCGCCAGTATCTCGAGCTCCCAAATGTCACCCTCGAGGCGGTGCCGAATGTCTGGCGGCTGGCGTGGCAGCCGACGAGAGACCTGGCTCGATTGCTGCGGCGTCACCGGCCGGTGATCCTCCACCTACAGTTCACGGGCTTCTTGAGCGTCTACCCATGGCTGGCCCGATTCCTTGGGGTAGAAAAGGTGTTTTTCACCGATCAGTTATCGCGCCCTGAAGGACACGTCATCGCTCGGGCCCCAGCCTGGAAGCGGATCCTGGCGCGCGGCATCAACTATCCCCTAACGAGAGTGATCAGCATCAGCGACTTCAACCGGCGCTGCATCGTCGGCGCCGGCCTCCTGCCAGAGGAACGAGTCCTGCGGATCTATAACGCTGTTGATCTTTCGCGGCGAGTCGAATCGCCGGAGCTCGGCAGCGACTTCCGCCGCCGCCACGGCATCCCCGACGGGCGCGCCGTGGTCCTGCAAGTGTCGTGGATCATTCCAGAGAAAGGCATTCAGGATTTGCTGGAGGCGGCCCCGGTTGTGCTGGGGCGCGATCCGAATGTGCACTTCATCATCGCGGGGGAGGGTCGATGCCGGCAGGAGTATATGCGGCGGGCAGCAGAGCTGGGGATTAGTGAGCAGATCACCTGGACGGGACAAGTCACCGACCCCTTCACCGAGGGCCTCTATGCGGCGGCCGATGTCGTCTGCCAGATGTCGCGCTGGGAAGAAGGCTTCGGCTGGGTGATCGCCGAAGGGATGGCCCACGGCAAGCCCATCGTGGCCACGCGGGTCGGCGCCATCCCCGAGCTCGTGCGCGATGGGGTAACCGGTTACCTTGTCGACCGTGGGGACTCCCGGGCAATGGCAGAGGCCATCACCCGACTGATCCGCGACCCCGCTCTGCGGGCTCGTCTCGGGGCATCCGGGCGCGCCATGGCCGAAACCGAGTTCGATATGCGCAAGCATGTGGCGCAGACGCTGGCGCTCTATGGCATTACGTAGACCTCTGCCTGCCCGCCTCCTGACGCTCCTCCGCGTCTGATTCCTGACGGGCCGTCCCGGCGCTGACGATGGCGCCACCATGCCCAACCGACAAGGCGGCGATTTCCGCGACTTGGCGGGCGGGGGGCCATGGCATGCCGAATGCTCTTTGCCGGATGGGGCGCTTGAGCTCACTCAGGCGCTCTCGCACCCAGGGGAGGCGGCCATGGAAAAAGCGCTCGCAATGTGGTTCATGCTCGCGGCCAATCCCGTCGCGGCCGACACCCCAACCCAGGTCGTGCAGACCGCGGTGGAGCAGGTCGTGCAGGTCGTGCAGCAATCAGATCTGGAAAAACCCGACGCCGCGGTCCGCCACCGGGGGCAGATCCAGCGCATCGCCGAGCGGCTCTTCGATTTCCCGGAGATGGCGCGGAGGACGCTGGCCCAGCACTGGAAGGATCGCAGCGCGCAGGAGCGGGATGAGTTCGTGGGGCTGTTCAAGGACTTCCTGGGGCGCGCCTACCTCGCCCGGCTGACGAAGTATTCGGGGGAGAAGATCGTGTACCTGGGCGAGACCGTCGATGGCGAGTACGCCACCGTCCGCTCCAAGATCATCGTGGGCGGCACCGAGATTCCGATCGACTACCGGCTGCGTCAGTCCGGCTCGCGTTGGGTGGTCTTTGACATCGCGATCTCGGGGGTGAGCTTCGTGAGCAGCTATCGGGGGCAATTCAACCGCGTCATCCAGACCTCGTCCTTCGATGCACTCCTTCGGGAGCTGAGGCTTAAGCGGGGCGAAACCCCGGCCGTCGAGCGGCCGGCCGTTCGGCCCGTGGACGCCGAGCTCTCGGCCGCGCGTTAGCCAGGAACGCGGGCGCGCGCCGGCTGCGGCTCGGCCGGCCGCGCCTCAAGGTCGAACCACCGCAGGCGCTCTCTCAGCTTGACGACATCGCCGATCACCGCCACAACGGGCGGCCGCAGCTTGGCCGCCCGCGCCTCTGCCACGATGCCGTCGAGCCGGCCCACGAGCGTGCTCTGCGCCTCGGTCGTGCCCCAGCGGATCAGCGCCACCGGGGTGTCGGGAGGCCGGCCGTGGGCCAAGAGCTTGTCCGCGATCCGGGGCAGCGCCGTGGCGCCCATGAGCACGACCAGAGTGTCCACGGCCGTGGCGAGCCGCTCCCAGTCCACCGCGCTTTCGCCCTTGGCCGGATCCTCGTGGCCGGTGATGACGGCAAAGGACGAGGCCAGGCCGCGGTGGGTGAGCGGGATGCCGGCATAGGCGGGCACGGCCACCGCCGCGCTCACACCCGGCACCACCTCGAAGGGCACCCCGGCGCGGGCCAGCGCCGCCGCCTCTTCCCCGCCCCGGCCGAAGACAAAGGGATCGCCGCCCTTGAGCCTGACCACGCGGCGGCCGCGGCGCGCGTGGGCGATGAGGAGCGCATTGATCTCGCCCTGGCCGAGGGCGTGCTCGCCCGCGAGCTTGCCGGCGAAGATCCGGAGCGCCGCCGGCGGGGCTTCGTCGAGCAGCGCGGGATTTACCAGCCGATCGTAGATGACCACATCGGCCTGGCGCAGGCGCTCGAGGCCGCGGAGCGTGAGCAGCCCCGGATCGCCCGGCCCCGCCCCGACCAGCGCGATCTCTCCTAGCCGCATGCCTCGCCCCGCAGCCGCTGGAGCAGCCGGGCTTTGGCCTGGCGCTCGCGGCCTGCGGCGACCAGCCGGCGCAGATCGCCGTCGAGCGCCCGATTCCACGCATCAGCCGTGGCCCGCTCGCCCCGCCGCCTGAGCTCCCGGCGCGCCGCGGCCGTCACGCGCGCGAGCCCCGCATAGTCAGTCGTGAAATAGCCTTCCAGCTCCTCCCGAATCGCGCGCGTCAAGGCCGGGCTCGAGCCGCCGCTCGACACCGCCACGACCAGGAGCCCGCGGCGGACCACGCCGGGAAGGATGAAGTCGCAGTGGGCCGGATCATCGGCCGAATTGACCCAGATCCCGTGCTCCCGGCCTTCCCGCGCCACGGCCGCGGCCACGGCGGTGCCATTGACTGCGATGAAGACCAGCCGCTGGCCTGCCAGATCCCCTCGGCGATACTCCCGCGCCACGTGGCGGACGGCGCGCTGCCTCACCCAGGCGGACAAGCGCGTCGTGAGATCCGGCGCGATGACGGTGACGCGCGCCCCGGCGTCGATGAGGCCCGCGACCTTTCGCTCGGCCACGGGGCCGCCGCCGATGACGGCGCATCGCCGGCCGGCGACGTCGAGAAAGATGGGATAGTGCCCGGGCATGGCGTCGCCGCCTTAGCCGTCCACGCCATGAGGCGGCCGGCCGGGAGCGGCATCACGCGTCACCGCCTCGAGCGGGTGGCCGGCCAGGAGCTCGCGCAGCTCGGCATCGGTATGGGCGGCGCAGAACTGGCGGAAATTCTCGCCGTCGCGGCGCTGGGCCAGGTAGGCGAGCAGGAGCCGCTCGATGGCCGCGGGCACCTCCTCGGCGGGGGCGCGATAGCCCACGGGGCGCGCCGCAGCCTGATAGCGGCCGACGGCCCCGCCCACGCAGAAGTAATAGGCGTCCACGAGGCGGCCGTTCACGCGCAGCTTCTTGCCCTCGATGCCGATGTCGGCGATCCAGTGCTGGCCGCAGCTATTGGGGCAGCCGGTGACGTGGATCTTGACGTGCTGCTCGAAGCCCGGCAGCCGCGCCTCGAGCTGCTCGACGAGCCAGCGCGAGAAGCTCTTGGTCTCGGTAAGGGCGAGCTTGCAGAATTCCGTGCCCGTGCAGGCGACGGTGCCGCGCCAGAAGGAAGAGGCCGTGAGCCTGAGCCCCGCGGCCTCCACCTCCCGCGTCAGCGCGGCAATCCGCTCGCGCGGGATGTCGAGCACCAGGAGGTTCTGCATGCTGGTGGAGCGGATCTCGCCCGTGCCGTGACGGTCGGCCGAGTCCGCCACCGCCCGCAATTGCCCGGGCGTGATCCGTCCGCGGAGCACGGCCAGCCCGGCATAGTGCAGCCCCGGCTGCTGCTGATCGTGAATGCCCACATGATCGCGGTAGACGTCTTCCGGCGCCGCTTCGGGCGCGGCCGGCTCGAGGGCAAAGCCCAGCCGCCGCTCGAGCTCCTTCTGGAAGCGCTCGGCGGTCCAGCCGTGATTGAGGAACAAAAACTTCAGCCGCGCCTTCTCGCGGCTCTGCCGGAGCGCCTCGCTGTCGCGGAAGATCTCCGAGACGCCCTTGATCACCGAGAGCACCTGCGCCCATCTCACGAACGCATTGAGGCGGACGCCGAAGTGCGGGTCGGTGGAGAGCCCGCCGCCCACCCGGAGCGAGAAGCCCACCTCGCCGCTGGCCGGGTGGCGAAGGGCCGTGAGCCCCACGTCATTGATCTCGGGGTACGAGCACCAGCTGCGGCAGCCGGCGATCGAGATCTTGTACTTGCGCGGCAGGTTGTAGAAGTCGGGGCTGCCATTGAGCATGGCGGTGGCCGCCTCGACCAGCGGCGAGGCGTCCACGATCTCCTCCGCGTCCACGCCGGCCACGGGGCAGCCCGTGATATTGCGCGTCACGTCGCCGCAGGAGCCCAGGCTGCTCAGCCCGATGCTTTCGAGCGCGCCGAAGATCTCCGGCAGGCTCTCGACCGGAACCCAGTGCAGCTGGATGTTCTGGCGCACCGTGAGGTCGGCGGTCCCGCGCGCGTGCCGCTCGACCAGGTCCGCGATCGTGCGCAGCTGTGTCGAGCGCAGGATGCCGTTCGGGATCCGGATGCGCAGCATGAAGTAGGGCACCGCCTTGCCCATGCCGCCCGCGCCGCCCACCACGCCGGCCCCATCACCCTGGGGATAGATCCCCCACCAGCGGAAATACGTCCCCAGCCATTCGGGCGGGATGGAGCCATAGCCCTCGCGGGCGAAGCGCTCGATCTCGCTATAGGCGGCCCAGGGATTGAGCTCGCGCTTGAGCCGCTCGGCGCGCTGGGCCTTGCTCTCGACGACGGCTGCTTGGCTCATGCTTCTCTCCTCCGAATCAAAAAGGCCGGGACTGGTCCAATTGAACTAGCTGAGTGGGGCAATAATCCTATTCCCGGTCGGTATTGTCAAGAACTATACAGGGGCCCGGTAGTCCGGGCCCTTACGTTGCTGGCCCCGGCAGGATTGAGGTATCGTCAGGTCAATGAAGATCGCGCCCAGCATTCTCTCGGCCGACTTCGCCGCCCTGGGAGAGGCCATCGCCCGGGTCGAGGCGGCGGGAGCCGACCAGCTCCACGTGGACGTGATGGACGGGCACTTCGTCCCCAATCTCACCATCGGCCCGCCGGTGATCGAGTCGGTGCGCAAGCGCACCCGGCTGCCGCTCGACGTGCACCTCATGATCGAGGAGCCCGAGCGCTGGATTGAGACGTATGTGCGGGCGGGGGCCGACTGGCTCACGGTGCATGCCGAGGCCTGTCCCCATCTGGAGCGCACGCTTTCCCAGATCCGCGAGGCGGGTGCCCGGGCCGGCGTTGCCCTGAATCCGTCGACCTCGCCTGGGGTGCTCGAGTACGTCCTGGACGACCTGGACCTGGTCCTGGTGATGTCGGTCAACCCAGGGTTCGGGGGGCAGTCCTTCATCCCCACGGCCTACGAAAAGATCCGCAAAATACGCGCCTTGCTCGGCAAGCGCCCGGCCCTGATCTCCGTTGACGGCGGGGTCAAGCGCGAGCACGCCGCCCCATTGGCCCAGGCCGGTGCCCAGGTGCTTGTGGCCGGCTCGGCGATCTTCGGAGCCGCGGATCCCGGCCAGGCGCTGCGGGAATTGAGGAGTGCTTCGGAAGTAGTGAAATAGGCTTGACTTTTCCCTGCCTCATCAGTATCCTTTAGCGTTTCCAGAAGGCTGCTTCTGGAAGGACATCTATGCTCGACAGCCTGACGAGTCGTTTGACCGCAATCTTCGACCGGCTCCGCGGGTACGGCCGGCTGACGGAGGAGAATATCCAGGAGGCCCTCCGCGAGGTGCGGATGGCCTTGCTCGAAGCCGACGTCAATTTCAAGGTCGTCAAAGGCTTCATCGAGCGCATCCGTGAGAAGGCCGTGGGCCAGGACGTGCTCCAATCGCTCACGCCGGGGCAGCAAGTCGTCAAGGTGGTGTACGACGAGCTGGTCGCGCTGCTCGGCGGCGCGGGCCACCGGCTGAGTCCCGCGTCCCATCCGCCCACGGTGATCATGCTGATCGGGCTGCAGGGATCGGGCAAGACCACTTCGGCGGCCAAGCTGGCCCGTCATTACCAGAAGCAGGGACAGCACCCGCTGCTGGCCGCAGCGGACGTCTACCGGCCGGCGGCGATGGAGCAGCTGCGCACGCTCGGCGCCGAGCTCGGCATCCCCGTCGTGGGCGAGCCCTATCAGAAGCCCGTGTCGATCTGTGCGACGGCGCGCGACGAGGCGGCGCGGCGCGGCCTCTCGCCGGTGATCCTCGATACCGCGGGGCGGCTGCACATCGACGAAGAGATGCTGGGCGAGCTCAAGGCCATCAAGAAAGAGGTGGCGCCGCACCACGTGCTGCTCGTCGTGGACGCGATGACGGGGCAGGACGCGGTGAGTGTGGCGGAGAAGTTCAACGCCGCGGTGGGGATCGACGCCGTCCTGCTCACCAAGCTCGACGGCGATGCCCGCGGCGGCGCCGCGCTCTCGGTGCGCGCGGTGACGGGCCGGCCCATCGCCTTCGTGGGCGTCGGAGAGAAGACGGACGCGCTCGAGCCCTTCCACCCGGACCGCCTGGCCCAGCGCATCCTCGGCATGGGCGACGTCCTCTCCCTCGTGGAGAAGGCCCAGGGCGCGGTGGACACCGAGCAGGCCGAGGCCCTGGCCCAGAAGATCCGCGAGGACAGCTTCACCCTCGAGGACTTCGCGACCCAGCTGCGGCAGCTGCGCTCCATGGGCCCGCTGACCCAGCTCATGGAGATGGTGCCGCTGTTCAAGGGCAAGGGCCTGCCCAAGGAGCTCAAGGGCGAAGAGAAAGAGCTGATCAAGTTCGAGGCCATCATCGGCTCGATGACGCCGGCGGAGCGGCGCGAACCCGCCATCATCAACGGCAGCCGGCGGTCGCGGATCGCGCGCGGCAGCGGCACGGGCGTGTCCGACGTCAACCGGCTGCTCAAGCAATATGGCGAGCTGAAGAAGATGATGCGAGGGCTCAAGCACATGGGGAAGATGAAGGGCGCCCTGCCGTTTCTTCCCCGCTGATGGCCAGGGCGCGCACTCCAAGAAAGAGGTGACCCAGTGGCGGTTCACATTCGGCTGAGACGGACGGGAACGACGAGGAAGCCGGCCTACCGCGTCGTGGTGGCGGACTCGCGTGCCGCGCGCGACGGGCGGTTCATCGAGATCATCGGGCACTACAATCCGCTGAGCCGGCCGCCCGTGATCAAGATCGAGCTCGACAAGGCGCAGGCCTGGATCAAGAAGGGCGCGCAGCCCTCGAACACGGTCAAGAACCTCATGGCCCGCGCCGGAGCGGCGGCTAAGGCCTAGACGGTGGCTGAGTTAACCTTGATCGGAAAATACCTGGACGGAGGTTTGCCGCCGAGAAGGCACAATTCTTCTGCTCCCTCTCCCTCCGGTGGAGGGAGAGGGTTGGGGTGAGGGTGGGGCGAATGTCTGTCCCCCTCACCCTGCCCTCTCCCCCAGTGGGGGAGAGGGATACTCAGCCCTTCGTGTGCCAGGTGTCTTCGGATCAGAGTTAACTGTGGCTGCTGTTCCACTCGTCACGATCGGAGAAATTCTCCGGCCGTACGGGCTGAGGGGTGAGATGAAGGTGCGGCCCATGACCGATCGGCCGCGCGAGCGCTTCAAGCGGCTGGCGGAGTGCTTCCTCTGGGAGCCGGACAGCGGCTGGCGCGAGCCCTGCCGCGTCGCCTCCTGTCGCTTCGAGGGCGAGACGGTGCTGGTGAGGCTGGAGGGCGTGGACTCGCCCGAGGCGGCGCGCCCCTTCGCGGGGCGGCTGCTGGCGGTGGAGCGGGAGCAGGCGCTGCCGGCCCAGCCGGGGCGGTTTTATCCCTGGCAGATGGAAGGCGCCGCGGTCGAGACGCGGGACGGCCGGAGCGTGGGCCGCTTCGCCCGAGTGGAGAGCGGCGGGGCCCAGGAGCTCTGGGTGGTGGACGATGGGGAGCGGGAGCATCTCATCCCCGCGGTGCCGGAGATCGTGGTGGAGGTCAATGTGGCGGAGCGCCGAATCGTGATCGATCCGCCGGAAGGGCTGCTCGAGCTGTGAGGATCGATCTCCTCACCCTGTTTCCAGGCATGATGGAGGGCCCGCTCGAGGAGTCGATCCTCAGCCGGGCACAGGCCCGCGGGATCGTGGACATCCGCGTCCACAACCTCCGCGACTGGGCCGAGGGCAAGCACCAGGTCACGGACGAGCCGCCCTTCGGGGGTGGCGGCGGGATGATCCTCAAGCCCGAGCCATTGGCGGCGGCCATTGACGACCTGCGAGGTGTGGGAGGCCATGTGGTGCTGCTGGACCCGGCCGGCCGGCGCTTCACCCAGCAGGTGGCGCGCGAGCTGGCCAGACGCGCGCATCTCGTGCTGGTCTGTGGCCGCTACGAGGGCGTGGACGAGCGTGTCCGCGAGCATCTGGTGGACGAAGAGCTGTCCGTCGGCGACTACGTGCTCACGGGCGGCGAGCTGGCCGCCCTGGTCGTGGCCGATGCGGTAACGCGGCTGCTGCCCGGCGCGCTGGGAGACGCGGATGCTCCCGAACAGGATTCGTTCTCGCGCGGGCTGCTCGAGCACCCGCAGTACACGCGGCCGGAGGCCTTCCGCGGCTGGGCGGTGCCCGAGGTGCTGCGCTCGGGCGATCACCGCAAGATCGCCCGCTGGCGCCGGCTGATGGCGGTGTGGCGGACATGGCAGCGGCGGCCGGACCTGATCGAGACGGCGGATCTCTCGCCGGAAGAGCAGAAGTGGGCGGACGGATTCAGCCAGGGGCGCGTGCCCGAAGACTTTCTTGAGTAACCTCATCGAGCAAGGAGCCGAGAGATGGAAGCGATTCGCATCGTCGAAGCGGGAGACCTCAAGAAGGATCGCGGCGGATTCCGGGCCGGGGACACGGTCAAGGTCTGGGTCAAGGTCATCGAGGGCGAGAAGGAGCGGCTGCAGGGCTTCGAGGGCGTGGTGATCCGCAAGCGGGGCGCGGGCACCGGCGCCTCGTTCACGGTGCGTCGCATCTCCTATGGCGTGGGAGTGGAGCGTACCTTTCCGCTGCACTCGCCGCGGATCGACAAGATCCAGGTGACCAAGCGCTCGACGGTGCGACGGTCGAAGCTCTACTACCTGCGGGAGCTGGTCGGCAAGGCGGCGCGTTTAAAAGAAAAGCGCGTGGCCCAGGTGCCAACCTCGGGCGAGGAGCCTCAGGGCTAGCGGCGACGTGGGCGCCGGAGCGCCCTATCGCTTCGAGCTGGCCGCGTGGCGGCGCGGGCTCACCCGCGTGGCCGGCGTGGACGAGGCCGGCCGCGGCCCGCTGGCGGGGCCGGTGGTGGCGGCGGCGGTGATCCTGCCGCCCGGCGTCCGGATCAAGGGGGTGGACGATTCGAAGCGTCTCATCCCCGAAGAGCGCGCCCGGCTCTTCGACGTGATCCAGAGCCGCGCGCTGGCGGTGGGTGTGGGGATGGTGGACCACGAGACGATCGACAGGATCAATATCCTGGAGGCGACGCGGGTGGCGATGCGGACGGCGCTCGGGTCACTGCCGACGATCCCCGAGCTGGTGCTGACGGATTACGTGGCGCTCGCGGGCCTCGAGTGCCCGCAGAGGAATCTGGTGGAGGGAGACCGGCGGTCGGCCTCCGTGGCTGCCGCCTCCATCGTCGCCAAGGTGACGCGGGACCGGCTGATGGCGGCGGCCGACCTCGAGTATCCCGAGTACGGCTTCGGCCGGCACAAGGGCTACGCGACGCTGGAGCATCGCGACGCGCTGCTGAAGCACGGGCCCTGCCCGCTGCACCGGCGGAGCTTCGCGGGAGTTCTGGTCCAAACCGAGCTCTTCGTGTGGAGCGATGTGGTGATCGAGGAAACATGAGGACAACGCTGACGATCGGTCTCCTGGTGGCGGTCGCGCTCGGGGCTGGCCCCGCAGCCGGGGCACAGCCCAAGTGCGCGGCCACGCCGCGGGACATGGAAGGCCCCTTCTACAAGCCCGGCGCGCCCGCCCGCGAGGCCACTGGAAAGGGTTTGATCGTCAACGGCGCCGTGCGGTCGGCCACGACCTGCGAGGGCATCAAGGGCGCGCGGGTGGAATGGTGGCAGGCCAATCCCAAGGGTGAATACGACGATGCCCACCGGGGCATGCTCATGACGGCGGAGGGCGGCGCCTATCGCCTCGAGACCGACTTCCCGCCCCCGTACGCCGGGCGGCCGTCCCATATCCACTTCAAGGCCTCCGTCCCGGGCTACCGCCCGCTGACGACCCAGCTCTACCCGAAGGCCGGGCAGAGCGCGATCACCTTCGATCTCGTGCTGGTGAAGGAGTAGAGAGCGTGCCTACAGACACCCGTCGACCTCTGGGCATCAAGGGAGAAGAAGAAGCTGCCCGCTTCCTGAGCCGGAGCGGATACGCGATTCTGGAGAAGAACGTGCGTACCCGCGCCGGCGAAATCGACCTCGTCGCGAAGGAGGGCAAGACCCTCGTCTTCGTCGAGGTCAAGACGCGCAAGGACGTGCCGGTCCAGGCCGACGCGCCCCCGCCGCCGCCGCAGGTGGCGGTCAATACGCGGAAGCAGAACCGGCTCGGCAAGCTGGCGCACGGCTATCTCAAGGCCAAGCGCCTGCGGCAGATCCCGTGCCGCTTCGACGTCGTCTCCGTCATCATCAATGACGACGGCGCCGTGAAGGCCATCCGCCACATCCCCAACGCCTTCTCCGTCTCGCCCTGGTAGGGGCGGCGGGCGCTCAACTTCGCGCCCCGCAGCCTTCAGCCATGGACAGGCAGGAGAGCTTCAGGCGGGCGCTTCCCCTCGAGCGCGGGCGCACCGCGCTCCTCGTGGTCGACATGCAGCGGGCGTTCCTCGAGCCCGGCCAGGCCATGGAAGTCCCGCCCGCGCGCGAGATCGTCGGCCGGATCCAGGAGCTGCTCACCATCTTCCGCGAGAAGGCCCTGCCGGTGGCCTTCACCCAATTCACCTACTCGCCGGCCGCGCCGCTGCTGGTGGGCGAGCTGCATCCCGAGCACAGGCCCGCGCCGCCCGGCGCCCCGCGCGGCTTCGGACTGCCATCCTCGTCCTGCCTCGCCGGTGAGGACAATGTGCGCGTGATCCCCGAGCTCGAGCCCCGCGCCGACGAGCTGGTGGTGAGCAAGCCGTACTACGACGGCTTCAACGGCACCGTGCTCGACGGCGCCCTTCGCGCCCGCGGCGTGACGACGCTCGTGATCACCGGGACCATGACCGACATCTGCGTTCTGGCCACGGTGATCGGCGGCTTCAATCGCGAGTACCGCATCGCCGTGGTCGAGGATGGCGTGGCCACGCTCTGGCCCGAGATCCAGCGCGCCACCCTTGACATCATCCGCCGCGCCTATGCCCGCGTGGTCTCCGCCAAGGAGATCGCGGACGAGCTGGCCGCGTGGTAGCCTCGGCTGTATGAAGAACGGCTATCGCTTCCAGGGCTGCATGCCGGCGAACCTCCTTCCCTTCACCGCCGACCTCGCCATCGACGAGCCCGCCTACCGCAAGCACCTTCGCTGGCTGGCGGATGCCAAGGGCGTGACGGGCATCGTGGCCAATGGCCATGCCGCCGAGGTCTCCTCGCTCACGCGCGAGGAGCGGAAGCGGGCGCTCGGCATCGCGCTGGACGAAGTGGCGGGAAAGGTCCCTGTGGTCGCGGGCGTCTATTCCGACGGCACGCTCGAGGCCGTCGAGCTCGCGCGCGATGCCAAGGCGCTGGGCGCCGCCGGGCTCCTGGTGTTCCCGCCGACGATCTTCATGTGGGGCGCCCAGGTCAAGCCGGAGATGGCGCTGCGCCACTTCCAGGTCCTGGCGGATCGGGTGGATCTCCCGCTCGTCGTCTTCGAATACCCGCCCGCGTCAGGAATCGGCTATAGCCCGGAGACGCTCGCCGAGCTCTGCAAGCTCCCCGCGGTGGCGGCCGTGAAGGACTGGTCCAATGACATCGTGGCGTACGAGCGGAATCTCCGCGCGCTGCGGGACAGCGGCCGGCCGGTGGCGATGCTGTCCTCGTTCACGCTGTCGCTGATGGCCAGCTTCCTGCTGGGCGCCGACGGCTGCATCTCGGGCATGGGGAGCGTGGCCGCGGATCTCCAGGCCGCGCTCTTCGCCGCCGTGCAGTCGAGAGATCTCGCGACGGCGCAGCAGATCAACGAGCGCCTGACCCCGCTGGTCAATGTGTTCTACGCGCCGCCCTTCGTGGACATGCACAATCGGATGAAGGAAGCGCTGGTCCTGCTCGGACGCATCCCGGCGGCCCACGTGCGGCCGCCGCTCACGCCGGTCACCGAAGACGAGCGCCATCGCATCCGGCTGGCGCTCCGTGCCGCCGGACTCCTGACCTAACGAACCGCCCACATCCGGAGGAGCCATCATGCACATAGCCCGCAGAATCGTTTTGGCTCTGGCGATCGTCGCCCTGCTCGCCGCCCCGATGCTGGCCTCGGCTCAAATCGTGGACAAAAAAGCGCTGACCCTCGAGGCCGCCAAGCGGATCGCGGCGGCCGCCGAGGCCGAGGCCAAGAAGAACAACTGGAACCAGGTCATCGCCATCGTGGACGACGGCGGCCACCTGATCTACCTCCAGCGCCTCGACGAGACCCAGACCGGAAGCGTCCGCATCGCCATCGAGAAGGCGCGGAGCGCGGCGGCGTTCAAGCGTCCGACCAAGGTATGGGAGGACTCGCTGGCGGGTGGCCGCCAGGCGGTCCTGGGGCTGCCGGGAACGATCCCGAGCGAAGGCGGCATTCCGCTCACAGCGGGGGGCAAGGTCATCGGCGCCATCGGAGTGAGCGGAGGCACGGCGCCTCAGGACGGCCAGGTGGCCAAGGCGGGCGCCGACATTCTGCCCAAATAGGTCGGGCCGGGCGGGACCCCGCCGTCGGCTCCGGGTCGCGAAGTTGCGCTCTCCGGGCGATCGTGGGACGATTCGTCTCCATCTCGCTCAGCTGTTGAAGGAGAGGGGAAACCTTCATGGCTCACAAGCAGTCGAAGCCACCCCAGCCGGCTCCTCCAGAAAAGCCGGACTCGACTCGTCCCGCCGTCGATCCCGTGGTCGAAGAAGAAACGCCGCGTCAAGACATCCCGCGCTTCCCGGTCGTCGGCATCGGCGCCTCGGCGGGCGGGATCGAAGCCGTCAAACAGGTGCTCCAGGCTCTGCCGGCCGATACCGGCATGGCGTTCGTCCTGGTGCAGCACCTCGACCCTACCCACGCCAGCATGCTCACTGAGATCCTGTCGCGCGCGACCAGCATGCCGGTCTCCGAAGTCACGGATCAGATGGCGGTGGAGCCGAACCATGTCTACGTCATCCCGCCAGGGATGAACATGGCCATCTCGCAAGGCACCCTGCGGCTCTCGCCGCGTGAAGAGACACCCGGGCAGCACCGGGTCGTCGACCACTTCCTGCACTCCCTGGCCGAGGATCAGGGCCACAAGGCCATCGGCGTCATTCTCTCCGGCAGCGCGACCGACGGCACCCTGGGACTCGAGGCGATCAAGGCGGAAGGCGGCATCACCTTCGCCCAGGACGACACCGCTCAGCACAAGAGCATGCCGCGCAGCGCGAGCGCCGCCGGCTGTGTCGATTTCGTCCTGCCGCCGGACGAGATCGCGCGGGAGATTGTGCGCATCAGCCGGCACCCTTATGTGGCCCCCGGCGCAGAGGCCGCGGTCGAGGGAGCGCGCGAGCCGAAGCTGAACGAGGTTCTTGACCAGCTCCGCTTCGCCACCGGAGTGGACTTCAGCAATTACAAGCGCAATACGCTCTACCGCCGCGTCACCCGGCGCGTGGTGCTGCACAAGATGGAAGGCCTGGGCGACTACGTGCGCTTCCTCCAGAGCAATCCCGCCGAGGTCGAAGCCCTGTACCAGGACGTCCTGATCAGCGTCACCAGCTTCTTCCGCAATCCGGAAGCCTTCGAGATGCTCAAGGGCAAGGTCTTCCCCCGGCTGACCCAGGAGCGGTCCCGCCACGAGGCCATGCGCATCTGGGTGCTGGGGTGCTCCACGGGTGAAGAGGCGTATTCCATCGCCATCGCCTTCGCCGAGTTCGCGGAGGCGTCGGGGCGGCAGATCCCCCTGCAGCTCTTCGCCACCGACCTGAACGGGGTGGGGATCGAGAAGGCCCGCGCGGGGATCTACTCGAAGACCGTCACGCAGGAGGTCTCGCCCGAGCGGCTGCGGCGCTTCTTCGTCGAGATGGATGGCAACTACCGGATCACCAAGTCGATCCGTGACACGTGCGTGTTCGCGCGGCACAATGTGCTGAGCGAGCCGCCCTTCTCGCGGATCGACCTCATCAGCTGCCGCAACATGCTCATATACCTCGAGCCCTCGCTCCAGCAGCGGGTCCTGTCGATCCTGCACTATGCGCTGCAGCCGAAGGGCTTCCTCTGGCTGGGCGGCTCGGAGACCATCGGGGCCTACCGCGATCTCTTCGAGATGGAGGACGCCAAGCAAAAGATCTATGTGAAGAAGCTCGGGGCGAAGCGCGTGACCGTGGACCTGCTCCCGACTCCACTCCGAGCGGAGCCCCGGGCCGCGGGCCAGCCGGGGCGCGAAGTCGGCGGGCCTGGCACGGATGTGCAGCGAGAAGCTGATCGCCTTCTGCTGGCGAGATACGCCCCGGCCAGCGTCCTGGTCAATGCCGAGCTGGAGATCGTGCAATTCCGCGGGGACACGGGGCGCTATCTCGCGCCCTCGCCCGGCAAGGCGAGTCTCAACCTGCTGAAGATGCTCCGGGAAGGCCTGCTGGTGGGCGTGCGCGGCGCGGTGCACAAGGCCCGGCGCAGCGAGGCGCCCGCCCGGGAGGAAGGCCTGCGCATCAAATCCAATGGCGGATATCGGAGCGTGAACGTGCAGGTGATCCCGGTCAAGAGGAACGGCGGACCAGAAGAGCACTTCCTCGTTCTCTTCGAGGAAGCGGCGCTGGGTCCCCAGCCCCGCGGCAAGCAGGCGCGGCTGAAAATGGCGAAGGCCAAGGTCGCCGGCCGGCGGGAGCGGGAATCGTCCGAGCACGAGATCGCGCGCCTGACGCAGGAGCTGGCGGCGACCCGCGAGTACCTGCAGTCGGTGATCGAACAGCAGGAGGCCGCCAACGAGGAGCTGCAGTCCTCCAACGAAGAGGTGCAGTCGGCCAACGAGGAGCTGCAGAGCACCAACGAGGAGCTGGAGACCTCGAAGGAAGAGATCCAGTCGAGCAACGAAGAGCTGGCCACGGTTAACGAGGAGCTGCACAACCGCAACCTGGAGCTCAGCCAGAGCATCAACGACTTCGTCAACCTGCTCGCCAGCGTGCAGCTGCCCATCGTGATGCTCGGCTCGGACCTGCGCATCCGCCGGTTCACGCCCATGGCCGAGAAGCTCTTCAAGCTGATCCCGGCCGACGTCGGCCGGCCGATCACCGACATCAAGCTTACCGTGGACATCCCCGATCTCGAGCAGATGCTGGCCGACGTCGTCGAGACGGCGAGCGTCAAGGAGCGCGAGGTACGGGACAAGCAAGGCCGCTGGTATCTCCTGCGCATCCGCCCCTACCGGACCCTGGAGAGCCGGATCGACGGCGCGGTGCTGCTGCTCGTCGATGTGGACAGTGTCAAGCGCAGCGAGCAAACGCTGCGCCGTCAGGCCGAGCTATTGGACCAGGTGGACGAGGCGATCTTCGTGTGGGAGATCGATGGGGGCATCGTCTACTGGAACCGGGGGGCGGAGGAAGTCTACGGCTACACGCGGGAGAACGCACTGGGCCGAAACGTCGACGAGCTGCTGGCGACTTCCCCTCCCGCGAGCGTCTTCAAGGACGCCATGCTCAAGCGCGGCCACTGGATGGGGGAGCTCAGCCACACGGGGCGTGACGGCCGGCAAATCGTCGTGGACAGCCGAATGGTGCTGGAGCCGGGCTCGGATCCACGACGCCTGGTGCTCGAGACCGACCACGTCATCACGGAGCGCAAGCAAATGGAGCAGACCCTGCGCGACCGCGCCGAGAAGCTGGCCGCGGCCGATCGCAACAAGAACGAGTTCCTGGCCATGCTGGCGCACGAGCTGCGCAATCCCCTGGCCCCGCTCAGCAATGCCCTGCAGATCCTGAAGGAGCCGGCCGCGACCGCGGACATGGTCGCGCGGGCGCAGGGCATCATGAGCCGCCAGATCCAGAACATGGTGCGGATCATCGACGATCTCCTCGATGTCAGCGAGCTGACACGCGGCAGAGTCCAGCTTCGCCTCCGGCCGGTGAAGGTGGCCGCGCTGGTCGCTCATGCCGTCGAGCTGAACGAGCATCAGATCGAGGGGCGCGGCCAGGAGCTCTCGATCTCACTGCCGCCGGACGACGTCTTTGTGGAGGGCGACGCGGTGAGGCTGGAGCAGGCCCTGGGCAACCTGCTCAACAATGCCTCGAAGTTCACGCGCCAAGGCGGCCATATCTGGCTGACCGCGGAGCGCGTGCCGGGGAAGGATGGCGGGCCCGGCGAGGTTACCATCCGGGTGAGGGACGACGGCACCGGAATGAGCGCGGAGCTGGTGCCGCGCGTGTTCGACCTCTTCATGCAGGCGGACCGCTCTCTGGCCCGCAGCCAGGGGGGATTGGGAATCGGCCTCACCGTGGTCCGGCGCCTCATCGAGGCTCATGGTGGCAGCGTCGAGGCGTCGAGCCCGGGTCTCGGCCAGGGCAGCGAGTTCGTCTTGCGGCTGCCGATCATGTCGGACGGCGCGGTTCGCGTCTCCCAGGAGGCACCGCCGACGGAAGCTGCCCAGGCCAAGGCTGGCGCCCAGCGCGTCCTCGTTGCCGACGACAATGTGGATGCGGCCAAGACCCTGGCGATGGTCTTGAGCCTGGCCGGACACGAGGTGCAGGTCAGCCACGACGGACCGACCACGCTCGACAGCGCGACCGCTTTCGCGCCGCGGGTCATCTTCCTCGACATCGGCATGCCCGGCATGGACGGATACGAAACAGCCCGCCGGCTCCGCCAGCTCCCAGGGCTGGAGAAGGTGCTCCTGGTCGCCGTCACCGGCTACGGCCAGGAGGCCGCCCGCCGTCGGGCGAAGGAGGCCGGATTCGATCACTATCTGACCAAGCCGGTCCGGGAGCACACCGTGCTCCAGCTGGTCGCCCAGCTCCGACCGAAGGGCTAGGCCCGATCCCGCGGGCGATTCCGGTTCCAGGCCGGACGTCGTTCCCCGATTTATCCAGCGCCTCAGCAGTTGCGGTGCGCCACCGGCTTGCGGTATAAAGGCGACCAACCTTTCCGACCGCCAGCGAGGTCTATGGCAACCCCAGCCGGCCGCAGCCCCGAAGAAGACGCGCTGCTCCAGAAGGCCATGCGCCTGCTCCCCGGCGGCGCGCTTGGCGGCTACTATGCCCCGCAGGAGCTCGCCTTCATCGTCAGGGAGGCCAAGGGCCCGCGACTCTACGACTATTCGGGCCGCGAGTATATCGATTACATCCTGGGCTCGGGTCCGCTGGTGCTGGGACATGCTCATCCTGCCGTCCTGGCCGCGGTCGAGGCTCAGCTCAGCAAGGGCACGACCTATTTCCAGCTCTCCGAGCCCACGCTGGCGCTCGCGGAGCTGCTCTGCCAGGCGGTGCCCTGTGCCGAGCAGGTGCGCTTCTGCTCTTCGGGGAGTGAGGCGACGTTCTTCGCGCTGAGGCTGGCGCGCGCCTTCCGCAAGCGAGACAAGATCCTGAAATTCGAGGGCGGCTTCCACGGCACTCACGACTATTCCCTCATGAGCGTTGGCCCCCGCTCCCCCAAGGCCTGGCCGGCGCCCACGCCGGACTCGGCGGGCATCCCCCAGGCCATCCAGGAAGAGGTGCTGATCGCGCCGTTCAACGATTTGGCCGAGACGGAGGCCATCATCGAGGCGCATCACGAGGATCTGGCCGCGGTGATCATGGAGCCCTTCCAGCGCCTCATCGTCCCGGACCCGGCATTCCTCAGCGGCGTGAGGCAGGTCACCGCGCGACACGGCATCCCGCTGGTCTTCGACGAGGTCGTCACCGGCTTCCGCTTCGCCTGGGGCGGCGCCCAGGAGTATTACGGTGTCGTGCCCGATCTGGCGGCGCTCGGCAAGATCATCGGCGGCGGTTTTCCGCTGGCCGCCGTGGTAGGCCGACGCGACATCATGCGCCACCTCTCCCAGGAGCTGGAGGGCACGGGTGAGATGGTCCTCCAGGCCGGCACTCTCAACGGCAATCCGATCGCGGCCGCCGCGGGGCTCGCGACGCTCACCGAGCTGAGGAAGCCGGGCCAGTACGAGCGGCTGTTCGCGACGGGGGCGCGGCTCAAGACAGGACTGGCCGAGGCCGCCCGAAAGGCGGGCCTCACGGCCCAAGTGGCCGGCGAGGCGCCTGTGTTCGAGATCTATTTCACCGACCGGCCCATCACCGACTACCGCGCCACGCTCACGGCCGACCGCGGGCTGCACGCCGCCTTCACCCAGGCGATGCTCCGGCGCGGAGTGGTCAAGGCCGCGGCGAAGTTCTACGTGTCGCTGGCGCATGGGGAGGAGGAAGTTCGGCGAACGATACAGGTCTTCGAGGAATCGCTCGAAGCCGTCGCGCGGCAGAAGCCCTAACCGCCTCACTCCCCTCTCCCCCAGTGGGGGAGAGGATAAAGGTGAGGGGGCAACCCAAGGAGGGACCGACATGGCTGAGGACTGGAAAGACGAGCCGTGGGCGAAGGATGAGAGCTTCTGGTACAGCGGCAAAGTGACCCGCCGCCGGCTACTCGGCCTCGGCGCGGCCACCGCCGGCGCGCTGGGCGCGGGCATGCTGGTGCCGGCGCCGTGGTGGAGCGCGTTCGGCCAGGCCAAGACGCTGAAGATCGGCACGCTCCAGCCGCTCAGCGGCGCGGCAGCGGCCGGCGGCAAGACGGCCCTGGTCGGAACCCAGATGGCCGTGGATCGGATCAACA
>WNFU01001674.1_pt1 | contig 37986 bp, 33 predicted proteins | sample 5400121 | NCBI WGS metagenome assembly WNFU01 (sample SAMN13153360, study PRJNA577476) | soil metagenome | isolation source: 100 cm soil or saprolite under grassland replicate 1 | place: USA:California | collected 2016-06-15
CGGCTGAGCTGGAACGGCGCTTCGCCGAGTACGTCGGAGCCGAGCACGTCCTCGCCGTCGCCTCGGGCACTGCCGCCTTGCACTTGTCGCTGCTCGCGGTCGGAGTCGAGCCGGGAGACGAGGTGATCACGACGCCGATCACCTGGCCGGCGACCGCGAACGTCATCGTCCACGCGGGGGCGACGCCGGTCTTCGCCGACGTGCGCGACTCGGACCTGAACATCGACCCCGCGCACGTCGCCGAGCTGATCACGCAGCGGACGAAGGCGATCATGCCGGTCGATCTCGCCGGTCAGCCCTGCGACCTGGCCCCGTTGCTCGCCCACGGGATCCCGCTTGTCGAGGACGCCGCCCACGCGGCCGAGAGCGCGTATCGAGGGCGCAAGATCGGAGCCCTGGCCGCGGCAACTTGCTTTTCGCTCTACGCGACGAAGAACATCGCCGCCGGCGAAGGCGGGCTGATCTCGACGAACGACGACGAGGTGGCGAGCGCGATCGAAGACCTCCGCCTCATGCGCCGCGGCGACGGCTCGCTCTACGACATCGTCGTGCCGGGCTACAAGGCCAATCTCTCCGACGTCCTCGCCGCAATCGCGCTCTGCCAGCTGGACAAGGTCGAGGAGCACGGCGCGATCCGGCAGCGCCAGTTCGACGCCTACGACGGGGCCGTGGCCGACCTCGAAGGCATCGACCCGTTGGCTCGAGACGAGCGCGACATCCACGCGTACCACCTCTATGTCGTGCGCATCGACGCCGAGCGCGCCGGCGGCACCCGAGACGAGTACCAGCGCCTCCTCGCGGACGAGAACATCGCGACGAGCATCCATTTCCTGCCCGTTCACCGGCTGACCGCGTACCGCGAGCGCTATCCCGACCAGCCGCCTCTGCCCGTCGCCGAGCGCGCCGGTGACGAAGTGCTCTCGCTTCCGCTCTCTCCGGCCCATTCCGACGAAGACATCGCGGACGTGATCGCCGCCCTGCAGCGTGTCCACGCCGCGCTTCGATCGGACGGCCACGCCGGCCAAGCCGGCATGGCCTCTGAGTCGGCGTCGCAAGCGAACGCCTCCGGATGAGACGCGCGATCCGCGTCTCGCTGACGCTCCTCGTCACCGGGCTCTGCACGGCCTACGTCCTCTGGAAGATCGACCTCTCGCGCACCGTGGACGTGATGAAGGAGGCCGACCTCGGCTATCTCCTGCTCGCGCTCGTGCTGATGGTCGTGACGATCCTGCCGATGGCGTGGCGCTGGCAACTGCTCCTGCGCGCCAAGGGCGTCCACGACCGGATGCCCTGGCTGACCCGCGCCTACTTTGTCTCGTACGCCGCGGGCCAGGTGCTCCCGACCTCGATCGGAGGCGATGCCGTCCGCATCTACGAGACCGCGCGCCGCCACCCGGGGCGAGGGAACACGGCCGCCGCCTCCGTGCTCCTCGAGCGGGCGATCGGCGGCGCGGCGACCCTGCTGCTCGCCGCCTTCGGCTTCGTGCTCGCCGTCGGCCACTACGACGTCGGCCCCTATCTCTGGGTGGAAGGGATCTTCGTCGTGGGGACGATCGTGTTCGGTTTCCTGCTCTTCTCCCGCCGCGTGCGCCCGCTGCTTGCACTCGGCCGGCGCGTGCTCGCCCCACTGCGGCTCGACCGGATCGTCGCCCAGGTCTACTCGGCTCTCCATTCCTACCGGGAGAACGTCGGCGTCCTATTCGGGGTGGTCGCGATCACGCTCGGAGTGCAGGCGGTGCGCGTGCTCGCGATCTGGTTCAGTGGCAAGGCGGTCGGGATCGACCTCTCGCCAAGGCCGTACTACGTGATGGGCCCGCTGCTCTTCCTCGTCATGCTCGTCCCCTTCACGGTCAACGGGCTGGCGGTGCGGGAGTCGTTCTTCGTCAGCTTCCTCGGAGGCGTCGGCGTCGACGCCGATCGGGCCTTTGCAGCAGGGTTCCTCTTCTTCGTCGTCACGGTGGTGATGGCGGCGCCGGGCGCGCTGATCCTCGCGTGGGAAGGACTGCGGGGGTCCGGACGCGCCGGCGTGCCTCGCGAAGCCGATGGCTGATGTGACGGCGATCGTCGTCACGTACAACGCTGCGCCCTGGATCGAGCGCTCGCTCGAGAGCTTGCAGGGCACGGAAGCGGAACTAATCGTTGTCGACAACGGCTCGACGGACGGAACGGTCGAGCTCGTCCGCAAGCGCTTCCCCGAGGCTCGGCTCGTCGAGCACGAGAACCGGGGCTTCGGCGCGGGCAACAACGCAGGCATGCGCCTCGGATCAGGCCGGTACTTCCTCCTGTTGAACCCGGACGCCTGGCTGACGGGCGACGCGCTCGAGCAGCTCGTCGCCTTCGCGGACGCGCATCCCGAGGCTGGAGTCGTCGGTCCGAAGCTTCTGAATCCGGACGGCACGCTGCAGCGATCGGTGCGGGGATACCCCACGCCGTGGCGAATCGCCACCGAGTACTTCTTCCTTCGCAAGCTCGCGCCGCGATCGAGGCTGCTCAACGCGTTCTTCGGCGCGGGCTTCGACCACGAGTCGGTCCGCACCGCCGAGTTTCTCGGCGGAGCCTGCCTGCTCGTTCGCCGCGAGGCCGTCGATTCGATCGGGGGCTTCGACGAGGACTTCTTTCTCATGAGCGAGGAGGTCGACTGGTGCTACCGCTTCCGGCAAGCCGGCTGGGACGTGCTCTTCTATCCGGGCGCGGAGGTCGTTCACGTGATCGGCGCCTCGCACAATCCTGCGCTCTTCAAGGAGATCGTTCGCGGCCATCTGCGCTTCCTGCGGAAGCATCGAGGCCCCCGTGTGGCGGAGCGCGCGCGGCGCGTGATGCTCTGGGGGCTGCGGCTGCGAGGCCTGCTGTTTCATGGTGAGCGAGGCCGCGCCTATCGGGATACCGCCCGCTGGCTCGGGTCGGGCCGAACTGCCTCCCTCCTAGGAGGGCTTGACGAAACGCAGCACTGAGCCCCCGGGCCGCGCTGCTCGCCCCGAGGCGGTGTCCTCAGTCGCCCCAAGGCAGAAAGCCTTGGGGCTCCCTGCGTCCGTGCCTCGGAACGACCATCGCACCCCGGCGACGAGTGACGTTCCGCCAAGCCCTCCTAGAATCGCGCGAGTGAAGGCTCTTGGAATCGTCGAGTGATTCCCGAAGCTGTCGAGCGGAGGGCCCGCTGGGTGCTCGACACGGTCGGGGCGCGCGAGTTCGGCTTCGGGGACGACGTCCCCTACCGTGCTGAGGCCTGGGAGCAGGTCGCGCGCGGAGAGCGGCCGGAGGGCGACGACGTCGCGGACGCGTTCTTCCAGCTGGCGCGCGTCGAGGAGCGGAACGCGCCGCGCGACGAGCACGGCCGGTTTCGCGCGTCCAGCTCCTCGCTCGACCCACTCGACCCACCGCTCGAGCAGCTGCGCCGCCGGCTCGGCGTCGAGCCCCCACGCTGGGGCGGCGCCCGCTTTGCGGTTGCGCTGACGCACGACGTGGACACACCCTGGAAATGGACACGCAGAGGGCTGCTCGGAGCAGCCGCGCGCGTGAAGGCCGACCTGCTCGGAGGACGCGTCGTGAGCGCATCCCGGGAGGCGCGGGGGCTAGCTCTGGCTCCGATCCACAAGCTGCGTCGCACCGACCCCTTCTGGAGCTTCGACAAGATCCTGGCCGACGAGCGCCGAGCCGGCGGCTCATCGACCTTCTTCCTCATGGCGGCGCATGCGCACCCGCTCGACGGCCCCGTGCCGGAGTCCTACGAGCGGCTGCGCCCGCGGTTGGTCGAGACGCTGCTCCACGGCGGCGCCGAGGTCGCCCTCCACGGGAGTTATTCGGCCGGCGACGACGCGGCCCGGCTCTCCGCCGAGAAGGAACGCCTCGAGGAGCTGTCCGGGCCTGTACGCGGGCAGCGCTACCACTTCCTCCGGCTCGACATGCATCGCAACCTCGGCCAAATCGAGGAAGCGGGCTTCGCCTATGACTCGACGCTCGGGTTTCCCGACGCGCCCGGATTCCGCGCGGGCATCGCGCAGCCCTTTCACCCGTGGGACTTCGAACGCGAGGCGCCGCGGGCGATCGTCGAGGTGCCGCTCGCCGCGATGGACGTCACGCTGTCGGCGGAGCGCTACCTCAACCTGAGCGCCCGGCAGGCTGAAGCGAGGCTCCGCGGCCTCCTCGATTGGGCCGCGAAGAACGGCGGGGGCTTCGCCGTCCTCTGGCACTCGGAGCAATTCGACTCTGCGGTCACCCCGGGTTGGGGCCGCTTGTACCGGCGCTTCATGGACGACGTTCGGGCGCGCGGAGGCGTCTGCGTCCAGGCGGGGACGCTCGCCGAGGAGGCGGAAGAGTGGCTGTCATGAGCGCGCAAGTGCGGATCTATCGCGCCGGCTTCGGCCGGCTCGGCTCGTCCGCGCTCTTCCTGCTTCTCATCGCCGCGGCGCCCGCGGCGCTGGGGCTGGGCCGGCTCCTGCCCGCGCATGGGCCGGGTCTCGTGCTCCGGCTGGCGGCGGCGGCTGCGTGCGTGCTCCTCGTTCCCGGCGGAATCTTCGTCCGGGCGCTCGGGCGCCCGGCCACCTTCGGCGTTGCGGTTGCAGCCTCGTTTGCATGGAGCCTCGCCGCCCTCGCCGGCGCGCTCGCCCTGACTTTCGCCTTCGACGGCACGATCGACACGACGCTCTGGTTGCTCGCCGGCTTTGCCGCGGCTGCGCTCGTTCCGGCTCTTCTCCGGGCTCCGGTGCCCTCGGACCGAACAGAGAAGATCGCTCTCGGGGGCGTCGCCTTCGGCGGCGCCGTGTTCGCCGTTGCCGTCTGGTGGACGGCGAACACGATCTACGGCGACGGTCTCTTCCATCTCGGGCGTGTCCGTAAGCTCGAGACGCTCGACCTGACCTCGCTCAACGTCGTCGACGAGTTCCGGGACGGGGGGCTCCACCCCGGCTATGCCTTCCCGGTCTGGCACTCCGCCGTTGCCCTTGTCGCTCGGCTCGGCGCCGTCGATCCGGCCGTTGCGCTCGAGCATCTACCGGCGATCCTCACGCCGCTCGCGCTCGTCCTCGCCTACGCCGCGGGTGCTGCGCTCTTCCGCTCCTTCGGGGGCGGGATCGCGACGATGGCCGCGCAGGCAGGTCTACTGGGCTTCTCGCGCGCCGGCACCGGGTCCTTCGACTTTCTGGCCTTGCCGACGACCGTGGCTCGGGCGCTGATCGCGCCGGCGCTGCTCGCGCTCGTGTTCTCGGTCGCGGCGGGCGGCCGCCGGCGCGGGGTGCTCTCGGTCAGCGCCGCCGCACTGGCTCTCGCCCTCGTCCATCCAACGTACGCCTTGTTCGTGGCGGTGCCGCTCGCCGGCTTCCTGGTCGCGCACCTCGTTCTCGCGACGAGCCGCTGGCGCGATGCAATCCGAATCGGCGGATCGCTGTCGGCGATTCTTCTTCCGGCCGGGCTTTACGCCCTCTGGCTGAAGCCGATCGTGGACAAGACCGCCTCACACGAGCCCGGCGCGGCGGAGAGAGCGCGCGCGATCAGCCACTACGCCGGGCAGGTCGACGTCGTCGGCGGTTTGCTGCGGCTTGCTCCCGAATCGATCTCACGAGGGGGTGCGATCACAGTGGCGGGTCTGCTGGCGATCCCGCTCGCGGCAATTGCCGCGCCGCGCCGGTGGGCGGCCTACGTCCTGGGCGGCTCGCTCGCGGTCCTCGGGCTCGTGCTCTGGCCCTCGGCGTTCGACCGGTTCTCGGACGTCGTGTCGCTCTCGCAGGCTCGCCGCCTGATCGCGTTCCTGCCGATCCCCTTCGCCGTCGCGGGCGCCGCAACCCTGCTCGGCCGGTTTCGGCTCGCCGGTTGCCTCGCTGCGTTCGGGGCCGGTGGACTGCTGCAACTCGCCTATCCCGGCGAGTTCTCGTACTTCCTCGTCGTCGGCGGTCCCTCCTGGCCGGTCTGGCTCGCGCTCGGCGGGGCAGCCGCCGGCCTGGTAGCCGCCGCGGTCGTCCGCAGGGGGATCCCCGAGGCGGAGCCGCTCTGGACCGCGGCCGTCGGGCTGGCACTGGTCGCCCCGGTGGGGCTGGCGGGGTTGGCCTACCTCAAGCAGGACGATCGAGACCGCTTCCGGCTCACGCCCGGTCTCGTGCAGGCCCTCCGCACGGACGTGCGTCCTCGAGACGTCGTCTTCTCGGACCTCGAGACGAGCTATCGGATCGAGGCTTACGCCCCTGTCTACGTGGCGGCCGCCCCGCCCGCCCACGTCGCCGACACTCGGGAAAACCAGCCCTACGAGCGGCGGAAGGCTGTGATCAAGTTCTTCCGCACCGGCAGCCTCGCCATTTCTCGCCGGTACCACGCCCAGTGGATCGTCATCGCCCAGCGGCGGTTCGAGCTCGAGCTGCACCTACCGCGTGTCTACGAGGACGAGCGTTTCGTCCTCTACCGAGTGCGGTCCTAGTTCGTGACCGTGAACGGGAACGACGCCTGACCGAGGTTCTCCTGCGCATCGAGTGCGTCGACCTGGAGCACGTAGGCGCCGTTGGGGAGCAGCGCGGTGTTCAGCTCGTGCGCGAGGTAGTACTCGTAGTGGCCTGGGCGGTTGGCCCGGTTCTGGAAGGTGCTCGGCGTATAGATGAAGTCGTAGAGCGAGAGCGGAAGCAGGAACGTCCGGAAGTCGACCACCGTCTCCCACGGCCGGACCGTGCTCTGACCATGGACGATCCGCCAGCGAATGAGCGTCGGCGCAAGCCGGGCCTGCGCCCAAGCTACGGGCGGCAGCGGGAGGGGCGAGGTGTCGTAGGCCTCGACGGTGACGTCGACGATGCCGCCCACGAGCTCGGGCTGGACCGGCTGTCCGAACGACTGGAAGGCCAGCGCTGGAATCTGGGGCACGGTGTCGTCGATGTACGGGGCCAGCCCTCCCAGTCGCAACGGGTTGACGTACGTGCCCTCGCTGTACTCGGCGAGATGAACATGCCCTGCACCCGGGACGATGCGGCCGATGAGCTGATGGCGGCGGACGCGCTGGTTCGTCCTGACGGTCGGCCTGATGTGCCAGTAGGAGAGGAGGTGGCCGCCCCGGTTCGGGATGATGGAGACCCTCATTCCCTGCACTCGCGCACGACCGGCCTCGATCGCGTACACCGGCGTCAGGTCGTTGGCCGCGATGTCGACCCCGAAATGGAAGCTCGTGCTGGAGCCCGAGAGGCGAGGGTCGTTGAAGTACCCGCGGATCGCGTGCTGCTTGCCGAAGGGTTTCAGCGGCCACGTGTAGGCGAGCGCCGCTGCTGGAAGCAGCAGTGCGGCACCCGCGAGCGCGCACACAAGAAGCAGGGGTCGGCGCATGGACTATTTGTAGCAGCGTATTTCGCTAGGGTGGCGCGTCATGCCTGCGCAGGAAACAGTGACACCTCCGCGCGCGGCGAGCCCGTACGCGGATCCGCGCACGGTCACCGAGCTCGAGGAGTGCTACTTCTATCACTCGATGGAGATCCCTGGGTACGGGCTCGTCGAGGGCCCGTGGGATCTCCGCGGCGGCGTCGACGACTACCTGGGCAGCGTCGAGCTTCGGGACAAGCGCGTCCTCGAGATCGGCACGGCGAGCGGCTTTGTCTGCTTCACGATGGAGGGCCGCGGCGCCGATGTCGTCGCCTACGACCTCTCGGAACAGCAGTCATGGGACGTCGTGCCGTACGCCCAGTACGACCATGAGTCCTTCGACGCCGATCGCCGCGAGCACCTCCGGAAGCTGAACAACGGCTGGTGGCTCGCCCATCGGGCGTTCGAGTCGTCGGCGAAGGTCGTGTACGGCACGGTGTACGAGATCCCGGAGGAGATCGGCCGCGTCGAGGTGGCTACCTACGGCAACGTCCTCCGCCACTTCCGCGACCCCTTCCTCGCTCTCGAGCGCGGCCTGCGGCTGACCACCGAGTCCGTGATCGTGACCGAGAACCCCTCGCTGCGCTACTCGCTGCCGCAGATGGCGGCGAGCCTGCTCAAGCCGAACATGGCCTTTCTGCCGAACTTCGAGCGCGTCCAGCCGCGCGAGTCGTGGTGGCACTTCACGCCGGCCGTGATCAGGAAGATGCTCGGCGTGCTCGGGTTCGAGGACACGAGCGTCCGCTACCACGTGCAGCGTTTTGCCGGCCGGCGCAAGCCGCTCTTCACCGTCGTCGGCCGCCGCACCGTGCCCCTTCCCTAACTAGCAAGCTAGCCTCTGCACCCGATGCGGGTGCTGCTCGTGACGATGTACTTTCCGCCCGCCGGCGGCGGTGGAGTTGCCCGCCCGCTGAAGCTCGCGACCCACCTGCCCGAGCTCGGGATCGAGACGCACGTGCTCGCGCCCGACGATCCGAAGTGGCTACACCGCGACGACGAGCTCGACATTCCTCCTCAGGCGCACGTGCACCGCGCCCGGTATCTCGGCCCCCGCGGACGGCTGCCGGCCGAGGAGCTGCACGGCCTCGACGGAGTCGACCGCGTGCTGCGGCAGGCCGCCCTGTTCTCACGCCGCCTCCTGCTCCCCGACGAGTTCGTGAGCTGGGCCCTGACCGCGATCCCCGCCGCCCGGCGGATCGTTCGCAACGAGCAGATCGACGTGCTGGTGACCACCTCGCCGCCCGCCTCCGTCAACCTGATCGGCGCCGCCGTCAAGCAGTCGACCGGCGTGCGCTGGGTCGCGGACCTGCGCGACTCGGTGGCAGCGAATCCGGATCGGCGTGTCGAGCGCCTTGCCGTTCGGGCCAAGGAGCAGGCTCAGGCCCTCGTCGCCCGCCTCGTTGCGAAGAGAGCCGACGCGGTCGTCGCGGTCTCGGACTCGATCGCGGACGAGATGCGGGAGCTCGGAGCCGACCGCGTTGAGATGATTCCGAACGGCTGCGACTTCGAGGATTTCGAGGGGCTCGAGTACCGGCGCGGAGAGCGCTTTCGCATCACGCACACGGGGACCTTCTTTGGGCACCGCGACCCGAAACCGTTCCTTTCTGCCCTCGTAAAGTCCGAGCAGGACGTAGTCGCCCGCTTCGTCGGCGGCCTGCGGGCGGCCGACCGTGACTGGGCGGAGCGCCTCGAGCTCGGTGACCGGCTCGAGGAGATCCCGCACGTGCCGCGCCGCTCGGCACTGGAGCTCCAGCGTGACTCCGAGGCCCTGCTGCTGCTACTCCCGGAGGCCGGCGGGCGGGGTCGAGGCGTCCCGTCGGGCAAGATCTTCGAGTACATCGCCGCCGAGCGCCCGATTCTCGCGGCCGTGCCACCTGACGGGATTGCCGCGCAGCTCGTCCGGCGAGCCGAGGCCGGTGTCGTCGTGCCTCCGGACGACGTGGCCGCGATCAGTGCCGCCATCGCCGGGCTGCGTGCGCGCTGGCGCGCGGGCGCCCTGGACGGCGGACGCCTCACGCCCGAGCTCAGGGAGCAGCTCTCTCGCCAGACGCGGTCGCGCGAATTCGCCGACGTGGTGCGCAGCGTCGCATGAGATCGCAGAGCCGCCTCACCGACGTCTTCTTCCTGGCGACGGTGTTCTCCGTTTCATTCCAGAACGTCTACTGGAACGTCGCCGGCCGCGTGAACCTGGCCGATGTGCTGGCGCTGCTCTTCCTCGCCGCGTTCATCGCCGGGCGGATCAGCGCTCGCGACGCGCGTGTTCCACCGACGACGCTCGTCATCCTCGGCTTCGCCGCGGCACTCCTGCTCGTGTACCTGATCGGCTTCTTCAACCTCGAGACGAAGCAGTCGCTCTCGCTCTACGGCAAGGGCATGGTGAAGTTCGTCATCCACTTCGGATTTCTCGCCGCGGGCGTCGCGTATCTCGCGCGGCGCTCGGAGCGCTTCTACTGGCAAACGCTCGGCTGGTTCTGCGCCGGCTTCGCGGCGAACGCGCTGTACGGCCTGGTTCAGCTGGCGGCGACGCAGGCTGGATACAACCTCGACGCCCTCGTCCTGAACCCGATCACGGGCGGCGCCGCCTCGATCAACATCTGGGGCGCAGTCGGCGAGTCGAACGTCTATCGGGTCAACGCGCTCACGGGCGACCCGAACCACCTCGGAGTGATGCTCGTCGTGCCGCTGCTGCTGCTGACGCCGCTCTACCTGCGACTCGAGCGCGGACATCGCCTGCGCGTGCCCCTCGCCCTCTTGCTCGGCTTTCTCCTCTTGATCGAGATCTCGACACTGTCGAGGAGCGGGTTCCTCGGTCTCGCGGTGGGAGGGGCGTTGCTTGCGGTCGTCTACCGGCGGCAGGTCGCCTCGCGCGCGCTCCTCGTACCCCTCGCGGGCGTCGGCCTCGTGCTCGCAGTCCTCGTCGTGCAGCGACTCTCGTACTTCACGAACGTGCTCCACGCGCGCCTGCAGACGAGCGATTCGTCCACGACCCTGCACTTCCAGGTCTACGACTTCATCCCGAAAGTGCTCGAACAGCACCCGCTGTTCGGCTTCGGCCTGAACACGTTCTCGGTCTACTTCGAGTTCGTCACGGGGCGGACGCGCTGGGGCGCACACTCCTACTACGTGGCGACCGTCGTCGAGACGGGCCTCGTCGGGACGCTGTTCTTCGCCTTCTTTCTCGTCTACCTGTTCCGCCGCCTCGGCGCGGCGCGGAGAATCGGACGAGCGCTCGCGGCGACCGGCGATCCGGTGGCGGCGCGGGTGCGGCCGCTCGCCTGGGGGCTCACCGCGGCGCTCGTCGGGACGATCGCTTCGAACGCGTTCTACCTGACCATGCAGTTCTATTACTTCTACGCGCTCGCTCTGTTCGCGCTCGCGACGCCTATCGTCTTCGGGCGCCGGCTGAACTCTTGAAGGTCGCGGTCCTGACGACGTCGTACCCCCGTCAAGCGGGGGATGCCGCCGGCCTGTTCGTGGCCGATCAGGTCGAGCACATCCGGGAACGGGGGGTCGAGGTGAAGGTCGTCTCGCCTGCGGGCTTTCGTCACTTCGGGATCGCATACGGGGCGGGCGTTGCCGGCAACCTGCGCCGGCGGCCGCAGCTCGTCCTTGCGCTGCCGCTGATGCTCGCCGGGTTCGCGCGCGCCGCTCGCCGCGCAGCCGACGACGCCGACCTCGTCCACGCGCACTGGCTCCCGGCCGGGGTTGTCGCCATGGCGACGCGGAAGCCGTTCGTCGTGCAGGTCTGGGGGACCGACCTCGAGCTCGCGCGCAGGTTTCCCGCGCTCGCGAAGAGGGTCTTGCGACGCGCTCGACTTGTCATCGCTCCCTCGACCGCCCTCGCGGACGAGGCTCATCGGCTCGGGGCACGCGACGTGCGCACGATCCCGACCGGGGTCGACGTTCCGGAGCGTGTCGGCGAGGAGGCAGATCCGCCGGAGATCCTCTACGCGGGGCGGCTCTCCCCGGAAAAGGGAATCCGCGAGCTTCTCGCAGCCGCCGACGGATTCACGCTCGTCGTCGCCGGCGACGGGCCGCTGCGTATGGAAGTGCCGGAAGCGCTGGGTTTCGTCCCGCGGGCGGAGCTCGAGCGGCTCTACGACCGCGCTGCAGTCGTCGCCTGCCCGTCGCGCCGTGAGGGCTTCGGCGTCGTCTGCGCCGAGGCCATGGCCCACGGGCGGCCGGTCGTCGCGGGCGCGGTCGGCGGCTTGCTCGATCTCGTCGTGGACGAAGAGACCGGCTTGCTGGTGCCGCCTCAGGATGTAGGCGCCTTGCGCGCCGCTCTGCAACGGCTGCTCGTGGATCGAGAGCTGCGCCGCCGGCTGGGAGCGGCTGGGAGGGAGCGGATTCGCGAGCAGTTCTCGTGGGACCGGTTCGCCGACGAAACCCTGCGCGCGTACGAAGACGCGCTTACCCGAGACTAGACTCGCCGGAATGCTCGTGCTGAAGATCCTCTTCTGGGCCTCGTTCGGGGCGCTCCTCTGGACGCACCTCGGCTACGCGCTCGCGGCGGCCCTCGCCGCGCGTGTGCGCCGCCGCCGCGTGCAGCTCGCAGACATGACGCCGTCGGTGAGCATCGTCGTCGCCGCGCACGACGAAGAGGACGTGATCGAGCGGCGAGTGGCGAACCTGCTCGAGCTCGACTATCCCCCCGAGCGGGTCGAGATCGTCGTTGCCTCGGACGCGTCCGGGGACCGCACGGACGAGATCGTCGAGGCGATCGCTGCGCGCGAGCCCCGCGTCAGGCTGCTCCGCTGTCCGAGGGGAGGCAAGGTGGAGGCGCAGAACAGGGGCGTGCGCGAGACGAGCGGCGAGGTCGTTGCCTTCTCGGACGCGAACGCCCTCTGGGCCCCGGACGCGCTGGCCAAGCTCGTCCGCAACTTCGCCGATCCCGATGTCGGCTACGTCTGCGGCCGCGCGTCCTACGAGAGCTCCGGCGGCACGAATCGGGAGGGCGTTTACTGGCGCTTCGAGCTCTGGTTGCGGCAGCAGGAGTCCGCGCTCGGCTCGATCACTGCCGGGAACGGCGCGATCTATGCCGTTCGCCGCGAGGACTACGTCGAGATCGACGCGACCTTCGGGCACGATCTCGGCTTCCCGTACACGATGGTGCAGCGCGGCCGCCGAGCCGTCTACGACCCCGAGGCGCTCTCGCTCGAGAAGCCCTCGACCGACCTCGAGGACGAGTACGAGCGCAAGGTGCGAATGAGCACCGGGGCCTGGGTGCACGTGCTCTCCGGGAGGATGCTGCGGGGGGTCGGCCCGCTCTACCTCGCCGAGCTGGTCTCGCACCGCCTGCTTCGCTACGCGAGCGGTCTGCTGCACTTGCTCCTCCTCGCAACGACCGTCGCACTTCTCGGACAGGGCCTGGTCTACCAGGTTGCGCTCGTGGGCCAGCTGGCCTGGCTCGCTCTCGCCGCCGCCGGGCGCCTGCGCGTCCCGCTGCCGGGCGCGGGCCTCGCGTACTACTACTTCCTCGTCACCTGGGCCACGGTGGCCGGCCTCTCCCGTTATCTGCGCCTCGGCCCACCGCTCCTCTGGGAGAAGGTCGAGGGGACACGGTGAACCGGACGTTCGACGTCATCGGCGCCGGGCTCGGCCTGGCGGTGACGAGCCCACTTCTGGCGGCGGCGGCGCTTGCGATCAAGCTCGAGGACGGTGGGCCGTTCTTCTACCGGCAGCGGCGCGTGGGCCTCGAGGGGGAGGAGTTCGAGCTGCTCAAACTGCGAACAATGGTCGTCGGCGCCGAGCGTCGGGGCGCGGGCTGGGCCGTGAATCGCGGCGATCCGAGGATCACCCGGGTCGGTCGAGCGCTGCGCCGGCTCTCGGTCGACGAGCTCCCACAGCTCTGGAACGTCCTGCGCGGCGACATGAGCCTCATCGGACCGCGCCCGACGCTCGCCTACCAGGTCGAGACCTACACGCCTCGTCAGCGGCGGCGGCTCGAGGTCAAGCCCGGGATCACGGGCTGGGCTCAGATCCACGGCCGGGCCGCCCTCCCCTGGACGGAGCGGATCGAGCTCGACGTCTGGTATGTCGACCATCGCTCGCCCCGCGTCGATCTCATGATTCTCCTCCAGACGCCCCTGGCGCTCTTCGGCGGCATCTACAAGGGCGAGACCGGCGGCTGGAAGCCGACCTAAGCCGTTACGCTTTTCGCCGGATGAGCGTCGTCCTCTTTACGTGCGCCGGCATGCGCGTCGACATCGTCACCGCCTTCGGCGACGCCGGGGCGACGACGGTCGCAGTCGACGCCAGTCCGTTCGCGCCGGCTCTGTACCACGCCGATGCTTACGAGCTCGTGCCGCTGAAGGACGACCCGCAGTACATCCCGCGGTTGCGCGAGATCGTGGTCGTGCACGACGTCGGGCTGATCGTCCCGGTGACGGACATCGACCAGGGTGTCGTCTCCGCGAGGCGCGACGAGCTCGGCGCGCCGGTTCTGCTGCCCGACGACGATGTCGTCCGGAGGACGGCCGACAAGTACCTCGCACACGTCGTTCTCGAGGAGCACGGGATCGCCTCGCCCCCGACCTGGCTGCCCGGAGCGCTGCCGGACGAGCTTCCCTTCCCGCTGCTCGTCAAGGCCCGCTCCGGGTACGGCAGCCGCAACATCTTCCGCGCACGCGACCGGTCAGAGCTCGACTTCTTCCTCGGCCACACGGCGGTCGAGTCGATGGTCCAGGCTTGCTGTACGGGCGCGGAGTTCTCGATCGACGTCTTCTGCGACTTCGACGGGCGCTGTCTGAACGCGATCCCGCGGACGATGATCGAGTCCAAGGGCGGCGAGTCGATCAAGGGCATGACGGTCGACGACGCCGAGCTGATCGAGCTCGGCCGCCGAGTGGCGGAGGCGCTGCCGCTCAAAGGCCCGGGCACGGTGCAGTGCTTCCGCGAGCCCGACGGCACGCTTCAGGTGACGGACGTCAACCCCCGCTTCGGCGGCGCCTTTCCGCTGCCGACCGCGGCCGGTAGCCGCTATCCCGAGCTCGCGATCGCGCTCGCGAACGGCGAGCGGCCCGAGCCGAGTGTCGGCGCCTTCCGCGCCGGGATCGTCATGACCCGCTACCTCTCGCACGTCGCGCTCGTGTCCTCGGAGGAGGGCGCGCTGGAGCCCGTGCCAGAGGATCTGCCGGAGCCAATCGAGAGCTGATTAGCCCGTGAGGACGGTTTGGGTCAGCTTCGACGTGATCGGCCGCCGCTGCCTCGAGGCGTGTGCCGAGGCGGGCGCCCAGATCGTCGGGATTGTGACGCTGCCGGGGCCGGTCGATCCGAACCGCTCCGGGCAGTGCCGCTTCGACGACGTCGCCGCGCAGCACGGCGCTGAGCTGATCGAGAGCGCAGACGTCAACTCGCCGGAGACCCTGGAGCGGGTGCGCGCCCTCGAGCCTGATGCGATCTTCGTCGTCGGCTGGTCGCAGCTCCTGCGCGAGCACCTCATCGCCGCTGCGAAGCACGGCGTCTTCGGCATGCATCCGACTCTTCTGCCGCGGCACCGAGGGCGGGCGCCGATCCCCTGGGCGATCCTGAGCGGGCTCGCCCGGACCGGCGTGACGCTCTTCGAGATCGCCGACCCGACAGCCGACTCGGGGCCGATCGTCGGTCAAGTCGAGCTTCCGATCAGCGATGACGAGACGGCGACGACGCTCTACGACCGGATTGCGGACGCGCATGTGGAGCTGATCCGCGAGTACGTGCCCCAGCTCGCCGATGGCACCGCCCCTCGCATCCCGCAGGATCCGTCTCGGGCAAGCTCCTGGCCCAAGCGCACGCCCGCCGACGGCATCATCGACTGGGAGACGCGGGCGCCGTACCTCGACGCCTGGGTTCGCGCCCAGACACGTCCGTACCCCGGCGCCTTCACCTTTCTCGGGCCCTCCAAGCTCGTCGTCTGGCGGGCGCGACTGGTCGAGCTCGACGCCTCGGCGGCCGCGGGCACCGTCGTCGAAGAGCGGCCCGAGGGCGTCGTCGTCGCCTGTGGCGAGGGCGGGCTCCTGCTCGAGGAGGTCGAGGGCGAGCCGCTCGGCGAAGAGCTCGCGGTCGGAGCGAGGCTCGGATGAGCATCCGGGCCCTCGTTTTCGCAGCACATCCCGACGACGAGGTGCTTGGCATGGGCGGGACGATTGCGCTCCACGCGCTGCGTGACCATGCGGTGCGGGTCGTCTGCGTTACCGACGGCAGCTCGACGCAGTACCCTGGCGATGCGTCCCGCCAGGAGCAGAAGAACCAGGAGGCGCTCGCGGCGGCGGCCGCGCTCGGCGTGAGCGACTACGTCCATCTCGATCTCCCCGACATGCGTCTCGACACTGTCCCGCACGTCGACCTGAACAGCATCGTCGAGGAGCACGTCCGCGATTTCGGGCCGGAGGTCGTCTACACGGCGCACCCGGACGTGAATCGCGACCACCGCGCGCTGTTCGATTCTGTCGCCGTTGCGACGCGGCCAACACCCGGTCAGCCCGTTCGCCGCCTGCTCACCTATGCGCCCACCTCGAGCACGGAATGGACGCCGGCTGGTACGAACTGGTTCGTCCCGAACTGGTTCGTCGACATCACCGAGACGCTCGAGCGCAAGCTCGAAGCGTTTGCCTGCTTCGAGACCGAGCAGCGTCCGTACCCCCATCCGCGCAGCGCGCGGGCGCTCAAAGCCCATGCGGAATTCTTCGGGGCGAGCGTCGGCTGCGAGTACGCCGAGCCGTTCGTGCTCGTGCGGAGCCTCGAGTCGCTCTAGGAATTGCTCCGGTCGTCGTTCACGTAGAGTCGCCCGCCGTGACACCCGACACGAGAGCCGCAAAGTCGCGCCGCGCAGGAGAGCCCGACCTCGATGCCGAGCGGGAGGTCGACCTGGGTCGGTACCTCGACGCGCTCGTCGCGCGCTGGTGGCTTCCGATCGCCGGCCTCGTCGTGGGTGTTGCCATCGGCTATCTGCTCGCCCTCGGCGGCAAGGACGTGTACCGCGCCGAGGCAACGGTCTACGTCGGCACGCCGTATACCCCCGGCGGCAATGCTCCGGCCCAGGGCGTCTCCACAAACGCGAACACCGTCGGGCGCATCGCGCGCGGCCAGGAGACGATCAGCAGGGTCTCGGAGGAGACGGGCATGCCTCGGCGCGAGCTGCGCTCGGGCGTCTCGACGCGCGTGATCAAGAGCGGGCTCGCCAAGACCGTTCCCAGCCAGCTCTACGTGATCACCGTCAAGGGGAGCCGCCGGTCTCAGGTCAGCGCGGCGACGGTCGCGATCGCCGAGCGGGTCGCGGACGAGGTCGGCGGCTACGCGAGGCAGAAGCGGGAGACCTTCCAGCAGGAACTCGCCTCCGACAATCGCCAGCTCGCGGCGATCGACCGGCAGGTCAAGCAGACACAGGCGACGATTCGTGGCGCCTCGGGGATCGAGCAGCTCGCGATGAGCAACCTGCTGCTGACGGTTGAGCTGCGCCGCGGCACGTTGGAGCAGGACCGCCTCCAGACCAGGCAATTGCTCGCACTCGCCGAGCAGGTCGAGCTGCCGCACATCCTCGACCACGGAGCGGCGACCAAGACGACCGCGCGGGGCACACGGAACTCGGCTGCGATCGCCGGCCTGATCGGGCTCCTGGTGGGGCTCCTCGCCGCGCTCCTCTGGGAGCCGGTCGCGGCGCGCACCGGACCAAAGTAATGCTGGCCGGAAGGAGCGTCGCCGTCGTCGTTCCGGCGTTCGACGAGGAGCGTCTGATCGGGACGACACTTGCCGGCATACCCGAGTTCGTCGACCACGTGTTCGTCGTCGACGACGCATCGAACGATGCGACCGCCGAGCGCGCCCGCTCGAGCGGCGATGCCCGCGTGGAGGTGATCTCGCACGAGCGAAACCGGGGAGTGGGCGCGGCGATCCTCACGGGGTACCGGCGCTCGCTGGCCGCCGGGATCGACGTCACTTGCGTGATGGCCGGCGACAATCAGATGGACCCGGCCGACCTCGAGGCAATCGCCGGCCCGGTCGCCCGCGGGGAGGCCGATTACGCGAAGGCGAACCGGCTCTTCACCGGCCGCGCCTGGGAGCTCATTCCGCACACGCGCTATCTCGGGAACGCTGTCCTGTCGCTGTTGACGAAGATCGCCTCCGGGTACTGGCACGTCGCCGATTCGCAGTCGGGCTATACGGCCATCACCCGCGAGACGCTCGAACTGCTCGACCTCGACCGCATCTACTGTCGCTACGGCTTTCCGAACGACATGCTCGTGCACTTGAACGTGATCAACGCGCGGGTGCGGGATGTGCCGTCGCGGCCGGTCTACGGCATCGGCGAGAGCTCGGGTATCCGCCTGCGCAGAGTCGTGCCCTCGATCTCCTGGCTCTTGACCAAAGCCTTCTTCTGGCGGATGCGCGAGAAGTACGTGATCCGAGACTTCCACCCGCTCGTTTTCTTCTACGTCTTCGGGCTCCTCTTCCTGGTCATCGGCGCGGCGCTCGGATTGACGGTCACGGTGCTTCGTATCCTCGGTAACGAGCTGACGGTGGCGACGGTTGTGCTCGTCGCGCTCCTGCTGATCGCGGGCCTCCTATTCACGCTCTTCGCGATGCTCTTCGACATGGAGTCGAACCGCGAGCTTCGCTAGCTCAGACCGGGTTAGAACTTCGTAAGGATCGGGGCGTCTCTTCCGAGGCCCTGGCTATCCTGCGCCCTCGTGGCCAGCGCTGTTGTTACCGGTGGAGCCGGGTTCCTCGGCTCCCATCTCTGTGAGTACCTGCTCGGGCAGGGCTACCGTGTCATCTGCGTGGACAACCTCGAGACGAGCTCGCTCGTCAACCTCGAGCACATCCGCGACGAGGCGTTCACGTTCCTCAACCACGACGTGATGGAGCAGATCGAGATCGACGAGCCCGTCGACGTCGTCTTCCACCTCGCTGCGCTCGCCAGCCCCATCGACTACCTGCGGCAGCCTCTCCACTCGCTGAAGACCGGCTCGCACGGGACGCACAACGCCCTTGGCCTGGCCAAGTGGAAGCGCGCCCGCTTCCTACTCGCCTCGACCAGCGAGATCTACGGCGACCCGCAGGTTCACCCGCAGCCGGAGACCTACTGGGGACACGTGAACCCGATCGGCCCCCGGGGGGTCTACGACGAGGCGAAGCGCTACGCCGAGGCGATGACGATGGCGTACCACCGCCAGCAAGGGGTCGACACCACGATCGCTCGGATCTTCAACACCTACGGGCCGCGCATGCGCCTGCACGACGGGCGCGCGATTCCGACTTTCGTCCGCCAGGCGCTCGACAACAAGCCGCTGACCGTCTTCGGCGACGGCTCGCAGACCCGCAGCTTCTGCTACGTCGACGACCTCATCCGCGGGCTCTACCTGCTCGCGACGAGCGCGGAGCATCTGCCGGTCAACCTCGGCAATCCGCGTGAGTTCACGATCCTCGAGCTTGCCCAGGCGGTGCTCGGCGTGACGGAGTCGAAGAGCGAGATCGTCTACGAGGCGCTGCCCGTCGACGACCCGCAGGTTCGCCAGCCCGACATCACCCGCGCCAAGCAGCTGCTCGGCTGGGAGCCCGAAATCGAGCTCGAGGAAGGCCTTCGCCGCATGTTGGCGACCGTGGAGCATGTTCGTGCGTAAGCAGCTGCTCCTCGCCGCCCTTGTCGTCATCGTCGCAGGCATTGCTGCCCCATCGGCCAAGCCTTCCCGCGGCCTGATCGTCGGCGTCTACGACGAGCAGATGACGTTCGGAGATCCCGACTTCGCGTTTCCGCAGTACACCAGGCTCGGCGTCAAGGCCCTGCGGGTGAACCTCTACTGGGGTGGCGCGAGCGGGGTCGCGCATCGCAAGCGGCCGGCGAACGCCGTCAATCCGGCCGACCCCGCTTATGACTGGGCGACCTACGACGCGATGGTGAAGCAGGCGGCCGAGGCCAGGATCAAGGTCGTCTTCTCGATCCTCTGGACGCCAGGTTGGGCCGGGCCGGCCAAGAACCGCGCGCCGCGACGGATGATCGACCTGCGGAATTTCGCCTTCGCTGCGGCGAAGCGCTACAGCGGCAGCTTCCGCCCAGATCCCGAGATGGCTCCGCTGCCCTCGGTGCGCTACTGGCTCGCCTGGAACGAGCCGAACAACCCCGTCTTCCTGCGACCGCAGTTCCTACGTGCCGGCAAACGCTTCCGCCTCGCGAGTCCGCGCATCTACGCCCAGATGTGCAACTCGATCTGGTCGGGCGTTCACCTGACCGGCCTGGCGGGCGAGAAGGTCGGCTGCGGCGTGACCGCGCCGCGCGGGAACAACACGGGGCAGGGCCCGCGGCCCTCGATCTCGCCGATCTTCTTCCTCCGGGGGATGAAGGCGGCCGGTGCTCATTTCGACGCCTACGCGCACCATCCCTACTATGGCCATCGGAGCGAGGGGCCCCGCGCGCGGCCGCGTACGTTCAGGACCATTCTCCTGGGCAACATCAACGTCCTCATCAAGGAGCTGACGCGCCTCTACGGGCCCAAGCGCCTCTGGATCACCGAATACGGGTACCAGACGAATCCCCCGGACCGCCTGTTCGGCGTGTCGTTCGCCACGCAGGCGCGCTATCTCTCGCTCTCCTTCGCGATTGCGCGGCGTAATCCGCGCATCGACATGATGATCTGGTTCCTGCTGAAGGACGAGCCGCGGGTCGGGAACGGTTGGCAATCAGGCCTCTTCACGGCCTCAGGCCGGCGCAAGCCCAGCTGGACCGCATTTCGGCAATTAGCCAAGTAGTCGTCCAGGCGCCGTATCATGGTGCGGCCCGTGGCTACTGAGCAAGCGCCTCCGGCGCGGCCGCCGAAACCTCCGTTCGACCGGGGCCTCGACGGCGCCGCCGTGCCCGCGCGTGACATCAGGTCGACGAGCCCGTACTTCCCTCTGCGGGGTGCCGCCCGGCGCGGGGCGAGCATCGTCGCGCTCATCGTGCTCGATCTCGCCGGGCTCGTGCTGGGGATCTACGGGGCGCTCGTGCTGCGCTGGCTCGTCTACGAGGAAAGCACTCCTCTCTGGGGCTTCATCTGGAAGACCGAGACTGACTGGCTCCCATTCCTGACGGTGATCTCCGTGCTTGTCTTCTGGCAAGCAGGCCTCTACGCCGAGCGCGAGCGCCGCGCAGGCTTCGGCCGCATCGTCGCTTCGCTCGTGCTCGTCGCCGTGATCACGATGGTCTTTGCGGTCGGGACCGGCCATCCGTTCGGCACGTACGGCCTCGCGCCGACCGCCGTCGTCCTGACCTCGATCGCCATCGGCCTGCTGCGGGGAAGCTATGACGTCGTCACCGGCGACCTGCTCAAGCTCGCCGGGATCCGCCGGCGCGCGATTCTCGTCGGCGAGAGCGACGGCGTCGCGCGCCTGCGCCGCACGCTGGGCGCGAGCCGGGGTGGCATCGACTACGACTTCGTCGGCGCGATCACCGCGTCGGCCGACGGAGCCGGGCTGCCTCTGCTGGGCCAGCTGCCGGCGCTGCCCAAGGTGCTCGCGGAGCGCGACGTCGACGAGCTGATCGTCATCGACTCGGACTTCAACGAACGAGAGCTCGTCGAGATCGTGGAGCAGGCCCATCGCCGGGGCGTCAAGGTGAGAGTGGCTCCACGTGCGACCGAGCTGCTCATCGAGCGCCGCGGCGAGTACGTGCCCGGCCAAGGAGTCCCGCTCTTCGAGCTTCGTCCCCCGGTTTTCGTCGGCGCTGACTGGGTCGCCAAGAGGGGATTCGACCTCGCGGTCAGCGCGGTCGTGGCCGTCGCCGGTCTGCCGCTCTGGCTGCTGATCGCCCTTGCGATCAAGCTCGACTCCAGCGGCTCCGTCCTCCATCGCGACCGGCGAGTGGGCCTGAACGAGCGGGATTTCGACATGCTCAAGTTCCGCACGATGTACGCGGACGCCGGAGCCCGCCAGGCCGAGCTCGAGGCCATGAACGAGGCCGAGGGCGCTCTTTTCAAGATCCGCGACGACCCGCGCGTCACCCGTGTCGGGCGCGTGCTGCGCCGCTTCTCGCTCGACGAGATCCCGCAGGTCCTGAACGTGCTGCGCGGCGAGATGAGCCTCGTCGGCCCGCGGCCGCTCCCGATACGTGACTACGAGCTGCTCGAGCCCTGGCACCGGAAGCGCTACCTCGTCCTGCCCGGCATGACTGGCCTGTGGCAGATCGCGGGCCGGTCGAGCCTTGGCTTCGACGACCTGGTGCGGCTCGACTTCTACTACCTCGAGCACTGGTCGATCTGGCTGGACATCTCGATCCTGCTCAAGACGGTGCCGGCCGTGTTCGGCGCGCGCGGCGCCTATTAGCGATCTCGTCTACTCGAGGGAGCAGCCGGAAGCTGCGGGCGGAATCCGAAGCGTTCGGTATTACCTGCGCGTGTGACCGTTTCCGCGGTGATCGTCACGTACGCGAGCAGCGCGGCGCTGACGCGCTGCCTCCAGTCGCTGGTCGGCGAGGTGGACGAAGTGATCGTCGTCGACAACGGCGGCGGAGGCTCGGAGATCGGAGAGGCCCGGGGACGGGAAGGCGTTCGTGTCGTCTCGCCCTCGGAGAACCTCGGTTTTGCGGCGGGCGCGAACTTCGGCGGCCGGGAGGCCGGCGGCGAGGTTCTCGTCTTTCTCAACCCGGACACCGTCGTCGCGCCCGGGGCGCTGCGGCACCTCGAGCAGCGACTCGAGGAGCCCACGATCGGGATCGCGATGGCACGGCTCCGGCTGCTCGACGAGCCGGAGCTCCTCAACTCCGCCGGAACGGAGGTGCACGTCACGGGCATCGGCTGGGCCGGCGGTTACGGCCGGCCTGTCGAGACTGTCTCCCAGCTGCGCGACGTTGCTGCGCCCAGCGGCGCTGCGATGGCGGTCCGGGCAGAGACTTTTCGGCAACTGGGTGGCTTCGCCGACGAGCTCTTCATGTACCTCGACGACCTCGAGCTGGGCTGGCGCGCTCGATTGGCCGGTTACCGCGTCGTCATCGATCCGGCCGCCGATGTCTTCCACCAGTACGAGTACGGGCGGAACCCGCGCAAAAGCTACTACCTGGAGCGCAACAGGCTCCTCTTCGTGCTCACGGCGTACTCGGCTCGGCAGCTCGTTCTCCTGATGCCTCTCCTCCTCGCTACCGAGCTCGGCATGGTCGGGCTCGCCGCCAAGGAGGGCTGGCTGCGCGACAAGATCGCCGGCTGGGGCTGGCTGGTGCGCCATTCCACGCTCGTTGCCCGCCGTCGACGCCGGACACAATCGCTCCGCCGCGTCCCTGACCGCGAGCTCGCGCCGTACATCACGCCGACGTTCTCCCCGGGCATGGTCGCCGTCCCAGGGCCGCTGCGGGCCGCAAACCCCGTTGTGCGTGCCTATTGGTCTCTCGTCAGGCGCGCGCTCTGACGGCGATCTCGGTCACGTCGTCGCCGGGCCGGGATCTCCGATGGGCGCGGAGGAACGTCGTCGGCACGCGGACGCCGTAGCTGGGCGAGTACCAGCCGGCCTCTGGGCGAAAGTCCAGGCCCTCGGCCGAGATCTCGACCTTGTCCTCGGCTCCCGGTGCGAGCGGGAAAGTCCACTCGAGGTCTCTCGCTTCCGCTGAGGAGACGGTGTCTCGGATCCGGAGCCCGCCCCGTGAAAGCTCGATCCGCCGCGTGTGAGTCGCTCTCGCAAAGCCGTGATGTCTGCCCTCGAAGGACCTGCCGTCCCAGGCCAGCAGCTCGGGCCGCGCGCGGTCCTCCATGGCGAAGAGGTCATCCGTGCGCAACTCGTTCTGCTCGCCACCATCGATGCACAGAGTCGCGTGGTACGAGGTGGAGCGGAAGAGGTTCCTTGCTTGCGGGTCGGCCGTGTACACGTACGTTCCAGGATCGACGACGAGCGGCTCACCGCCGACCAGAAGCTCGAACGAGAGCTGGTCGTTGTGCGCGTGCCCGCCTCGGCCGTGGCGCCCGGTGTCGCCACAGCGGGCGATCGCGTACAGATCGGTGTCCCGCAGCACGTAGAAACCGCCGTCGCGGAATGCGGCCGATGTTGTCGCGAACCTGAACGGGAGGTCGGCCTGCGCGAACAGGTGGCGGTGGTCACGGGGATCGGCCCCGTAGCCGTCGAGCGGCAGGAAGCGGCCGTCGTCCGCATCGCCGACCTGCGGCGCAAGCCCGTCCGGACGCGTGTAGTCGCGCACGAACTCGAGCATGCGCTCAAGCCGGTCGCGATACGACTCCGGGAGTTGCCCCGGAACGAGGGCGTTGACCGCAAGCGTGCCGCAGAGCAACAGCTCCGTGACGAGCCGGTGATATGCGATCGAAGCCTCGTGGGCGCAGCCGTCCTCGCGCACCTGGTGCTCGAGCTCGGAGACGAGCTCGCCGACCGCCCAGGCAGCCCAGCGCCGGCCTTCCCACCCGCCCGAGAAGAGCGCCGCAACGGGAAGCAGCCCGACGACGTCCGCCAGGTAGTGGTTGCCACGAACCTCGCCCCACTCGAGGTGCGAGCGCACGAACCGGCCGTGGAGCAGCAGGCTTTGCAGCGTGGGCTCGAACCAGGGCTCGCTCGCGGCGTCCTCGGCGACGAGGGCGAGTGCCGCCACCCAGTTCGCTGCGCGGATCGCAACGTCCATCGTGCATGCCCAGTTCGGCCCGAGCTCGACGGGGTTGGCGGCGATCCAGCTCTGGAGCTGGGCTCCAAGCTCGTCGAGATAGCGCCGCTCGCCGGAGAGGCGATAGGCGCCTGCGAGGACGGGGAAATGCTGGGCGCGGGAGAGCTCCCAGGGGACCTTGATGTCCGAGCCGTCCTCGTAGGAGAGACGCAGGAGGGATCCGTGCCGAAGCGGCCAGCGGCGGCCGGTCTTGAAGTCGGCGAGCCAGTCGATCTCCGGGCCGAGCTCGGTCGGCCCGGAGCCGAGCAGGTCGAAGCGATGATCGAGGATCGCGTCCGCCCGCTCGAGGATCGGCTCCCCCGCTTCGTTTCCGAAGCGGGCTACGGTGGGCATCGCCGCGAGCACGGGGCCCCGCAGCGCCTTCACGGGATCGACTCCGCCGAAGGCTGCCATGACCTCGCCCGGATGGGCCGTGAGCGGCCGTGCGCGCAGCTGCGCCCCCCGAAGAGCGCCTCGAGCGAGCCCTGCCACGCCTCGCAGGGCGGCTCTCGTGCCTGCGCGCTGCCAGAGCGCAACGCCCTGGCGGAGACCGACCCTCAACCGGCGGGAATGCGCCCGGCGACCCAGTAGTCGTGCCAGGCGCTCACGTTGTAGATGTTCCAGAGCTGGAAGGCCCAGTCCCCCCGGCCCGCCCGATGCGCCCGCCAGAGCTCGTCGATCGCCTCGTAGTCGAGTAGGCCGCGCTCCGCGAGTGACGATTCGCGGATCTCGCGGCGGGCGCGCTCCCCCAGTTCGTCGCGGAACCACTCGCTGACCGGGGCCGAGAAGCCCTGCTTCGGGCGGTTGACGATCTCGGGCGGAAGCAGACCGGACACGGCTCGCTTCAACAGGTACTTCCCGTTTCCGTTGCGGACCTTCATCTCCGGAGGTAGGGCGAGCGCGAACTCGACGAGATCGGCGTCGAGGAACGGGACGCGCGCCTCGACCGAGCTCGCCATCGTCATCTTGTCGACGCGCATGAGGAGCAGCTCTGCGAGCCGGTTTTTCAACTCGAGGTAGGTCATCTTCTGAAGCAGATCGGCGCCGGGCAGCTGCTCCTCGGCCTCGCGCCAGAAGCGCTGGACGATCTCGTACGAGTCGGGATGCGGCCGCCCGTTCGAGAGCACGCGCTCCTTGAGCTCGCCCTGGTAGGCGATCGCGCCGCCCCAGAAGGGCAACCGCCCCTCGGCCGCGTCCTCGATCGCCTGTGCATGCGCAATTCCGTGCCCGAAGCGGCGGGCAAACGCGGTCGTCCCTCGGCTGACGGCGCGCCGGAGCGGGCGCGGGACCCGCTGGAACGGCGGCCAGTAACGAGTCTGAAAGCGCGCATGGCTGATGTACGACTGATAGCCGTGGAAGAGCTCGTCTGAGCCCTCGCCGATCTGGACAACGACTGTGCCGTTGTTCTGCGCGAGCTGCGAGACGTAATGGAGCGGCACGGCAACCCAGTCGGCAAGCGGCTCGTCCTGGTGGTAGACGAGATCGGGCAGGAACGACTCGAGGTCTCCGGAGCCGATGACGACCTCGTGATGATCGGTTCCGAACCGCCGGGCGATCGTCCGGGCGTGCTCGAGCTCGTTGTAGCGTTCGTACTCCTCGAAGCCGACAGAGAACGTGCGCACCGGCTCCTCCATCAGCTCCGACATGAGCGCGACGTTCGTCGAGGAGTCGAGGCCCCCGGAGAGGAAGACGCCGAAGGGGACGTCGGACATCATCCGGCGGCGAATCGACTCGCGGAGCAGGGCGAGCAGCTGCTGCTCGAGCTCGGGCTCTGAGAGCGAGGCCACCTCCTCTGCCGCCGTCGTCGAGATCGGGCTCCAGTACGTCTCGATCTCCAGTGACCCGTCGGCGTGCACGGTCATCCGCTCGGCAGGTCCGAGCTTGCGAATGCCCTTGAACATCGTCAGCGGCGCCGGGGCGCAGACGAAGGTCAGGTAGTGGAAGAACGCCTCCTCGTCGAGCTCGGCCGAGAGCGCGGGGTGGGCGAGGAGGGCCTTGATCTCCGAGGCGAAGGCGAAGCCGCCCGGGGGCTGGGCGTAGTAGAGGGGCTTCTTGCCGAGGCGGTCGCGGGCGAGGTGGAGCTCACGGGTGCGCTCGTCCCAGATCGCGTAGTGGAACATCCCGTGCAGGCGCTCGACGCAGCGCGGCCCCTCCTCCTCGTAGAGGTGGACGATCGTCTCCGTGTCGGTGTGCGAGCGGTAACGGTGGCCCTTGGCCTCGAGCTCCGGCCGGATCTCCATGTGGTTGTAGATCTCGCCGCCGAAGGTGACCCAGACGGTGCCGTCCTCGTTCGACATCGGCTGGTGTCCGGCCGGCGAGAGGTCGATGATCGAGAGGCGGCGGTGGGCGAGCGCGACGCGGTGTTGCGGCGAATGCCACGAGCCGCCGTCGTCCGGGCCACGATGGTGGATGAGCTCCCGCATCGTCGTCACGAGCTCCTCGTTCACCGCGAAGTTCTCGCCGGTGCCGAGCAGGCCACAGATGCCGCACATCAGCTGCTCCTCGCCGGTGGGGGCTCCACCCGGACCGGCCGGCCCGACGCGATCGATTCGAGCGCGGCCAGGCCGACGCTCTGGGCGAGGTAGGCGGCTCCAAGCCCGGGCTCGAACGGACGCTCGCCGCGGGCAGCAGCGAGCACGCGGCGCAGGAGCTCCGCGTGTCCCTTGTCGCCGCGGCTGGACTCGGCATGGGCGCCCTCGGCGCTGAACGTCGTCAGGGTGCGGAAGTCGTCGAGCACCCACGAGCGACCGCCGCGCAGCAGCTCGATTCGCTCCTTCGGCATCGACGTGGGGCCGAGACCCGAGTAGTGGATCGTCGCCACCGAGCCGTCAGCGTACTGAATCGTCACCGATGCGCTCTCCGGTGAGCCCACGCCGGCCGGTGCGGGGACGGCGGCCGCGAGCACGCGTTCCGGCGTGCCGCAGAGCCAGTTCGCGAAGTCGAACATGTGGCAGGCCTCGCCGAGGATGCGCCCTCCGCCCTCGAAGGGATCATTCAGCCAGTGCTCGGCCGGGACGGGGGAGCTCACGCGGTAGACGAGCTGGGCCGGGCCCTTGCTCGACCGGGCTTCGTCCTCGAGGCGTTGCGCGAGCTCGGCGAAGGGGCGGTTGAAGCCGATCGCCAGCCGGTCGTTCTCCTTGCCCGCTGCCCAGACCTCGTCGATCTGCTCCCGCGTCAGGCCGAGCGGCTTCTCGACGAAGACGGCCTTGCCCGCCCGCAGCGCGGCGGCCGAGATCTCGGCGTGCGTGTCGTGCCGCGTCGTGACGAAGACGAGGTCGACGTCGGAGGCCTCGACCGCCTCGCGCCAGTCCGTTCCGGGCCGGGCGCCGTTCAGCGAACGGGCAAGCGAAGCGGCCGAGGTGCCGCCACGGCTGACGACCGTGGTGATGCGCACGCCGTCCTCGTGCTGGAGGTTGGGCAGGTGGGTCGAGCGCACGAAGCTGCCCGCGCCGACGAGGGCCACGCGCAGCTCGCCGTTCCTCGCCGCTGCCGAAGGCGCCGATGCGCGCGAGACCGGTTCCGCGCCCGGGCTCCGCTCCGGATAGGTGAGGGCGGCCGCGAGCGGGGGCGGGTCGGCGGCGAGCGCCTGATACGCCTCGGCGGCGCGCTCGATCGGCAACTCGAGCTCGACGAGCGGATCGAGCTTCACGAGCCCCTCGGCGATGAGGCGCAGGAATTCCTCCATGTTCCGGCCCGCCGTCCAGCGGACGTATGGGAGCGGGTAGTCGATGCCCGCCTCCTCGTACGACGGGTCGTAGCGGCCAGGGCCGTACGACGTGGAGATGAGCACGTCGGCCTCCCGCTCGTAGAGCGCCTCGCGCTGCAGCTCGAGCCCGACGTCGCCGACCGGGACGACGCGGCCCTTGCGCCGAAGCATGCGGATCGCGTCGTTGACGAGGTCAGGGCTCTTCGCCGAGGCCGTGACGACGACTGCGTCCACCCCGGTTCCGCCGGTCCAGGCAGTAACCGTGTCGGCCGCTTCGGCGGGAGCAAGCGCAAACTCGGCGCCCAGCTCGGCTCCGAGCTCTCGGCGGCGCTCGACCGGCTCGACGCCGGCCACCCGGCAGCCGGCTGCCCGGAGCGCCTGCACGGTGATCAGGCCCAGGAGCCCGAGCCCGACCACGACGACGCGCTCGCCGAGCGAGGGCGCGGCCCGCCGCAGGCCCTGGATCGCGATCGCCCCGATCGCCGCGAAGGACGCATCCCGCAGCGACACTCCTTCAGGCGCACCGACGACGAGGTTCCCCGGGACGGAGACGATCTCGGCATGGTTCGCACGCCCCGCGCCGGCGCAGGCGACTCGCTGACCGACGTGGAGGCTGCCGATCCCGCCGGTGTCGAGCACGGTGCCCGCGCTCGAATAGCCCAACGGCGAGTCCTGGGCGACCGCGCCTTTGACGAGCCCGATCGTCTCGCGCACGCCGTGCTCCCGCGCGTGGCGCAGCGTCTGGGCGACGAGGTCGGGGTTCTTGATCGCCCGCGCGGCGAGCGATCCGGAGCCGGACGCGACCACCGACCGCTCGGTGCCGCTCGAGATCGCCGAGGCCGAGTTCGCGACGAGTACCGACCCGGGAGCGGGCGCGGGCTCCGGCACGTCGACGACCTGTGTCTTTCCGCCCCGCAAGACGACCTGTTTCACGTCGTTGAGAGTATCGGGAGCGAAGGTTGGTGACCCGGGCCGCCTCTATCCTCTTCAACTCATGGCGAAGCGCCGGAAAGTCCTCTCGGTCGTCGGGACACGGCCGAACATGATGAAGATCGCGCCGATCGCGGCCGAGCTCCAGCGGCGCGGAGACGAGTTCGAGCACGTCCTCGTCCACACGGGCCAGCACTACGACCGGGAACTGTCCGAGATCTTCCTCGAGGAGCTCGGCGTCGGCGACCCTGACTACTCGCTGGGCGTCGGGTCGGGGTCGCATGCGCAGCAAACGGCGCGTGTGATGGAGAGGCTCGAGCCGGTGCTCCTCGAAGCCGAGCCCGACATCGTGCTCGTGCCCGGCGACGTCAACTCGACCATGGCCGCGGCGATCGCCACGTCGAAGCTGCTCATTCCGTTGGGCCATGTCGAGGCCGGCCTGCGCTCGTTCGATCGCACATTGCCCGAGGAGCTCAACCGGGTGGTGGCGGATCAGCTCGCACAGCTCCTCTTCATCCACTCGCCGGAGGCGCGAGACAACCTGCTGGCCGAAGGTTGTCCCGCAGCGGGAATCCACGACGTCGGCAACACCATGATCGACTCGCTCGCCGCGATGCGCGAACGCTTCGAGGTGCGCGGAGCCCCTGAGGAGCACGGTCTCGACCGTGGTTCCTACCTGGTCGTCACGCTGCATCGGCACTGGGTCGAGGGCCCGTTCGTCGCCGAGGCGATGGGGCAGCTGGCGGCGCTTTCGGAGCGGTTGCCGATCGTCTTCCCGGTGCATCCGCGGACGCGCGCCGCGCTCGAGGCGATGGCGATCGACCTCGACCTGGAGCGGCTGCTGCTGCTCGAGCCGCTCGGCTACATCGAGTTCATGAGCCTCGTCTCAGGCTCGGCGGGGGTGCTGACCGACTCGGGCGGGATCCAGGAAGAGACCACGTACCTCGGCCTCCCGTGCTTCACCCTGCGACCGAACACCGAGCGCCCGATCACGGTCTCGATGGGAACGAACGTGCTGCTGGGCCTGGCGCCCGAGCGAATTGCGGAGGTGCCGGCCTTGATCGACGCCGCGCAGGGCAAGCAGACATCGATCCCGCCGCTCTGGGACGGCAGAGCCGCCGAGCGGATCGTCGACGTGCTCGCCCGCTACCCCCTGGAAGAGCCCGTGGTCGCCGAGACCCGCTGAAACAGCCAGGTCCGATGCCAGGCCGCGGACGTGGCTCAAAGGACTTGTGCCGAGCTGGGAACAGGCCGTTGCAATGAGTCGAGCAGGTCCGCGAGGCGGGCCGCCAGGCGCGGGCGCTCGTACTCGGCGAGGTTTTCGGGTGTGACGGGAGCCGGGAGGTCGCCTCTGCCGATTCGCTCCAGCGCCGCCTCGATCGAAGCTGAATCGTCCAGGCGGGCACAGAGCTGGTCGGCCCCGAGCCGTCCGAGGAGAGCTTCCGTGGCCCCGCCGTGCGTGACGCAGAGGACCGGCTTGCCGAGCGCGAGGTACTCGTAGACCTTGGCGGCGACCGCGGTCTCGTCGCCCGCGCCTCGGGACTGGGTGACGAGCGCCACGTCTGCATCCGCGATGCGGCGGACTGCGTCCTCCCAGCCGGACGGCGGCACGAGCTCGACCTGTGCACCCGACTGCTGGATCTCTTTGTGGATCTCCGGAGCGACGTAGCCGTGGAGCACGAGGCGGAGCGGCGGACGCAGCGCTTGCAGGAGCGGCGCGAGCGGCCGGTCCTTCGTCAGCGTCCCTGAGTGCACGATCGTCGTCCCACTCGGCGCTCGACGCATCGCGATCAGTGCCGGCTCGAAGCCGTTCGGGATCTCCTCGACCCGGGCGCTCGGATGCCGACGGCGAAGGTCGGCAGCCGCCTCCGGTGTGACCGCGATGACCGCGGCCGCGCGCGCGACGACCTTGGCCTCGGCGCGCCGCAAGATCGCGCCGCCGCGGTCGAAGGCGGGGTTGCCGGCCCAGAGGTCCCGCAACTCCACGACGAGCCGCACGTCGCCCGCGGCTCGGGTCGCTGCGACCAGGGCGGCAAACGGGGGCGCTGTGGCGAGGACGGCGTCGTAACGGCCTCCTCTGAGCCTCCGCCGGATCTCGCGGGCGCCGCGCGGAATCCAGAGCATCGAAAGCGGCAGCGCCTCGGGCCGCAGGCCGGCGAGCCGGAAGAGGGGATCCGAAACTCGGCCCGCGGTCTCCATGACTCTCGCCCGGGCCTGGGCGTGTCCCGGCGAGGCGAACTCGTCGCCCCCTCCGGCCGAGACGACGTCCACCTCCCAGCCGTGCTCCGGCAGCTGGCGGACAAACGAGCGCCACCGCGCGGCCGGGCCGCCTGCCTGGTCGATCGGGCGATGCGAGACCAGTAGCAGCCTCTTCACACAAGAATCTCATCACACCGGTCTGCGAGCATCACGAGCGTGGACGACGCGACCACGTTCGGCGGGAAGGCGGCGACACTCCTCCTCGGTCTCGCCATGGCGACGGTGATCGCGCGCCAGCTCGGGGCCTCCGGCCAGGGCATCTTCGCCGTCGCCTACAGCCTGACCCTGCTCCTCGTCCAGGTGGGCGGCCTCGGCATCACGGCCGCGAATCCGTATTTCGTGGCGCGGGAGTCGCCGAGCCTCCCCCGGATCGTCGGCAATTCCATCTGGCTCGCCGTGGTGCTCGGCGTCCTTCTCGCCGCCGCAGGTGCCGCTCTCAAGCTCGCGGCGCCAGGCGCGATCGCCGGCCTCGGCTGGACTCCGCTTCTGATCACCCTCGCGGCGGTCCCCGGTGCGCTCGCCGCCCTCTTTCTCCAGAGCATCCTGCTTGGCGAAGGCCGAATGCTGGCCTACAACACCGTCGAGGTCGTGCAGATGGCCGCCTCGCTCGCGGCGATGGTCGCTGGCTTCGTCTTTCTCGACATGAGGATTGCCGGCGTGCTCGCCGTGCTCGCCGTCAGCCGTTACGCGGGCGCCTGCGCCTACTTCGCGCTCCTGAAGGTGCATGGGCCGATTCTTCGCCTCCCGGACCTCCAGCTCGTGCGCCGGATGCTCGCGTATGGCTTCCGCGTCTACCTGGCCCTGCTCATGTCCCTGCTCGTCATCCGGCTCGACCTCTTGCTCGTGAACTCGTTCCTCGGCTCGACCGAGGCCGGCCTCTATTCGGTCGCGGCGACTCTGGCGGACGGGATGTTCGTCCTGCCGATGGTTGTCGGGCTCAACCTCTTTCCGCGAGTCGCGAGGGGCAATCCAATCGAGGCGACGGCCGAGGTGTTCCGTTCGATCGCGGTCCTGTACGGGATCGTTTGCCTAGTCACAATCCCGGTGGCGGGCCTCGCGATTCAGACCTTCTTCGGCGACGAGTTCAAGGGCGCGACCTCGCTGTACTACTGGCTCCTGCCGGGCATCTATAGCCTCGGAATGTTGACGATCCTGTCGCAGCATTTCGTGGGGCGAGGGTTCCCACCCCAGGCTGTGCGGATCTGGTTCGTCGGGCTCGCCCTCAACGTCGTGCTCAACTTGGCCTTCCTGCCCGGCCGGGGAGCATGGGTGGCGGCGCTCACCTCGAGTGTCACCTACGCTGTACTGCTTCTCCTCTTCATGTGGCTCTTCGCGCGCGAGGCCGGAGGCTTCGGCGCCATGCGCCCCAGTCCCGGCGAGGTCGTCCGCTTCGTCCGGGTCGCGCTCTCTCGGGGTTGATGGAGCTCCTTCCCCGCGAGAACATCTATGGGCACCAGCAACGGCTGCTCTGGCTCCGCGACCATCTCCGCCGCGAGGACCGAGCGGTCGAGTTCGGCTGCGGCACGGGCCGACTGATCACGCTTCCTCTAAGGGCGTGGGGCTACGACGTGACGGGAGTCGACCTCGACGATGAGAGCATCAAACACGGGCGCGGGCTGCTGCGCGAGGCCGGGCTCGAGACCGAGGCCCTCCAAGCCGTCGACCTCAAGGAGCTCCCCGGCCCATTTGACGCCGTCATTGCCTCAGAGATCCTCGAGCATCTCGACGACGACGAGCTCAGGGACTCGCTCGAGCTGATCCGGGAGCGGTTGGTTCCGGGTGGCAGGCTGCTCGTGACGACTCCGAACGGCTATAGCCTCTTCGAGCTCGAGAACCTGCTCTGGTACCGCACCGGAATCGATTGGCTCTACCGGCAAACGCGCTCGAGGGGCCTCGGGCGGCGGCTGCGACGGTTGAAGGCACGCCATGCGGACTGGAGCGAGGCGCCCGAGCCCATGACCCTCGCGGACTCGCCTCACAAGCAGCGCTTTACCTGGCGCTCGATTCAGGAGATTCTCGCCCGTGCCGACTTCGAGATCGTGGAGGCGCGGGGGGCCATCCTCTTCTGCGGACCGTTCACAGATCTTGCATTTTCCGGGCTGCCCCGCGTGATGGAGGTGAACAAACGGCTGGGCCGCAAATTGCCCCGGCTCGCCTCGGACTTCTACATCGCAGCGGTCAAGCGGGACTAGAAGCCTTACGGCCCCGCACAACGAGGTTCCAGCCGAGCAGGTCGCCGGTCATCCTCGCGAGCGGGCCGGCGATCTGATCGTCGTAAGACGTCCTCACCTTGTCGATCCGAAGATCCGTCAGCCTTGAGAAGAGGCGATGCAGCTCTCGCTTGGTGAAACCCTTCGTGCCCTCGCTCTCCATATGCGCGGCGAGCACACCCGCGAGGCTACGCCAGGGCCGGCCCGCGAGCAGCGCATGACGGACCCATAATCCGTACGAGACCCAGGAGTGCCGCGCGTAGAGCATCACGCAAGCATCGCCTCCGGGTCGCAGGACTCGAATCGCCTCGGCGATCGCCTTGCCGGTATCGGGCGTGTGGTGGAGGACGCCCCAGGAGTAGACGAAATCGAATGAACCATCGTCGAAGGGAAGGTTCTCCGCGTCGGCGGTCTGCACGCTCCCCTCGAGCCCCTCCAGCGCCAGTCGTCGCCGCACGAGCTGGACGGCGTGCTCGGTGAGGTCGACTCCGGTTGCAATCGCGCCCGCGCGCGCGAACCGGACGAAGTCGGTGCCGAGCCCGACGCCGATTTCGAGCACCCGCTTTCCCTGTGCTTCGTCAAAGGCCGCGAACTCCAGGATGTATGGATCGAGCTGGTCCCGCGTTCGTTCGACTTCGGCGAAGTACTCAGGAGTGCCCTCGGGGGTCGCCGTATGCTCGGCGCCGCACGGCTCCTCCTCCCAGAAATCCCGGACGCGCTCCTTCTGATCTACTGCTGGCGGCGTCGTGGACACCGTTTCGGACTCTACTAATCGCGGCAACGACGACATCACCGCCGTCATCACCTCGTACAACTACGGCCGCTATCTTCCCGAGGCGGTCGAGAGCGCTCTCCGCGAGGGCGCCCGTGTGGTCGTCGTCGACGACGGCTCCACGGAGCCGCTACCCGAGCTTCCCGACGAAGTCGCTCTTGTTCGCCAGCAGAACCAGGGTGTGGCGCGCGCCCGGAACGCAGGGCTCGCCCGCGCGCAGACGGCGTACGTCATCGTCCTCGACGCTGACGACCGGCTTGCGCCCGGAGCGCTGGGTGCTCTGCGCGCACCGCTGGACAGCGATGCCAAGCTCGGCTTCGCCTACGGCCGGATGCGGTTCTTCGGCGACTGGGAGGGAGAGCTGCATTTCCCGCCGTACGATCCGTACGCGTTGCTCTACCGGCACACGATCGGGCTTAGCGCGCTCGCGCGGAGGGAGGTCTTCGAGCAGACGGGCGGTTTCGATCCCGCATTCGAGCAGTACGAGGACTGGGAGCTGTGGGTAAACGCGCTGGCGCACGGCTGGCAGGGACGACAGGTCGGCGCGGTGACCGTGGAGTACCGCCGGCACGAAGGTTCGAAGCAGGTCCGCGACCGTCGTGCCTATCGCAAGGCGTTCCGGCAACTGCGGGAGAAGCACGCCGACCTCTATCGCCATCCGCCGACAGGCCTCAGCTGGCTCCGACGCCCGTGGTACCGCTTCTTCTGGGGTTACAGGCCGGTTCCGGCGGCGCTCGAGACCGCCCTTCATCGCCGGCACTGGCGGAAATAGCGTCAAGCAGGCGCAACTCGAAGCCGATAGAGGTTCTATGCGGAAAGCCGCAATCGTCCCTGCGTACAACGAGGCGGGCTCAATCGGCGCAGTCGTCGCGGAGATCCGCGGGGCCGACCCTGAGCTCGAGGTCGTCGTCGTCGACGACGGCTCGACCGACGCGACCGCGGAGCTCGCAGCGAGTGCGGGTGCGACCGTGCTGCGCCTGCCCTACAACCTCGGCATCGGCGCCGCGGTGCAGACCGGGCTCCAATACGCGAGCGAGAACGAATTCGACCTCGCCGTCCAGATCGATGGCGACGGCCAGCACGACGCGCGCGAGCTGGCGCAGCTGTTGGCGCCGATCGTCTCGGGCGAGGCCGACATCGTCGTCGGCACTCGTTTCGCGGGCGCCCGCTTCTACCGGCCTTCAGTCGCCCGCCGGCTGGGCATCGCCCTCTTCGCAGGGCTCGTCTCGCTGATCGTCCGCCAGCGGGTGACAGACACGACCTCCGGTTTCCGAGCGATGAACCGGCGCGGCATCCGCCTCTTTGCCTCGGACTATCCGCACGATTATCCGGAGGTCGAGGCCACGGTCCTCGTCTTCCGGCACCGGCTCCGGATGGTCGAGGTCCCCGTCGCGATGCGGCAGCGCGAGACGGGCCGCTCGTCGATCACCGTCTTTCGCTCGCTCTACTACATGGGCAAGGTCTCGCTCGCGCTCTTCGTCGGGCTGCTCCGACCTCGTCCCGCCGCCGGATGATCGAGACCCGCCTCACGTTCGTGGCCGCGGTCGCGGTCATCGTCGTGCTCGCCGTGATCGTCGAGCTCATCCGCCGCCACCGCCTCCAGGAGCGCTACGCGCTCCTCTGGATCGCGACAGGCGGAGTCATGCTCGTGCTCGCCATCTGGCGCCAGGCCCTCGACGGCTTCGCCCACCTGGTCGGCGTCGCCTATCCGCCCTCGGCTCTCTTCATGGTCGCAGGGCTGTTCGTCTTCGTCGTCCTGCTTCACTACTCGACGGTTCTCTCGCGCCTCTCCGACCAGAACAAGACGCTGGCGCAGAAGATCGCGCTCCTCGAGCAGCGGTTGCGCGAGAACGACGAGCGCCGACCGCGGCGCGTCGCTTAACAGCTCCGCATTGGGAGGCTGCTAGGGTCGCCCGCGTGGCTGGACCGATCCTCATCACCGGTCCCCAGGGCTTTGTCGGTCGCCATTTGCAGGCACAACTCGGCGGCCGGGGTTTGCCGGTAGACGTCGACGTGACAGACGCGAAGGCGGTTGCGCGTGCCGTCGCCGCGAGCGCGCCGGAGGCCGTCGTGCACCTCGCTGCGAGGTCGTCGGTCGCGGACTCGTGGGGCGAGACGAGCGAGGTGTGGCGCGTGAACGTCCTGGGAACCGTCAACGTGCTCGAGGCGGTCCGCGCCGAGGCCCCTCAGGCTCGGGTGCTCATGGTTTCGACCGGCGAGGTCTACGGCCGAGCCGAGGAGCTACCGACTCCGGAGGAGAGCCCGATTGCCCCGCTTTCTCCCTACGCCGCGTCGAAGGCCGCCGCCGAGCTGGCCTGCGGCACGTCGAATGTCGACGTCGTCGTCACGCGGGCGTTTCAGCACGAGGGCCCCGGCCGCGACGAACGCTTTGCGATCGGTTCCTGGACACGTCAGATCGCGCGGCTCGAGGAGGCCGGCGGCGGCACGCTCCAGGTCGGTGACCTCTCCTCTCGCCGCGACATCACGGACGTCCGCGACGTTTGCCGGGCATACGAGCCGCTGCTCGACCGCGCCGTTTCTGCAGGCATCTACAACGTCGCCTCCGGAAGAATGGTGTCGATGCGGGAGGTGCTCGATCTACTCGTCGCCGGCGCGCGCTGCTCGATCGAGATCGAGGTCGATCCGGCGCGGAGCCGCCGGACCGATCTCCCCGCGATGTGCGGCGACGCATCGAAGCTGCGGGCGGCGACCGGCTGGACTCCGACGATTCCTCTCGAGCAGACGTTGGCCGACGCGCTCGAAGCAGCCCGAGAGGCCGTGTCAGAGACGATGACGAGCGTATGAGCGGCAAGCGGGCGTTGATCACCGGCATCACTGGCCAGGACGGGTCCTACCTGGCGGAGTTTCTCCTCGACAAGGGCTATGAGGTGCACGGAATGGTGCGTCGCTCCTCGACGGAGAACTTCGAGCGCATCGATCACTTGACCGACCGCCTCTCGCTCATCCAGGCCGACCTGCTCGACCCCACGTCACTTGTCGAGGCCCTCGAAGAGGCACAGCCCGCAGAGGTCTACAACCTCGGGGCGCAAAGCTTCGTTCCAACCTCCTGGAAGCAGCCCGTGCTGACGGCCGAGTTCACGGCGGTCGGCGTGACGCGGCTGCTCGAGGCGATCCGGCGCGTCGACGTCGGCATCCGCTTCTATCAGGCGTCCTCGTCCGAGATGTTCGGGAAGGTCCGCGAGGCTCCCCAGAACGAGCAGACGCCTTTCTACCCCCGGTCGCCTTACGGAGTGGCCAAGGCGTACGCGCACTTCATCACCGTCAACTACCGCGAGTCGTACGGCCTGTTCGCGAGCTCCGGAATCCTCTTCAACCACGAGAGCCCGCGCCGGGGCCTGGAATTCGTGACCCGCAAGATCTCGGACGGCGTCGCACGCATCAAGCTCGGCCTCGCGGACGAGCTACGGCTCGGGAATCTCGAGGCGAAGCGAGATTGGGGCTACGCGGGAGACTACGTCGAGGCCATGTGGCTCATGCTTCAGACGGACGAGCCGGAGGACTACGTGATCGCGACTGGGCAGGAGCACTCCGTGCAGGAGTGCGCGGAGATCGCCTTCGAGCACGCGGGGCTCGATCCCGATAGTCACGTCGTTGTCGACCCGGAGTTCCTGCGTCCCGCAGAGGTCGATCACCTCGTCGGCGATGCTTCGAAGGCGCGCGAGAAGCTTGGCTGGGAGCCGCGTGTGAGCTTCCGCGAGCTGGTCGAGATGATGGTCGACGCGGACCTCGACCGACTTACGGCTGCGGCCGACCGGCGCGAGCTCGCCTAGCGTCCGGCGACCTCGGTGAGCGCGGCAAGCCAGGTGTCGCGGGCATGGTCCCGACTGTACTTCGCCCGCACGTAGCGTCGTCCCTGTGCGCCGATCGTCTCCGCGAGCGGCTTTGCCTGCGCGAGGAAATCGAGCATTCCCCGGTATTCGTCCGCGTTCGAATACCAGAGCCCGCCGCCAGCCCGACGCGATTGGCCGACAAGCACTGGCGAGAGGGCGTTCGAGAGTGTCGGCCGTCCGTGTGACCAGGCCTCGAGCTGCGAGAAGGAGAGGCTTTCGTGGGGCGAGGGGCAGACGACGACATCGGCTCCTGCGATCGCATCGTGCTTGAGCTCCTCGGAAACGAAGCCGAGCGAGTGGAACCCGTCGGCCGCGGGCAGCCGCACCTCGCCCCCGCCCACGAGGACGAGGTCGAGCCCGTC
>WNFU01001434.1_pt1 | contig 37953 bp, 31 predicted proteins | sample 5400121 | NCBI WGS metagenome assembly WNFU01 (sample SAMN13153360, study PRJNA577476) | soil metagenome | isolation source: 100 cm soil or saprolite under grassland replicate 1 | place: USA:California | collected 2016-06-15
CGCTGGCTCGCCTGGTCCGCGCTCGTGCTCGGCATCCTGCAGCTGACGCCGACGCCAGGCCCGATCGGCTTCTTCGCCGGCCTCGCCTTCCTCCCGTGGACGTTCGCCGCGAGCATCGCCATGTTCCTGCGGCCAGGCCATCCGACTTCGGCAACAGCACACAGCGGATCGGCCACTCCGCACCCCGCTTCTGCGCTGACAAACAGCTGACTCGACGAAGCCGGGGGTGCTCGAAGAGAGACGACGAGCCGCACAATTGTGCGGCTCGTCCGCATAGCGGACAGGTGAGCCTTCGGCCTGAGATCCACCAAGACGTCGCAGTGCGCACCGCGCCATGAACCGACACAGTTCATCGCGGGACGAGCCCGCCTCGAGCCGCGGCAAACCTTTCGAGCCCGTCGCGGGTCCATAGCGTCCTCCAGCGCGGCCGCAGCGTCACGATCCTCCGCTTCGTGTTCCTCAACGCACCAGACGAGCTCGAACGACATGTGAGCGCAGCGCTCGCCAAGCGCATGCGGTAGACGGGGCTGCTCAAAAGCGCAGCCGTCAGCGGACGCCGCCTACACGCCGTGGCTAGCTTTCCTTCACCAATGACGCAACAGTGCGAAGATCGAGACTCGTGACGCCCGGGATCGACGTTGCAGTCCTTGGTCGCGTGGGGATCGACCTCTACCCGAACCAGCTTCGGACTCCCCTGCGCGAAGTACGGACATATACACGTTTCGTTGGCGGTTTTGCCGGTAACGTGGCCACGGGCCTCGCACGGCTCGACCTCACGGCAGCGATCGTCTCGCGCGTCGGCGCGGACCCCCATGGCGAGTTCGTACGCGACTTCCTTTCCGGCGAGGGCGTGAACGTTCGCTTCCTCGCCGTCGACGAGCGTCTGATGACCCCGCCGACGTTCTGCGAGGTGTGGCCGCCAGACCGGTTTCCGATCACCTTCTACCGGTATCCGACCGCACCGGACTGGCAGCTGGCGCCCTCCGACTTCGACGCAGAGGAGTTGGCAGCGACACCGTTCCTGCTCGCGACGGGCACCGGCCTGGCGCAGTCGCCGAGCCGCGAGACGACGCTGGACGTGCTCGCAGCTCACGGGGGAACGACGATCTTCGACCTCGATTGGCGTCCAACGCTGTGGGAGCGACCCGAGGAGTACGCCGAGATCGTCCGACTCGCCGTCGCCAACGCCGACATCGTGATCGGCAACGAGGAGGAGGTCGAGGCAGCGGCGGGAGATCCTGCCGCCCTCCTCGCGCTCGGCGTCGGCACGCTCGTCCTCAAACGCGGAGAACGAGGCGCCCTCCTCTTTCACGGCGGCCGCGAAGTGGATGTGCCCGGACATCCGGTGGAGGTGGTCAACGGACTCGGCGCCGGGGACGCGTTCGTCGCCGCCTTCACTCACGGCTTGCACCGCGGCCTTCCCCTCGACGAGGCGGTGCGTCGGGGGTCAGTCGCGGGTGCGATCGTCGCGTCCCAACTGGCATGCTCGGAAGCGATGCCTCGCCTCGAGCAGCTCGAGAGCGTTCTCGGGTGAGCAGCCTCCTGCTGCGTGACGGCGAGTGGGACCGCGTCGACCCCGGCTCCGCGTCCTGGCGGTACCTGTCTTTTCGCGTCGAGCGCCTGCGAGACGGCGAAGAGGTCTCGACAAGCACCGGAGGCGAGGAGGTCGCCCTCGTGTCGCTCGGAGGCCGCTGTGCCGTCGTCAGCGGCGACCAACGCTGGGAGCTCGGCCGCCGGCCCAGCGTGTTCGACGGTATGCCGTGGGCGCTCTATCTCCCGCGTGACGCCGATTATCGGCTCCTCGGGCTCGGCGAAGTCGAAGTGGCAGTTTGCGGCGCTGCGGCTGACAAACGTTTGGAACCCCGGCTTGTAACGCCCGAAGAGGTCGAGATCGAAGTGCGCGGCTCGGGAAACGCGACGCGCCAGATCAACCACATCATCAAACCGGAGTTCCCGGCGCACCGCCTGCTGGTCGTGGAGGTGTTCACTCCCGCCGGGAACTGGTCGAGCTATCCACCGCACAAGCACGACGAAGATCGGCCGCCCGGCGAGGTGGTGCTCGAAGAGGTCTACTACTACCGAACCCAGAGCGAGCCGCCCGGCGCTTTTGCGGTTCAGCGGCTCTATAGCCCGCAGCACGGGACCGACGTCACGGAGACCGTTCGCGACGGAGACATCATGCTGGTGCCGCACGGATACCACACGACCTGCGCCGCGCACGGCTACGACCTCTACTACCTCAACGGGCTCGCCGGGGATCGACGCTCGATGGCGGCCGCCGACGACCCTTCGCTTGCGTGGATCCGTCCGGCTTGGGCTTCGCTCGAGCCCGACCCGCGCGTTCCACTCGTCACGCTGAAAGGCCGCCGTCGGTGAACGCCATTCGCGTGGCCAACGCGCCGTGTAGCTACGGGGCATTCGAGATCACGGTCGGCGTACTGCCCGACGTGCCCGATGCGGAGCATGTCCTCGAGGCGATCGCCGGCGCAGGCTACGAAGGAACGGAACTGGGCCCGCCCGGGTACCTCGGCGATCGCAAGACGCTGCGGAAACGCCTCGCGAGCAATGGTCTTGCGCTCGTCGGCGGCTACATCCCGATCCGCTTCAGCGAGTCAGAGCACTGGGACGGCGACCTCGCTGCCATGAGCGCGACGCTGGACCTGTTCGCTGCCGCCAACGGCACGGAGGCAAAGGCAGTGCTCGCGGACGCCGGGTCGGACGAGCGCAGGCGGTTTCCAGGGCGGGCCGCAACGGATCCAGCCATCGGCCTCGACGACGCGGGCTGGGGGCGACTCGCGGAAGGTGTTGCACGCGCCGCCGAGCTCGCGCGCGGTCGCGGCTTCGAGCCCACGTTCCATCACCACACGGCGACGTTCGTCGAAGCCCCCTGGGAGATCGAGCGAGTGCTCGAGCTCACAGACGTGGGCCTGCTCCTGGACACGGGACACCTTGCGCTCGGTGGAGGCGATCCGACCAAGGCGCTCCGTGACTGGGGTGAGCGCATCAACCACCTCCACGTGAAGGACGTAAGCAACGACGTCCTCGCCGGCGTGATCGCGGACCGAGCCGACATGTGGGAAGCCTGGCGTCGCCGAGTCTTTTGCGAGCTCGGCTCGGGCGACGTCGACCTGGACGCCTTCTTCGCCGAGCTGGCGCGGACGAGGTACGCCGGGTGGCTCGTCGTGGAGCAGGACATGGTTCCGCAGTCCGCCGGGGACGCCTCCAACGCCGAGGCGGCGCAATCGCGAAACCGCAGCTGGCTCAGTGAGCACGCGAAGCTCTAAGAGCTCCTTTCGAAATGAGCTCTAAGTCAAGGTACGAGTCCAGGCGAGATCGATCGCACGCAGAGGCAGGACGATCCTGGTCCGGACACGAGCCCTCTGCAGAATCACGCGCGCACCCCTCGCGATGGCGAGCCAGCGCTCGTCGCTCGACCAGGCGACAGCCGAGACGCCCGCGAATCGAGGTGCGAGCGGCAGCTCCGGCTGGTTGGCGTCGAAGACGCGCACTCCGTTCGCCGCGCGGAGAACCAGGTAGTTCCCCCGCGGGCTCGCCCGTAGGTCCGTCACGCGGGACCGTAGCCGCGCCGTGAAAGCCACGACTTGCTGGCCCGAGAAGAGCACTAGGACGGTTCGTGCCCGCCCGGTCGCATCCATCCCACCCGCGACTGCCGCAAAACTGTCCGATCCAACCCACGCGATGCGCTTCGTCTGCCAGCCGCGCGTGCCGCGAAGGGCGGGGAGACGCTCGATCGCCCGGGCGAGCTGGTTCTCGGTCCGCAGCACCTTTGCCCGTCCCGTGCGCGGGAACTGGACGATCGCCCCGCGGCGCACGTACGTCATCGACCCGTCCGGCTTCCATGCAGGCTCGCAGCCGCCGATCATCGGCAGCGACGGTCCGGCCGTGGCGCTCACGATCACGCGCGTGCGATCGCAATGTGCCGCGAGCGGCGTGTTGCGCGGCCAGAGCGACCAGCCTGGCGGCGCGGAGCTCGGCGACACGAGTGCGCGGCAGCCGGCATCCCGTGGAGCCGGTGCCGCGGCGAGCGTCGGCAACCGCAGCGCTCGCAGGTGGCAACTTCGATCGACGAAGTAGAGCACTCCGCTGGCCTCCGCTCTGCGCAGCCGTGAAGCGATCGCTGCGCGCTCGGGAAGCAGCACCTCGTGCACGCGGGCGACCTTCGGGCTCGTGGCAGCCGGATGCCCACGGAAGACGGACTTCCTGAGCGTGTCGATGACGGCCGCGCCGACCACGACGAGCGCCAGCAAGGTAACTGCCAGCGTTGCGAAGCGCTCCCGGCGCGCACCCCCGATCATGGCCAAGGCCAGTCCGTACCGACTGCGAGTGGCCGCCCTGCGACTGCGCTTGCACGCGCCGCCACGCCCGCAGCGACCGCCTTCCGGTCTTCGTCGAGCGTCGGCCCGGGTGGTCCTTCGCCCGTGCACGCACGTACGAACGCGGTCAACTCGGCGAGGTACGCGTCCGTGAAGCGTGCGCGGTAGTCGGCCGGGAAGCCGGGTGCGTCCGAGCGGTCGATCACCGTCGCGTCTCCGTCGCCGGCGCCGCGAACGAAAACCGAGCCGTCGGTCCCGAGGACTTCGCAACGGATGTCGTGCCCGAAGGGGGACGTGCGGGACACATGTGTGACCGCGATGCTCCCGCGAGCGAATCGCATGGTCACGAGCGCATTGTCGAGATCTCCGATCTCGGCAAGCTCGGGATAGACGAGCGCCTGTCGTGCTACCGAGACTTCCACCGGGTCGTCGTCCAACAGCCAGCACGCCGTGTCGTAGTCGTGTGACGCCATGTCGAGGAGAAATCCACCGGTGTCCTGCGGATCCTCACCCTGGGGCCATTCCATGTCGCGGCTCGTGAGCAGGGTGACGAGCGGCCGGCCGGCATCGCCGTCCCGGATGCGGCGGTGTGCCTCGACGAACCCTCTGTCGTACCGGCGCATGTATCCCACCTGCACGACCTGGTCGGGCCGGGCTGCGCTCTCCTGCCGAAGCGCGTCGTGCTCCGCGAGCGAGGTCGCCCCTGGTTTCTCCAGAAAGAGGTGCTTGCCGGCCAGCAGCACCTCGACGGCGAGCGGCCCGTGGTCGACGGACCGAGCGGCCAGAAGGACCGCGTCGACCTGGTCGCTCGCGAAGAGCTCGCGGTAGCCGCAGTGCCGGACCCCGAGGCGCTTCCCCACTTCCTCGGCGCGGCCCTCCCTGGCGGCCGCCACAGCCACCAGCTCGGCACCCGGAATCCGCTGCGCATTCTCGGCGTGGAGGGTTCCCATCCCGCCGAGACCGGCGACGCCGAGCCGGAGAGGAGGCGTCGCCCTTGACACTGCAAGAGCGAGTATGGCAGCGTCGCAATCGCTTGCGCAATCGATTTTCAAGCCTGGCGTCGAGAGAGCTGCGGGAGCGCCCAGCGCCCACCGCAGCCCCCCGGCGGAAGGCCACGCTCGCCGATGTCGCGGAGCGGGCAGGCGTCGCGACATCGACCGCCTCGCGGGCCCTCAACGGCCACGCGGGGCTCGCTCCGGCTACGCGTGCCGCGGTGGAGGACGCCGCCGCGCAGCTCAACTTCCAACCGTCGGCCCTCGCCCGATCGTTGCGGACACAGCAAACCTTCACGGTGGGGTTCGTGGTGCCGGACGTGTCGAGCCCGTTCTACGCCGCGGCGCTGCAAGGCGCTCAGGGCAGGCTCGAGCAGGCCGGCTACCGCGTGATGTTGATGGATGCGAACCAGGACATCGACCGGGAGCTCGCCGCGCTGGAGACCCTCCTCTCGCATCAGGTCGATGGGTTGCTGGTGGCAAGCGCAGGAGTGCCGCCCGCTCTGTTCGAGAGTGCTCTCAGCGCGAGCGCGACACCGACGATCTTCTTCGACGGCGTGATCGAGGGAATGGGCGACGGCGCCGTCATCCTCGACAACGAGCGTGGGATAGAGCTGCTCATTGCGCACCTCATCGAGCACGGCCACGAGCGCATCGGTTTCCTCGCAGGTTCCCAGCGCGAGAGTGCAGGCGCGGCACGGCTGCGTGCCTTTTACCGCTGCATGAGGGATCACGGGATGACCCCGGACGGGGGGCACGTGAAGGTCTGTGCGTGGGCGATCGCCGACGGACGGCGTGCGGGCTTGGAGCTCCTTGCCGACGCGGTCCCCGCGACGGCGGTGCTGGCGTCCAGCGCGGAGCTTGCGCTCGGCTTCATGTCGGCCGCAGCCGCGCGAGGTGCGCGCATCCCGCACGATGTCGCGCTCGTTGCATTCGACGATCCGTATTTCGGCGACCTGCTCGAGCCGTCGCTGACTGCCGTCGCTTATGATCCGCGCCTGATCGGCGCCGCGGCTGCGGAGCTTCTGGTCGACGCCATTCGGTCCGGGTCGGATTCTCGCGAAGTGCGTATCCCGGTCACGCTCGTTCGCCGCCGCTCGTGCGGCTGCCGGGCAGAGGCGGCCCGGTGAGCAGCAGCGCCTCGCCGGCAATCGCGTTTCGCGGGGTGACCAAGCGCTATGGAACCCACGAAGCGCTCCAGCCGACCGACCTCGAGATCGAGGAGGGCGAGTTCTTCTGCCTGCTCGGACCGTCCGGCTGTGGGAAGACCACGACGCTGAATCTCGTGGGCGGGTTCATCGCGCCAACGGCGGGCGAGATCTTGATCAGAGGTGAGAGCGTGAACCGCCTTCCCCCCTACCGGCGTGCGGTCAACACGGTCTTTCAGAACTACGCGCTCTTCCCCCACATGACGGTTCGAGACAACGTCGGATTCGGCCTGAAGATGGCCCGTACGCCGAGACGCGACGCCGGCGGCCGGATCGAAGAGGCTCTGGCGCTCGTCGGGCTCGATGCGTTCGCGGAGCGCCTCCCGGCGCAGCTGTCGGGTGGACAGCAGCAGCGCGTCGCCGTCGCACGGGCGCTCGTGAACAGGCCCGCCGTTCTCCTGCTCGACGAGCCCCTCGGCGCACTGGATCTCAAGCTGCGAAAGCGCCTTCAGATCGAGCTGGCGGAGATTCACCGCGACGTCGGCACGACGTTCGTCTACGTCACGCACGATCAGGAGGAGGCGATGTTCATGGCAGACCGCATCGCCGTGATGAACGATGGCCGCGTGGAGCAGGTCGGGACGCCGCACGAGATCTACCACCACCCGAAGAGCGCCTTCGTCGCCGACTTCATCGGCGAATCGAACTTCATCGAGGTCGAGGTCGGAACCGGAGGCAGAGCCGCCCTCGAGAACGGTGCAGAGGTCCCCGCCCCGGCGGCGCGCCAGCGCGGACGAGCGACCCTGATGATCCGACCGGAGTCCATTCAGGTCCAGGAGGCGGCGGACACGAACGGAACGGGTCTGCGGGGACGGATCGCCCAATCGTCGTTTCTCGGAAGCCACACTCGGGTCGCGGTGAAATGTGACGGCGTTGCAGCGCCCGTCACCGCCGCACTGTTCGGCAACGAAGGCGCCGCCGCACGGCACCTCGCTCCCGAGACGGAGGTCGTCCTGTTCTGGGATCCGGCGGATGTAGTGCTACTGGAAGGGGTCGAATCAAGAGAGGAGGACGTACATGACCTCATTTGAGGAGCGCTTGCTCGACGAGCGTATGACCAGAGGCCGCCTGCTGCGGCTCGGAGCGGTCGGTGCCGTCGGAGTCGTCGCCGCAGGGTGCGGCGGTTCGTCGAAGAAGGCCGGCGGGGCAGCATCGGCCACGGGGAGGAGCGAGAATCCGGTCACGCTGAACTGGCTCACCTGGTCGGATCACTACGCGAACGACCAGCTCGCGGCGGTCAAGCGGCAGACGAACGAGCAGGGCCGGCCGCAGCTATTCAGCGACAACGCCGACGCCTATCTGAAGATCAAGCAGACGGGAGGCCAGTTCGACATCGTGTCCGGCGACGCGCTCTGGGTTCCGAAGTACAACAAGGACGGGCTGACGGAGTCGTTCGACCTCTCATCCTTGCCGGTGTCGTCGCAGCTGTACTCGATCGCCCGCACCTTCCCCTTCTGGAAGGACGGCTCGAACTACATGGGCTATCCGTTCTCGTGGTCGACGGTGCAGATCTACTACAACCCGAAGTACGTGCACACGATCCCGGACTCGTGGCACGCGATCCTCGACCGCAAGTACGAGGGAAAGATCTCGCTCGAGAACATCCCCACCGACATGATGGCGATCGCGGGCAAGGCGACCGGCGCCAAGGACCCGTACAACATGACCACGGCCGAGATCGCGGATGCGAAGGGCTGGCTGAAGGAGTTCAAGCCGAACGTCCTCAAGCTCGCGTCGCAGAACAACGAAGTCGTGCGTGCGCTCGCGGACGGCTCGGCCTGGATCGGGATCACGAACCTCGGCACGGACGACCGCGTGAAGGACGCGGGCGGCCCGGTCGTCAAGCCCGCCTATCCGAAAGAGGGAACGGTCGGCTTCATCGACTCCGAGCAGATGGTGACCGCGTCGAAGCACAAGGACGCGTTCCCGCGCTTCATCAACGCCATGCAGCAGGCCCCGTACATCGCGCAGAACTTCCTTACCAACGGGCGTCCGCTGTTCAACGAGAAGGCGTACAAGCTCCTCGTCGATCAAGGGCACGGCGACCGTGCGCGACGCCTGCTCTACAACCAGCCGGACAAGGCGCTGAAGATGACGCTGAAGGGCCCGTCCGGCAACGTGCAGGCGTACACCGACGCGTTCAACGAGGTGTTCGGCGCCTAGCGCGCCCGGCTCGAACCCGGGTGTCGGAGCGACCCAGCCGGCAGACGTAGCGCTGCCGCTGGGTCGCCGCGGGCGCCGGACGTGGCTGTCCCGGATCAGTGAATACGCGGGCTTCGGCCCCGCGCTCGTCCTGTTCGGGCTCTTCTTCCTCGTCCCGCTCGGGTTGATCGTCTGCTACAGCTTCTGGAAGACCGTCGACTACAACGTCGTCCACGACTGGACGGTCGAGAACTACCGTTACTTCTTCAGCGTTCCCACCTACGCGTCGACGCTTTGGGCGACTGTGTGGGTCTCGGTCGCAGCCACGGCGCTGACGCTCGCCATCGCATTTCCATTCGCCTACTGGCTCGCGCGTTACGTCCCCAAGCGCTACCAGAAGGTGTTCCTCGTCCTCGTGATCCTGCCGTTCTGGACGAGCTACCTGTTGCGGGTCTACTCGTGGCTGAACATCCTCGGGCCAGAGGGCGCGATGAACCGGTTCCTCCACTGGACCGGAGCGACGTCGAAGCCGGTCTCGTTCTTCCTCTACGACCGGCCCGCCGTCATCCTCGTCCTCGTCTACCTGTACTTCCCGTTCGCTGCGCTGACGCTCTACGCCTCGCTGGAGCGCTTCGACTGGAACCAGTTCCGCGCCGCCATGGATCTCGGCGCCACCCCCGCGACGGCCGTCTGGCGGATCCTACTGCCGCAGATCCGGCCCGGGATCACCACGGCCGTGATCTTCGTCTTCATCCCGATCCTGGGCGAGTACCTGACTCCACAGCTGGTCGGCGGGGCCAAGGGAGTGATGATCGGGAACCTGATCGTCAACTTCTTCCAGGGGGCCCAGTACACGCGTGGGGCTGCCGCCGCACTGCTGATCGCGGTACTGATCGTCGTCCTGCTGGTGATCTTCCGCCGGTCCCTCGAAGTGGAGGAGCCCTATGGCGCGTGACCTTGACGTCGTCTCGCCCCGCGGCCGGCTGACACGTGGCGCGCTCAGCCTGTGGGCGGTCCTCGTCTACTTGTTTCTGTTCGCGCCGATCTTGCTGCTCGTGGTGTTCAGCTTCAACGCGAACCGCTACGGCACGTTTCCGATCACTGGCTGGACCGGAAAGTGGTACGGACAGGTTTTCAACGACTACCAGATCCGCGATGCGTTGACGACGACCATTCGGATTGCCTTCGAGGTCACACTCGTGAGCACGATCGTGGGAACTGCGGCGGCCTTTCCGCTCGTGCGCTCCCGTTTGCCCTTCCGAAGCGGGATCCGGATCGCGATGGTGCTGCCGATCATGATCCCGGGCCTGCTGATCGGTGTGAGCCTGCTGATCCTGTTCACGAGCGTCTTCCACCAGACGCTTTCGCCGACGACCGCGGTAGTCGGCCAGAGCGTGTACACAACGCCGTTCGTCCTGCTGCTGGTGGCGGCGCGCCTGCAAGGCTTCGACGCCAGTCTCGAGCGCGCGGCGAGCGACCTTGGCGCGAACACGTTCAACCGCCTGCGGTACGTCGTCCTCCCGCTGCTCGCTCCGGCCATTCTGGCGGGGGCGCTCTTCGCCTTCACCCTGTCCCTCGACGAGTTCATCATCACGCTGTTCCTGATCGGCAGCCACAACACGCTGCCGATCTACATCTACACACAGGTCAAGTTCGGGATCACGCCTGAGGTGAATGCGCTCGCAGCGCTGTTGCTCGCCGCCTCGCTGAGCCTCATGGCCCTTGCTTTGGTGCTCCCGGGGATCGTGCGTCGCGCCCTGCGCCTCGTGCCGCGGCGCGCCACGAGTTAGGGCTCGACGGGAACCCAGCCGCCGTCACGTGCGCTACGCAGCGTCGCTGCGAGGACCTGCATGCCGCGGTGGCCGTCCGCGAAGGTCGGAAACGGCCCGTGTGGCCGGCCGTCCATTGCGAGGTAGGCGTCCGTCAGGATCATGCGGAACGCGTCCCCGTAGCCCTCGGCGTGCCCGGCCGGATACCGCGCGAACTCGGCCGCGCGGCCCCCATTCGCAGCGGGATCCTTGACGACGACCTGCGTCGGCGCCTCCGCGTGCCGGTGAAGAAGCGCGTTCGGAGACTCCTGATCCCAGGTAAACCCCCCGCGGCTCCCCTCCAGCTCGAGCAGCAGCTGGTTCTTCCGACCGGGCCCGAGGGCGCTGAAGACCGCCGTCCCCGTGGCGCCGTTGTCGAAGCGGAGCAGCAGCGAGGCGTGATCCTCAAGCGTTCGCGACGGTACGAAGGTCCGGAAGTCCGCGAGCACCTCGGACAGCCGAGCCCCGGTGACGTGCTCGGCGAGGTCGAACCAGTGGGTGCCCAGGTCGGCCGTGACGTATGTCGGACCGGAGCTCTCGGGCAGAAGGCGCCAACCCTCGCCGGAAACGAGCGCGTCGTCGCAGACGTAGCGTCCATGTACGACGCGCAGCTCGCCCAGCTCTCCGGCCGCGACCGTTGCGCGCATGTGCTCGACGAGCGGGTAGCCGCGCACGTGGTAGGCGATCGCGCCGATGCGACGGCTTTGCTCGAGTGCTTCGAGCATGCGCGCGCTCTCCGCCGTGCTGGTGGCGAGCGGCTTTTCGCACACCACGTGCGCCCCGTGCCCGAGCGCGAGGAGCGATTGCTCAGCGTGGAGCGCATTCGGCGTGCAGACGTGCACGACGTCCACCTGCTCGCACCCCAGCAGCTCCTCCAGCGAGTCGTACGCCGCGATGCAGCCCAGCTCGGCCGCGAGCTGCTCGGCGCCGGCCTTCGTCCGGCTGCAGACGGCGACGACCGTCCCGCCGAGGTCCCGCACCGCCGCCGCGTGCACCCGCGCGACGAAACCGGAGCCGACGATCGCGGTGCGGAGTGCGGTCATCCGGCGGTGCCGGCCTTCAGGAACATCCCCGTCAGGACGTCGATGTCCAGGCGCGCTTGTTCCGGAGGCGTGCGGCACTCGGCGCTGTTCACGACGCAGTCGTGGAAGTGCATGAGCTCGCGGGCGAAGCTCTCCTCGTAGGACTCGAACGACTGCGTCACGCGTGCGCCGTTCTTCGAGCCCGAGGCCTCGTACAACGTGGGCGACTGCTTGAGCCACGGCGACGGAAACGTCAGCGAGTGCACCTCTTCCGCGAAGAAGAACGACACGGACTCGCGGTACTCGTAGACGTCGAGCAGCTGGATCCAGGCGCTGTCCCAGCGTGAGCCGTTGCTGAGTCGCACCGATCCGGTCACCGCGTGACCTTCGTTCCACCAGTCGCCGTCGATGACCTCTCCCGGAAGCGGCTCGCCCAGCTGCTCCAGCAGTCCGTGCACGAGGTTCACGTCGTGGACGAGGCTTCCGAGAAACGCTCCTTCGAGCGCGGTGATCACGGCCGGTGTGTCGGCCCCCACGGCCTCCTTCACCTGCGCCCGCAGCTGCTCCCGACCCGACTCGAGCACGTCGGCTGGGATATCGGAGCCGCGAACGATGTCGTCGGGTGCGAAGAAAGGGCCGAACTCCGGGTCGTGGACGACGACGCGGATGTAGCGGAGCGTCTCGGCCGAGCCCGGCAGCGCTCCGAGCATGTGCTCCCACGCTTGGTCGAAGCGCTTCATATACCCGACTTGGACGACCTTCCCCGTCCGCCGCTGAGCCTCGATGATTCGGTCGGCGTCTGCGAGCGTGATGCACATCGGCTTCTCGACGAAGACGTGCAGCCCCTGCTCGAGCGCGTCCAAGGTGGCTTCGGCATGTGTCTGGGAGGGCGAGCAGATGACGATCGCGTCGAGCTTCGCGTCCTCGAGCAACTGGTGGTGATCTTCGTACGTCGCCTCGAGGTTGTGGCGCCGCTGTAGCCCGTCGCGGACGGTGGCGCTGGGGTCCGCCAGGGCGACAAGGTCGAAGCGTGCGCCCAGGTGCGCGAGAAAGTGGAGATGCATCGCCTGAGCGACGAGCCCGCCGCCGACGACGCCGATCCGCAACCTCACGCGAGGACCTGCTTGGCCACCTTTTCGAAGGCGAACGCCGTCTCGTCGAGGTCCTGTTCCTCGCAGAGCGGCGACACGTCCACGTGAATCGACCGCTCGAGCAGCTCCAGCGTGCGCGGACAGCTGGGCGCATCGAGGCCGGCAGCGTCGATCGCCGTGAGAACGGGAGCCCAGAACGGGTAGACGTGAAGATCGGGCGTAGCCGGCGAGTAGATCTGCATCGCGAGAACGCCTTCCGCGTTGAGCGCGTCAACCGCGTCGCGAGCGCGCGCAGCGTCGTCGACGAACGCGACGAGCGCGATGCCGGCATCGCCGTCCTCGTCGTTCGCGCGCCGGAGCGTGATCCCGGGCAGACCCCCCACCCGCCCGGTGAGCCGGGCGTGATTTGCGCGCATTCGCTCGAGCAGGCCGTCGAGCCTGGTCAGCTGGACTCGGGCCACCGCGCCGGTCAACTCCGACGCGCGGAAGTTCCAGCCCGGGAACTTCGGCAACCCGGCGCCGCGCCGAACCGAGTTGGCGCAGTCGTGAACGTCGAGCGCGAGATCGAGCAGATCGTCGCGGTCGGTGATCATCACGCCGCCCTCGCCGGTCGTGATGATCTTGTTGAACTGCAGGCTGAAAGCGCCGGCGTCGCCGAACGTGCCGAGCCGGCGGCCCCGGAACGTCGCCCCGGCCGCCTGGCAGACGTCCTCGACGAGGACGAGCCCGTGTTGCTCGGCGATCGCTGTGAGAGCGTCCATCGCGGCAGGCGCGCCGCGCATGTGCACCGGAACGATCGCCCGCGTCCGGGCGGTGATCTTCCGTTCCACGTCCCCGGGATCGAGCGTCAACGACTCGTCGACCTCGGCCAGGACGGGAACGGCCCGCGCCGCGAGCACGGCGTTCGGCGTTGCGTTCCAGGTATACGCCGGCACGATCACCTCGTCCCCCTCGCCCACGCCCGCGCCGATGAGCGCGCAGATCAGCGCGGAAGATCCGGCGTTCAGGCACAGCGCGTGCTTGGCGCCCATGTGCTCGGCGAACTCGCGCTCGAAGAAGGCGACCTCGGCCGGACCGTCGCCGACGCCGTAGTAACGGAAGAGGTTCTTGCTCTCGATCACGCGCCGGAGCGCCTCGAGCTCCTCCTGTGCCACCTCCATGCCGCCTGGAAACATCGGCGGCTCTGGTCGTGTCCGGGCGGGAACGCCGCCGTCCCTGGCGAGAGTCAGGTCACTTTTAGGGCGGGTCGGGGTCGTCATCGGGCCGCCCATTCTGGACATGAGATCGTTTGCGATCAAGCCGCGAGGCCGCTACGAGCGAGCTTGCTCGTAGGCCTTGCGCGCAGCTCGGACGGCATCCACCTCCGACACCTCCGCCACCGGCACGTCCCACCAGCTCTCGTAGCTCGGAACGCCCTCGTACCGGTCGACCTCGATCGCCAGCGCGACCGTCGAGTCTTCCGACTTCGCGGTCTCCAGCCCGGCGCGCAGCTCGTCGATCGTCCGGCAGCGAAACACCCGCGCGCCCAACGACTCCGCGTTCGCTGCGAGATCGACCGGCAGCAGCGGTGCCGGCGAGCTGTCGCTGTCCAGGCCGAGCGAGCCGTTCTGCCGGTAACGGTACTGCGTGCCAAAGCCGTCCGTGCCGAGCGACCGCGAGAGCCCGCCGATCGAGTTGAAACCGTGGTTGTCGACCAGGACGATCGTGAGCTTCAGCCCCTCCTGGATCGCAGTGACGATCTCGCTCGAGAGCATGAGGTAGGAGCCGTCGCCGACCATGACGTACACCTCCCGTTCCGGCGCAGCCATCTTGACGCCGAGGCCGCCGGCGATCTCGTACCCCATGCACGAGTAGCCGTACTCGACGTGGTAGCCCTTGGGGTCACGTGCGCGCCAGAGCTTGTGCAGGTCCCCCGGCATCGAGCCGGCGGCGCAGACCACGACGTCGCTCGGCGCCGAGGCGTCGTTGACCGCGCCGAGCACTTCGCTCTGCGCGGGGAGCGGGCCGTGGCCGAGCGCGTAAAGCCGGGAAACCTCGCTGTCCCACTCTGCATTCAGGCGCGCGGCCTCTGCGCGGTAGGCATCGTCGACCGCCCAGCCGTCGAGCAGCTCGGCGAGGCGCTCGAGCGTCACATGCGCGTCGCCGACGAGCGCGAGCCCCACGTGCTTCGCCGCGTCGAAGTCGGCGACGTTGACGTTAACGAAGCGTACGTCCCTGTTCCGAAAGGCAGTCTTCGACGCGGTGGTGAAGTCCGTCCAGCGGGTGCCCACGCCGATGACCAGATCGGCGTCAGCCGCGATCCGATTCGCCGCGAACGTGCCCGTCACGCCGATCGCCCCGAGCGAAGAAGGGTGGTCGTATGGAAGCGACCCCTTGCCCGCCTGCGTCTCCCCGACCGGGATCCCGGTCTGCTCGCAGAGACTGCGGAGCGCCTCGGTGGCCTCCGAGTAGATGACACCCCCGCCGGCGACGAGCAGCGGTCTCTTCGCCGAGCGGATCAGCTCGGCGGCGCGCCCGAGAGCGGCCTCGTCCGGAAGCTGGCGCGGGATCGGCCAGACGCGTTTCTCCAGGAAGCCCTCCGGCACGTCGAACGCCTCGGCCTGCACGTCCTGCGGGAACGCGAGCGTCACCGCTCCCGTCTCGGCCTGGTTGACGAGCACGCGCATCGCCTGCTGGGCCGCCGGCACGACCTGCTCGGGTCGCCAGATCCGGTCGAAGTAGCGCGAGACGGGTCGGAAGGAGTCGTTGACCGAGACGTCACCCGCCCAGGGGGCCTCGAGCTGTTGCAGAACCGGGTCGGGCCTGCGTGAGGCGAAGACGTCGCCCGGCAGCAGTAACACCGGCAGCCGGTTCACTGATGCAAGCGCGGCACCCGTGACCATGTTCGTAGCACCGGGGCCGATCGAGGTGGTGCAGACGAGCGCGCCGAGCCGGTTTTTCATGCGCGCGTACCCCGCGGCCGCGTGCACCATCGCCTGTTCGTTACGCGCCTGGTAGTAGGTCAAGAGCTCCGGAGACTCGTAGAGCGCCTCACCGATCCCCGCCACGTTGCCGTGGCCGAAGATCCCGAAGCAGCCGCCGAAGAACGGCCGCTCGACCCCATCGCGCTCTACGTGCTGGGCGGCGAGGAAGCGGACGAGCGCCTGCGCAGCGGTCAGCCTGGTCGTGCTCTTCATCCCACCTCCGCTTTGATCGCCTCGAGCTCGTGCTCGAGCTCGGCGAGCTCGCGGCCGCCGGCCATCAGGCGCACGAGCTCCTGCTGATCGATCTCAGCCTTGGCGAAGCTGCCGAGGGTCTGGCCGCGGTTGAGGATGACAAAGCGGTCCCCGACCGGGTACGCGTGGTGCGGGTTGTGGGTGATGAAGATGACCGCGACGCCGCGGTCGCGGGCCTGGAGGACGTACTTGAGCACGACGCCGGCCTGCTTGACGCCGAGCGCCGACGTCGGCTCGTCGAGGATGAGCACGCGCGCACCGAAGTAGACCGCGCGCGCGATCGCCACCGACTGCCGCTCGCCGCCTGAGAGCGTGCCGACCGGCTGGTCGGGGTCGCGGATGTCGATGCCCATCTCCTGCAGCTCCCTGCGGACGATCCGCTTCGCCGTCGCCGCGTCGAACCAGCGCAGCAAGCCGATGCCCTTCCGTGGTTCGGCGCCCAGGAAGAAGTTCCGCCAGATCGACATCAGCGGCACCATCGCGAGATCCTGGTAGACGGTCGCGATGCCCTTCGCGCGCGCATCGCGCGGCGAGGCGAACTCCACTTCCTCACCGTCGACGAGCAGCCGCCCCTCGTCCGGCTGGTGAACCCCGGAGAGAATCTTGATGAAGCTGGACTTGCCGGCGCCGTTGTCGCCGAGGATGCACGTGACCTCGCCCCCGTTCACGTGCGTCGAGACGTCCTTCAGCGCGACGACGTTGCCGTAGTACTTGGAGATCCGGTCCGCTTCGAGCAGATGGGCCATCGTCACCTCGCTCTCTGCGCGCGACTGCGAATCAGCGTGTTGAGCAGCACTGCGGCGAAGAGGATCCCGCCCTGGAAGGTGAAGGTCCAGTTGCTGTCCCATTGCGAGTCGATGATCCCGAGCTGGACCATGCCGAGCATCGCGGCCCCGAAGAACGTGCCGATCACCGAGCCGAAGCCGCCGGTCAGCAGACAGCCGCCGACGACGGCGCAGATGATGAAGATGAACTCGAGGCCGATGCCCTCCTTCGCCTGCATCGACCGGAGCTCGAGCGCCTCGATGATGCCCATCAGCGCGGCGACCCCGGAGGTCATCATGAAGAGCGTGATCTTCGTCCGGGCGACCGGAACGCCGACGTTCCGAGCGGCGAGTGGGTCCCCGCCGGCGCTGTAGACCCAATTGCCGAAGCGCGTTTTCGCGAGCAGCCAGGCGCCGACGAGCGTGATCCCGATCCACCAGAGCACCTTGACCTTGAAGTCGTAGTGGGTCAGGTCCGAAGCGAAGTATTTACGGGCGGAGTCGAAGCCGCTGGCCGTGTCGATGTCCTGGATCGCGGTCTGGCCGGTCAGCTTGAGCGTGCCGGCCGCGTTGACGCCCTGGAGGACGAAGAAGGTCGCGAGCGTGACGATGAAGCTCGGCAGCTTCGTCCTGATCACGGTGATCCCGTTGATGAAACCGATCGCGAGGCCGAACAGCAACACGAGCGCCATCGCGGGCCAGATGTTCATGTGCGCGTGCGTGGTGAGGTAGCCGAGGAGCAGGCCCGAGCTGCCGATCATGACGCCGGCGGAGAGGTCGAACTCGCCGCCGATCATGAGCAGCGCGACCGGCACCGCGATGATCCCGTACTGGGCCGCTTGGTCGGTCCACCCGGCGGCGATTCCGGGGTCGCCGATCCAGTTCACGGAGCGTGCGAAGTACGCGAAGGCGAGGAACACCGCGACTGCCCCCAGGAACGCGCCGATGTCCGGACGGGTGAGCAGACGGGCGAGCGGTCCAATGCGGACGAGACGCTCGTCCGGTGCGACGCTCGGAGCTGCCGTCTCGGCCATCGCTGGCTCCTCCGCTCCGGAGGGTGGGCGACCGCGCGGCCGCCCACCCCGACCGGTCCTAGCGGGTTCCCTTCGCTGCGAGCGCGGCCACCTTGGCTGCGTTCGCCTTGTTGATGATGCCGGGGCCGGTGAGCACCGGCTGGCCGTTGCCGACCGTGTTCAGGTTCGTCCGGTACAGGACGGCGAAGACGACCGGCAGGTACCCCTGCAGGTACTGCTGCTGATCGATCGCGAACAGCATCTTCCCCGCCTGGATCTGCTTGATCGCACCGCCGACGTCGAACGTCCCCACCTTCGTCCCCTTCGGAACCGAAGAGAGGCATGGGATGGTGACGTCCGGATCGAGGCCGAGGAAGGCGTCGAGCTTCTTGTCGGCGTTGAACGCCGCCTTCACCTTCGCCTTCGTGCCAGGGATGTCGGACTTCGCGTTCGGGATCGTCAGCACCTTGACGCCGCCGGAACCGAGGACCGACTTGACGCCTGCAGCGCGCTGCTGCAAGCCGGAATTGCTCGCCTCGTGAATGACGATCAGGACCTTCTTCGCGCCGGCCTTCTTGAACTGCTTGCCGGCGCCCTTCCCGGCGATGTCCTCCGTCTGGCCGACGTGGACCTCGTACGTCGGCAGTGAGTCGAATGCGCCGAGGCCCGAATTCACGGTGATGATCTCGATCCCCTTCGACGAAGCCTTCCTGAGGGGATCCCTGAGCGCACTTGCGTCGGGCACCGACGTCGCGATCACCTTGGCTCCCGCCGCGATCGCGGCGTTGATCCCGGCGACTTGCTTTGCCACGTCGTTGTTGGCGTAGACCTGCGTGACGCTGACCCCGCGCGACTTCAGGTCTTTCGCGGCTTGGTCGACGCCTTTCTTGAAGACCGACCAGAACGAACCGGTGTCGCCGTGCGTGACCACGGCCACCTTGATCTTCGTCGCCGTGCCCGCTGCGAAGGCCGCTGCAGCCGGCGAGCCGAGCGCGGTAAGGCCGGCGGCCGCGACGCCGCCCTTGAGGAACAGTCCGCGGCGCGTCAACTGGGTGAGTTCTTCGTCCAAGACTTCCTTGCTCATCGAGCCTCCCTCTTCTGTGGTTGGGATACCACCCTGCTTGGCGATTCTCAACGAGTGGAGGGCGTCTGCGCTAGGCCCACCTCCTCAACCGAGACGGGGCGCCGCTCGGCCCGCGACCGATCCGCCGCGAGGGCAACGCTGAGCGCGGCTCGGGCCTCCTCGAGCGAGCATGCGCTCTGCCCGCCGCCGCGCACAGTTGCGACGAAGGCGGCCAGCTCGCTCCGGTAGGCAGCCTCGAACCGATCCAGGAAGTTTCGGTAACCCGGACCTTCCGGGCGGTCGACGCCCCGCTCGACGGACCGAATCGGGCTGCGGCCGTCCTGACCGACGGCGAGGCTGTCCGCGGTGCCGAACACCTCGAGGCGGACGTCGTAGCCGAGTGGATCGTGACGCGTACCCGACAGGATCACGAGTCCTCCGCCCGATAAGCGAAGGACGGCCGCAGAGACATCGACGTCTCCGTGCTGCTCGAACGCTGCGTCCTCGAGGGCTGTGCCGTCAGCGTAGACATCCGCGACCTCTTCGCCGCTGACGAAGCGCACGGCGTCGAAGTCGTGGATGTGCAGATCGCGAAAGATGCCGCCGGAGGTGGCGATGTAGGCCTCGGACGGCGGCGACGGATCATGCGTCGCGGCGCGCATGACGAGAATCCTTCCGACGCTGCCCGCCGCAACCGCTTCATGCGCTGCGCGATAGCCTGCGTCGAAGCGCCTTTGGAAGCCGACTTGGACGAGGATTCCGGCGCGCGCAGCATCGTCGAGCACGGCGTCGAGAGTCGGGAGGTCAAGGGCAACAGGCTTCTCGCAGAAGGCCGGGAGGCCTGCGCTCGCCGCGAGCCGCAACAGCGGCGCGTGCCCCGGTGTCGCGCACGCAATCACGAGCGCGTCGACGCCCTGGTCAACGAGCGCCTCGGGTGTGTCGGCCGACCGAACGCCGAGCTCGGCAGCGACCTGATGGGCGCGGCTCCGATCCGCGTCCGCGATCGTGACGGACGCGACAACCGGGAGGCCGACGAGGGTGCGGGCGTGGAAGGCGCCGATCCGGCCGACGCCGACTACCCCGAGATGGAGACCGTTCCGCTGGCCCATCGGAATAAGCAGTTACAGCTTACGGAAACCGCTCGCAGGCCAATCCACGGTGCTACGGAGTGGAGTTAGCCGGACTCGAACCGGCGACCTTCTGGGTGCGAGCAGTTCCCGGTGGGCCTCCTCATCGCCGATCGACAGGTAGTCGATACCGATGAGGGAGACCCCGCGCTGAATCAGGTACCGCGCGGCGTTGCCGGGGGCCCCCCGTCTCCGGGGCCCCTCCTCAGTAGCGGGGGCGGGATTTGAACGACATCAACGACCGCGTACCGCTTCGCCAAGGTCGAGACGCTCCCGTAGGGCGGGGCGGGAGCTCAGCATGTTTCCCGACCCGGCTCCGCCCACGAACGAGCTCGCGGAGGGGGTTGTGGGCGGTCACCGAAAGCGTTCGGCTTAGCCGGCCGGCGTCGCAGTCGTCTAGCCACCGCGCACAACTACGCACGCACGATGATCACCGGCGTCCCGACACGCACGCGCTCGAACAACCACTCGGCTTCCCGAACACGCATGTGGATGCATCCGTGCGATCGCGAGTAGCCGATGGAGGCGGCATCTGGCGTGCCGTGGATACCGACCTCGGGCACGGAGAGGCCCATCCAGCGCGTCCCGAGTGGATTGCCGGGTCCGGGCGGCATCGGCGTGCGGCGCGCCGCCCATCGCCCGCTGGGCGGGAACCACCACGGATCTCGTACCTTCGACACGATCTTGAAACGGCCAACAGGGGTGGGTTGGCTGCGGCTGCCGGTTCCGATGACGAAGATACGGGACAGTTTCGTTGCTGCGTACAAATAGAGCCGATGCGAGCTCCGGCGGACGACGATGATCGGCCCGAAGTTCGCCTGCGTTCTGGCCGCGTCGACGTATTTGTGAGGAATGCGGACGAGAGACGGTTTCACCTCTGTCAAGTTTCTGGTGATCAGGATGACTGCCGCACGCTGTTCAATCTTCACGCCGGCGCGTTCGGGAGCGATCGTAGGCCGTGCGTGCTGCAGGCCGACGAGACGTGCCTCGATGGGCGCACGGTCGAAAATACGGGCCAGTTGGGCGACGTAGGCGCGGACTGTCCGTTGCTCGACGACAATCGTCACTCTCTTACGCGACCCGGAGCGGTGGCCGGGAGAAGCGGGCCTGACGACCGCGTGGGCGCCGAGATCGCTCGGCACTGCCGACCACCTTTGCGCGCCGAGCGCAAAGACAAGTGGCTGCCGCAACTGGCGGCGCACGGCCGCGCTCGCCGCTGCGACGGAAGGCTGGGCAGGGGCGACGTCCGAAGCCGCACGCGTCCGCGCACCCCGCGGCGCTTCCGAGGCGGCGGGCGAATCGATAGGCCGTGGGATCGGACCGATCTCCAGGGAGACAAAGGTCGCAGGGCCGGCGACACCGTCGATCGTCAACCCCACACGCCGCTGGTACTTTCGCACGGCGGACGCGGTCTGGGGCCCGTAGTGGCCGTTCGGGCGAAGCCGGAAGAGGCCGTGGGAGGCGAGTATGAATTGGAGCTCGGCGACGTCCCAGCCGCTGGTGCCAGCGTGCAAGAAGCGCGAACCGAGCTCGTACCTCCCATAGGGGCCGAGCGCCGCCCGGGTCTCGGCACCGGGAATGCCGTCGATGCGTAGCGCCCGTCGCCGCTGGAACGCGCGTATTGCGTTCCTCGTCTGGGGCCCGAGTCTTCCGTCGAAGGGCCCGCCGTACAGGCCCCGGGCCTCAAGCGCCACCTGAAGCGCAGCGATGCCGGGCTCGGCGTCCGCCAGTGCGGAAGGCGGCGCCGTCAGCGCGAGGCAGGCAAACACTGCGAAGAGCACCGGAGCGCGCATTTGGCGCCCGTTTCCGTCGCACGAGCCAGATTCCTTCGCACCCTGCCGATCCGGGTCAGCTGGGGTAGGGCTGGCTCATGTGAGACCTGCCGCCAAGCGCCAATCAGCGGAGCTGCAGCCAGTCACCGCGCTAGGAGGCTATGGCTTGTGCTCTGCCGCGGAGAGTCCCTCCTCTGCTGCGGAGAGTCCCTCGGCCTATCGGGCGTCAGTGGCGTCTGCCGGGAACGCGTCCATCACTGAAGCCGAGGCGATCACCGGGAGCAGCAACGCTCCAACCAGACGCGTCTGCGCTCGGGTGGCCGGCGCAACGCATCGAACTATTCACCTCACGACTAGCTGAACGCGGCATTTGTCGAACTGGACGCATCGCGGCGCCATTTTCTTCCCGCGGCTGAGTTCGCGGAGGCTGCGCGGAACCTGCCTTCCGGGGTCGCCGCCACGATCAGTCGCGTTTGCCGACTCGGATCTTGATGCGTCGCTATGCAAGGTTCGGAACCGACCGCGACCCGCGCTAGTTGCACGAAGAAAAAAGGCCCGCGTTTGCGGGCCTTTTGCAGTAGCGGGGGAGGGATTTGGACAGACATCAACGACCGCCCATCGCTTCGTGGAGATTCGCCCGCTGTCGTAGAGCATGCGCCGGAGACGAGGACGCTTCAGACTTCGACGTGAGGCTCGGGAAGCAGACTGCGGAGGCTACTCGCCGCAGCAACGTTGCCCTTCCGCTCGTGCAGCCGGATCGCCTCCTCGAGTGCGGCCGCCGACTCCTGCGCCCGGCCCCTAAGACGGAGAACCTCAGCGAGATCGGCAGACACGTGGGCGCGGAGATAGAGGAAATCGGTCCGCGCCGCGAGCGCCGTCGCCTCACGGGCGAGGCGCTCGGCCTCCTCAAAGTCGGCGTGTTGCGCGAGCACCTTGGCGAGGACGCGCCGCCAACCAGCTTGCGCGTCCAAGTCGTCTTCGACTTCGTAGGTGGAAGCAAGCTCAATCAACGCCATGGCTTCGTCTCCCCGGCCCTGCGCATAGAGCGCATCGGCGAGGTATGGCGCCACAGTGCCGAAATGTCCCATGTCGCCAATGCGCTCGAGCATCTCGCAGGCAGGGCGCAGCTCCCGCTCCGCCGCAGCGGGATCACCGGCGAGTAACTCGATTTGGCCGGCAACATTCAGGACCGAGGCGGCGAGGATCATCTTGAGGCCCAGCTCCTCGGCGAGCACCTTCGCCTCGGCGATCGAGCCGCGCGCCGGCTCGAAGCGCCCTCCCATCGCCTCGAGCAGAGCGCGCATCGCCAAAATGGACACCTCGGACCGGCGATTCCCCTTCACCTCACGACGGATGTCCTCGAGCCGCTTCAAACACGACTCGACCGGGGTCGGGCCGAAGGTTGCGGAAACCAGCACTCCTCGAAGGCTCTCTGTCTCTTGCGCACGATCGCCGGCCTCGCGCGCGTAGCGCGCAGCGCGCTCGAGATCCGTGGTCGCGGCTGCCGCCTCACCTCGCCAATGGCGCATAAGGCCGGCGAGACCCAGGGCCCGGGCCAAGCCTGCCTTGTCTTGGAGCTCTTCGAACACGTGGATCGCGTCTTCGAGCTCGCGCTCAACCTCCTCGTGGCTCTTCAGCGGGGGCGCGTGCAGCCGGAGGTAGCAGAGCGCGACGGCGGCGTCCGCGGCAATTCCGCGCTCCCGGGCGCCCCGCGCGAGCGCGACTGCCTGCGAAAGCAGCGCATCCGCAGAGTCCCACTCACCCGCCTCAATCAGGGCGCGACCGAGGGAAGGGAGGAGATCTAGGCGACGCGCGTCTTCTAACGACATCAGGCCGGCGGCGCGCTCGAGCAAGTTCGCAGCGGCGGGCATGTCACCCCGCGCGTACGCGCGCCGCCCGGACGTGGACAGGCGTTCCGCCGCGCGCTCGGCCAGCGTCCGCGCCCGGTCGTCGAGTGGCCGCAGTTCGACGAGTGAGCGATACGCCTGCTCGACGTGATAGCCGACGATCTCGTCGAACTCCTCTGCCCTGCCGTCGAGCCAGTCCGCAAACCGCTCATGCAGCTCGGAGCGAAGATCCTTCGGGATGCGCTCGTACGCTGCGTCGCGGATCAGCACGTGCCGGAAACGGAAGGTGTCCTCCAACACCTCGTGCGGCCGGATCAGCTCTTTGCGCACAAGCGCGGCGAGCCGAGCACCGGGCGGCCGCTGCCGGTTGGGGGTCAGCTCGCCGAGCGCCTCCCACTCGAACTCCAGTCCGACGACCGATGCGCGCTCGACCAGGTCCCGTTCCTCGTCGGGCAGCGTTTCGAGGCGGGCAGCGAGGAGAGCTTGGATCGTCGGCGGCACCTGCTCGAGCTCGCCTTCTTCGGCGAGCAGCGCGAGCAACTGCTCGACGAAGAGCGGATTTCCCTCGGCCACTTGACGGATCCGGGCGCTGGTGGCGTCCTCGAGCCGCGAGCCTCCGACGAGCTCTTCGATCAGCTCGTCGGTCTCGCCATCAGCGAGCGGCTCCAGAGTCAGCGTCGTGACGTCTGGCCGACCGCCCCAGGCCGGCCGCTCGTCCAGGATTTCCGGCCGAGCAAGGCAAAGGAGAAGGAGCGGAGCGTCGCGAGTCCAATCCACCAGATGCTCGACGAGGTCGAGAAGTGTCGGCTCGGCCCAATGAATGTCCTCGATGACGAGTACGAGTGGCCGGTCACGGGCTCGGTGCTCGAGCGCCTTTCGAACCGCCCAGAAGACCTCTTCCGGCGCCGCCGCCGAGAGTGCAGCGGCGAGCTCCTCCTCGGCGCCTGCTTCCCGGAAGATCTCGACGAGTGCCCAGTACGTGATCCCCTCGCCGTAGGGCAGGCAGCGGCCTGCGAAGACGGCCGCCTCGCTGGACAGAGCTGCCCCGGCCTCGCGTGCTAGGCGCGACTTGCCGATCCCTGCCGGCCCGAGAACGGTGACGAGGCGGCATCGCCGCTCGGAGACCGTCTCCTCGAAGGCGGCGTGCACCTGCGCGAGCTCGCCTTGCCGCCCGACGAGAGGCGCATCCAACTGTCGGTCGAACGCAGATGCGCCGTGGACGACCCGCAGAAGGCGGTGTGCGGGAACTGATGCTCGTTTCCCCTTAAGTGCGAGCGGCTTGACCGGCTGGACCTCGATCGCACCGCGAGAGAGTCGACGAGTCTGCTCGCCGATCAGGATCTCCCCAGGCTGAGCGGCCTCCTCGAGCCGGGCAGCGACATTGACCGCGTCACCTGTGGCAAGGCGCTCCTTGGTGCCGGTGACGACCTCGCCGGTGTTGACGCCGGTGCGTAGTTGTAATGAGACGCCATAGTCGCGCTCGAGCTCCTCGTTGAGGGACGCGAGCGAGTCGCGAAGCTCAGCGGCGGCGCGCAGGGCGCGCAGAGCGTCGTCCTCGTGCACGCTCGGAACGCCGAAGACGGCCATGACGGCGTCGCCGACGAACTTCTCGACGGTTCCGCCGTGGCCCTCGATGGATCCCCTCGCCGCCTCGAAGTAGCGCGCCATCACGCGGCGGAACGACTCGGGATCGAGCTGCTCTCCAAGCGTCGTCGAGCCCGTGACGTCCGCGAACAGAACGGTGACGGTCTTCCGCACCTCTCGAGCCGGTGCGGCCGCCAGCGCCGCCCCGCAGGCGTGACAGAAGCGAGCGCCGTCAGGATTCTGTTCAGCGCAGTTCGGGCACGTGGCCACGACGAAAGCGTACGACGGCAGTGACCTAGATGGGTAAAGGTCGGGACGCTCCCGTAGGGCGGGGCGGGAGTTCAGCATGTTTCCCGACCCGGCTCCGCCGGCCGGCCCGGGGCGAGCCGACATGCGCGAACCACCTCGACCGAGCCGAGTTCGTCCACAGATCTCGCCGTAGCGAGGCTTTACCCTGAATACGCAATGAACGAGCCGAGGTCGCCTGAGACGGTGGCTGCGTGGATCGACACAGCTCAACGTGCACGCGACCCGTTCGAGCGAGTTCGTCGCGCCTCGGATGAGCATCGAGAGAAGCACGGCGCGGGATGCAGCGTCTATCCGACCTCGAGCGGTCCGCTTCTCGCTGTTCTTGCGGCCACGATTGCCGCGCAGCGGATTCTCGAAGTCGGATGTGGCCTTGGCTATTCGGCGCTCTGCCTCGCCGACGGTTCGGGCGGGCGGGTCGAGACGATCGAACGCGACGCCGAGCACGCACGGCTTGCCGAGCTTGAGATCGCACGGGCCGGTTTCGACGGGCGCATCCGCGTCATCTTCGGGCAGGCGGCCGACATCCTGCCGCCGCTCAGGGGGCCGTACGACCTGATCTTCTCAGACGCAGATCCGGAACAGATGCCAATCGCTCTCGATCACTTCCTCCGTCTCTTACGGCCCAGAGGTCTGCTCGTCAGTGCGAATCTCTTCCTCGCTCAATTCGTCCCAGACCTTCCGGGGATCGAGCAGATGGCTCAATACCGACAGCGGATCCTCGACGACGAGCGACTGCTGACAGCGATCGCCCCCGGTGGACTTGCCTTGAGCTGCGTACGGGGAAATGCGCCGCCTCCGTGAGCCATCAAGCCGATCGAGAACCACGGCAAATGAGATGCGGCTCGTGACACCGTGACCGAGATCAAGCTGGGAATCGGACTACCCCACGCCGGCCCATTGGCCTCGCCGGCGAACATCGCTCGGGCAGCGACCGGCGCAGAGGAGATCGGGCTCGACTCGGTGTGGGTGCTCGACCGCCTCCTGCGCCCGCGGGCGCCAGCCTGGGGCGATGCGCCGCCGCCCTATTACTCGGTGGTCTTCGATCCGATCGAGACGTTGACCTATGTCGCCGCACGCACCAGCCGCGTCCAGCTTGGTACGAGCGTCATCCAGGCGCTGGTTCATCCGCCGCTTCTCCTTGCCCGGCGGCTGGCGACCCTCGACCAGTTGAGCGGCGGGCGCGTCATCGCCGGTCTCGGCCGCGGCTGGATGCCCGAGGAGTTCGCCGTCGCCGGCGTGGCGCTGAGCCGTCGCGAGCGGGCCATGCCCGAGTTCCTCGCAGCGCTGCGGGCGGCCTGGGGTCCGGACCCGGTCCGCTTCGATGGAGAGATCTACGACATCCCGGAGTCCGATGTGGGGCCGAAACCGGCGCATCCGATCCCGCTCCTCCTCGGCTACGACTCCGACTTCGGCATTCGCCTAGCCGCCCGCCACGCCGACGGCTTGAACTCCAACCGGCACGACCTGCAAACGCTGCGGCGCGACCTCGATCTGTTCCGCGAAACGGCCGCCGCCGCCGGCCGCGATCCGCTCGCTTTGCCGGTGGTTTTCCGCGGCGCAGCCCGGTTGGACGACGCTGCCGGGGGCGACCGCTCCCTGTTCGTCGGCTCCCTCGACCAATGGATCGAAGACGTCGAGCAACTGGCGGCGCTCGGTATCGAACACATCTTCCTGCAACTCCACACGCCTCTCGAGCAGCAGCTCCAGACAATGACCGAGCTGCGCGGTCGGGTTCCCTAACGCGGCGCCGGCGCGGCTCGCCGGTGTACACCGGGTAATTAGGCCGGCCACGCTTCGCCCTCGATCAGCTCGATCGAGTTCCCCGCCGGGTCGCGGATGTAGATGGAGCGGCCGCCCTCGCCCCATGTGACCTCTCGTTCGATCTCGACACCACGCCGACGCAAGCTGTCGGCGAGCGCGTCGAGGTCCCCCGCCGCGACGCCGAACGCGACGTGGCCGTCGCCGGTGGCGCCGTGGGAAGGGACGGGCCGGCCCGGCGCCGATGAACGGGCCGGGTCGAACAAGAGCAGCACACCGCCGTCGTCGAGGCGAAAGGCGGCCGACAGCTCGTCCGGCGGCTCGACGGCGCGCAGGCCGAGCGTGTCGGAGTAGAAAGCCGCGGTCGTGGCGACCTCGGATGCGTACAGGACGGTCTCGTAGATGCGGACGGGCCGCGAGGCCGAGCGCGGGCTCACTCCCATTTCTCCCCGAGGCGCTGACTGAGCTCGAACACGTTCCCCTCTGCGTCGCGGAACCTGACGTCCGACGGTGACATCTGATCACCTCCCAGTTTGCGACGAGCAGCTCCAGCGTGCTCACCTCGTTGCGATCGGGCGTCCATCGCCCGGCGCGTGGCCTCCGTCGCGGCGAGGATCGTGCCGCGCAACGGACCTCTCCACGCGCCGCGACCGAGGCAGCCAAGTGGTCGAGACAGCAGACGGCAAGCGGGTTGTCGCGGATCCGCAGCGCGCTGACATCGAGGTCACCAGTGGAGATGAGCTTGACAATCTCGTGCAGTCGTCGTAGTCGTTGGTCGTGGCCGAACTTCCGCGCGGCACGGTCACCTTCGTCTTCACTGATATCGAAGGCTCGACTGCGTTGCTCAAGCGACTCCGCGACCGTTACGGCGACGTTCTCGCGCAACATCAGCAGCTGCTGCGCGGCACCTTCGAAGCGCACGGCGGGCGCGAGATCGACACACAGGGCGACTCGTTCTTCTTCGCGTTCGCCCGGGCCCGGGACGCTGTTGCAGCGGCCAGCGACGCGCAGCGGGCGCTAACCGCCCATACGTGGCCCGACGGCGTGGACGTCCGTGTGCGCATGGGACTGCACACGGGTGAGCCCGAGGTCGGGGAGCAGCGCTACACGGGCTTCGGCGTCCACCGCACCGCCCGGATCAGCGCAGCGGCTCACGGTGGCCAGGTCTTGCTCTCGAACGCAACCCGAGAGCTCGTCGAGGATGAACTTCCGGCGGATATCGCGCTGCGCGACCTCGGGACGTACCAGCTAAAGGATGTCGATCGTCCCGAGCACCTCTACCAACTCGTGATCGAGGGCCTCCCGAGCACGTTCCCGCCGCTGAAGGCGGCACAGGTGAAGAAGCCGCACCCGCTGCGACGCCGGGCCGTCCTTCTGAGCGCGCTCGCGGGCGTGATCGCGGCTGCCGTCTCCATCCCGATCTTCGCCTTCGGCCAGGGCGGATCGGAAGGCGAGTCGCTCGAAGCCGCCGCCGGCAACTCGGTCGGCTTCGTCGACCCAGACTCGAATCGGCTCGTGGCCGATGTCGACGTCGGCACGACGCCGACCGATGTCGCAGCCGGCGAAGGCGCCGTTTGGGTGACGAACGCGAATGACGGCACAGTCGACCGAATCGATCCGGCGACCCATACGGTCAGGCAGACGATTGGCGTCGGCAACGGCCCTGACGGGATCGCGGTCGGTGCGGGCTCTGTCTGGGTGGCGAATGGCCTGGACGGCACGGTCTCACGGATCGATCCTCGCTCGAACCTCGTCACGCAGACCATCTCGGTCGGCAACGGGCCGAGCGGCATCGCCGTCGGGAAGGGCGCGGTCTGGGTTGTCAACCGCGACGACCAAACGCTCTCGCGGATCGATCCTGCCACCGGGAACGTCCTAGGGAAGTCGCCGGTCGGAGCGGGTCCTGTCGACGTCACGGTGGGGGCCGGCGGGGTGTGGGTGACGAGCAATGCCGACGGAAAGGTCGTGCGGGTCGATGCAGAGACGGGCAGCGAGGTCGACAGCGTCAGCGTCGGCCGCGGCCCACGGGCGATCGCCGCCACCGCAGACGCGGTTTGGGTGGCGAACAGCGTCGACGGCACCGTCTCACGCATCAACCCTGAGACATCGACCGTTACGGCGAGCATTCCTGTCGCGGACGACGTCAGCGGCATTGCCGCCGGCGCGCGTGGCGTGTGGGTGGCGAGCGAAACCGAAGCCTCGATCTCGCGGATCGACACCGCGACAAGCCGTGTCTCGAAGGCGATTTCGATTGGCAGCAGCCCGGCAGGGGTTGCTATGGATGCTGAGCGCGTTTTCGTGGCGGTCCGCCCAGCCCCCGGAGCGCACCGGGGCGGGACACTGACGCTCTTCGGCGACTTCTACAATCCGAACGGCTCGTTCGATCCCGCTCTATGCTTCTGTCCGCTATTGAGCCTGACGAACGACGGGCTCACGGCCTTCAAGCGTGTCGGCGGCCGCGAAAGCACGGAGATCGTTCCTGACTTGGCGGTCTCACTTCCCGAGCCGAGCAACGCGGGCAAGACGTACACGTTCCGACTCCGCAAGGACATCCGTTACTCGACGGGAGAGCCGGTCCGGCCCGCCGACTTTCGGCGAGCACTCGAACGCGTCTTCGAGCTTCGCAGCGATCGCGGCGATTTCACGTATCTGTACTCGTCGCTCGTTGGGGCAGACGGCTGCACGCGTCATCCGAAGGTCTGCGACCTCTCCAGCGGAATCGTGGTCGACGGCCGTGCCGGGACCGTGACGTTCCACCTGGGCGAGCCCGATCCCGAATTTCCGGCGAAGCTTGCCCTTCCCTTCGCAGTCGCCATTCCGCAAGACACGCCCGGCAGGCAGCTCGGCAAGCGCGCCCCTCCGGCCACCGGGCCCTACCAGATCGTGAACTACGTGCCGAAACGTGAGATCAGGCTCGCCCGGAACCCGAAGTTTCGAGAATGGTCAAGCGCCGCCAGGCCCGCCGGGTACGCCGACGAGATCGTAATCAGGCTCGGCGTCGCCGTGCCGGCTCAGGTGCGCGCCGTCGGCCGTGGCGACGCCGACGTCACAGACATCTCCTCCAGCCGCGAGCCTGACCTCGCGGAGCTCCGCGCTCGCTACGGCAGCCGACTCCATTCGATCCCCGGCCCGTACGTCGTCTACACGTTCCTCAACACCCGCATTCCGCCGTTCGACGACATCCGTGTGCGCAGAGCCGTCAACTATGCGCTGGACCGCCGGGCAGTGGTGCGAACCGCTGGGGGAGCGGACGTGGCTTCCCCCACCTGCCAGGTGCTGCCGGCAAACTTCCCGGGCTATCGAGCTTACTGCCCGTACGCCCGCGGTCTCGCCAAGGCGAAGCGGCTGGTTGCCGCCTCGGGTACGCGAGGAACCGCGGTGGCGGTTTGGACACGGTCGTCGTACAAGGCCTTCTATTCGCACGTCGTATCGGCGCTCCGGTCGCTCGGCTACCGAGCGCGGTTGAAGCTCGTCGACGACGACGCGTACTACGACGTCCTCCAGAAGAGGAAGGACGAAATCCAGGCGGGCTACGTCGGCTGGGTCACCGACTATCCCTCCGCTGGGGCATTCATTACCGGGCTGCTCGCCTTCCTGGCCGAGCCGACCGGTTTCTCGGACAAGGCGATCGAGCGACAGATCCAAATGGCGCGCAAGCTTCAGCAGAGCGACCCGAATGCTGCGAACGAGCTCTGGGGTCGGATCGACCGGGCGATCGTCGATCGGGCGCCAGTTGTCCCGATGTACACGGCGCGGTCGGTCGTCTTTGTCTCGGGCCGTGTCGGCAACTTCGAGTACCACCAGCTCTGGTACACGCTGCTCGACCAGCTCTGGGTCCGCTAGCCGGCGCCGTTGACGAGTCGCGCGAGTCCGGGCTCGGCGCGAAATCCAGTAGCGGGGGCAGGATTTGAACCTGCGACCTCCGGGTTATGAGACCAGCCGACTCAGGTGATCTGAGGTGAGATTGGCTTACCTAAGCCATCCCGGGTGCACTGAGATCATCCTGGGCCAGCCCAGATGGGTGCAAAATCGGTACAAAAAATCCGCGTCAGGTCTGACAACACGCTGCGTGGAGTCCCGATCCCGTGTCGGCGCTTCAAGTTGCGCCGCGGCGACTCGGGGGCCGCGGGGAGTCGGTGTCAAGCGCGGGCACGCAAGCCAGCGACGGTGACCATGACGAGTCGCCGGATGGCGGCCTTGGACGGCAAGCTGGCAGCAGCCGCTAGGGCGTGGAGGCAGTAGGTCGTTAGCTCGTCGGCCGCGACATCATCGCGCAGGTCTCCACTCTGTGCGCCCTCGGTCAGCAGGTCGCGAATCATCTTGCGGAGCTGCTGCTCCGCTCGCACGACCTGCTCGTCTCGATGTAGGAACGCCGCGAGCGCGGCGTTGTCGTGTCCGTGAGACTCCTGGATGATGGCGGCGTAGGCCTCGAGCACCGCCTCGAGGCGCTCCGCGGCGTCGCCAGCCTGGTCGCGGACTTCGGCCAGATAGTTCAGGTGCTCGGTGATCTGACGTTCGTGCCAGGCAAGCAAAATCGCTTCGACGTTCGGGAAGTACTTGTACAGCGTGGCGCGTCCGATGCCGGTCTCCTCGGCGATCTGCGACATCGTCACCGACCGCAGTCCGTGCTTGGCTACGAGCCCTGCTGTGGTGTCCAAGGTCGCGTCGCGTACGGAGCGGCGGTGCGCGTCGATGGTTGCGTTCCAGAGCTTGGGCACGCGGCGAATATTACGTGATTCGAGACATGTTGACTTGATCATTGACAGACTGTCTGGAAAACTCTATCGATCTACCGGCTACATGCCCGACGAAGGAGCACGCACTTGGAACTATTGATGGCAGCTGCAGGCCACGGACCGGGCAGGCACGGAGCAGTCGTGAACCTGATCCTCGTAGCCCTCGTGGTCATAGCTGTAAGCGCGGGGGTGGTCGGCGCGATTCGCTCCCGTAAAGGCTCCACCAAGGAATCCGCGCGGGATCAGGATCATGGACAGTGACGGCTGATACCGGGGCCGCCAACGCGACGGTGGGCCGAGACCCGCGTGTGACGTTGGCGTCGATGCACGACTTTCCTCGCGGCAACGTCGTCAGCGTCCAGGGACTCACCAAGCGCTACGGCGATCTACTCGCGGTCGAAGATCTGACCTTCGCACTCGACGCGGGCACGGTCACAGGCTTTCTCGGCCCCAACGGCGCCGGCAAGACGACCACTCTGCGCATGTTGCTCGGACTGGCCGAGCCCACATCGGGCGAGGCGCTCGTCTTCGGTCGTCGCTACTGCGAACTCGAACAGCCGGCCCACCAGGTCGGCGCCGTCCTCGAATCGAACGACTTTCACCCCGGACGCTCCGGGCGCGACCATCTACGTGCGCTCGCGCTTGCGGCAGAGATCCCGCAAACGCGCGTTGACGAGGTTCTGAAGATCGTCGAGCTCACGGACGACGCCGACAGGCGGGTGAAGACGTACTCACTTGGCATGCGGCAGCGGGTCGGGCTTGCCGCGGCACTGCTCGGGGACCCCGGCTTGCTCGTCCTCGACGAGCCCGCAAATGGGCTGGATCCTGCCGGCGTCCACTGGCTCCGCAGCTTCCTACGCAGCTTCGCCGAGACAGGCCGCACTGTGCTGGTCGCGAGTCACGTCCTCGCCGAGGTGGCACAGGCTGTCGACCGGGTGATCATCATCGACCGCGGGCGTCTCGTCGCGGCCGCGTGGCTGGACGAGCTGACGCGCGGTGGTCAAACACTCGAGGAGGTCTACCTCGAGCTGACCGGAGGAGCGTCGTGAAGGCACAGCTTCGCTCGGAGCTGTTCAAGCAGCGCTCGACCCGGACCGGCCTCGCCCTATTCGGTGCGATGTTCAGCCTTGTTCTTTTAGCAGTGCTTCTTCATGGTTTCGGCCTCGCCGCCGAGAACGTCGACAACACCTCGGAGCAGCTCATGGTGTTCGGCCGGGGCGAGTTCTTAGGCGCGCTCTTCGCCGCTCTACTCGGCGCGATGTCGATCACCGGCGAGATCCGCCACGGGACGATTCGACCGACGTTCCTCGTCACTCCATCGCGCGGCCGCGTCGTAGCCGCGAAAGTGTCGGTGAGCGGGCTGATCGGAGCTGGGTTCGGACTCGCGGCCGGAGCGCTCGCTGCGGGCGTCGGTACTGCGGCGCTTCGCCTGCGCGGGATCGAGGTGCGGCTCGATTCCGGCGACTACGCCCTCCTAATCGCAGGGGGCGCCATAGCGGGCGCGCTCTGGGCGGCGATTGGCGTTGGTGTTGGCGCCCTAGTTCGCAACCAGGTAGCGGCAATGGTCGGCATCTGCGCCTGGCTCCTGTTCGTCGAGGGCCTACTGGTCGGCGACGTCGCCGACGTTGCCGAAGTCGGCCGGTTCGCTCCCGGCGCCGCCGGCGAAGCGATTAGTGGCCAGAATCAGGACACGCTGCTCGCACCGGCGCTCGCTCTCGTCGTGTTAACCCTCTACGCAGTCGCAGCGGCGCCGCTGCGATGAAAGGAGCCGAAACATGCACCACGTGACCAAGATGCTCGAGACGCACCCGCAGGCGACCGCCAACGAAGCGCTCGCACGCTGTATCGAGCAATGCTTCACCTGCGCGCTGACGTGCACATCCTGCGCTGACGCCTGCCTCGCAGAAGAGCAAGTCACGGAGCTAGTGCGCTGCATCCGGTTAAACCTCGACTGCGCTGACATTTGCGACGCTACTGGGCGTGCGCTGACGCGACAGACGAGCTCCGACCCCGGGCTCGCGCGAAGCATCCTGGAAGCTTGCGCGGAAGCCTGCCGCGTCTGCGCCCAGGAGTGCGAACAGCACGCCGATCATCACGAACACTGCCGCGTCTGCGCGGAAACTTGCCGGCGTTGCGAACAGGCGTGTGACGACCTACGCAGCTCCATCGGCGCCTAGGGTGAAACTGGCCGACGGGCCAGCGGGCAATTCTCAGCTTTCTCTCAGGTTGTGATGCTTTTCTAAGGCGGTGGCGAGATCCGATCCCGGGCGCACCAGCGGCGACTTGCGCCGTCGCCTTCTTCGTCACCACGTACCACTAGCGCTAGCGAGCGCCGCGGTCCTCGTCCTGTTCATGAGTCTCCGACCCTTCGACGCCAACAGGTACCCCCACGTCGACATCTTCAGTGCTGCCTTTCCCCAGCAGCGAGAGCAAAGCCGGCAGCGAGAGCGAGTTGAGGACCGGCCGATGGGCCACGGCGGGGGCCACACCGGATCGGGGGGCCACGGCGTCCAGCAGAGCGGATCGACTGGTCACGGAAGAAGTCAAAGCGGATCGATGGGTCACGGAAGCAGCCAAAGCGGATCGATGGATCTCGGCCGGGACCGAACCTCGAGTCCTCATGGCAATCAAAGCGATTTCTTCAGCATTCGGAAGCTGATCCCAGGCGGCTCCTTTGGCATTCGGCGGTTTACCGTCGGCACCGGCTACCTCGCCCTCGCACTCCTCGGGTTCACGCTCCTCATCGGGCCGGCCAATCTCCTGCGTCGCCGGCGGAATCCCGTCTCGGGCTATCTGCGCCGCGACGTGGGGGCGTGGACGGCCATCTTCAGCGTCGTGCACGTGATCTACGGACTTCAGGTCCATAAGAGGCTCTCTGACTTCGTCCGCTACTTCGTCGGATCCGACGGCACTCCGCTGACCAATAGTTTCGGCCTGGGAAACTGGACTGGACTTGCCGCCCTGGTGATCGTGGCCGCTTTGCTTGCCCTTTCCAGTGACGCCGCCCTACGAAAACTCAAAGCCAAGAACTGGAAGCGGCTGCAACGCCTTAACTACGCCCTGTTCGCACTTGTCATCGCGCACGCGTTCTTCTATGGCGCACTCTCGCGTACGGAGTCCCCGTACACGCTGCTGCTCCTCCTCAGCGTGATCGCGGTGTTCGTCGGCCAGGCCGTTGGGATCGTGCTCTACCGGCGCAGGCACTCCCGCAGAACCGCCGAGCCAGCCTGATCCGTGGTCGGCGCCCGTGCGCCCTTAACGGGGTGACGGTCCTGAGGGCCAGGGTCGTATTACGGTTTGGGTGGTGAACCGGCAGATCGTCATCCTCAGTAGCCTGCTCGCGGGCCTCGTGCTCGCGGCGTCTGCGGCGGCGTCCTGCGTTCCGATGACTTTCGCGCAACAACGTGCTCGAGCGGACATCATCTTCGACGGTGTCGCACTCGATGGGCCGACGTCGACCGGGATCGAGCGCTTTCGCGTCGTCCGCTATCGGAAAGGGCGAGGGCCGCAGATCGTCCGCCTTAGGACCGGCCGCAAGCGATACGCAGGCGGAGGCGGCGTGGTCACGTCCGTCAGCATCGACGCGCGGCGAGGCGAGACTTGGCGCATCTTTGCGCGCCGGCTCAGCCCCGGGCTGTTCGAGACAAACATGTGTGACGGCTCACGGCGCCTGCGCCGCTGACGATCGACGTCCCGCTCCACGGTCGCCGCGCGAAACCCGGAGAGACTATGACGCTTGCGGAACGCGCAGGCGCTTCAGGGCGAGGGCGTTCACGGCGACGAGGATGCTCGATCCTGACATCGAGATTGCCGCGATCTCTGGGCGGAGCATGAGTCCCCAGGGCTCGAAGACGCCGGCGGCGATCGGCAGCGCGAGCGAGTTGTAGCCGATCGCCCAGCCGAGGTTCTGGCGCATCTTGCGGACGGTGCCCCGCCCGATGGAGATCGCCGTCGCCGTGTCGAGGGGATCGGAGCGCATCAACACGACGTCGGCGGTTTCGATCGCGACGTCGGTGCCGGCCCCGATCGCGATGCCAACCTGCGCTTGCGCCAACGCTGGGGCGTCATTGACGCCGTCGCCAACCATCGCCACCCTGTGCCCCTGCTCCTGCAGCTCGGCGACCTTGGCGGCCTTGTCCTGCGGGAGCACCTCCGGGATGACGTCGTCAATCCCCACCTCGCGTCCGACGCGCTCGGCGGTCTGGCGATTGTCTCCGGTGAGCATGACCGGTCGGACTCCGATCTCCTTCAGCGCCGCGACCGCCGCCCTCGCCGTCTCGCGCGGTGCGTCCGCAATCGCGACCAGTCCCGCAGTGCGACCGTCGATAGCAATGTGAACGACGGTACGGCCTTCGCCGGCAAGTTGCTCGGCGCGTCCAGCGAGGCCGTCGAGCAATACTCGCTCGCGCGCCAGCAGCCGGGCGTTTCCGATCGCAATGCGGTGACCTTCGACGGTGGCGATTGCGCCCTGACCGGCCACCGCCTCGAATAAGGCTGGCGAGGGCATGTCGATCCCTCGAGCGACGGCCGCTCGCACGATGGCTTCCGCAAGCGGGTGCTCGCTCTCGCGCTCGACCGCGGCGCCGAGCCGCAACAGCTCTTCCGAGGTGAAGCCGTCCGTGCTTTCGACCGCGGTGACCTCGGGCTCGCCCTTCGTCAGCGTTCCCGTCTTGTCCAGCACAACGGTGTCGAGAGCTGCGATCTGCTCCAGCGCGATCGCGTTCTTGAAGAGGATGCCCCGTTGCGCGCCGAGACCGGTGCCGACCATGATCGCCGTCGGCGTCGCGAGTCCGAGCGCATCCGGGCAGGTGATCACGACCACGGTGATCGCGACCAGCAGTGCATCGAAGACCGGCCGGTCGACGACGCCGAACCAGACGAAGAACGTGCCGAGCCCGCCGATCAGCGCTACGAGGACGAGCCAGAACGCCGCGCGGTCGGCGAGCCGTTGCGCAGGCGCCTTCGAGTTCTGCGCTTCCTGAACGAGCTTCACGATCTGCGCAAGGGCGGTGTCCGAGCCGACCGCCGTCGCATACGCCCGCAAGACGCCCTGTTTGTTGATCGTGGCGCCGACGAGCTTGTCGCCTGGCCTCTTCGACACGGGCAGGCTCTCGCCGCTCACCATCGACTCATCGACCGAGGACTCGCCTGCAACGACTTCGGCATCGACCGGGACCTTCGCGCCGGGCCGGATCAGGAGCAGGTCGCCGACCTCTACCTCTGCCGTCGGCTTTTCGGTCTCTTGGTCGGCGCGAATGACGACTGCCTTCGGCGGCGCGAGGTCCAAGAGCGTGCGGATCGCATCGTTGGCACCGCCGCGGGCGCGCATCTCGAACCAATGGCCCAAGAGGACGAACGCCGCCAGGAAGGCGGCCGCTTCGTAGAACACGTCGCCCGAAATGAAGAATGTCGCGGCGACGGAGTAGATCCACCCGGTCCCAATGGCGACCGCGACGAGCACCATCATGTCGAGCGTCTTCGCCTTGAGCGCGTAGAACGCGCCGCGGAAGAAAACCATCGACGCGTAGAAGATGACCGGCAGGCTGAGGAAGAACTGCCAGAGGTCGTCGCCCATCCCCGAGGGCGTCGGCGGCGTGCCCCCGAAGAGGCTGTCGCCGAGCGGAGACCAAACAGCGATCGGGATGGCGAACGTAACCGCCACGAGGAAGCGGTTGCGCATATCGCGCACCATCCCGGCCATCGACATCCCCGCGTGGCCGCCGTGACCATGGCCATCAGCGAGGTCCGCTGGCTTCCGTAGGGAGTGGAGGCCCACCAAAGATAGACGGGTCGACGATGCCTCGACGATCAGGTCGCTGGCGAGGGAAGCCGCCGAGCGACTGAGCCCTTCTGGACGCACAAGGGACCTGCGTGCGCGGAGGTCGCAAGAGCTTGCACGAGCCCTTCTCGCCGCGGGCGTAGAAGCCTAAGCTGCTGGGAGTACTAGTCCAACCGGGGAGAGGAGAACTTGTGCGAATGCTGCGATCACATAAGTGGATCGTCCTTATCGTGTTCGTTGTCGGAGCCGCCGCTGGAGCCGGCATCGCGGCAGCGGTGACCACGACCACCGTCCTGGCCGACACGAACGTCGTGCGGGAGCGGATCGTCCAGAACGCGACCGACGGCGACTTCAGCTCAGGATGGCATATCCATCCAGGACCGGTGATC
>WNFU01001475.1_pt1 | contig 37883 bp, 31 predicted proteins | sample 5400121 | NCBI WGS metagenome assembly WNFU01 (sample SAMN13153360, study PRJNA577476) | soil metagenome | isolation source: 100 cm soil or saprolite under grassland replicate 1 | place: USA:California | collected 2016-06-15
CGGCGGGTGTCGCCGGCCTCGAACGCCCGCACCAGCTCCTGCAGCGCGGGGCCGACCAGGTGCGCCAGCACGCTGACCACGCCGACGCCGCCGACCGCGAGCAGCGGCAGCAGGTTCTTGTCGTCGCCCGAGTACTGCTCCATCGCCCCGCCGGTGTCGCGGTGCAGGCGGCTGGCGGCGGCCATGTCCCCCACCGCGTCCTTCACCGCCACGATGTTCTCGTGCTGCTCGAACAGCCTGACCATGGTGGGCACCTCGATCAGGCAGGCGGTGCGTGAGGGGATGTTGTAGAGCACGCAGGGCAGGCCGGTGGTCTCGGCGATGGCCGAGAAGTGGGCGATCAACCCGCGCTGGGGCGGCCTGCTGTAGTACGGGGTGACCAGCAGCACCGAGCCGACGCCGGCCTTCTCGGCCATCTGGGTCAGCTCGATCGACTCGGCCGTCGAGTAGGTCGAGGTGCCGGCCATCACCTTGGAGCCGTCTCCGGCGGCCTCGACCGCGGCGGCGAACACGCGCGCCTTCTCTTCGGTCGTCAGGGTTGGCGACTCGCCGGTGGTCCCGGCCATCAGCACCGTGTCGGTGCCGTGGTCGAGCAGGTGGCGGACCAGGCGCTGGACACCGTCCAGGTCGAGGTCCCCGTCGGGGGTGAACGGGGTGGCCGAGGCCGTGACTACGCGGCCGAAGCGACCGGGCATAGGATCGTCTCCTCGGGTCGGTGCGGTCGCGCGCCCTCCCGTCCCGCCCGGGGCGGTGCCCGGGCGTGAAGCGCGTCCGTCCTTCTGCGGTCTGCCGCCTGGCGGAGCCGATCCTGCCGGCGGCCACCCGAATTCTACTCGGGCCACGGGCCGGGACCGGGTTCATCCACGCATCCTTTATTGAAACGGCGGTCACGGTGAGCCGGTACGATCCGGCCGCCGGGATTGACTGGCTGAAGCGGGCCAGTCCGGTCCGGCCGCAGCGACCCATCCGACTCGACTGGAGCCACCGCCGTGCCCAGCCAGGACGCCGCCTCCGACCTGCAGCCGTTGGAGACGATCGTGCGGCCGGCCCTGCCGGTCGACCTGGGCTTGACCCTTGGGCCGCTGCGCCGCGGCCGCGACCCCTCCGTGCGGGTTGACCGCTCGGGGTGCTGGTGGCGCGCCACCCTCACGCCGGAGGGACCGGCCACCGCCTGCTACGCGGCCAACGGCGGCGAGGTGGCGGTGCGGGCCTGGGGGCCTGGCGCCGCCTGGTGCCTGGAGAGCGCCCCCGAGCTGCTCGGCGGGCGCGACCAGCTCGACGGCTTCGACCCGGGCGGGCTGGTCGGTGAGCTGCACCGGCGCCTGCCCGGGCTGCGCATCGCCCGCTCGCTGGCGGTGTTCGAGGCGCTGGTGCCGACCATCCTGGAGCAGAAGGTGACCGGCAGGGAGGCGCGTGCCTCCTGGCACGCCCTGGTGCGGGCCTGGGGCAGCCCGGCGCCCGGCCCACTGCAGCTGCTCGTGCCGCCAGGCCCGGAGCCGCTGGCGCGGACCCCGTACTGGGAGTTCCACCCGCTCGGGGTGGAGCGCAAGCGCGCCAGCGCGATCCGCGCGGCCGCCAGCAGCGCCGCCCGCCTGGAGGCGCTCAGCGCCCTGGCGCCGCCCGAGGCCCGCCGGCGCATGCAGGCGGTGCCCGGCATCGGCCCCTGGACCGCCGCCGAGGTCGCCCTGGTCGCCCTCGGCGACCCGGACGCCGTCCCGGTCGGCCGTGGCCGCGTGCTGCGCCTGCTGGCCCGCTCCGGCCTCTGGTCGCCCCGCCGCGGCCCCCGCATGGCGGTGCGCTCCTTCAGGCGGATCTGAGTGCGTTCACCGCTCGCCAGCCTGGTGAGCGATGCGGTCTGGGCCGGGGCCGGGCTGGCACTTGGGGCACCAGTAGGTGACCCGGTCGGCGCCGAGGCTCTCCTGGTCGGCCTTGCGGACCGGGGTGCCGCAGCGGCGGCAGAGCCGGCCGGCGCGGCCGTGCACCCAGTGGGAGCGGCCGCGGCGCGGGTCGCCGGTGGTGACCTGGGTGCCGTTGGAGCGGTTGGCCTCCATCATCCGCGCCAGCAGGTCGAGCATGCCCTCCAGGTCGTCGAGCTGGCCGACGGGCGTCCAGGGGTCGACGCCGCGCAGGAAGCACAGCTCGCACTTCCAGATGTTGCCGACCCCGGCGAGGGCGCGCTGGTCGAGCAGGGCGGTGCCGATCGCCCTGGCCCGCTCGGCGCGCAGCCGCCTGGCGGCCTCGACGGGATCCCAGTCCGGGCCCAGCACGTCGGGGCCGAGGTGGCCGACGACCTCGTGCTCCCTGGCGGTGGGGAGCAGCTCGCAGACGCCGAGGCGGAAGCCGACCGCGACCCAGCGCTCGGTGCGCAGCACCGCGCGGACCTGCCATCCCGGGCCGCGCCAGCGCTCCGCCGGGCGGTAGAGGTGCCAGGCGCCCTCCATCTTGAGGTGGCTGTGCAGCGTCACGCCGGCGTCGGTGCGCAGCAGCAGGTGCTTGCCGCGGGCCACCACCTCACGGACGACCTGGCCGGCGAGGTCGGCGGTGGCGATCGCCGGCATGCGGAAGTCGGTCGCGACCAGGCGCTGGCCGGCCAGCGCCTGGTCCAGCCTGGTGGCGGCCAGGTGGACGGTGTCACCCTCGGGCACGGCGGCTCAGCCCCGCTCCACCGGGCTCATCCCTGCAGGCGCAGGCCGCGGGTCGAGGGGCGGAAGCCGGCGGCGGTGAGGGCCTGGGCCAAGGGGCTGTCGAGGACCGCCTCGCCGTCGGCCTTCTCGACCGCGAGGCGGCCGAGGGCGCCGTCGTGCACCGCCAGGGCGAGGGCGTCGGCGGCGCGGCCGAGCCGGTCGCGGTCGTCGGTGAAGGTGAGCAGGCTGCGGCCGCCCTTCTCGACGTAGAGCACGAGCTCGCCGTCGACCAGGGCGACCACCGCGCCGGCCTTGCGGCCCGGACGGTGGCCGGGGCGGCCGTCGCCCTCGGCGCTTGGGCGGTCCGGCCAGGCGAGGGCGGCGCCGTAGGGGCTGGCGGGATCGGCGGCGCTCAGCACCACCGTGCGCGGGTCGCGGGGCGGCTCGACCATGCCACGCAGGCGGTCGACGGCGCCGGGGGCGGCGAACTGGGCGCCGCCGAGCCCGTCGACGAAGTAGCCGCGCCGGCAGCGGCCGCTCTCCTCCATCGTCTTGAGCACGGCGTAGGCGCCGGCGAAGCCGCCGGGTACGCGCTCGGCGGTGACCGCGCCGCGGGTGACCACGCCGTGCCGGTCGAGCAGGCGCGTGGCGGTGGCGGCGAGCCGGCGGGTCTGGTCGCTGGCCCGCTCGGGCAGCAGGCTCCAGCGCCCGGCGCCCGCCGGCGGGCCCAGGCGGCTCGGCATGGCCGGCCGGCGGCCACGGCGCCGGGCCGCGGCCCGGCCGGACGCTCGGGTGCCACCGCCGACCAGGACGCGCAGGGGCGCCAGCGTGTCGTTGGTCGCGATCCCGGCCCAGACCAGCTCCCAGACGGCCAGCAGCAGCTCGGTGTCGTTGCTCACCCCGACGATCTCGGGGAACTGCCGGAAGAACAGCGCCCCGCGCTCGGCGAGGGCGTCGCGCACCCGAGCGGCCAGCGGCGTCAGCTCCACCCCGAGCGGCTCGGGCAGCAGCAGCGGCGCCTCGGCGGCCGGGTAGAGCGCGACCCAGCCGTCGTCGGAGCCGAGCGCGCCGGCGCCGGCCCAGACCACCTCGCCGGAGGCGCACAGCTGGTCGAGCAGGCCGGGCTGGTAGCCGGGCAGGCGGGCCGCGAGGACCTGGCGTTCCAGGGCGGAGGCGGGCACGGCCGCGCCGGCGAGCTGCTCCACCACCCGGTAGGTGGCGTCGAGGTCGGCGAAGCGCGGCCCCGCCGGCCCGATCCCCTGCCACGCGGCCAGGAAGCGGGCGAGCGCCGCCTCGGGCACGGCCTCGACCTCGTGGCGCAGGGCGGCGAGGGAGCGGCGCCGCAGGCGGCGCAGCACCTCCGCGTCGAGCCACTCGCTGCCGCTGCCGCCAGGACGGAACTCGCCCTCGGCCACCCGGCCGGCGGCGGCGAGGCGGGCCAGCGTCTCGCGCACCACCGCCACGCCGAGGCCGAGGCGCCTGGCCGGGTCGGACGGGGTGAACGGCCCGTGGCTGCGGGCGTAGCGGGCGACCAGGTCGCCGACCGGGTCGGCCACCGGGCGCAGGAAGTCGGCGGGGACGCCGACCGGTGGGGCCGCCCCGAGGCCGTCGCGGAAGCGCGCCACGTCCTCGATCGCGACCCAGCGCTCGACCCCCGCCACCCGCAGCCGCACGGCCCTGCGGGTGCCTTCCAGCTCGGCCAGCAGGCCGGGCACCGCGGCGGGGTCGACCGCCCTGGCACAGGCCTCGTCCACCGAGAGGTCGCCGACCAGCCGCAGGGCGTCGTGCAGCTCGTCAGCGCCGCGCACCTTGCGGCCCGGCGCCAGGAGCTGCAGCTCCAGCTCCAGCTCGGCGAGGGCGGCCTGGTCGACCAGGTCGCGCAGCTCCTCCCGGCCGAGCAGCTCGGCGAGCACGCGCCGGTCGAGCGAGAGGGCCTGGGCGCGCCGCTCGCCCAGCGGCGCGTCGCCCTCGTACATGAACGCGGCCACGTAGCCGAACTGCAGGGAGCTGGCGAACGGGGACGGGAACGGGGTGTCGACCTCGACCACGCGCACCTCGCGGCTGCGCACCGCCGCCATCAGCTCGACCAGGCTGGGAAGGTCGAAGACGTCCTGCAGGCACTCGCGCACGGTCTCCAGCACGATCGGGAAGGAGCCGTAGCGGGCGGCGACCTGCAGCAGCCCGGCGCTGCGCTGGCGCTGCTGCCACAGGGGGGTGCGCTGGCCGGGCCGGCGGCGCGGCAGCAGCAGGGCGCGCGCCGCGGCCTCGCGGAAGCGGCTGGAGAACAGGGCCGAGCCGCCCACCTCGCCGGTGACCAGGTCCTCGATCTCCTCGGGATCGAACAGCACCGAGTCGGACGGGGGCGCCTCGTCGGCCTCGGGCAGCCGCACCACGATGCCGTCGTCGGTGTACATCGTCTGGGCCTCGAGGCCGAGCCGCTCGCGCACCCGGGCCTCGATCGCCTGCGCCCAGGGCGCGTGGACCTGCGCGCCGAACGGGGTGTGGACGCAGACGCGCCAGTCGCCCAGCTCGTCGCGGAAGCGCTCGACCACGATCGTGCGGTCGTCGGGCAGCACGCCGGTCGCCTCTGCCTGCTCGCCCAGGTAGCGGACCAGGTTGGTGGCGGCGTTGTCGTCCAGCCCCGCCTGGCGGAGGCGGGCCAGGCGGGCCGCTTCGTCCAGCCCGGTCAGCTCGCGCACGAAGCCGCCGAGCGCGCGGCCCAGCTCGATGGGCCGGCCCAGCATGTCGCCGTGCCAGAAGGGCAGCTTGCCCGGCTGGCCGGGGGCGGGGCTGACCAGCACCTGGTCGTGGGTGATCTCCTCGATGCGCCAGCTCGACGCGCCCAGGGTGAAGACCTCGCCGACACGCGACTCGTAGACCATCTCCTCGTCCAGCTCGCCGACCCTGGTCTTGCGCTCCCCCACCAGGTAGACGCCGAACAGGCCGCGGTCGGGGATGGTGCCGCCGGAGGTGACCGCCAGCCGCTGGGCGCCGCCGCGGGCGGCCAGCCGGCCCTCCACGCGGTCCCAGGTCAGGCGGGGGCGCAGCTCGGCGAACTCGTCCGAGGGGTAGCGGCCGGCCAGCATGTCGAGCACGCCCTCGAGCGCGCTGCGGGGCAGCTCGGCGAAGGGCGCGGCGCGGCGGACCAGCGCCTCGAGCCGCTCGACCGTCCAGTCGTCCATCGCCACCATCGCGACGACCTGCTGGGCGAGCACGTCGAGCGGGTTGCGGGGGTAGCGCATCGCCTCGATCGCCCCGGCCCGCATGCGCTCCACCACCACGGCGCACTCGACCAGGTCGTGGCGGAACTTGGGCAGCACCACGCCACGGCTGACGGCGCCGACCTGGTGGCCGGCCCTGCCGATGCGCTGCAGGCCCTGCGCGACCGAGCTGGGCGCCTCAACCTGGGCGACCAGGTCGACGGCGCCCATGTCGATGCCGAGCTCCAGCGAGCTGGTGGCGACCACCGCCGGCAGGCGGCCGGCCTTCAGGTCCTCCTCGATGACGCTGCGCTGCTCGCGGCTGACCGAGCCGTGGTGGGCACGGGCGATCTCCTCGCCGGCGAGCTCGTTGAGGTGGGCGCAGACGCGCTCGGCCAGGCGGCGCGAGTTGGCGAAGATGATCGTGGAGCGGTGCGCGCGGACCAGCTCGACCAGCCGCTCGTCGATGTGGGGCCAGATGCCGGCCCGCCCGGGCGCGGCGGCCGCCTCCTCCGCCGGGCCGAATCCCTGATCGTCGTCGACGCCGACGGCCGGGTGGGCGGGGTCGTGCTTCGCGACGGCGGCGTCCGGGTCCTCGTCGATCGCCGCCATGTCCTCCACGGGCACGACCACCCGCAGGTCGAACTCCTTCTCGCTCGGCGGGGCGACCACCTCGACCGTGCGGGCGCCGCCGAGGAAGCGGGCCACCTCCTCGGCCGGGCGCACGGTGGCGGACAGGCCGATGCGGCGGGCGGGGCTGGGCAGCAGCTCGTCGAGCCGCTCCAGGCTGAGAGCGAGGTGCGCGCCCCGCTTGGTGGCCACCACCGAGTGCACCTCGTCGACGATCACGGTGTCGAGGTGGCGCAGGGCCTCGCGGGCGCGGGAGGTGAGCAGCAGGTAGAGCGACTCGGGCGTGGTGATCAGGATGTCAGGGGGGTGGGCGGGGAAGCGGCGGCGGGCGTCGGCCGGCGTGTCGCCGGTGCGCATGCCGACGACGATCTCGGGCAGGGGCAGGTCGAGCCGGGCGGCGGCGGCGCGCAGGCCGGCCAGCGGCACGCGCAGGTTGCGCTCGATGTCGGCGGCGAGGGCCTTGAGCGGGGAGACGTAGAGGATCCGCAGGCGCCGTTCGGTGGGCACGGGCGGCGCGACCGCCAGCCGGTCGAGCGCCGCCAGGAACGCCGCCAGCGTCTTGCCCGAGCCGGTCGGCGCGACCACCAGCGAGTCCTTGCCGGCGCCGATGGCGCGCCAGGCGCCGTCCTGCGCGGCCGTCGGCGCCGCGAAGGCGCTCTGGAACCAGGTACGCGTCATCGGCGAGAAGCCGGCGAGCGGCCCCTCGTCGCCGCCGGTCCGTGGCACGGCCGCCATCGTCTCCTCCCGTCCGTCTCATGGTTCGATGGCATGGTAGTCGCCGGCCCCGACACCGGGTTCGGTGGCGGGCGCCGAGGGGTACGACCCTCGCGGCCGCCCTCCAAGGCGCCCGCCAAGGGTGGCAAACTGGTAGGCGACGAGGGTTCTCGCCTGTCAGGCCGGCTTTCACCCGATCAGCTCCTGGAACGGCGACGCGAGGGCGGTGCACCGCTGATGGGATGGTTCGACCGCACGGAGTTCGGCCCCAATGTCGGGCTGATCGACGAGATCTACCGGCAGTACCTGGACGATCCCGAGTCGGTGAGCGAGGCCTGGCGGGAGTTCTTCACCGAGCACGAGCCGGAGGAGCCCGACGAGGCCGAGGTGGCCGCCGAGGCCGAGCAGCCGGCGGCGACCGAGCAGCGCGCCGCGCCCGGCGGCGAAGCCCGCGTCGAGCGGGCGGACGTCGGCACCAAGGCGCAGGTCGGGACGCCGCCCGCCCGGGACGGGGTGGCCACCGCCCGCGAGCCGGCGCCCGCGCCGGCCAGACGGGCGCCGGCCACTCCCGACGGCCAGGCGACGCCGCTGCGCGGCGCGGCCGCCCGCATCGTGGAGGTGATGGAGGCCAGCCGGGCGGTGCCGACGGCCACCTCGGTCCGGGTCATCCCGGCCAAGCTGCTCGAGGTCAACCGCAACGTGCTCAACGGGCACCTGCGCCGCCACCGCGGCGGCAAGGTGAGCTTCACCCACCTGATCGGCTACGCGGTGGTCAGGGCGCTCGCCGCGGTCCCGGCGATGACCAACGTCTACAAGGAGGTCGACGGCCGGCCGCACGTGGTCCGGCCTGAGCACGTCAACCTCGGCCTCGCGGTCGACGTCAAGCGCCCGGACGGCTCGCGCACCCTGCTGGTGCCCAACGTCAAGCAGGCCGACACGCTCGACTTCGGCGGCTTCCTGCGCGCCTACGACGAGGTCATCAAGAAGGTCAGGGCGAACAAGCTGACCGTCGAGGACTTCGCCGGCACCACGGTGACGATCACCAACCCCGGCATGATCGGCACGGTGATGTCGGTGCCGCGGCTGATGGCGGGGCAGGCCGCCATCGTCGGCGTCGGCTCGATCGACTTTCCCGCCGAGTACCAGGGCGCCGACCCGAAGAGCCTGGCCGACATGGGAGTCGGCAAGGTCGTCACCGTCACCTCGACCTACGACCACCGCGTCATCCAGGGCGCCGAGAGCGGCGAGTTCCTCGACCGGCTGCACGCCCTGCTGCTGGGCGAGGACGACTTCTACGCCGAGGTGTTCCGCAGTATGGGCGTGCCCTATGTGGCGGTGCGCTGGCACCCCGACACCCACGCCGGGCACGACGCCCTCACCCAGGTCGAGAAGCATGCCCGCGTGCTGCAGCTCATCAACATGTACCGGGTGCGCGGGCACCTGATCGCCGACCTCGACCCGCTCGAGGTCAAGGAGCCGTCCATGCACCCGGAGCTGGACCCGGCCAGCTTCGGCCTGTCGATCTGGGACCTCGACCGGTACTTCGTCACCGGCGGGCTGACCTCCGACCGCGAGCTGCCGCTCTCCGAGATCCTGCGCATCCTGCGCGACGCCTACTGCCGCACGGCCACGGTCGAGTACCGGCACATCTCGGCACCCGACGAGAAGCAGTGGATCGCCGAGCGGGTGGAGCGGGGTGACAAGACGCTGCCGCCCGACGACCAGCTGCAGATCCTGCACAAGCTCAACGAGGCGGAGGCGTTCGAGCGCTTCCTGCACAACAAGTACGTCGGCCACAAGCGCTTCAGCCTGGAAGGCGGCGAGAGCCTCATCCCCATGCTCGACGCGGTCCTGGACGCCTCGGTCGCGGCCGGGCACGAGCGGGTGGTCATGGGCATGAGCCACCGCGGCCGGCTGAACGTGCTGGCCAACACCGTCGGCAAGAGCTACGGGGAGATCTTCCACGAGTTCGAGGGCCACCTCGACCCGGCGCTGACCCAGGGCTCCGGCGACGTCAAGTACCACCTCGGCGCGGTCGGCAAGCACCAGAGCCGTCACGGCGGCGAGATCACCGTCGAGCTGGCGAGCAACCCGAGCCACCTCGAGGCGGTCAACCCGGTGGTGGAGGGGATCGCGCGCGCCAGGCAGGACCTGCTCGACCGTGGCGAGGAGGCGCCGGTGCTGCCGCTGCTGATCCACGGCGACGCCGCCTTCGCCGGCCAGGGCGTGGTCGCCGAGACCCTGAACCTGTCCCAGCTCCGCGGCTACCGCACCGGCGGGACCGTGCACATCGTGGTCAACAACCAGCTCGGCTTCACCACCAGCCCGGACTACGGCCGCTCGTCGACCTACGCCACCGACGTGGCCAAGATGATCCAGGCGCCGATCTTCCACGTGAACGGCGACGACCCGGAGGCGTGCGTGCGGGTCGCCCGGCTGGCGTTCGACTACCGCCAGGCGTTCAAGAAGGACGTCGTCATCGACATGTGGTGCTACCGGCGCTTCGGTCACAACGAGTCGGACGAGCCGGCCTTCACCCAGCCGCTGATGTACGCGCGCATCAAGCGCCGCCCGCCGGTGCGCAAGCTCTACACCGAGGCGCTGGTCAACCGCGGCGACCTCTCCCTGGAGGACGCGGAGCGGGCGCTCGAGGACTTCCGCCGGCGGCTGCAGCAGGCCTTCGACGACACCAAGGAGGAGAGCGCCAAGGTGTCGGCGGTGGAGCTGGCCCGGCCGGCCTCGATGGCCGCCGACCCGGCGGTGGAGACGGCGGTGGAGCGGCCGCGGCTCGACCAGATCGTGGACGCGCTGGCGACCGTGCCGGAGACCTTCAACGTCCACCCCAAGCTGACCAAGTGGCTCAAGGAGCGCGGCGAGGCGCTGCGCCGCAACGAGATCGACTGGTCGCTCGGCGAGACCTTGGCCTTCGGGTCGCTGCTGCTGGAAGGCCGCACCGTGCGCCTCTCCGGCCAGGACAGCCGGCGCGGCACCTTCAGCCAGCGCCATTCCGTCCTGGTCGACCAGGTCAACGGGTCGCTCTTCACGCCGCTGGCGAACATCTCCGAGGATCAGGGCCGCTTCTTCGTCCTCGACAGCCTGCTGTCGGAGTTCGCCGCCATGGGCTTCGAGTACGGCTACTCCGTGGCCGACCCGGAGGCCCTGGTGTTGTGGGAGGCGCAGTTCGGCGACTTCGTCAACGGCGCCCAGGTGATCGTCGACCAGTTCATCGCGGCGGCCGAGGACAAGTGGGGGCAGCGGTGCGGCCTGGTGCTGCTGCTGCCGCACGGCTTCGAGGGCCAGGGGCCGGAGCACTCCAGCGCCCGCCTGGAGCGCTTCCTGCAGCTCTGCGCCGAGGACAACATGCAGGTGGTGGTGCCTTCAACGCCGGCACAGTACTTCCACCTGCTGCGCCGCCAGGCGCTGCGCGCCACCCGCAAGCCGCTGGTGGTGATGACGCCCAAGTCGCTGCTGCGGCTGCCGGCGGCGCGCGCCACCGCCGAGGAGCTCACCGGCGGGCGCTTCGCCGACGTCCTGCCCGACCGCGACGGTCCCGACCCGCGCGCCACCCGCCGCCTGGTGCTCTGCAGCGGCAAGGTCTTCTACGATCTGGCCAGGCGGCGCACGGAAGCCGGGAAGGACGACGTCGCGCTGGTCCGGGTGGAGCAGCTCTACCCCTTCCCGACCGAGGAGCTGCGCGCCCAGCTCGACGCGTACGGGGACGCGGAGGTCCGCTGGGTGCAGGAGGAGCCGGAGAACATGGGCGCGTGGCGCTATGTGCACCTGCGGGCCGAGCGCGAGCTGGGGCTGGCGCTGGAGGTGGTGAGCCGGGAGGAGGGCGCCGCGCCCGCCACCGGCAGCCCCACCATCCACGCGCAGGAGCAGCGGGAGCTGGTCGAGCGGGCGCTGAACGGCGCGTGAACCCCGCCAGGAGCGGGGCGAGGACCGAGCGACGGATGCAGCACAGGAGGCGAGGACCGATGAGGGTTCGGGATGTCGCGAGCAGCGCCGTTGTCGTGGTCGGGCCCGAGCACTCGGTCGGCGAGGCCGCCCGCATGATGGAACGCCATCATGTGGGCTCCGCCGTGGTGACCGACGCCGAGCAGCTCGCCGGGATCCTCACCGAGCGGGACGTGCTCAAGGTCGTCGCCCAGCGGGCCGACCCCGAGGCCACCAAGGTGGCCGACCGGATGACCCGGGACGTGGTCACCGTCGGCCCGGACTGGGACCTGATCGAGGCGGCCGAGGAGATGGCCCGCCGGCGAATCCGTCACCTGGTGGTCTTCGAGGGCGGCCAGCTCCTCGGCGTGCTGTCGGTCCGCGACGTGCTGCCGCACCTGCTCCCGGAGCGCCAGGCGTAGCACTGGAGCGCGGCGCGGGCGGCACCGGTGCGCGAGGGGAGCGAGCGGGCCGCGGCCGGCCGTGCCGGCTTCGCGGGTGTGCGGTTCCTCAGCCGGACGCGCCGGCGGTGGCGATGCCGAGCAGCACCCAGCGCTGGCCGTCCGGTTGTCGCAGCATGGTGAAGCGGAGCACCTGGCGCTGGGCCGGCGCGGCCTTGACCAGGCGGCCGGCCTCGGTGACCAGGCGGGCGGGCGCGCGGCTGACGGCCGCGACCAGGGTCCACTGCAGGGCGCCGGTCTGGTCGGCCTGGAGCACCCGCACGGTCGACTGCAGCCCGAGCCAGCGCTGGCGGGCGTTGCGGAGCTGGGTGATGCTCGCCTGGTCGTAGCGTCGGTTCGCGCAGCCGGAGGCGTAGACGCGCGCCAGGAGGCCGGCGTCGCGCCGGGACAGGGCGGCGTCGCGCAGCTCGACCAGCTCGGCCAGGCTGACGCTGGCCTCGCGGCGGGCGCCCGGCGTGGCGACGCTCTGGCCGCCACGTCCGGGAGCAGCCTGGTCGGCACCGGGCGTCCGCGAGGCCGCCGGATCCCCCGGGCGGGGGGCGGTCACCACCGCGCCGATGCCGGCGGCGAACAGCACGGTCAGCACGATGCCGACGAAGACGAGACCGGTGGCGGCGTTCCCACCGTGGGGGGAAGTCTGCTGCTGCGGGGGTGTCGGCATGCCTCCGGGGGGGCTGGGGGGTGGCCGGCCCGCATGCTAGGACGTCGAGAAATGCCAATCAAACGCCTGAATCGGCGCATCTCTGTCGGATGGACAACTGATCAGTGCCATTCGGAACGAACGTCGGGAATCTGCCGCTGATCGTGAACGAATCGCAACCTCCCAGGCGCCCGTTGCGCCGGCGGCTAGCGGTCGCGGACCTCGATGCCGAGGTGCCTGGCGAGCCAAGGGCCACGCAGGTCGACCTCGTCGAGGGCGGCCCGGGAGAAGTCGGCGGCCATGCCGGCCTCCCCGTCAGCCGGCGCCGGCGCGGCGCGCCTCCAGGCGGCGCTCCGCGTCCAGGCGGCCGAGGTCGACCTCGTCGTGGACCACGAAGCGCATGGCGGCGGCCAGGCCGGTGTGGCCGGCCTGCTCGGCGACCAGGCGGTGCATCTCCTGGGCGACCCGGCGGTAGGCGGGGTGGCCCTGCGGCGCCGAGCGCAGCTCGGCCAGGTGCAGCAGCTCGCGCGCGTTCACGGTCATGGCGAAGCGCACCCGGTGGGCGAGGGCGACCGCGTACGGCGCCTGCGCCGGGAAGCGCGGCAGCAGCGCCCGGTACAGCTCGGCGGAGGCCGCCATGGCCGCGGCGAAGCGGTCCTGGAGGCCGGCGGCGGCCACGTCGGCGGGGACCTCGTAGCCGAGCGCGGGCGTGAGCGGCTGCCACACGATCGTGCAGAGCCGGTGGCGTTGCAGGTCGCGGAAGGCGCCGTAGTCGGCGGCCACGTCGAAGGTGTAGACGGCGCGCTCGAAGGCGCGGCCGGGCTTGTGGCGCCGGTTGCCCCGCTCCCCCACGTAGGCGGCGAGCAGCCGGGCGCGCTCCTCGGCGCCGAGCTTGGCGACCCGGGCGGCGATCTCGGCCTCGCCGGCCTGCAGGTGCGGGTAGGCGACGGCGGTGAGCACCTTGTCCTCGGCGGCCGGGTCGAACTCGGTGAGCGTGACCGACGGCCCGCCCTCGTCCGCCCCGTCGAGGGGGTCGCCGAGCACCTCGGCCGTGACCGCCGCGGTCTCGGCGGCGGTGCGGGCCAGGTAGTCGGACCAGGCGCCGCCCCGGTCCGGCCGGTCGACGCGGGTGAGGAACGCCGGGATGACCTTGCGCAGCTCGGTCAGGACCAGGTCGGCGTAGGTCCTCGCCTCCGGCAGCGGGTGGGCGCGCAGGCGCAGCAGCAGCGCCTCGTAGGCCTGCCCGGTGGCGTAGATGCCGAGGTTGGAGGTGGTCGCGGCGGGCAGCAGGCCGCGCAGGCCGTCGAGCGCGCGGGCCTTGATCGCGCGGCGCCAGGCCGCCTCGCTGGCGCCGGGCTCGTGCGGCACCACCCGGGCGAGGTGCTCGCCGAGGGCGGGCAGCAGCTCGGCGTAGGTCTCGAAGAGCCCGTCGAGCACGCGGCGGTACTCGCCCCCGAGCGGGTCGGCGGCGACCTCCGGGTCGAGGTGGTAGCGCCAGCGCCCACCGGGCCGGCTGCTGTAGGAGACGTAGCGGGTCGACTGCTCCAGGTAGGCCGCCAGCCGGCCCCACTCGAGCGCCTTGGTGAGCAGGTTGGACGCCTGCTCGCAGGCGAGGTGCGCGCCGCCGAGCTGCGCCACGGAGTCGTCGCCGTACTCGTCGAAGATGCGCCCGTACAGCTCGGTGGCCCGGCGGGTGCCGCTGGCCGAGGCGGGCGCGGCGCCGGCGTCCGCCTGGTCGGCGAACTCGTCCAGGAACAGGCGGCGCAGGCTCTTGGCGGTGCGCGAGTAGCGCGCGAACAGCGCGCCCTTGACCGTCTCCGGCAGGTTGCGCAGCGCGAACACCGGCCCGTCGAGGTTGGTGACGTACGGCTCCAGGCGCGCCCGCTCCTCCGGGGTGAACTCCTCCACCCAGTACGGCGGCTGGCGCGTCGGCCCGGTCACGAGAGCCCCAGCAGGGGTTCGAGCCCGACGGTGAGGCCGGGCCGCGTCGGCACCTGGCGCACGGCCAGCAGCACCCCGGGCATGAACGAGGTGCGGTCGAGCGAGTCGTGCCTGATGGTCAGCAGCTCGCCCTGGCCGCCGAAGACGACCTCCTGGTGGGCGACCAGGCCAGGCAGGCGGACGGAGTGGACCCGCACGCCGTCGACGTCGCCGCCGCGCACGCCGGCAACGGACTCCTCGACCTTGTCGGGCCGTTGGCCGGCGCCCTGGGCGGCGGCGATCGCCCGGGCGGTGCGCAGCGCCGTGCCGGACGGCGCGTCCGCCTTGGCGGCGTGGTGCAGCTCGATCACCTCGGCCGCCGCGTAGTGGCGCGCGGCGATGGCGGCGAAGTGCATCGCGAGCACGGCGCCGAGGGCGAAGTTGGGCGCCCAGACGAGGTTGCCGTGCTCGTCCCCGCCTGCCAGCCCGCCCAGCTCCTCCAGTGCCCCGGCGGGCAGGCCGGTGGTGCCGGAGACCAGGTGGACGCCGGCGGGGAGCAGGGCGCGGGCGGCCGCCATGGCCGCCTCCGGCGCGGAGAAGTCGACCGCCACCTCGACCTCCGCGCTCACCAGGTCGGACACGGCGTCGCCGATGAGCAGGTCGGCGGGAGCCTCGGCGATCACCTCGCGCAGCTCGTGCCCGACCTTGGTGGCGCGGGCCACGACCCCGCTGAGCTCCAGGTCGCCGGCGCCGAGCACGGCCCGGCAGGTGGCCTGACCCATCCGCCCCGTCGCCCCCAGCACGCCAACCCGCACGAGCCAGCCTCCTCGCTCTCGCCGACGGCGCGCATGCTACCCGCTCCCCCTGACGCCGGGCGGCCCCGCTGGTCGCCGAGGCGACCGCTCTGGTCGAGCCTCGTGGGAGCGGGATCCAGCGGCTCCTGCAGGACCACCCGGTCTAGCCTCCGGTGATGCGCAGGACCTGGCCGGTGATGTTGCCGTTGGCGGGTGAGCCGAGGAACACCAGGGCGTTGGCGACGTCGTCCGGGGTGGAGAGGTGCTGGCTCGGGGTCATCGCGGCGACCTGGGCGCGGAGCTGGTCGGGGATGCGCGTCAGGGCGCTCTCGGTGGTGGTGAGGCCGGGCATGACGACGTTGACGAGGACGCCGGCGGGGCCGAGCTCTCGGGCGAGGGTGCGGCACAGGCCGTAGAGGGCGGCCTTGGCGGCGGCCAGGGCGGCGTCGCCGAAACCGACCTCGACCAGGTTGGACGAGACGAACAGGATGCGGCCCCAGCCCTGGCCGTCCATCAGGGGCCGGACGGCGTCGACGGTGTGGAAGACGCCCTCGAGGTTGGTGCGGAGCATCGGCTGCCAGGACTCGGCGTCCACGTCGAAGGCGTTGCCGACCAGCACGTCGATCCCGCCCCAGCGCCGGGCCACCTGGGCAGTGGCCGCGTGGATGCTGGGCGCGTCGGCCAGGTCCATCGCCACGACCATGGCCTCGCCACCGGCCTCCCGCACGTTGGCGGCGGTCTGCTCGGCTCCGGCACGGTTGCGGTGGTAGGTCACCGCCACGCGTGCGCCCTCGCCCCCGTAGGCGCGCGCGGTCGCCGCGCCGATCCCGGACGACGCCCCGCTCACCAGCACGATCTTGTCCCGCAGGCCCAGATCCATCGCGATCCCTCCGCACCCCGACAAGTCATGGAGATGACCATAGATGACTACACCATAATGGTAAAGTCAAGTATTGAGACGACCAGGATCGGCTAGGCTTCGTCCGTGAGCCAGCGCGCCCGGGGGCCGACGCCCCCCACCGCCGACCTCCGGCTCGTCCAGGAGGTCGCGGGCCTCGTGACCGCGATGGCCGCCCGGCTGCAGGCGAACTTCGCCGCCATCGCCGCCGAGGCCGGCCTGACCGCCACGCAGGCCAAGCTGCTGATGCGGCTGCAGCCGTCGGAGGCGTTGCCCATGCGGGTGCTGGCCGAACAGCTCGCCTACGACCCCTCGAACCTGACCGGCGTGGTCGACAAGCTGGAGCAGCGCGGCGCCGTCCAGCGCCGTCCGGACCCCGACGACCGCCGCGTCAAGGGACTGGTCATCACCGCGGAGGGCGTGCGCCTGCGGGACGCGTTCTGGCACCGCCTGGTCGGCGACCCGGGGCCGCTCGGCCACCTGAACCGCGCCCAGCTCACCCGCCTGCGGGAGGCCCTGGCCGAGGCGCTGGGACCGCCGGGCGACAGTTGACCACCGGGCTCCCCGCCACGTGCCGTGCGGCGAGGCTCAGGCCCGCGGGTGGACGTTCTGGTTGCGGCGGAAGAAGTTGTCCGGGTCCCAGGCCGCCTTGAGGGCCGCCAGGCGGTCGTACTTGGCGGCTCCGTAGGCGGCGCGGACCCGGTCCTGGCCCTCGTCGCCGAGGAAGTTCATGTAGACGCCGGCCGAGAGCGGGCGCAGGGCCTGCCCGAAGCGCCGCACCCAGGCGGTCTGCTCCTCGTACTCGTGTGGGAGGGCGACGCCGTTGACGTTCACGGCGAAGCGGGCGCCGCGGCCGCTGAACGCGGTGGCGTCGTCGGGGACGCGGCCGACGGCGCCGCCGAGCTGGAACATGATGGTGTAGGAGCGCGGTGAGCGGCTCTCCCAGGCGTGCGCGAGCAGCCCCTCGACGGCGTCGTCGCCGAGGGCGTCCAGGTACTCCGACCTCCAGGAGTAGTGCAGGCCGTGGGGCACGGTCGCGTCGAAGGTGCCCTGGTGGGCCGCGTACGGCTTGGGGACGACCAGGTCGAGCAGGGGGCGGCCGTGGCGGCGCAGCGGCTCGAGCACCCGCTTGCCCTGCTCGAGCGGGCCGGCCCAGCAGACGACCACGGCGATCACCGGGACGCCGTGCAGGTGCTCGGGGATGAACGGCAGCGGCGGGGCGTTGCGCAGGTTCACCACCGTGGTCAGCTCGTCCGGGGCGGCCTCGGCGAAGTCGCGGTAGAAGCGCAGCAGCTCGCCGGCGTCGTCGGCGGCGAAGAACAGCGGCCCGGCGAGCACCGCCGGCCCGACCTGGTGCAGGCGGTACTGGAAGGCGGTGACCACGCCGAAGTTGCCGCCGCCGCCGCGGACGCCCCAGAACAGCTCGGGGCGCTCGCGCTCGCTGGCACGGACGAGCCGGCCCTCGGCGGTGACCAGGTCGACCGCGAGCAGGTTGTCGCAGGTCAGGCCGTCCCGGCGCATGAGCCAGCCGATGCCGCCGCCGAGCGTGAGCCCGGCGATGCCGGTGTGGGTCACGATCCCGCCGGTGGTCGCCAGGCCGAACGCCTGCGTCTCGTGGTCCAGCTCCCCCCACAGCAGGCCCGGCTGTGCCCAGGCCGTCCGCCCGGCCGGGTCGACCTGGACGCCCTTCATCGCCGACAGGTCGAGCACCAGCCCGCCGTCGCAGGTGGCCGTCCCCGCCACGTTGTGGCCGCCGCCGCGGACCGCGACCGGCAGGCCGGCGTCGCGGGCGTGGCGCACGGCGGCGGCAACGTCGGCGGTCCCCAGGCAGCGGGCGATCAGGCCAGGGTGGCCGTCGATCGCGCCGTTCCACAAGGCCCGTGCCTGGTCGTAGCCGGCGTCGCCGGGCCGGAGCAGCTCTCCGCGCAGGCGCTCCCGCAGCGCGCGCACGTCGGCCTCGCGCACGGGGCGCTCGGCCGCCTCATGGGCGCACCTGGTCGCCATCGGACCTCCCTGGAAGAAGACGGACCGGTCGTGACCGGCGCCGGCAGTGTCGCGCGCGGGCCATCGACCGCCAAGTACGAATTCTGGACTTGCGGCGGGGCCGGCGTGCCAGACTGCGGTCATGGACCGCGGTTACGGCCGGTACTGCCCGGTGGCAAGGGCGCCGAGGTGTTCGCGGAGCGCTGGACCCCGCTGATCCTCCGCAACCTCCACCTGGGCTGCCGCAGCTTCGGCGAGATCCACCGCGGCGTGCCGCGCATGTCCCGCACGCTGCTCAGCCAGCGGCTGGCGGCCCTCGAGCGCGACGGCATCGTGCAACGGAGCCCGAGCCCGAGCGGCCGCGGCTGGCACTGGTACCTGACGCCGGCCGGCCAGGAGCTCAACGACGTCGGCATCGCCCTGGGGAACTGGGCGACGCGCTGGATGACGCTGGCCCGCGCGACTACGATCCCGGGATCGTGCTGTGGGCCTGGTGCCGCCTGCTCGACCCGGAGCGCCTGCCCACCCGCCGCGTGGTGGTCCGCTTCGACCTGCGCGACCGGCCCAAGGAGCGTTTCTGGCTGGTCGTCGAGCGCCCCGACGCCGAGCTCTGCGTCACCCCGCCAGGCTTCGACGAGAACCTGGTGGTGGTGACCGACTCGCGGACGCTCACCCAGGTGCACACGGGACGGCTGCCGCTGGGCCAGGCGATCCGCGCCGGCACCTGGGAGACCCAGGGCCCGCCGGAGCTTGCCCGCGCGCTGATGACCTGGGGCGGCCTCAGCCCCTTCGCCGACGTCGTCCCGGCCTGCGAGTAGCAACGGAGGCCGCGAGGAGCGTCCCCGCTGCCGAGGAGGCCGGGCACCGATGTCGCTCAACGCGGCGCCACGAGGGGTGATGCGTGCCCGCCGCCTGGGCGCCCGGGGCGGTCAGGCGTCCGGGGTGCCGGTGAGGCGGCGGACCAGCAGGGTGCCGCCGACGATCGAGCCGGGCATGGCGACGACGTTGGCGAACGGGACCAGGAAGAGCAGGAAGGCGGCGACGCCGAAGCCGGTCACCGCTCCCCGGTGACGCCAGGCGAAGCGGAGACGCTGGCCCAGGTGCAGGCCGCGGCGCTGCAGCGGGATCGAGAGCAGCTCGATCGAGAGCAGGTAGCCGGACACCAGCGCCTGCAGCCCCGGGACCACGGTCTGGCCGAGCACGGGCACCAGGTCGAGCACGAACAGGGGCAGGTTGACGGCGACCACCAGCGCGAACACCAGCACCGACTCGACCGTCCCGCGCGGCAGGGTGCGCCACCACGGCGCGTCGACCCCGGGCGGCGGGTTGCCGAGGTGGCGCTCGACGCGGTCGGAGAGGCGCTCGAAGAACGGCTGCCCGATCAGGCTGGTGAGGGTCGCGAAGGTGACAACGGCCAGCATCAGGTAGGCGACCAGGAGCGCGAAGCCGACGCCGACACGCAGCGTGGTGCGGGCGCTGTCGGACCACTGGTCGGCGAACGGGGTGAGCGCGGTGGCCGCCTCGTCGACCAGGGTCGCCAGCACCACCAGCAGGACGAGCACGATCAGCGCGGCGAGCGCGGCGGGGAGCAGGCCGAGCAGGCGCACCCCGGGGGTGCGGACGAACAGGCCCATGCCGCGCGCCAGGTAGCCGGCGCCGGCGAGCACCCCGACCCGGGAGCCGGCAGGCTGGCGTGCTGGCGGCGATCCGGCCATGCCCGCCTACCCCAGCACCAGCAGGTCGAGCCGGTCGACCACCGGCGCCTGCCCCGCCGGCCCGGCTGCCGCCGCCTCCAGCGCCCGCAGGCCTTCGGCGAACTCCTCGTCGGGCAGTGGCCGCAGGGTGGAGTCGGCCCGCAGGCGCACGTGGGCGAGGAACGTCCCGAGGTCCGGGGCCGACACCTGCGGGACCGAGCGCAGCGTCTCGACCGCGAACCCTGCCCGGGCGAACGCGGCGGCGACCTCGCCGACGGTCGGGAAGGTCTCGGCCACGGCGCCGGCGCCGGGGAAGAAGCGGAACAGGGTGACGTGCTGGTGCCGTCCCGGGAAGGCGCCGCGGATCAGCACGCGGCCGCCCGGGGCGAGCACGCGGCGCAGCTCGGCGGCGGCGCCGGCCAGGTCGGGCAGGTGGTGGACGACGGTCGACAGCCAGGCCGCGCCGCACCTGCCGTCGCGCAGGGGCAGCCGGCTCGCCTCGCCCCCCACCACCGCCACGGCGGGGTGCGGGCCGGCGCGGAGCGCCTGCTCGCGCATGCCGGCCGACGGCTCCACAGCGACCACGCGCATGCCGAACCAGCCGGCGAGCGCGGAGGCGAAGCGCCCGGTGCCCGCTCCGAGGTCGAGCAGCGGCAGCCCGGACGGCGGTGGCAGCCAGGCGGCCAGCGTCTCCCGCCAGGCCCCGATCGCATCGGGCGGCAAGGTCCGAGCGGCGTCGTAGGCGGCGGCGAGCTCGTCGTAGTCGACCCGCGCCATGACACCGGATCGTACCGGGTGCGCCCGGGCTCGGCTGTCGGTTGGGGCCCGCTCCCGATAGGCTTGGTCCATGCTGGCACCGGTTGACAACGAGGCGGTCGTCCTGACCGTCCTGTCCGACCGCTTCCGGCTCCCCCTCGAACGGCTGGCTCCCGGCAAGGTCCTGGTGACCGAGGCCGTGCACCCGAGCATGACCGCGCGCGCCTTCGTGCGCCACGGCGGCGCGGTCGTCGGGGTGGCGCCCGAGCAGGCCGCGCGCCTGCGCGACCTGCTCGACGGCCACGACACCGTCGAGCCCGCGCTGAAGGCCCTGGCGGCCGAGCTGCCAGGGCACATGTTCTCGGGCACGGCCCGCACCGGCGTGGTGATCCCGCCGCCCGCCGTCGAGGTGACCGTGCTGGACGCGAGCGACCCGCGCCTGCCGGAGTGGGTGCACGGCCATTTCACCGGGGAGGCCTGGGTGGTGATGGAGGACGGCGAGGTGCTGTCCACCGCGGTGTTGAAGCGGTACGACGAGCGCCTCCGGGAGATCTCGGTCGGCACCGCGCCGTCCGCCCGGGGCCGTGGCCTGGCGCGCTCGGTGGTCGCCGCCGCCGCCCGGTCCGTGCTCGCCGAGGGCAGGGCGGTGCTCTACAACCACGCGATCGACAACGACGCCTCGGCCCGCGTGGCCGAGGCGGTCGGCCTCCACGAGCTCGGCAGTTACCACGCCGTGGTCCCCGACCGCCGCGCCGGCATCGAGTACGGCGAGGACGACACCGCGGCCGAGCGGGCCGGCTTCCGCCGCCGGCCCAAGCGCGGCGGCTGATCCCGCCCGCTAGTCCGTGGCGAGGCGGCCGGCTCCCGTTGTGACCGCGGCCGACCATGACTGCTGAGGCGTGTCGGCGGCTGAGAGCGCCGAGCAGCGTGGGGTCGGAGGAGGGTCAGGCGTGGCATCGCCGGCCGTCGCGGTGACCGAGCTGGCGCCTCTTGACCCGGATCGGGCGGAGAAGGGAGGCTCGGGGCCTGTCGGGCGCATCGGCGAGGTGATCACGGTTGGGCGGAGTACCGGTCGACCTGGAGGCGGCACGGGCGGCCCTCGAGACGGCCGCCGTGAGGGCGGCGGAGCTGGTCCGGTCGGCGCCGGACATGGACGCGCCAATGCGCGGCCTGGACTGGACGGTCGGCCAGACGGCCGCCCACATGGTGGCGAGCACCCGCAGCCTGGGCGGTCTGGCAAGCCGGCGCATCGCCCCTGAGCCCGGCGTCGACCTCACCGAGGTCAACCTCGACAGGATCGCCCAGGTCGGCGAGCGCGACCCGGCAGTCCTCGCCGACCTGCTGGTCGAGGAGGCGCGGGGGGTCCTCGCCGAGACGGCCGGGCAATCGGCGCACCTCGCCTACCCGTTCTACGGCGGCTCCACCGCCACCCTCGCGGCCGGCACCGCCATCCTGCTCGGCGAGTACCTGCTCCACGGCCTGGACCTCGCCCGCTCCCTCGGCCGACCATGGCGGATCGAGCCCGACCACGCCCGGCTGGTGATCGCGGGCGCCACCGCGGTGCTGCCCGCCTACGTCAACCCGGAGACGGCCCGCGGCGTGACCGTCGCCTACGACGTGCGCGTCCGTGGCGGCCCCCGCTTCGCCTTCCGGCTCACCGACGGGCAGGCCACCGTGGAGCCGGGCGCCGCCGGCCCGGTGGACTGCCACATCGGGGCCGACCCGGTCGCCTTCCTGCTGGTCTCCTACGGACGCGAGTCCCAGTGGCGGCCGATCCTGCGCGGCCGCATGACCGCCTGGGGCCGCCGCCCCTGGCGCGCGTTCGCGTTCAAGGACCTGCTGGTCAACCCGTAGCGCTTCTGTTCACTGGGGGCTACCGCTCGGCGCTGCGTGGCCACCCGTTACCCGGGTTCCGGCCTCGCTCTTGAGCCCCCCGGACCCCTGATTCACCGGGGGGCTACCGCTCGGCTCTGCGTGGCCACCCGTTACCCGGGTTCCGGCCTCGCTCTTGAGCCCCCCGGACCCCCTGCGCTGGGCAGCTCGGCCGTCCAGCCTTCGGCGAGCGGCCGGGCGGGCGGCTCGCCGGCGGGGGCGCGGGCGGGAGCGGCCTGCTCGGCCAGGTCGACGGCCTGCTCGGCGGTGGTGGCCACGGCGAAGAGCCGCCCTTCGCCGGCGGGGGCGAAGCCCTGCGCGACCATGGCGCGCACCATCGCAAGGAACGGGTCCCAGTAGCCGGCCGTGTCGACCAGCACCACCGGACGGTCGTGGAGGCGGAGCTGGCGCAGGGCGACCACCTCGAGCAGCTCCTCCAGGGTGCCGAAGCCGCCGGGGAGCGCGACGAAGGCGTCGGCGCGCGCGTCCATCTCCGCCTTGCGCTGGCGCAGGCTGTCGGTGACCACCAGCTCGTCGGCCGCCTCGTAGGCGATCTCGCGCTCGACCAGGGAGCGCGGGATGGCCCCGAAGATGCGGCCGCCGGCCGCGTGCACGGCGCGGGCGAGCTCGCCCATGAGGCCGACGCGGGCGCCGCCGAAGACCAGCCGGTGGCCGCGGCGGGCCAGCTCCCGGCCGAGGGCGCGGGCGGCGTCGTGGTAGACGGCCGGCAGCCCGGGCGCCGAGGAGCAGAACACGCAGACCGACAGCGGCTCGGCGCCGGACGAGGTCACGCCACGTACTCGGTGAACTCGTCGGCGTCGAAGGGCCCGATCAGGGCGAGGGTGCTGAGCCCGTCGCCGAGCAGCTCCTTGGCCAGCGCGCGCAGGTCGGCCTCGGTGACGGCGTCGACCCGCTGGATGACCTCGTCGACGGTGAGGATCTCGCCACGGGTCAGCTCCGACTTGCCGAGCCACGACATGCGGCTGGAGGTGTCCTCCATGCCGAGCACCAGCGAGCCCTTGAACTGGCCCTTGGCGCGGGCCACCTCCTCATCGGTGAGGCCGTCGGCGGCGAGCCGTCCGACCTCGTCCATGACGACCTTGAGGACCTCGTGGATGCGCCGCGGCGCGGCGCCGGCGTAGACGGCGTAGGAGCCGGTCTCGGCGTACTGGTTGGCGTAGGAGCCGATCGAGTAGACCAGCCCGCGCTTCTCGCGCACCTCCTGGAACAGGCGCGAGCTCATGCCGCCGCCGAAGGCGATGTTGAGCACGCCGAGGGCGAAGCGGCGCGGGTCGCTGCGGGAGATGGCCGGCCCGCCGAGGACGACGTGGGCCTGGTCGGTCGGCCGCGTGCGGACGCAGAGGCCGCCGCCGGAGCGCGGCCGCGCGCGCTCGGGGCGCGGGCCGATCACGGCGCCGTCGCCGAGCTGCCCGAACGCCTGGGCGAGGAGCTCGACCACCTCGTCGTGGCGGCAGTTCCCGGCGGCGGCGACCACCAGGTTGCCTGGGGTGTAGTGGCGCCGCCAGTAGCGGGCGAGGACGTCGCGGGGCATCGCCTGGATCGACTCGACGGTGCCGAGCACCGGCCGACCGAGCGGGTGGCCGCCGAACAGCACCTCGGCGAAGAGGTCGTGCACGAGGTCCTCGGGCACGTCGTTGGCGGCACCGATCTCCTCGAGGATGACCGTGCGCTCCGCCTCCACGTCCGGCTTGGCCAGCTTGGAGGCGCGCACCATGTCCACCAGCACGTCGACCGCGAGCGGCAGGTCGCGGTCGAGCGTGCGGGCGTAGTAGCAGGTGTACTCCTTGAAGGTGAACGCGTTCAGCTCCCCGCCGACCGCGTCCATGACCTCGGCGATGTCCTGCGCCGAGCGGCGCTCCGTCCCCTTGAACAGCAGGTGCTCCAGGTAGTGGGAGGCGCCGGCCTGGCGTGGGGTCTCGTCGCGGGACCCCACGCCGGCCCAGATGCCGAGGGCCACCGAGCGCACGCTCGGCATGCGCTCGGTGAGGATGCGCAGCCCTCCGGGGAGGTCGCTGCGCTCGAAGGCGGGGGCGGCCGCCATCGGACCGCTAGGGACGCTCGGCCGCGTCGTCGCCGCCGGACGGCGCCGTCGCGGTCTCGCCCTCGCCCTCCTCGGCGAGCGCGAGCGAGATGCGGTTCTGCCGGTCGATCTCGGTGACCTCGACGAGCACCTTGTCGCCGACGTTGACGACGTCCTCGACGGCCCGCACGCGCTGGCCCTTCTTGCCCAGCTTGGAGATGTGCAGCAGGCCGTCCTTGCCCGGGGTGAGCGAGATGAACGCCCCGAAGGTGGTGGTCTTCACCACCGTGCCGAGGTAACGCTCCCCCACCTGGGGCATGACCGGGTTCATCTGCTCGCGGATCATCTTCAGGGCGATGTCGAGCTGCTCGCCGTCGGTCGCGCCGATGAACACGCGGCCGTCGTCCTCGATCGAGATCTCCGCCCCCGAGGCGGCCTGGATCTCGTTGATCCGCTTGCCCTTCGGGCCGATCAGCTCGCCGATCTTGGAGACCGGGATCTGCTCGACGTGGACCCGCGGGGCCAGGCGGCTGACCTGCTCGCGCGGCCGGTCGATGGCGGCCTGGATGACGTCCAGGATCACCATGCGGGCGTCGCGCGCCTGGGTCAGCGCGCCGATCAGCACCTCGCTCGGGATGCCGGTGAGCTTGGTGTCCAGCTGCAGCGCGGTGACGAACTCGCGCGTGCCGGCGACCTTGAAGTCCATGTCTCCGAAGGCGTCCTCGGCGCCGAGGATGTCGGTCAGGGTGACGAACTCGCCGCCCTCGGAGATCAGGCCCATGGCGATGCCGCCAACCGGCGCCTTGATCGGCACCCCGGCGTCCATCAGCGACAGGGTGGAGGCGCACACCGACGCCATCGAGGTGGAGCCGTTGGACGACAGCACCTCCGAGACCAGCCGCAGCGCGTAGGGGAACTCCTCCTTGTCCGGGATCACCGGGAGCAGGGCGCGCTCGGCGAGCGCGCCGTGGCCGATCTCCCGCCGCTTGGGACCGCGCATGAAGCCGGTCTCCCCGGTGGAGAACGGCGGGAAGTTGTAGTGGTGCATGTAGCGCTTGCGGTCCTCGGGGTCGAGGGTGTCGACGATCTGCTCCATGCGGACCATGCCGAGGGTGGTGATGTTGAGCACCTGGGTCTCGCCGCGCTCGAACAGGCCGGAGCCGTGTGCCCTGGCCAGGATGCCGACCTCGGCCGAGAGCGGGCGGATGTCGCGCGGCCCGCGGCCGTCGATGCGCTTGGCGTCCTTGACGACCCGCTGGCGCACCAGCTCCTTGGTGAGGCTGCGGAACGCCGCCGAGACCTCGCGCTCGCGGCCGGCGTAGTCCTCGCCTAGCTGGCCCGAGGCCGTCTCGGCGGCCTCGGCCTTGATCGCGTCGAGGCGGTCCTGCCGCTCGGTCTTGTCGGCGATGGTGATGGCCTCGCGCACCGCCGCCTCGGCGGCGCCCCTGACGATCCCGGCGACGTCCTCGGCGTAGTCCTCGAACAGGGGGTAGTCGACCGCCTTCGCGCCGGCCTGGCGCACCAGCTCGAGCTGGAGCTGGCAGGCGGTGGCGATGTGCGTCTTGGCGAACTCGAGCGCCAGGCCGAGGGACTCCTCGGTCGGCTTGGGCGCGCCGCTCTCCTCCATCAGCCGGACCGCGTGCTCGGTGGCCTCGGCCTCGACCATCAGGATGTCGACCCCGCCGTTCTCGTTCTGCCGTCCGGCCACGACCATGTCGAAGGTGGACTCGCCCAGCTCGGCGTAGGTCGGGTTGACGATCCACTCGGAGCCGCGGCGGCCGAGGCGCACCGCGCCGACCGGCCCGCTGAAGGGGATGCCGGCGAGCTGCACCGCGGCGGAGGCGCCGTTGATCGCGCAGATGTCGGGGTTGTTCTGCATGTCCGCGGACAGGATGGTGCCGATCACGTGGATCTCGTTGCGCATGCCCTTGGGGAACGACGGGCGCAGCGGCCGGTCGATCAGCCGGGCGGTGAGGATGGCCGTCTCCGACGGCCGGCCCTCACGGCGGAAGAAGCCGCCGGGGATCTTGCCCGCGGCGTACATGCGCTCCTCCACGTCCACGGTGAGCGGGAGGAAGTCCAGATGCTCCTTCGGTTGCTTGCTCGCGGTCGCGGTGACCAGCACCTGGGTCTCGCCGAGCCCGGCGACCACAGCGCCGCCGGCCAGCCTGGCAAGTTTGCCGGTCTCCAGCAGCATGTCCCTGCCGCCGACCAAGCCTTGCACACGATGTACTGCCATGAATTCTCTCTCTCCTCTTCGTTGCCGCATCTTGCGCCCACACGATGGGGCGACACGACGGTTGGCGCGGGCGCGTCGACAGCCCGCGAGAGCGCGACCGGGCGGGCCCGCCGGCCCGAGGCCGGCGGTGACTCGGTCGAGCGGTGCCAGTTCTCAGTCGAAAGGCCTGGAGGCGGGAGCTTCCAGGGCTCACCACTGACAACTGGCACGGCACCGGCCGCCGATCGTCCGGCACGCTCCAAGTCCTGCTAGTGCTGCAGCGGCGTCACCGCCTTCCCGGCCGGCGTGTCCCGGCGCTCCTCAGCGCCGCAACCCGAGGCGCTCGATCAGCGAGCGGTAGCGGGTCACGTCGGTCGCCTGGAGGTAGCGGAGCAGCCGGCGCCGGCGGCCGACCATCTGCAGCAGGCCGCGGCGTGAGTGGTGGTCGTGCTTGTGCACCTTGAGGTGCTCGGTGAGCATGTTGATGCGCTTGGTGAGGATCGCGACCTGGACCTCTGGCGAGCCGGTGTCGTTGTCCTTGGTCGCGTACTCGGTGATGATCTTCGTCTTCTCGTCCTTGACCAGCATGCGCTACCTCACGGGGGTTGTTGCGGAATCGTGCCCGGGGGCGCGCGGCGGCTCGATGAGCCCGGCGTCCCGCATCCCGGACGGTCGCCTGGCCTGTCATCTGACGGCCCGGCCACCCAGCGCAAAGGGTAGCAGGACTTGTGACTGTGTGTGACTTTCTGGGTGGTCGAACATATGTCCTGATGGCGCTGACATGATGCTCACTGCATGGCAGGCGCAAGGACAGGTCACAGCTGCTTTGGAAAGCGATCAAGGAGAAACCGCGCGATCGCGGTGATGATCACCATGCGGAACCGGGCTTCTTCAGCGTCCGACCGCCCCGGGTGCGAGCCCCTGGTGTGGACCAGCTTCCAGATGCCCTTGAGCAGCAGGCCGCCATCGTTCTCGGGCAGGCTTCCCATATCGACCATGTGGTTGATGGCCCTGCCGCCTTCTCCCGGCTTCCCCTGTCCGACGTAGCCGGCGTGCTCCCTGGCAAGGCGCGAGACGAGGTCTTCCAGCGTGGTCCTGAGCGCGCCGTTGGCGGCTTCGTAGTTGTGGTGGAGGAAGTTTGTCGACCGCCTGCTGGTAGTGGTTTCGCGCGTCGTCGCAGCCGCAGCCGGCAAGCTCAGCCTCGAGTGCGGTGATCTCGGGCGCGAGGGGGACCGGTGGGGCGTCGGTGGGCCGGATCTCGCAACGGACCTCATGGCGGCTGTAGGGAGCACGCCAGTCTCCTTCCTGCTCCCAGCTCAGGTCGTAGCCGTCTGCCAGCAGCGCCTGCCGAAGCTCCTCGAAGTGCTCGCGAGGCGGCCACCGTCCGGACATTCCCTTTTCGACGACGAGACGCACGAACGCCAGCAGCGCACGGCGCGCCTGCTGATCTCCCCGTTGGGCTTGATCGCGCGCACGGAGCAGGGCGCTTCGCATCAGCTCCTGCTTGTTCTGACCACTGCGGCCATATCGCCACAGGTCAGCGCGCATCAGCAGGGTCCCAAGATCGGACGTGGTGAACAGATCAAGGCGGTTGTCCGCTGTGATCTCGATCAGCAGGCCGAGGGTAGGGTCCGACAGCTCAGACATAACGCGCAGCTTCCCACATCGCCCGCAGCGTCGGCACGGGGGTTCCGATCGATCTCCGTGCTGTACTGCAGGTCAGACGTCCGGGCGCCGGCCCCCAGCCCGGTCCTGCATCGCGGGGCGAGGCTGATCGATCTGGGGACAACGACCACCGACCTGCCTGGTGCGCAGGTTAGAATTACGAACATAGGTTCGGAGAAGAGCTCGGGAACACGTGGAGCGATGCCGCTGATGCGAGCGATTGCCGCACCATTCCTGGTCGCCCCGCCAGGTGGTGCGCACATCCGCACCCGGCTGCGGGTATCGGCCTGGGACGAGCAGGTCCTTCGAGCAGTCGGCGAGCATCTCGGCGCGCTGGCGGACAGCGATCTTGCTCTGCGCTGCCGCCTCGGCCACGGCGACGACCGACACACCATCCGAAAGCGGGAACTCACTGCAGCATCGTCGTCCCGCTGGGCAGGCGCCATCACCAGGACCTCCAATGACCAGTGGCAGCGGGCCTACTCCAACCTCCTGGATGCCCACGTGGGGCTGCACCGCGCCATCCGCCGCATCCAGGTACGGTTAGCGGTGCCGGTCGGGTGCCGGCAAGACCGGGTACGCGGGTACGCGTCGCAGGTTGAACGATTCGCCAAGCAACGCCGCTTGCAACACCTGCAGGCCAGGCTTGCCGAGGTCGACCGGAAGCTCGCTGAAGGGCGGGTGTCGGTCTGCCGGGGTGGCCGCCGGCTCGCCAAGCTCCGCCACGCCCTCGACCGTGACGACGCACGGCTGACCCAGGCCGAATGGCGGCAGCGCTGGCAGGCCGCGCGGTGGTTCCTGACCGCCGACGGCGAGGCCGACAAGCGCTGGGGCAACGAGACCATCCGCGTCCATCCCGACCTGGGCTGGCTGGAGCTGCGTCTGCCCGGCCCACTGGCGCACCTATCCAACACCCCCAGTCGCGCAGCGACCTACCGGCTGTCGTGCCCGGTACAGTTCAGCTACCGCGCTGACGAGTGGGCCGCACAGGCAGCCAGCGGCGCCGTCAGATACGACCTCTCGCTGGATCCGGCCAAGGGCCGCTGGTATGCCCACGCCTCCTGGCAGCTTCCCAAGAGCAAGCCGCAGTCCCTGGATCAGCTACGCCAAGACCGGACCCTCGGTGTGGACCTCAACGCCACCCACGTCGACTGCTGGGTGCTCGACCCATCCGGCAATCCCGTCGGCCGGCCTCACACCATCCCGTTGGAACTCAACGGGATGCCGGCCTCGACCCGTGACGGGCGGCTACGCGCGGCCGTGGCCGTCCTCATTCGGCTCGCCATCACCCACGGCTGCCGGTCGGTCACGGTGGAGAATCTCGACTTTGCCGATGCCAGGCAGGTCGGCCGCGAGACCCTCGGCCGAGGTCGGCGTGGCAAGCGGTTTCGCCGGATCGTCTCGGGGATCCCCACCAGGCAGTTCCGTGCCCTGTTGGTCGGCATGGCCGCCAACGCCGGTCTGTGGGTGGTGGCGGTCGATCCGGGTTGGACCTCAACGTGGGGCCGGCGCTACTGGCAGACCCCCCTCAACCGATCAACAAGGCAGACGATCACCGTGACGGGGCATCATGCCGCCGCAGTGGTGATCGCACGGCGCGGCCTTGGGCATGGTGCCCGGCGGCGGCCAGGTGTGACCCGACCCCACCAGCGGATGGGCGGCGGAGAGCTACCGGCCAGGCCAGGCGGCCAAGCCCAAGGCTGCGAGGGACCCGATCCACCGGGAGGCCTGCAGGCAGCGGCACCGCCGCACGAGACCTGCCAGGCTGGACGGATCGGATCAGGGGACCAGGTAGCGCAGGACCGTTCGGTGTTACCCGTCAGTGCTCACCAACGCTGACGAATAAGGGACGGTAGCACAGGCAACCTCGGCTCACTCGGTCGGTGCGGCGCTGCCGGTGTGGTCGGCCAGGAAGTGCAGGAAGCGCAGTAGCTCCTCGGGATCGAAGGGCTTGGACATGTAGTAGTCGACGCCGGAGGTCCAGCCGTGCCAGATGTCGGCGTCGGAGGTGCGCGCGGTCAGCATGACGACCTTCAGCGCCAGCTCGGAGTGGTCCCGGCGCAGCACCTCCAGCACCTGGTAGCCGTCCATGCCGGGCATCATCACGTCGAGCACCACGATGTCGGGCGGGTCGGCGGCCACCGCCGCAAGGCAGGACGGCCCGTCGGCCACGCCGGTCACGTCGAACCCCTCGCCGTCCAGGAAGGCGAGCAGCATCCCGCGGATGCCGTCGTCGTCGTCGCAGACCAGGATCTTCGGGTTGGGCGCCGACACCCTCGCACCTCCGCGCCGCGTCCGGGAGGCTTCCCGCCAGGCCGGGCGGCCTCACGGGTCGCGTGCCTCCGTGACCTCGCTAGAAGGGTGCTGATCAATCCGCACAACCGTCGTCCGGAACTGCTGCTGACGCTCTTGACCTGGCATGCTTCCTACAACGGAAACTGTGGGAGGGATTGATCAGCACCCTTCTAAGTCAATCGGCAGGCGCGGGCCCGCCCTGAACGGCGGCCGGCGCTGGCTCCGGCGGGGAGGCCCCTGGGCCGGCCGGACCGGTGCGCAGCGGCACCTCCTTGAGGAACAGCGCCACCACGAACGCGAGCGCGAGGAACGGGACGCCGATCAGGAAGACGTCGTCGAGGGCGTGGGCGAAGGAGTTGAGGACCAGGTCCCTGGCGGCCCCGGTGAGCCGCTGGATCGCCTGCACGTCGTTGGCGTCGAACTGGGGGGCGCCGGCGCCGGGCCGCATGCCGGCCCCGGCGAGCCCCTCGGCCAGGTAGTGGGTGAGCCGGCTGGTCAGCACCGCCCCGAAGATGGCCACCCCGATGGAGGCGCCCATCTGCCGGAAGAAGGTGGTCGAGCCGGTCGCCACGCCCAGGTCGCGGAACTCCACCGCGTTCTGGACGGCAGTGACGATCGTCTGCATGGTGAACCCGAGGCCGGCGCCGAACAGGTACTCGTAGAACGCGACCTGCCAGAACGGCGTGTCGACCGCCAGGTGCGACAGCAGGAACAGCGCCACCGTGAGCACCACGGCGCCGAGGATCGGGAAGATCTTGTAGCGGCCGGTGCGGGTGATCAGCCGCCCGGAGGTGATCGAGGTCGAGAAGATGCCGATGATCGCCGGCAGCAGGGCCAGGCCCGAGGCGGTGGGCGAGAAGCCCTGCACCGCCTGCAGGTAGACCGGCAGGAAGATGAACCCACCGAACATCGCGATACCGGCAAGGAAGCCGAAGGCGTTGCCGACGCTGAACACCGGGTTGCGGAACAGCCGCATCGGGATGATCGGCTCGACCGCGCGCTGCTCGATCAGGACGAAGGCCAGCGCCAGCACCGCGAACGTGCCGAGCAGGGCGAGCGAGCCCGCCTCGGTCCAGCCGTACTCCTTGCCTCGCCAGTCGAGGTAGAGCAGCAGGCAGGACACGGCCGCCACGATCGTGACCGCCCCCAGGTAGTCGATCCGGTGCGGCCGGCGCACCACCGGCATCCGCAGCACCATCGAGGTGACCACCAGCGCGCCGAGGCCCACCGGCAGGTTGACGTAGAAGATCCAGCGCCAGCCCGGGCCGTCGGTGAGCCAGCCGCCGAGCAACGGGCCGGCCACGCTCGAGACGCCGAAGACCGCGCCGAAGTAGCCCTGGTAGCGGCCGCGCTCCCTGGGCGGGATCACGTCGCCGATGATGCTGAGCGCGACCGCGAACAGGCCGCCGCCGCCGGCGCCTTGCAGGGCGCGGAAGCCGATGAGCTGGAACATGTTCTGGCTGAGCCCGCACAGCGCCGAGCCGATCAGGAAGAGCCCGATGGCGAGCTGGAAGGTCCAGCGCCGCCCGTACAGGTCGGAGACCTTGCCCCACAGCGGCGTGGCCGCGGTCGAGGTCAGCAGGTAGGCGGTGACCACCCAGGAGAGCTGGTCGAGCCCGCCGAGGTCGCTGACGATGCGCGGCAGGGCGGTGCCGACGATGCCCTGGTCCAGGGCGAACAGCAGCATGCCGGCCATGACCCCGAACAGGATGATCACGATCTGCCGGTGGCTGAAGTACTGGGGGGTGGGGGCGTCGCCGGCGGGGGCTTCGCCGGCGGCACCGTTGACGGCCACCGACGACGAGCCGTCAGGGGCTGGTGTGGTCATCCGGTCTCCATTCCGGTGAGCTGGTCGACGCTGGCGACCAACCGGGTCATGAGCGCGGTGAGCCGGTCGCGGTCCTCCTCGGACCAGTCGGCGGTCGCCCGGTCGATGATCGCGGCCTTCGCCCGCATGCCCTCGTCGAGCGTGGCGCGCCCCCGGTCGGTGAGGCGCAGGGGGGTGGCCCGGCGGTCGTCGGGGTCGACGGCGCGGGCCAGGTAGCCGAGCTCCTCCAGGTGCCTGACGTGCCTCGAGACGGTCGAGCAGTCCAGCCTGATGAGCCTGGCCAGGTCGGAGACGCGCAGGGGGGCCTTCTCGAGCACGTGGTGGAGGACGAACACCGAGGCCGGGTCGAGCTGGCTGCCGCCGGCCCTCGACCTGATCTGCCGGCCGACGGCGAGGAGGGCGAGCAAGAGCCGCTCGCCGGTGGTCGCCGCGGCGGGGACGGTGGAGGTTCGCATCGCGACCACCCTGCCACCGATGTTTGCATCATGCAAACATCAGCTGCCCCGCAGGAAGGGCGATGGACTACGAGCGGGTGGGCACGCCGAGGAGGCGGCGGATCTCGCGGATGTCCCGGCGTATCTGGGCGACCAGCTCGTCGATGCCGGGGAAGGTCTGCTCGCCACGGAGGCGGTGCTCGAAGGAGACCGCCACGTCGCGCCCGTACAGGTCGCCGTCGAAGTCGAGCAGGTGGGCCTCGACGCGCGCCTCGCCCCCGGGGAACTGCGGGCTGACGCCGACGTTGACGGCGGCGGGCAGGGGCGCGCCGCCGTCGACCGACAGGCGCCCGGCGTAGATCCCGAAGGCGGGCAGGGCGATGCGCCCGCCCACCTCGAGGTTGGCCGTGGGCACGCCGAGGAGGGCGCGGCCGCGGCCGTCGCCGCGGACGACCCGGCCGGAGACGGCGTACGGGCGGCCGAGCGAGTCGGCGGCGGCCCGCACGTCGCCACGGGCCAGCTCGGCCCGGACCCGGGTCGAGGAGACGACCTCGCCGTGCTCGTCGGCGTGGAGGCCGACGCCGATCGCGTCGATGCCGCGTTCGGCGCCGAGCGCGGCGAGCAGGGCCACGTCGCCCTTGGCGCGGTTGCCGAAGCGGAAGTTCTCCCCCACCACGACCGCGCGGGCGGCCACGGCGCCGAACAGGAACCCTTCGGCGAAGCCCTCCGCGGTCACCTGGGAGAGCTCCTGGGTGAACTCCAGCACCAGCACCAGCCCCATGCCGGCGGCACCCAGCAGCTCGACCCGCTCGGCCAGGGTGCACAGCAGCGCCGGGGCGTCGGCCGGCCGCAGCACCTCGAACGGGTGGCGGTCGAAGGTGACCGCCACCGGCAGCGCGTCCCTGGCGGCCGCCTCGGCCACCACCCGGCGCAGCAGCGCCTGGTGGCCGCGGTGGACGCCGTCGAACATGCCGACCGTCGCCACGGTCGGGCCGAGGCCGGCGGGCAGCTCGCCGAGCCCGTGGGCGACGCGCGTGCCCGCCGCTCCCCGCCTCACGCCAGCACCACCCTGGAGCGCGCCACGCCGTCGCCGTCCTGGATGACCGCGACCAGGTGGCCGTCGGGCCCGACCGCGGCGACCGGGCCGTCCCTGCCCGTCGGGCCGAGGGTCTGCCCGGACGCCAGGGCGATCGCCTCGCGCGCGGACACGGGCCGCACGCCCAGCGGGGCGAGGGCGGTCGCCGGGTCGATCACGACCTCCCCGAGCCGCCCGCCATCGGCGAGGGCCTGCAGCTCGTCCAGGGGGTGGGCGTCGGCCTCGCCGAAGCTGCCGGCGGCGGTGCGGCGCAGGCTGGCCAGGTGGGCCAGGGTGCCGAGGGCGCGGCCGAGGTCGGCCGCCAGGGCGCGCACGTAGGTCCCGCCGGAGCAGGTCACCACGACCGTCGCGACGGGACGCTCGCCGCCGGCCAGCTCGCGCAGCTCGAGGGCGTGGATGGTGACCTCGCGGGGCTTGCGCTCGACGGTCTCGCCGCGCCGCGCCTTCGCGTAGAGCCGCTCGCCCCCCACCTTGACGGCCGAGACCATCGGCGGGACCTGCTCCTGGACGCCGAGGAAGCCGGCGAGGGCGCGTTCCAGGGCCGGGCCGTCGACCTCGGCGGCGTCGGCCTCGGCGACCACCGTGCCGGCGGCGTCGAGGGTGTCGGTCTCGGCGCCGAAGGCGATCACAGCCAGGTAGCGCTTGGGCTCCATGGGCAGGTAGGGCAGCAGCCGGGTGGCGCGGCCGAGCGCCACCACCAGCACGCCGGTGGCCGGCGGGTCGAGGGTGCCGCCATGCCCGACGCGGCGCTGGCCGGCCAGGCGGCGCACCCGGGCGACCACGTCGTGGGAGGTCATGCCGGCGGGCTTGTCGCAGACCAGCACCCCGTCGATCATCGCCGTCGCCGCTCGCCCCCGGGCGGGTCCGGGGAGCCGCCGTTTGCCCCCCCGGAGGATCGGGGTGAGCGGGTGGTGAGGACCCCGACCAGGGCCGCGACCGTCCCCTCGAGGCCGAGGCCCGAGCTGTACCCGGCGGCGAACTGGTGCCCGCCGCCGCCGAAGCCGGTGGCGATCGCGCCCACGTCGGTGTCGCCCTTGGAGCGGAGCGAGACCTTGTAGGTCCCGTCCTGCTGCTCCTTGAGCACCGCGGCGACGTCGCTGGAGGCGTCGGTGCGGACCAGGTCGATCAGCCCCTCGGTCTGGTCCATGTCGACGCCGTGCGTGGCCAGGTCGGCCAGGGTGACCGAGGTCCACACCAGCGACGCCTCGGGGACCTGGGCGATCCGGGCCAGGGTCGCGCCGATCAGGCGGAGGTAGCCGATCTCGTTGGTCTCGAACACCGCCTTGGCCACCTCGTACTGCTCGACGCCGGCCTCGAGCAGCTCGGCGGCCAGCAGGTGGGTCGCCGGCGTGGTGGCCTGGTACTGGAAGCGGCCGGTGTCGGTGACCAGGCCGGTGTACAGGCAGGTGGCGATCTCCAGGTCGAGCTTGAGGCCGAGGCGGCGCAGCAGCTCGCGGCAGAGCACCGCGCTGGCCGGGGCGTGCGGGTCGATCAGGTTGACCTCGCCGAAGCGGGTGTTCGAGGCGTGGTGGTCGACCACGATCGTCCTGGCCGCGCCCCGGAAGGCGCCGACCAGGGTGCCGAGCCGGTCCAGGGAGCCCGCGTCGAAGCAGATGAACAGGTCGGCGTCGGTCGGAGCCTGCCCGGGCGGGACGAGCCGGTCGAGCCCGGCCAGGAAGCGGTACTGGGGCGGCACCACGAACGGCTCGGAGAAGCTGGCCAGTGCCCGCTTGCCGCCGCCGTCCAGGGCCAGGTACAGGGCGAGCGCGGAGCCGAGGGCGTCGCCGTCCGGGTTGACGTGGCAGGAGATCACCGTGGTGCCGGAGGCGGCGATGGCCGCGACGGCGGCCTCCCAGTCCCGCTCGGCGACCGCCTGCGACGCGGTCACGGCCGTGGCCCTTCCGTCCCGGCGGCCTCGCCGCCGCCGGGCTGCTCGCCGTTGCCGCCGATCTCGGCCAGCAGGTGGTCGATGCGGGCGCCGCGGTCGGCCAGGTCGTCGCGCTGGAACTCCAGCGTCGGCACGTGGCGCAGGCGCACCTGGCCGGCGACGAAGCTGCGCGCCTGGCCGGTCGCCTCGTGCAGCGCCGCCTCGGCGGCCTCCTGGGCGGGCCGGTCGCCGAGCGCGGTCCAGTAGACGGTGGCGTGGCGCAGGTCGCCGGTCACGCGGACGTCGGTGACGGTGACGAAGCCGAGCCGGCCGTCGGCCTGCTCGGCCTCGACCCACTCGCCGACGAGCCGCCTGACGGTCTCGGCAAGGCGCCGCGAGCGCGGGTAGCTGGGATTGGCCATGGTCTCAGCCGTCCTCTGGTCCGAAGAGGGTGACGTCGCTGTCGAGCAGCTCGATGCCGGCGGCCCGCTCGGCCTCGCGTTCGGCCGAGACCAGCACCCGGCGGGCGTGGAAGCCCTCGCCGGCCACCGTGGCGACCGCCACGGTGGCCCGCTGCCGCTGGTCCTGGTGATCGACCTCGGCCACCGCGCAGTTGAGCTTGCGCAGGTCGGCCGAGAGCGAGCGCAACACCGACCGCTTGTCCTTCAGCGAGGTCGAGTCGGGCAGGCGCAGCTCGAGCCGGAGCACGGCGACGAACATGGTGCACCCCATGGTATCGGCGGCGGCCATGCGGCCCGGATGCGCTACCGCGGGATCTCCACCATCTCGTAGGCCTCGATCTGGTCCCCTTCCTTGATGTCGTTGAAGTTCTCCAGACCGATGCCGCACTCGTAGCCGGCGGCCACCGTGCGGGCGTCGTCCTTGAAGCGGCGCAGCGACTCGATGCGCCCGTCGTAGACGACCACGCCGTCGCGCACCAGGCGCGCCTTGGCGCCGCGGGCGACCTCCCCGCTGGTGACGTAGGAGCCGGCCACCACCCCGACGCGCGGCACCCGGAACAGCTGCCGGACCTCGGCGCTGCCGAGCGCTCGCTCCTCGAACTCGGGCGCGAGCATGCCCTTGAGCGCCTTCTCGATGTCCTCAACCACCTGGTAGATGACCGAGTAGAGGCGGATGTCGACGCCCTCGCGGTCGGCCAGGGCGGCGGCGGCCGGGTTGGGCCGGACCGAGAAGCCGATGATGATCGCCTGGGTGGTGGTGGCGAGGCTGACGTCGTTCTCGGTGATCGCGCCGGCGGCCTTGTGCACCACGCGCAGGCGCACGTCGGGGACCTTCAGCTTGCCGAGCGCGTCGTCGAGGGCCTCGACCGAGCCCATCACGTCGGCCTTGAGGATCAGCGGCAGCTCCTTGAGCTCGCCCTCCTTGATCCGCTCGAACAGGTCCTCGAGGCGAGGCGCCCTGGCCGACTGGGCGAACAGCGCCTGGCGCTGGCGCGCCTCGCGCGTCTGGCCGATGGAGCGGGCGACCCGCTCGTCGGCGACCACGCGGGCCTCGTCGCCGGCGCTCGGCGGCGCCGAGAGACCGAGGATCTGCACGGGCCGGGCAGGGCCGGCCTCGTCGACCTCCTGGCCGTTCTCGTCGAACATCGCCCGCACCCGGCCGAACGCGACCCCGGCGACGATCGCGTCGCCCACCTTCAGGGTGCCGCGGCGGACCAGGATGGTCGCCACCGGGCCGCGCCCCTTGTCCAGGTGCGCCTCGATGATCGAGCCCTGGGCGCGCCGGTTGGGGTTGGCCCGCAGGTTCAGCTCCACGTCGGCGACCAGCAGCACCGTCTCGACCAGGCTGTCGAGGCCCTGCTGGGTCTTGGCGGAGACGTCGACGAACTGGGTCTTGCCGCCGTACTCCTCGGCCACCAGGTCGTACTCGGTGAGCTGCTGGCGGACCCGGACCGGGTTCGCCTCCGGCTTGTCGATCTTGTTGACCGCCACCACGATCGGCACCCCGGCCGCCTTGGCGTGGTTGATCGCCTCGACCGTCTGCGGCATCACGCCGTCGTCGGCCGCCACCACCAGCACGGCGATGTCGGTCACGGCGGCGCCGCGGGCGCGCATGGCGGTGAACGCCTCGTGGCCCGGCGTGTCGATGAAGGTGACCAGCCGGCCGTCCTCGCCGGCGCGCACCTGGTAGGCGCCGATGTGCTGGGTGATGCCGCCAGCCTCGCGGGCCACCACGTCGGTGTGGCGGATGGCGTCGAGCAGCTTGGTCTTGCCGTGGTCGACGTGGCCCATGACGGTGACGACGGGCGGCCGCGGCCGCAGGTCGGCCTCGGTGTCGGGCTGGGTGTCCTCCCAGC
>WNFU01003009.1_pt1 | contig 37812 bp, 38 predicted proteins | sample 5400121 | NCBI WGS metagenome assembly WNFU01 (sample SAMN13153360, study PRJNA577476) | soil metagenome | isolation source: 100 cm soil or saprolite under grassland replicate 1 | place: USA:California | collected 2016-06-15
ATCCACCAGGAACTGCTGGGCATCGAGCACCCGCCGAAGCGCCTGCTGGTTGGCGGCGTCGACACTCGGGCGCCACGTACTCGCGAGCAGCGCCGCCAGTTTCTCGTCGCCCTCGGCTGGCGGACGCCAATCGACACGCTCGACCGCCACACCCTGGGCGGTGAGCGTGTCGGCAAAGAGCGGCGCACCGGCGCTGATGACTCCCAGCTGACCGGTGAGTAGTGGCTTCACGCGCCCGATTGCTCCAGCAACAGACCCGCGGTCACCGCCGCGTGGTGGTTCGAGCCGAAAAGGTGCACCCCCGCTGACCGCAACGTCGCTTCCTGGCTCGTGAGTCCTTGCGGGTCGCGGTCGCTGCCGACTACGTGGGCCAGCATGGTCAGCTGGCGACCAGCGTGCGCGGCGCGATCGACCGCCTGGCGCACCACCGGCGCCAGCAGCCCGGCGGGGTCGGGGTGGGAGCCGAACCCGAGCACCAAGTCGAGCAGCACGATGGCCACTCGTGGGTCATCTGCCGCCTGCATGATTGCCTGGTGTCGCAAGCTCGGGTCGATCATCGGGTGTGCGCGACCGCGCGTATAGCGATCGTCGCCAAAGTCGACGAACTGGTGATCGCGGCCAAGCACGAGCTCCGCCTCATCGCACAACGTGCCGCCGCAATACAGTCCGTGCACCTGGTCCTGGCCGGGCTGTCGGCGGACTCGCGGCAGCTGCTCCTTCGTGAGCACAGGCCACGAGCCAGTTGAGCCGGCCGCTACCCGCGCCGCCTGGTACAGGTTGCTCACCACGTCCACGCCAGGCGGCGCCTCGTGCTGTGCGCCCAACAGGCAAGCGACGATCGGCTTGCCCGTGGCGGCCGCCGCGCGCAGCACTCGCTCCGCCACTTCGGGGGCGGGCGGCTTCGAGATGAGCACGATCGCTTCCGTTGCCGGATCGTCACCCAACAATTCCAATGCTTGCAGCGTGGTAATGGCGCCCACGTCCTGGAGCAGGTCGCGCCCGCCACAGCCGATCGCGTGGCTGATACCCAGCCCGGCTCGATCGAGCAGCGTCGTCACCTCCTGCACGCCCGTGCCTGAGGCGCCGATCACGCCGATGTGACCGTGCCGCACAACGTTGGCAAAGCCGAAGCCGACGCCGTTGATGATGGCCGTTCCACAGTCAGGCCCCATCATCAGCAGCCCAAGGTCGCGCGCCTGGCGTTTCAGCTCGATCTCGTCCTCGATCGAGACGTTGTCGGAAAACAGGAACACGTGCAGACCGGCGGCCAGCGCCTGGCGGGCTTCGGCCGCCGCGTACGGGCCGGGCACCGAGATCACGGCCACGTTGGCGTCCGACTGCCTGCGCAGCGCACTGCCGATGGTGCGCGCGGGTTGCTGTGCCGCTCCGCCGGACTCGCTCGCTGGGGCTCGCCGCTCGGCCAGCAGCGCCTCCGCGGCCTGCAGCCCAGCATCAGCTGCGCTGCTATCGCCGGCGCGCACCGCGATGATCAAATCGTTCGGCCCGGCTGTTGCGGCATCTCCAACCAGCAGGCCTGAGTCGCGCAGCACCTCGCAGTTCAGCTCGGTGGCCATCACCAGCGCGGCGTCGAGCACACCGGGGAGCGCACCGACGGCCGCGGTGACCTGCAGCAGCGTGACCGAGTCGAAGTAGGCGTTGCGGCGGACCGTGCCGCGGACAATGGCGTCAGACAAAGGCGACAAAGCGGCAGAAGGCAGCCTCACCGCCCATGAACCGCCACGGGAAGCAGCCCACGGTCACCCGCTGATCGAGAATGCGATCGATCTCGCCGCCGGCGTTCTCGATGTGGATGATCTCGTGCGGGAACAGGTCGTAATGCATGACCTGGATGTCGTCATCGGGCCAGATCTCCTCGAGCGGTCGGCCGAGCGCGGCGGAGCACTTCTTGGCCAGATCGGGCCGCACCTGGCGAATGACCGTGTTCATAGGATGGTCGGCGCTGCCGGCGTCGATGGCCAGCCAGCGAATGCCGCGCGCCTTCACCCAATCCGCGAACTGCCGCGTCGGACCGGGGTGCTTGATGAAGTAGCGGGTCTCGTCAGGCTCGATTGGCCCACAGCTGGCCGTCCAGTTGGCCGGATAGAAGCGGTGGTAGCCGGTGTGGATCACGAGAATGTCGCCACGCTCGATCTTGATGCCGGTTTGCTGCTCCCAGCGTTCGAAATGTTCTGGCCCGTAGATCTGGTAATCACCCAGCCCCATCTTCTGCAGGTCGACCACGCACGCTGGGCCAACGAGGAACTCGATCGGCAGCTCACCGATGCCGCGGGCGTTGGTGATGAAGTGGTTCGGCGCATCCAGATGCGTGCCCACGTGCAACGTCGACGTGATCTCCATACCGCCGACGCCCTCGAAAGCGACCCGCTTGACCCACTTGATGCTCGGCCCGTCGTAGCGCGCGAAGCCCGGTGTGTTGGTGTCCCAGTTCTGCGACAGGTCGAGGACCTTCAGTTGGACAGGCACGTCACCAGCGATGGTATCTCTTAGCCAGTGCTCATCGGAGTGGACGCCAGTCGAATTACCCGTCGCCAGCGCACGGGCACCGAGAACTACTCCCTGCACGTCCTGCGGCACCTGCTCCAGCAAGATCAGCGCAACGCGTACCGCCTGTACGTGAATCAACCGCTTCCCAACGGGCTCCTGCCATGCACTGACCAGGTGACCGAGCGGGTCATTCGCATGCCACGGCTGTGGACACAGCTGGGGCTCAGCGCCGAGATGCTCCGCGCTCAGCCAGATGTGCTCTTCGTGCCGAGTCACGTGCTGCCCGTGATCTCCCCGCCGCGCAGCGTGGTCGTGGTGTACGACGTCGGGCACCGCTTCTTTCCCCGCGCGCACGGCATCCTGGAGTGGCTGTATGTCGAATGGGCGACACGCCGCCACGTCCGCATTGCCAGCGCACTGCTGACCATCTCCGAAGCCAGCAAGCGCGACATCGTGCGGCTCTACCGCGCCGACCCCAGCCGCATCGCCGTGGCGTACCCGGCCGTCGACGAGCGCTTCCAGCCCGCCACGCAGGCCGAAATCGCCCGGGTTCGGAGCAAGCATGGGCTGGGGCTGCGATACGTGCTGCACCTCGGCACGATCAAGCCACGCAAGAACCTGCCGCGCCTGGTGCGCGCCTTCGCCCGAGCGGACCTCCCGCGCGACACGCAGCTCATCCTGGGTGGCATGACCACCATCGGCGCCGAAGCCGTCGAGCGCGCCATCGCCGAGACCGGCCTGCATGACCGCGTGCGGCGTCTTGCCTACGTGCCCGACGACGACCTGCCCGCGCTGTACGGCGGCGCCGCGTGCGTCGCGCTGGTGAGCCTCTACGAGGGCTTCGGCATGCCCGCGCTTGAAGCGCTTGCCTGCGGCGCGCCGGTCGTCGCTGGCAATCGCGGTTCGATACCTGAAATCGTGGCCGAGGCTGGCGTGATCGTGGACGTTCTCGATACGGCGTCGATCGCCGCTGGCCTGAAGCAAGCGGTGAGCGATGCCGCCACCGGCGCGCGACTGCGCGACCTCGGCCCGCGCCGAGCCCAGCGCTTCACATGGGACGACGCCGCGCGGGTCACGCGCGAGGTGCTGGAGCGGGTCGCCCGTGGAGCCGCGCCAACAGAAGTGCCATCTCCGCCGCCGTCCGTCGCCAGCTGAAGTCCTCCGCACGCTGCCGCGCCGCGCGACTGAAGGTCTGCCAACGCTGCGCATCATGCAGCAGCAGGCGCAGCCGTTGGCGCAGCGTGACTGCGTCCGACACGAGATAGCCGGTCATGCCGTCGACAACGGTTTCGGTGAGTCCGCCCTCGCGCCAGGCAATCACCGGCAGGCCGCTGGCCATGGCTTCGAGAGGGGCCATACCGAACTCCTCGCCATAGGGCGTGAACACCGCTACGGCCGCGGCGCGATACGCCTTCGCCACACCCTCGGGCGGCAGGGCGCCTCGAAACACGACCCCCGCTGGCGCTAACGCTCGGAGCTCAGCCACGTAGTCAGCGGCGCCCGAGCCAACGATGTGCAGCGGCAGATCGGGCACGTCACGCCACGCGCCCAGCAAGCGGTCGAGCCCCTTCTCGGGCGCGAGACGGCCTACAGTGATGGCGTAGCTGCCTGGTGTGGGCGTTGGCTGGTAGAGGTCCAGATCCACACCTGGGTACACCACCCCGTCCGCGTCACGGCCGTACAACGACCGGACGCGAGCGGCGGTATAGCGGCTATTGGCAACGATCAGCGCGGCGCGACGCACCGCGAGCCAATCCACCGCGCGCCGCGCCAGCAGGTCGAGGCGGCGGCGACCGTGCGTGAGGAAGACGCTGCGTGTGGAGTGCATCCAGTACGCAACGCGCGCTCCATTGCGCAGCGCCAGCAGGTTCGAGCCGAAGCTATTGGTGACGATCGCATCCGCGGCAAGGCCCATCACGGGCCACTGCAGTCGGCCTACGCGCGTGTGCGGCAGGCGCGCCAGATCGGGATACGTGCGCCGCGCATCGAGGCCCCCAAGCAAGAGCCGCACGTCGTGCTGGCTGGCGAGCGCTCGCGCCAGCTCGAGCACTGCGCGCTCGCCTCCACCGAACGTGTTCGCGTGGCTGTGGGCCAGAACGATGCGCATGGCTGCTCACTTGCGAGCGATGCTGATCAGCGTGTGCCCGAGGCCAGGCCGCACGCGCCCGATCAGCGCACTGGAGCCTAGAACCGAAAAGTGGGCGACATTCGTCCAGCGGCCGACGGGTTCGAGACCAGCCTGCCGGAGCAGCTGCTCGAGGGTGTCGAACGTGAAATAGCGGATGTGGCCGGACGTGCCCGGACTGGCATCGAACTCGACATTGTGCGGCGAGCGGCCGAAGAGCAGCTGCGCGCGGCCACTGAGCGCAACGAGGTTCGGCGTCGTAATCACTAACCACCCTCCAGGAGCCACGACCCGCGCCCACTCGCCGACAACGCTCTGAGTATCGAACACGTGCTCGATGATCTCCGCGGCGACCACGGTGCTGAACGTCTGGTCGGCAAACGGCAGCCTCGCTTCCACCTGGGCGCGGACTGTGCTGAGCCCCCGCGTGCGCGCCACCCGCAGCGCCGCCTGCGCAACGTCCACCCCCACCACGCCTCGTGCATCGCGCAGCACCTGGCTGATAAAACCGCCGTCCCAGCAGCCAACATCGAGCAAACGTCCAGCGGGCCGCTCCCGTAGCAAGTCGCGCAGCCGCGAGATCCGCGTGCGATCGAACCGCGACGGTGTCCAGGCGTGTGCGAAGCGCTGTTCGGCAAACGCTTGTCGAGTGTCCGTTAGGAGGCCGCCCGTCGTGCTGTCGAGTTGACCGGAAGAGGCGGTTGCACGCCGGTTAAACCGAAATCGAGTACCAAAATCACGCGAACAAAACGCGCGAGCATGTTACGAACTGACTCCCGCCTGGCGCGGCGCCGGTTGCCGAGGCTCAGAACTGGGCAAACATACAGCGGAGCCCGCCGTTATAGCCAATTTGAATCTCGCGGTTCAGGAACGATTCGTTACATCTACATCACGTTGTCGCTGGACGCGTTTGCCATTAGAATCTCGGACCGGCCACCGGGCCCCGCAATGACTCAGCCGTTGGTCCCATCGCCGCCGCTTCCGTTACCCTGTTTTCCACTGGCCCGCGCGCTCACTGATCTCCGAAGGAGCTGCCGTCTATGCATCTGACCACGGAGGCCGGTGATCCGGTCGCGCCCGTCCTGTTCGAGGAGGACACGCTCGGACTCAGTCCGACCATCGTCTTACCCGAGCCCCTCCCAGACGAGGACGATGGCGGTGACGACCCGCTACGCACCTATCTCCGTGAGATCCACGAGGTCAACCTGCTCACCGCGGCCGACGAACGCATGCTCGCGTGTCGCATGGAGGAGATGATCTGCCTCGACGAGGTGCGCGCTGAGCTGGCTGGCGCCGAAGGTGGTCTGCCAAGCGGAATTGGCGTCGCGATGCGGCTGTACGAGCGCTTCTACGAGCGCCGCGCGCTGACCGACGTCCTCGGCGAGATGGAGAGCCTCGAAGATGTCTCGCAGCTGCTGCAGTCCCACGCGGTGCGGCAGCGTCTCGATTACGTACCCGACCTGGACCTGGGCGGCGCATTGGGCGCGAAGGTCGGGCTCGATGCCAGCGCCGCGCAGGCGTACATCGTGCGCTTTTCGATCGACACGCGGCTGTTTGCGCCCGCCGTCCTGAGCCTGCTGGCTGGCGATCCGGCGGTCGAGCCGCCGACGCCCACCTGCCTGTGGCAGCGGTTGGTCGCCGCAAGTTGTGAAGACGAGCTGTCCGAGTTCTTCGACGACATGCATGCGCGCGGTGAACGCGCCGAACGGCGGCTGATCGAGTCGAACCTGCGTCTGGTGGTCAGCGTCGCCAAGAAGTACCTCGGTCGTGGCCTGGCGCTGCTGGACTTGATCCAGGAGGGCAACCTGGGGCTGATGCGCGCGGTCGAGAAATTCGACCACCGCCGCGGCTTCAAGTTCAGCACGTACGCGACGTGGTGGATCCGTCAGGCGGTAGGCCGCGCAGTCGCCGATCAGGCGCGCACGATTCGCGTGCCGGTCCATATGACCGAGGTGATCAATCGCCTGGCAAACGTCTCGCGCGATCTGATTCAGGAGCTCGGCCGTGAGCCCTCGGCAGCGGAGATTGCGCTAGCGATGGGCCTGGTCACCGAGTGGTTCGAAGCTGAGCTGGCCATCAACGCCAGCTCGCTGCATGAAGACCCCGTAATGAGGCGTCGAGAGATCCTCAAGACGGGGTCTCTGTTTGAGGTGTGGCGACTGCAGTCGCCGATGCGCGATGAGCTCGAGCGTGCTGCACAGAGGGTGATGCAGGCGCGGCGCGCCGCGCGGCATCCAGTGAGCCTGGCGGCCCCGATCGGCGACGATCAGGATGGCCAGTTGGGCGATCTGATCGAAGATGCCGAGGCGGTGTCGCCGATTGAGGAAGCCTCGCAGGCACTGCTGCGGGACACCGTGCACAACGTCCTTGGTTCCCTGTCGCAGCGCGAGAGCCGCATCATCGCCCTGCGGTTCGGCCTCGACGATGGCCGCCAGCGCACATTGGAAGAAGTCGGCCGCGAATTCGGCGTCACCCGCGAGCGGATCCGCCAGATCGAAGCCAAGGCGCTGCGAAAGCTAAGGCATCCGAGCCGCTCCAAGAAGCTCAGGGACTATTTGCGCTAATCGTTACACTGCCGGCGTGTCCGCACGCTGCACAGTCGGCATGTGTCTCGTTGCGCTCCTCGCGCTGACGTGCGGCTGCTCGGCGCTGCTCGGCGCTGAGCCGACACCCGTGCCCGGCGCGGCCGCCACGCTCACACGCAGCAGCCGCACGCCCATTCCGACGCCGGCCCGCGACGCGAGTCCATCGCCCGCGGCTAGCCCGGCAGCGTTGCGTTCACCCGTGCCCATAGCTTCGGCGGCGCCGCGGGCGGGTCGACCGTTTACTCAGGACGAGCTCGACGAGATCGGGCGCGACATGCAGCGCATCGTGGCGACCCGCGATCTCACGGGTATCGAGGCATTCCTGCTCGACCGCGTCTCACTGTCGACTCCAGCGGGTGGTGAGGTCCTCGACCGTGATGGCGCAGCCGGGTGGCTGCGCGACCATGCTGGGCCAGGTATCAAGGTCACTCGGGTCGATCCGAACACGCAGACCGTGCTCCTGGAGGTAGAGAGCCAGGGCTGGCCGATCGCGGACCCGCTCGAGCAAGGACGGGTGACGTTCAATTTGCGGCGCTACGCGGCCAATGGTCGGCAGGACGAGGACAACGGCGATTGGAAGATCGACGTCATCGCCGCGGAGTAAGCGTGCCTACCACCGCGGGCACCGCTGCTAGCAGGTCGCTGGCGAGCAAGGTGCCCCACGCCCACTCGCCGCGGATGCGCTCCGCTGCCAGCGCGTGAACTACCACGGCCTGGCTGGCGGCCTCTGCCGCTGAGCAGCCCTGGGCCAGCAGCCCACCGCAGATGCCCGCCAGGACGTCGCCGGTGCCGCCTGTGGCGAGCGCGGGATTGGCGCGTGGCCAGACCTGCACCTGGCCATTCGGCTCTGCCACGCTGGTAAACGGCCCCTTTGCCAACACCACGCACTGCCACTGTTGCGCCAGCCTTCGCGCTGTTTGCCACGTCGGCTCGCCTTCCGGCGGCGCGCCTGCCAGGCGTTCGAGCTCGCCGGCATGCGGCGTGAGCACGGTCTCAGGCGGCAACAGCTTCGGCCACTCGGGAATTTCGGAGAGCGCCACGAGCGCGTCGGCGTCGAGCACGACCTTGCCGCTCGGGCGTTTGGTCAGCACCTCGTGCACGAACGCGGTCACGCGCGACCCACGGCCCAGCCCAGGCCCGATTACCAGCGCCTGGTGGCTCTCGAGATAGGGCTCCAGGGGCTCGGTGTTCAGGTTCACGTCTTGAACCGTGTAGGTGGCCTCCGGCAGATGTGCCGCGACGGTTCGCCGCACGTCCGCCGTCGAGCCCACGGTGACGAGTCCAGCCCCGACCCGCAGCGCCCCGCCCGCGCACAGCACGGGCGCTCCGAGAAAGTGGTCCGATCCCGCCACGATGAGCACCCGCCCGAAGTGGTACTTGTGCGCATCCAACGGCCGCGGCGCCAGGCGTGGCGGCTCCAAAACGTCGTATGACAGCTCCTGCTGCGCTTCGGCAGGAATCCCGATATCTCTGGCGATGATCTGCCCGACGTATTTGGCTGCGGGAAACCGCAGGAGCCCTTGCTTGACTGCCCCCAATGTCACCGTGACATCCGCTCTGACAGCCTCGCCAGGCACCGCGCCCGTGTCGGCATCGATCCCGCTGGGTATGTCGAGCGCCACGACGTACGGCGCCCGCTGCGCGTTGATCGCTGCTGCCAGCCCCGCCAGGGGCTCGCGCAGCGCTCCCGTAACGCCAATGCCCGCTAGCGCGTCCACGGCCACCGCCGCGCCTGCTAGCGCCCCCACTAAGGCCTCTCGTGCTTCGCTACTGAGCGTCCGCGCGCCGCGCGAGCGCAGCAAAGCGAGCTCCTCGACAGTGAGCGTGTGCCGCGGCGCCAGCACCACGTCGACTCTTCGCTGGTTCAGCGCCAACCACAGCGCCGCGATGCCACCGTCGCGTCCGTTGTTGCCATGCCCCACGAGCACGACTACCCGTTCGCCGACAACAGCCAGCCGCGCCACCTCCTCGGCCACAACCGTCCCAGCGCGCTGCTGCAGCGCTGCCTCAGCTATTCTCGAGGCAAACGCGGCCTGCTCCAGAGCGCGCATCTGCGCGACGGAGACGATCTTCATCGCGCCCCGTCCGCGGCAGTGGCGACTTTAGCCGGGCGTGCCAGCGGGTGACGCGACCGGCGGCCGCGGGCGCGGGCGGCGGTAGTACGCCCGCACGGCATCGCCAATCTTGCGCGGGTCAGCCGTCTGCGCTTCTTTGATGGCGTCGACGACGATGCGTGGCGGCGGCAGCGCTCCCGTCTCCTCAGCGAGCGCGCGGGAAAAAACTTCCATCGCCGCGTCGTCAATCTCCTGGCCGCCGAACTCGCCCAGCAGACGCCGCATCTCGGCAATGTCTTCCTCGTCGCGTCGCCGCTGTTCGGCGCGCTGCTGCAGCATGTTGGTGCGGCTTGGCGGTGCACCCATGCCTGGCCGAGGTGCACCCATACCCGGTCGCGGCGGGCCCATGCCGGGCCGTGGCGGGCGCGGCCCACCAGGCGGGCGCGGCCCACGCGGCCCCGCGGGCCGATCACCACCGACAACGCCACCGGCCGGAGCAGCCAGATCGGGCTCGAACTCACCAGGTCGCCCACGGCCTCGACCGCGCGGACCTGCGCTCGGTCCACCGGGCCGCCGCCGTTCGCGGCCCGCTTCACCCTCGCCCCGATGCTCGCGCCGCGGCGCGCGGCGTCGATCGCGATCGAACTGCCCGTTGGGGTCCAGATCGTCCGTTTCCAGATAGCGGTCAACGGACTCGCGCCGTGGCCGCGATGCGCGCCCACGCGGCGCAGACTCGACGACGACGAGCGGCGCCTCATCCTCCTGCGGAACCTCGGTGGGCGCCAGACCGGCCTCCTGCAAGGCTCCTAATTGGCCGAGGAGGGCTTCCTTGAGCGACCTACCCACGCGCGTTCCCGCGGCCCGTCAAATTACGAAGCCCCTTCAAACACGCGCCTGTTTCTTTCCATGCCGTGTGAGACAAATCCGTGCAACGATACTCGCCTAGCTGAACTCAGGGCTACGTGCCTGAAGTATCGGGTCGTACTGCCCGCTTCCCCGGGTCGCTGGCGCGATGCGCAGCACATACCCAGACCCTTGGGCCAACACGCAGTCTAACAGAACTGTAAAACGCCAAACCAGCGGTCCCGACCGGATTCGAACCGGCGATCTCGTCCTTGACAGGGACGCATGTTGGGCCGCTACACCACGGGACCCGAGACGGAGCGTGCGACCATTCTATAGGTTGCCCTCAACGGTCGCCAACCGAGCGCTCTGCCGCCCGCAGCGCCTCGCGTAGCGCCTCCTGCCGCAACGCCAACGTGAGATCACCCCGCGTCTTCTCCACGATGCCGCGCGTGGAGTCGGTGGTGCGGCGCAGTCCGCTCGTGAGCGCGTCAGGGTAGTCGATGGTCACGAGCAACGCGTAGATGTCGTCCATCGACTCCAGCAAGCGCTCGCAGCCGTCCATTTCGCCGCGCCGCAAGAGGTCCAGCACGTAGCGGCGCAATTCACCCACCGCCTCGGCCAGGCCGTTCAGGAAGGGCCCGGGCGCGATCCCCAGGGCACGTGGGTCAGGCAATGGCCCACCGCGCACCAGCGCGAACGTTGCGCAGGCTTCCACGAGCTCCTTCTGGGCATCCTGGACGTAGCCGGTCCAGTAGATGTCAGCCATGTCCTCGAGCGTGCTGCAGATCCGCGCGTTCAGCGCACTGGCCTCGCCAACTAGCACCTCAGCCTGGGCGAACTCGCGCCGATGCACCGCGCGGATCGAGTTGGCACACGCGCGCACCAGCTCGCGCGACCACCGCAGCACCTGCTCACGGGCGGTGTTCTTGCGTTCCAGCTCGGCCCGCGCCCAGGTCTCGATCGGCTCCAGGTTCAGGTCGCTCATGTCTCGGATAGCGCGATTTCGATGCGCTTGTTGCCCTTGCCTTTGTTTTCGCTGCCCATGATGCGAACCCGCCCCACCTCCGTGGTGTTGGCCACGTGCGTTCCACCGTCGGCCTGCTGATCGATGCCCTCGATGTTGACCACGCGGATCTGCTCGACCGCCTCAGGAATCAGATTCACCTTCGTCCTAATGAGGTCTGGAATCTCGAACGCCTGCGCTCGCGAAAGGAAGCGGATCGAGACGGGATGCCCCTCGAACAGCAGCTCGTTGGTGCGTTCCTCGATCGCCGCGAGCCGCTCCGCCGAAAGGTCGGGCAACTGGAAGTCCATGCGTGCTCGGTCGGGATACATCTGTCCGCCGGTGACCGTGGCGCTGTACAGCTGGAAGATCACGCCGCTCATCGAGTGCAGCGCGGTGTGGTGGCGCATGAGCGCGTAGCGGCGCTGCCAGTCGATCTCCCCGTGCACCTGCGCGCCCACTGGCGGTGGCTCTAACTCCACGCGGTGGACCACCAGCGGGCCTTGCTTGCGTACTTCGACCACCTGTGCTGCCCCGCCGTCCCATGTCAACGCACCGAGGTCGTGCGGCTGGCCGCCTCCCGTGGGGTAGAACGCGGTGCGATTCAGCACGACGAGGCCATCGGCAGTGACTTCCTGAACGATCGCGTCAAACTGGCGCAGGTAGGCGTCGGTGGCGTACAGCAGCTCCGTCTCGGCCACATACGTGATGGTAACCGCGCGCGAGAAGTAGACCGCGCGCTACCCGGGCGTCACGTGTATCACGCTAGCGTGATACGCCCGTAGCGGCGCGGCATGTTGCTCGAACCACCAGAGCGCCCCTAGCATCTCGTCCGCGCCGCCCTTATGTTGCGCCTGTCGGCAGTCCTGGTCCTGGTGCTCGGTTTGCTGGCTCCGCCTGCCTACGCCGAGGCCGACCTGGACCCGCCCGAGCTGCGCGCCGTGTGGATCGATGCCTTCCACGACGGCTTCAAGACGCCCGCGCAAGTCGACAGCCTCGTCGCGTGGGCGCGCGCGGCCAACCTGAACGCACTTTTTGTCCAGGTGCGCAAGCGCGGTGACGCGTACTACCTCAAGAGCATCGAGCCGAGGGCAGAAGATCCTGACTTCGCGGCGGGCTTCGATGCCTTGCAATACCTGATCGATCGCGCCCATCAGGGCCCGCAGCCGCTGCAGGTCCATGCCTGGCTGGCCACGCTGCCCATCTGGCATGAGCGCGACACGCCGCCGCGGTCACCAGCCCACGCGTTCAATCGCCACGGACCGACCGCCGATCCAGGTGAGTCATGGCTGATGTCGCGCGACGATGGCGAGACCTGGGCTGGGGTCGGCAAACAGGGCATCTACTACCTTGATCCGGGCAATCCGGCCGCGGCCCGCTATACGGTCGACGTCTATCTGAACCTGCTGCGCAATTACGCTGTCGACGGCATCCATCTCGACCAGGTCCGCTACTACGAAGGGCAGCCGCTGCGCTGGGGCTACAACCCGACTAGCGTGCGGCGCTTCAACCAACGCTACGCTCGCGACCCCGAGTCCCAGCCCGAGCCGAACGATCCGCTGTGGGTCGGGTGGCGGCGTGAGCAAGTCACGCAGCTGGTGCGGCACATCTATCTCGAAGCGCGGGCCATTCGGCCGGGTGTCGTGGTGAGCGCGGCAGTCGTGACGTGGGGCAAGGGTCCGCAGACGGCCGACGACTGGCAGACCCAGGCGCCATTCGCCTGGGTCCTGCAGGACTGGCGGTCGTGGTTACAGGAAGGCATCGTCGATTACCTGCTGCCAATGGACTATTACCGCGAGTCGGGCGATCAGTCGGCATGGTTCGATACCTGGACCCGCTGGCAGGCGGCTAACTCTGGCAAGCGCGGTGTTGCGCTTGGCCTCGGCGCCTACCTCAACCCGACCGAGGGCTCACTCGCGCAGCTCGGTCGCGCCCGCGCGCTCGGGTCGCTGGGTGTCGCGTTGTACAGCTACGCGACGCCCGCCCGTGATCTCGAGGATGCCAGCGACGAAGATCACGCCGCCTTCGCGGCGCAGTTGCGCACCGTGTTCCCGCGCCCGGCGCCCTTGCCGGACCTTGCCTGGATGAGTCGGCCGGGCGTCGGTGGCGTGGTGGTCGACATCCCGGCGCGTGAGGGCGTGCAGGTCAGTCTGCAGAATCAGGCTGGCCAGCGCCGCGGCTGGTCCACCGACGGAACAGGGTTCGCGGGCAGCGGCGACATCCCACCCGGCGACTACACCCTGGTCGTGAACGGGCCGGCCATCGACGACACGCCCATTGACGTCCAGGTACAGGCGGGTCGCAGCATCGCAATTCGGTTTGCGCCGGGCCGCGCCAGCGGTTCATCCTGACGAGCGTGCGCTGGGCGGTCCTTCCTGCATGGCTGCTCGCGCTGGCAGCGTGCGCGCCGCCCGGACCGCTCAGCTCGGTCGCCACGAGTCCGCCAGCGCTGTCGCCCGAGCTGCGCGACCAGCACAATCGACTCGACGTTCACTACCACCTGAGCAGCGCTGGCGAAGTCTCCGCTCGCATCGTCGCTGGGAACGGACAGCAGTGGCTGCTGCACGATCGGGCGCCTCGGCCGCGCGGTGGTGACTACGTATTCCAGTTCGACGGAACCGTGCCTCACATCTCGCCGGACTTCGATGCGCGCGACGACGTCACCCACATGACCTACCGCCTGACCAAAGATGCGCGCGTCGCGCCGTACCTCGATCGCGACCTGGGCAATGGTGCATTTCAGCGAGTCTGGATGGGCGAGGAGATCAAGGCACAGGCTGGCGAGCAGGCTCTCGTCTGGGATGGACTGGCCAGCGGCCAGCCGGTGGCCACCGGCCGATATGTGCTTGGTATTCGCGCCCGAGACAGCGCGGGCAACGTCGTCGAGCGCAGTCAACCACTCGTGGTCGAGGAGTCCGGTCTGCCTGAGGCGTCGATCGTCTCGGCGCGGATTGGCCCGCGGCGCATTATCCGCGGTGGGCAGGTGTGCCTCGATGCGATCGTGCGCAACACGGGGGCGACCGTGTTGCGCACCGAAGGGCCCGACCCTGGATACATCTACAACTCGATGGACACGTATTCGTCAATCGAAGACCATCGCTTCGGCGAACACGCCGGGTACTGGCGAGTTGGCCTCAACTGGTCGGGCGGCACCGACGCGTCTGGCGCCACCTACCCCTATCGCTGGGGCTTCGGCAAGGACCTGCCGCGGGGTGAGGAAGTGACCGTCCATGGCTGCGTCAACGTGATGAACGAGCAGGACAAACTCGTGTACTTCGCGGGTCTGGTGCAGGAGAACATCGCAATCCACAACGCGGGCGCCGGGCTGGTACGCATCGAAATCTCTTCGTAGTGACTGCGAGAAGGGCCCCTCCTGGTGAGTTAAGCAGTCGACTCCAGCGCGGCCCGGCCGTTCCTTCCGCTGAGCTTGTCGAAGGGTCAGGATGAGCGGGCAGCCGCGCGTCTCCGTACTGATCGTTTCGTACAACACGCGCGATCTGCTGCTGCAAGCTATCGACTCCACCGTTCGCGAGGCACTCGCAGAGGTGATCGTGGTTGACAACGCCTCGACCGACGGTAGCGCCGATGCCGTCGCGTCACGCTACCCACGAGTGCGCCTGATCCGCTCCCCCGTGAACCTCGGCTTCGCCGCGGGCACCAACGCTGCCGCGGCCGCGGCCCACGGCACGCACTTGCTGCTCCTGAATCCAGACGCGACGCTGACGCCGGGTGCACTGGACCGCTTGCTAGACCTGCACGATCGCGAGCCACGCGCAGCCGCCATTGGCCCGTCGATGGCGTACCCGTCCGGCCAACCGCAGCCCGCCGCGTTCTGCTTCCCCGGGCTGGCCCAGGTGTTCCTCGACTTGTTTCCAGTCGAGCGCATCATGGACACGCGCTTGAACGGCCGGCTGCACCACGCGCGGGACGCGACGCCTGTCGAGCACTTGCTCGGAGCGTGCATGCTGATTCGCGGCGCTGCCTGGCGCGATGTCGGGCCGCTGGACGAGGGCTACTTCATGTACCTCGAGGAGGTCGACTGGTGCCAGAGGGCTCGGCGCAAGGGCTGGCAGATCTGGTTCGAGCCTGGCGCGGCCGTGGTGCACCACGCGGGAGCAGCGACCCGGCAGCAGCCTGACGCCATGCTGGCGCAGCTGTGGCGCAGCCGGCTGCGCTACTACCAGCGGTTCCACGGCCCGCTTTACAACCGCCTGGTGCGGCTCCTGATCGGCGTCGGCACGAGTCGCGGTGCGCTCGCTCAGCTTCGCCGACGAAGTGCTCGTCCTGGTCGACAGCGCGACGCGCGATCGAACCCGCGAAGTTGCGCTCGCTCATAGCGCGCGGGTCGAGGAGCAGTCATTCGAGAACTTCGCCAGTCAGCGTGACGCGGGTCTGCGGCTGGCATCAGGCGAGTGGGTGCTGTTCGTGGATGCCGATGAGCGCGTTACGCCAAGCCTGCGCGATGAAGTGCTTGGCCGGATCGCCGTACCTGCTGGCTGCCGCGGCTTCTGGATCCCGCGGGTCAATTACCTGATGGGTCGCGAGGTCCGTTACGCGGGCTGGTATCCCGACCACCAGCTACGGCTGCTCGAACGGACCGCCGCGCACTTCGATCCGGCGCGAGTCGTGCACGAGCTGGCCGTCGTCGACGGCCCTGTCGGCTACCTGGACGCGCCGCTGATCCACCACAACTACCGCAGCCTGCGCGAATTCGTCAGCAAGCAGGAGCGCTATTGCCACCTGGACGCCCAGCGCTGGCTCGAGACGCACGGGCGCCCGCGCTTGCGCGCCGTTGTCGGCCAGCCTCTGCGCGAGTTCTGGCGCCGCTTCGTGACGCTCTCGGGGTACCGCGAGGGCCTGCTGGGGCTGGTGCTCAGCGCGCTGCTGGCGTGGTACGCCGGCAAGGCTGTGTGGCTGGCCCGCCAGGCAGTGCCCTAGAGACGAAGAATCCGCCTGGCCGGCTCGGCACAGGCGGACCCTTCAGCAGTTACGTGGGTGGCGATCAGGGTCGATCGACGCGGAGTCCCGCGATCGTGACCTTGGTCTCCATGCCGTTCTTGGCAATGACGTAGACGTTCATGTCCCACACGCCCTTGCGGAAGGACGATGGAAGAATGCGCCAGGCAGCGAATTGCTGCCTGCAGGTCGACAGATCAGGGCTGGCGATACCCAGGCGACTGAACGAGCCGGCGTTGGATGAGAAATCTACCCGCAGACCCGCGGCTGTGGCACGGCCATAGAAGCCACCTGGGCGAAACGACGGCGCGCCCGCGGTCGTATCGCGATCGCCGAGGTAGATATCGACCCGCGAGATACCAGCGGTGTCGTCAGTCAGTGGCGCGTCCGGATCGCACGCCACGCCGGCGACCCAGTTTCCACCGCGTCGGAGATACGCGCCCGGCGCGGGGTTCGCAACCTGGACAGCGGGCGCCTTGAGCGGCGCCGGCGCCGCTCCGACGGGGATCGCTACCAGCGTGCTCAGTATCGCGGCGACAGCGACTCCGATCGCGATCCGTGAAACCGTCCCCTTCATGCTGTTCCTCTTCTCTTGTTGTTCTCTGAACTCTGTGCGCCACGCACCCACGTGGCACCCATGAACAATCGCTGCTCCCGCGCTGGGCGGGCAGCATCGACTTAGCGATCCAAGACGAGCAGTGCCACCTCCTCCTCGTGATACCCGAGCCACCGCGTTTCGGTTGCTACGTCAAGCCTGGCCGGTGTGGCAAATTGAACCGCCGCGAGTCGCCAGGGTCAAGTGGCCGGCACTACCGGGCGGCTGTCAGTGCATCGCCGGCAGGCCACCTTCGAGTGTTTACTCGGAGGGCTCTGGCGCGGGCTCCTCGGAGGGCTGGTCCATGGCGGGCTCGACCATAGAGGGCTCACTGACCTCAGGGGTCGCAGTAGGCGTGGGGGTCAGCGTCGGCAGCGGCGTCGCGGTAGGCGTCGGAGTCAGTGTTGGCGTTGGTGTCGCGGTCGGTGGCCCAGGCGTTGGCGTGGGCGGCGGATTCACCGTTTGCACGGCCGCCTTGATCTTCCAACTGCCGTTGTCGAGCACGAGCGCATAGTCATTGCGAACGGGGTCGTAGTCGATGCTCGCTTCCTGCGAAATGATCCGCCACGTTTCATACGTGACCACCGTCGCCGACGATCCATCGGCTGCCAGCGTGACCGGGCCCCATTCGAGCTTCAGGAGTGAGATCCCATTGACGTGGTTGGTCAACATGCTCTGGAGCGTGTTGGCCACCTGCGTGAAGTAGTCACTGGTTGTGGTGTCGGAGACGAGCGAGAGATTGCGGGTCGCGACCGCCTGTACTTGCTCATCGTTGCTGCGCTGGACCACCTGCTGCAGCAGCACCGTGGTTGTTGTGTCGTCCGCGGCGGCAATTGGTGGTGCGGCCCCGGCCAGGGCGCACACCAAACCGAGGACCGCCAGCCCTCGCCCTGGAAAAGCCATGCGAACTAATACTCGGTCAGACGCTCCGACGCAAGAACTCGTCAGTCAGCCGTCAGCTGTTGCCGTGCTCCGCCTGCGCGACGAGCGTGCGCAGCCCATCCACGGTGGTGATCGCGCGCACCTGGAACACGAAGTCGGCGAGTGACCCGCTGCTCGTGCGCAACTGGCGCAACAGTTCTGGGATCGGATTCGCTGGTGACGCGGCATAGCCGCCGCCATAGCTGCCGTACAGCGCAAAGTACGCCTGGTTGAGCTTGCGGATCGTGTACCCGTTTTGCTGCAGCTCATCCCGTCGCGCCCGCATGTACGCCTCGGCCTGATCGACCTGACCAGAGGCCAGCAGCTCTTCCACGTGCAGGCGGGCCGCACGCATGAAAGCGCGAAAGTCGAACGTGTCCGACTGCCCGCCGCTCGTTCGAGGGGCGCCAGGTCGCCGCAGCTCGTAGCGCGTGCTGATCACACCGCCGATCTCCTGGCCGACCAGGTCGGCGGTCGTCTCGTTGATCTCGCGCGTCTCCTGGCGAGTCCAGTACTCCGCGCCGAGCGGATAGAAGATCAGGTACTGGTGCAGCCATTCGTGCGCGACTGACGTGAGCACGCGCTCCGCCGAGTCCTCTTCGAGCACCATCGATGGGTACGTGGCCAGCCCGCCGATGGGCGCCACCAGGGACGAGACGCCCGTGCTATCGGCCGACGCTTCCAGCCGCTCCTGCGCCGGCGTGTCCAGGCCACGCAGCACGACCGAGCCGATCACGCGCAGATCGGTGCGCGGCGAGGTCACCAGCACGTTGGGCGGCGAGGTCAGCGTGACCAGCACCGGCGGAAAGAGACGATCGCTGAGCAGCGGCTCCGAGCGCGGCAGCCCCTGTTCTTCGTAGGCGTTCGAGACCACGCGCTCCAGTACCGCCTCGGCACTCGACCGTGCCTGCTCGCGCGCCGCGCCCGCCCTGAAATACGCCCGCAGGAGCTGTCCATCGTCTGGCCGCTCGGCCGTGCCGCCGACCAACCCGTTCCACAGCCGCCCCGCACGCTCGGACAGGTTCACGGTCTCCCAATCGAGCAGATGGAACGCCGCGCTTCCCGACGCATCCCGAATTCGTACGTCGTTCGAGGGCAGACCCGGCCCTATCAGCCACGGCGCCACCAGCACGATCGAGGGCACCCACCGCAGCCACCAGCGCACCTCACAACGGTAACCGCTTGCGGCCGCCGGTTACGATGCGCTTGTGGAGCCAGATGCGGCCGCGCTCGAGGAGGCGTTGCGCGCCGCTCAGCGTGGCGACGTGGCCGCGTTCAATCAGCTGGTCCAGATCTACCAGCGTCAGGTCTACAACGTGTGCTTCCGCACGCTACGCCACGCGGACGATGCCGCGGATGCCGCGCAGGACGCGTTTCTAGGCGCGTTTCGCGGGCTGAAGACGTTCCGCGGGCCAGCTTCGGGCTTTCGCCCGTGGCTACTACGCGTCGCGGTCAACGCGTGCTATGACAGCCTGCGCCGACGCCAGCGCCGACCCGCCGATAGCCTGGATGCGCTGGGCGATGCGCCCGATGAGCTCGGCCCAGCCGAGCGGCTGCCCGATCCCGCGGCTGGACCCGAAGCCCGCGCCCTGTCCAGCGAGACTGCGCGACAGATCCAGCAAGCGATCGATCTTCTGGCGCCCGAACAGCGCATGACGGTCATCCTGTGCGACGTCCAGGGGCTGAACTATGAGGAGGCGGCGGCGGCGATGGGTGTCGAGCTCGGCACCGTCAAGAGCCGCCTGAGCCGCGCCCGCGCGCACTTGCGCCAGGTGCTCGCGGAAAAGGAACTTCTGAGCCAGTCAGCACGTCTACAACAACAGAGGAACACGTGACCGTAACGGACCACCTGTCAGACGAGACGCTGTCCGCGCTGCTCGACCAGCAGCTCGAGCCAGGCGATCTGCGCGCCGCGAACGTCCACGTCGAGGCGTGCGCGAGCTGCGCCGAGCGCCTGGCGGAACTGCGCTCGGTGGTCACCTTGCTGCGCAGTCTGCCAGAGCTCGAACCGCCGCGCGACTTCTCACTCGGTCCGCGGCTGGTTGCGGACCCGCCGAACGTCATTCGGCTGCAGCGCTGGTACACGTGGACTCGCGCGGGCGCCGCATCGCTGGCCGCTGCATTCGTCTTCCTCGTTGGCGGCACGGTGTATCTGGACAGCGCGGCCCCGCGTACGACCGCCTCGGGCAGCCCGCAACTGGAGGTCAAGAGCGCGCCGTCGACGTTCTCCGCGGCCGCGCCGGCCAGCCAGCCAGCGCCCGCCGCCCCCACAATCGCGCGCGATCGCACCGCCGACGCGGGCGCACCGGCCGCGGCACCCGCGGCGGTGCAGCAGGCCCCGGCGGCTGCGCAGCAAGCACCCGCCGCCACGCAGCAGGCACCGGCCGCCGCGCAGCCGGCCCCAGCGTCCGCGCAACAGGCGCCCGCGGCCGGCCAGGCCGCGCCTCCCGCAGCCCCGGCGGCACGCGCACCAGCGCTCGCCAATCAAGCACAACCCAGCGGCGCCACCGAGGCCGCACCGCAGCCTGCCGCCGAAGCACCGGCTGACCAGATCGCGGCCGCGACCAGCGTGCGCCCGCTGCCGACACAGCCGCCGACCCCAGCGCCCGAGCCAGCTCCCGTCGCGGCCACTGTCCCGACGAACACCACACTCGATCCGGCCGCCCCGCTGCGAACCGCGGCCGTCGTGGCCGGTGTGCTCGCGGTCCTGGCGTTGCTACTGACGCTTATCGTGCGACACCGTCTCGTGCGGCGTCGCACACCCAATCTCATCCTGGAGTAAGAAACGTGCTCTCTCGCGTCGTACTCGTTCTCAGCGTTGCTGCGCTCCTCGCCTTGCCGCCACTCGCCGCGGCGCAGACCATTCCCGTGCAGCCGGGGCCAGACAGCGGCATCAGTGTCGTCGGCTCGGGCATCGTGCTGGCGCAGCCCAACATCGCCCGGATCACGCTCGGTGTCGAAGCCTTCGATGCCTCGCTCACCAACGCCCAGGCCAATGCCGCGCGCAGCATGGATGCCGTCATCGCCAAGCTGAAGTCACACGGCATCGCCGATGACGACATCCGTACCACCAGCTACAACGTCAGTCCGCAATACGACACCGGCCGCGACCCCTCGGCCACGGTGCTGCGCGGCTACCAGGTGCAAAACCTGGTCGAGGTCCGTATCAGCAACGTGGGCTCACTGGGGCAGGTGCTGGATGATGTCGTCTCGGCAGGTGCGACGCGCATCTTTGGCATCCGCTTCGATGCCGACAACATGGAAGCGCTCAAGGCGCAAGCCCGCGACCAGGCGATGCAAAACGCGCGCGCCAAGGCCGAGCAGCTCGCCCGCGGCGCTGGCGTCACCCTCGGCCGCGCGATCGCCATTCAGGAAGCCGACACCGGCGGCGTGACCCCGGTTCGTCAGCAGGCGGCCCCGGCGGCTGCCGTGGGCGCCGCGGTGACCACACCGATTCAGCCGGGTGAGCTACAGGTGCAAACGACCGTTCACGTGGTGTGGGCTATTCAGTAGTCGACCACGCACACGTTTCGCCCACGCCCGGTCGACCGACCAGCACTCTTAGCGATGCCGGCAGCAGGTCGAACTGTGTGGGCGTGGTCCCCACGACCGACCCATCGGCATGTACTGGCAGTGGCCGCCGGCGCAGCATCGTGACCCGTACCGTGCGTGCGCGCAGCACCTGCGCCTCTGGTGGCGGCGGCAACCGCCGCCCACCGGCCACGGCCAGCATGTGCACCAGCACGCGCGGCACGCTCGCCCGCCGAAAGATCACTACGTCGAAGAGCCCATCATCGACACGCGCCTCTGGCGCGAGCGCGTACGCGGCGCCGACAAATGGCCCATTCGACACGGTCACCATCGGAGTGCGCACGATCATCTGCTGATCGTCGACGTCGATCCGCATGCGCGGCGTGCCAAGGTGCGTCACAAATCGCCAGCTCCCGCGCAGCGCCCCACGCAGCCGAACGCGGCCCGTGTCGATCCGTTCAAAATAGGCAAACAGGCCAGCCGCCAGGCCAACACCACCCGCCTCGAGGAAGAAGTGATTGGCGACTCGGCCCGTGTCCATGGCCAGCACGCGGCCATCGGCGATCACTTCCGCGGCCTGGCGCAGATCGCGCGGGATACACAGCGTCCGCGCCATGTTCATGATGCTGCCCAGCGGCAGGATCCCCAGCGCGGTGCCGCTCTCGGTCAGGCCTTCGCCGACCTCCGATATGGTGCCGTCACCGCCCGCCGCGATCACCAGCTTGCAGCCGTCTCGCACCGCGGCCCGGGCGAGATCGGTGGCGTGCTTGGCTGCCTGGGTCGGCTGTAGCTCGAAGCGGATGCCCGCGGCTTCGAGCGCCTCCTGCACGAGCTCGACGCCGCCGGCATTCGTCGACACGCCGAGCTTCTGCCCGGCGCGCGGGTTCATGATCAGCCTCGGCGGCGGATCGAGCGTTCGCACATCCAGTTGACTGAGCCGCCCGGCAACAAGTGTCACGCGCTGTCTATGCCGCCCTCGCGTTGCACACTGATTCGTGGCATGAGCGGCAACCCGAAAAGCACGGCCTATGCCAGACGCGCCCGCGGCAGCTGCAGCACGAGCAGGTCCAGGACCAGGCGGGCGTTGACGTTGGCGTCCAGGTCGGCCAGCGACTGTTGCAGGCTGTCGGCGGCGCCGCGCGCAGTCGACGGGCTCAACTGCTCGGCCGCGGCATGCAGCGCCGCCTGCTCCGTGCGTTCCAGGTGTGCCACCCGCTCGCCGAGGCCCAGCTGCATCAGCAGCAGATCGCGCCACCAGCTGAGCCAGACGCGAAGCATCTCCCGCACGGCCTCGGGTTGGGCAGCCCAGCGCTCCGACAGGTAGCGCGACGTCGCCAGGCGCTCCACGCGCGAAGCGCCAATGACCTCCACCAGCTGGCGCGCGTAGGCTTGCTGCTGCTCGAACAGCCGCGGGTCGTTCAGCGCCGCCAGCGCCCAGCCCTGCCGACCGCCCGCCAGTGCCGCGAGTTGCGTTGCGCGCTCCAGATCGGCGCCCCGTTCGACCAGCGCGCTGGCCAGCTCGGTGCGCTCCGCCGGGTGCAGTCGGATCTCCTGGCAGCGCGACGCGACCGTCGGAAACAGCCCCGAGCGGTCCACTGCCGTGAGCAAGAACAGCACGAACGGCGGCGGCTCCTCCAGGGTCTTGAGCAAGCGGTCCGCGGCCACCTGATCGAGCTCCTCGGCATTCAGGATCAGGTACACCTTCTTGCGCGCCATGATCGGCCGCAGCTGCGCATCGCTCTGGATGAAGTCGACATAATCGACCATATCCCGCGGGCTGCCGGATGGTGCTGCGTGGAGCATGATTGCGCGGCGCTCGCCGCGCCGCACGATGCGCAGGTCGGGATGGACGTTGCGCTCGATGAGCCGGCACTGCTGACACGTCCTGTCCGGGCGCGCCTCGACCTCCTGGGCCAGGCAGTTCAGCGCCATCGCCACCTCGAGCGCAAACGTGCGCCGCCCGACGCCGCGCGGCCCGCTGATCAGGTACGCGTGCGCGAGCCGATCGGTCGCGACTGCTCGGCGCAGCCATGCGCGCGCCTCGGTATGACCGATCACATGCCTGTCAGCGGCGGCGGCTGCACCCGCAGATCGTTGTCGATCGTCCGCACGCCTTCGATCGCCCGCACCACCTGCTCGACCGCGTCGCGGTCATCCTCGGTGATCACCTCGCCCTCGAGCTGTACTCGCCCATCCTGGGCGACCACTTTGAGGCCGTTGACCCAGACCGAAGGGTCGCTCAACACCGTCGACTCGACTCGACTGGCCAGGACGAGATTGCCCAGGCGCTGTCGATCGGCCGCCGACGGCTCCAGGATGCCGCTCTGCACGATCGCGGAGATGATCGACACTGCCTCGGGCACGCTGAATCGAGCGGTATTGATGACCAGGTCCCAGTGGTGCGGCTCCATCCAATCGATGTTGAACAAGTAGCGCATGTAGCCGCTGTTGTCGCGGTCGCGGCTGCGGATCAGGTCGCGTGCCTGGTCGCGACTGAGCGGGCCGGCAATGTCGTCGAAGCCGCGCTCCATGACGCGTTCCATCCGCACGTCCAGCGGCGCGATGATCTGCAGCCGCAGGACGTTGCGTAACCCCTTGAGCAATTGCCCGGCGCCCAGCCCGACGATGACGACGTCGCCTTCGTCGGCCAGATGCGTGGTGACTCGACGCAGGACGCTGGCGTAGCGGCGGCGCTCCTCGTTCAGGCGTTCCCAGAACGAAGGTGAGCGCTCGCGGAGCTCCGGTGAGCGCTCCCAGGCCGCGTCAGGCCCGCCGATACGCTCGGCCAGCTGTACGAGCTCCGTACGCTCTACGAGTCGATACTGGAGGCGCTCGGCGAGCGAGCGCGCCAACGTGTCGCCCATGGAGCCAGGCACCCGGGAGACCGTGATTACTCCCATGCAGCCCCTCTAGCGCCCATTGTAGACCCCCGGTGCACCTACAATGCCCTTCGCCTCCGGCTTCGCACTCTATGTACTCCAACCGCGGCTGGTCGTATTCGCCGCAGCCATCTCTCCAGAAGACCTCGGCGTATCGCCGCCGCTTGCCGCGCCTGCCGCGCTTCCCGCGTCTGCCGAACCTTGGCCCACTCCCCTTTGCCGTACTCCTGGTCGGGGCTGCCGCCTGGTACCACTTCAGCTTCGAGGGCTTCAGTGTCAGCGGCAGCATCGTCGACGCCGCGTCGGGCGCACCCATCGCGGCTGCGCGCGTGTGGTCGACACAATCCAACGCGGTTGCCCATGAGGACGGCAGCTTCACGCTTACGCGAGTCAAGCCGCCCGAGATGTTGGCCGCCGATGCGCCTGGCTATCGCGGCTGGACCGATCGGCTGAGCACGCCCTTCGATCTGCTGGCGCTGCGGCTCGAGCCAGTCGGCGTCGACGTGCTGACGATCGATGCCGATACGGGCCTGCCCATTGCTTCCAACATCACCTCGCCGACCACCCCGCGCACTGTGGCGCCCGGCTCGTTCCACATCGCGCCCGTTCGGCCCGCGCAGCAGTTCACTCTGAGCGCGGACGGTTACGTCCCGGCATCGGTCACCTACAACGGTGAGGCGTCGCTTCGAGTCCAGCTCCAGCCGCGCCTGAACGGGCGAATCGTCGACGCCCGCAGCGGCAGGGCCGTTGCGGGTGCGCGGGTAACGGTCGGCAGCCAGATCCTGGCCACCGACGCCGACGGCAACTTCGAGATCAAGCGGCGCCCCACCGAGGGCCAGCTGCAGGTGCTGGCGCCGGGTTACCGTCGCGCACGGGTCGACCTCGCGCAGCATCCCGGGCTCGATCTGCAGCTGCAGCCGATGGAAGTCCGCGCCATGTACATGACGTACTTCGCCATCGGCGGCGCGGAGTATCGCCAGGACATGTATCGGATGCTCGATACGACTGAGGTCAACGCAGTCGTAATCGACGTCAAGGGCGACTATGGCCTGCTCAGCTATCGCAGCGACGTGCCCCTGGCGCGAGCCATTGGCGCCGATTCCGAGCCCACCATTGCCGATCCCGACCAGTTGCTGCGCACGCTCCACGAACATGGCGCGTATGTGATCGCGCGCATTGTCGTGTTCAAGGACACCATGCTGGCGCGCAATGGACCCAGGGCTGGTGTGGATGTGGGCGTCAAGGACCGCCGCACGGGCGACTTGTGGTCGGACCTCGAGGACCAGGTGTGGGTCGATCCGTTCCAGCCGGCGGCGTGGGATTACAACACAGCGCTCGCGCGCGAGGCGATCGCGCACGGCTTCGACGAAGTCCAGTTCGACTACATCCGCTTTCCCACCGACCCCTCCACCAATAGCAGCATCGGCGACGTCGTGTACTCGCAGCCGATGACCGAGGAGGCGCGCGTAGCCGCGCTGAAGAGCTTCCTCGGTCAGGCGCATCGTGCGGTCAACGAGGCCGGTGGGTATCTGGGTATGGACACCTTCGGCTACACGACGTGGTGGGACGATGACGGCGGCATCGGTCAGGACCTCGAGATCCTGGCCGATGACATCGACTACTACTGCCCGATGGTCTATCCGTCGACGTTCAGCGCTGGCCTGCCTGGCGCTATCCCCTACCCCGACGTGGTCAGCCGGCCGTACGACGTCGTGTTCGAGAGTCTTCGGCACGTCCAGCAGAAACTCGAAGGCAAACGCGTCGTGGTCCGCCCGTGGCTGCAGTATTTCGACGATTACCCGTGGGCGACGAAGTTCCGTTACGACGCCCCGCAGATCGAAGCCCAGAAGAAAGCCGTGGTGGACTCCAGAAGCTTCGGCTGGATGCTGTGGAACGCGGGCAGCCTCTTCAAACGAGGCGGAATAGCCCCCAAATAGGTGTCGGGTGTCGGGTTTTAGGTCTCCGGCCAGGCCGTTCCGGGCTAGACTTCGCCAAGCGTGACCAGTACCGCTCTTTCCGACACCCGACACCCGACACCTGGCACCGTGAGCGCAGCGAGCATGGGCCTCGGCCCGGCCCTGCTGGGCCTGCCGCTGTTCCTCAAAGTGCTCATCGCCAACTGCGTCGTGGTCCTGCTCGGCGTCGGTCTTGGCACCTGGTTCACGCTCACGTTCGTGGCCGATCCGGGCGGGATCCACTGGCCAGCTGTCGCGGTGATGCTGGTGGTGGGCTTCGCGGGCAGCGTGCTGATCAACGCCGCCGTCCTCACCCTGGCCCTGCAGCCGCTGCACGCGCTGGAGCGGACCGTCGATCGCGTCGCCGCCGGCGACCTGTCGGCACGAGCCCAGCCGGTTCTGTTCCGCGATCCAGACGTCGAGCGCCTCGGCGAAACACTCAACACGATGCTCGATGTGCTCGGCGAGCATCGCGGCCTCCTCCAGAAGCTGTCCGAGCAAGTGCTGGCAGCGCAGGAGGACGAGCGCAAGCGCATCGCCCGCGAGCTCCATGACGAGACGGCCCAATCCCTGACCACGCTGCTCATCCGCCTCAAGATCCTGGAGCGCGCCAAGACCGCCACCGAGATGCGCGGCCAGATCAATGAGCTGCGCGAGCTGACCGCCGAAACCCTCGAAGCGGTACGCACACTTGCCGTCGAGCTACGACCAGCAACGCTGGATGACCTCGGCCTGGTGGCGGCGCTGGAGGCGTATACCGAAGGCTTCGCGGCTCGCATTCCGCTCTCGCTGGAGTTCAGCGCGCATGGCTTTGACGATCACTCGGGCCGCTTGCCGCCGCAGCTCGAGCTGGTGCTGTATCGGGTGGTGCAGGAGGCCTTGACGAATGCGGCCAAGCACTCGGCGGCGGAGCGGGTGCGGGTGGAGCTGCGGCGCGGTACCAGCGAGGTGGTCGCGCGGGTGATCGACGATGGCCATGGCTTCGACGTCGAGGATGTGATGCGCTCGCGTGAGCGTGGCCTGGGTTTGTTTGGCATGCAAGAGCGGCTGGCGCTGGTGCGCGGCCAGCTGGTGATCGACAGCGCGCCTGGCCACGGGGCGCGCATCGAAGCGCACGTGCCGATCTGGCCGCGCACGGGGCTCGCGGTATGACCGAAGACACGAAAATCCGCGTGGTGCTGGCCGACGATCACGCCGTGCTGCGGGCAGGGCTGAAGGCGCTGCTGAATGTGGAGCCCGATATCGAGGTGGTCGGTGAGGCGGCCGATGGCGTAGCGGCGGTTGAGGCTGCGCGCGAGGCCAAGCCCGACGTGATCGTGATGGACATCCAGATGCCGAAAATGAGTGGGTTGGAGGCCACGCGGGCGATCCGCGAGAGCGGCCTCAACTCCAAGGTGCTCATCCTGACCATGCACGCGGAGTCGCAGTACCTGCTGCCGCTACTGGAGGCGGGCGGCTCAGGCTACGTGCTGAAAGCTGGCGCCGATACCGAGCTGATCGAGGCCATCCGCACGGTGCACCGCGGTGAGGTGTTCCTGTATCCCGCGGCCACCAAGCTCCTGGTCGATGGCTACCTGGATCGCTCCGAGCGCGCGGAAGAGCCATTCGACGGTCTGACGGAGCGCGAGCGCGAGGTCCTGAAGCTGGTGGCCGAAGGCTACAGCGGCACCGAAATCGCCGAGCAGCTGGTCATCAGTCCCAAGACGGTAGACACCTACCGCGAGCGGATCATGCAAAAACTCGGCCTGCGCCATCGCTACGAGCTGGTCCGCTACGCGCTCCGCAAAGGCATGCTCAAAGCCGAGTAGCTCTCTGATTTCCTCGGCGCATGCGCCGCTCTCAGTTGTTAGGTGCTTTGGAACGCCCTTCGGGCGAGGGGGCAAGCCCCCTTCACCCCCGCTACATCGCCGCTCGCTGTGCAGCGCCGTGCGAACATCGTGTCTTTTTTCCAGGGTGCGGCTTTCGTTCGGTGAGGCCGCGGCACTCGCGGTTCCAGCCTCTGGCGTCGGGGACGTTCCGTACAAAAGGCTAACCCTGCACACAACCAGCGCTGTTCGCACGGTCCCGCACAGCGAGCGTGCGTAAAGCGGGGTGAAGGGGCAGCGCCCCTCGGCGCGCAGCGCCGTTCCAAATCAGCTAAACACTGACAGAGCGGCGCATGCGCCGAGGAAGCAGTCCTTCAGATGCCCATGCCTCTCATGTAGGATTGAAGGAAGTCAACGGATGTTGAACGAGCTGCGTCCCTTCCTCGAGGACCTCAGCCGCGGGCAATTCAGACGGGCCCTGACCGAGAACCGCATCTTCAAGGCGCTGTTCCGCACCGGTTACCCGTCCACGCCGCGCCAGCAGGCCCTCATCATGTTCAACAACGTCTTCCTGCACCTGCATCCGGTGCGGATCCGCCGCGAGAGCCTGCGTATTACCTACACGTTCTGCCTCGGCGGGCTGTCCTTCTTCCTGTTCTTGCTGCTGACCGTCACGGGCGTGCTCTTGATGTTCTATTACCGCCCCGCGACCAGCGTGGCGTACCAGGACATGAAGGACCTGGACACGCTCCTCAACTTCGGCCTGCTGCTCAGGAACCTTCACCGCTACGCCGCGCACGCCATGGTCATCGTGGTGTTCCTGCACATGCTGCGGGTCTTCTATACAGGCTCCTACCGACCGCCGCGAGAGTTCAACTGGGCCATCGGCGCCATCCTGCTGTTCTGCACGTTCTTCCTGAGTTTCACGGGCTACCTGCTGCCGTGGGACCAGCTGGGCATCTGGGCCGTCACGGTGGGCACCAACATGGCCGGTGCCACGCCATTCGTGGGCGAGCAGACCCGCTTCTTGCTCATCGGCGGCTACGAGATCAGCGACAACACCCTGGTGCGCTGGTACGTCCTGCACGTGATCGGTTTTCCGCTGATCACTGCCGTACTGATGGCCGTGCATTTCTGGCGAATCCGCAAGGACGGCGGCATCTCCGGCCCGCTCTGATGGCGCTCGAACGAACCCCGGACATGGAGGGCTTGTCGCCCGCCGACCGCGCCAAGCTCTACAAAGAGCGCGCCGCCGCCGCGGGCATCGGCCAACCGCCCTCGGCTGCCAGTGGCCAACCAGCAGCCGCCGCTCGACCTGCAGCCGCGGCACCAGCCCCAGCCCCAACAGCGGCGCCCGCGGCCGCCACCGCCGTCGCCGAACGGCCGGCCGGCGCAGGCTTGCCCGCCAAAGTCGCCGAAGCCGCGGCAGCCAGACGCGAGCAAGTCGCCGCCGTCGCCAAGCGCGAACCCGCCGCGGGCGCCCAGGAGCAGGGTGAGCGGCTGGTCTACGTCTGGCCGCACCTGGTGACGATCGAATTCCTGTCGGCGGTGCTCGTGCTACTCAGCATGGTCGTCGTCTCGATCATCCTGCAGGCGCCGCTGGAAGGCCACGCGAACCCTGACAAGACGCCGAACCCGTCGAAGGCGCCGTGGTACTTCCTCAATCTGCAGGAGCTGCTGCTGCACATGCACCCGTCGCTGGCGGGTGTGCTCATCCCCGCTGGTGTCGTGTTCGGCGCCATCCCGTTGATTCCGTACTTCGACCGCAACACCGCCGACGTCGGTAAGTGGTTCGGCACCCCCAAGGCCGTGCGAATCTGCCTCTTTACGACGGTCTACAGCACGATCGTGCTGATCGCGCTGGTGATCTTCGATGAGCGGATTGGCGTGAAGCCGCTGATGCAGAACCTGGCCGTGATGCTGCACGCCCCAATCCTGTCCGACGTGAACCCATTCGGCATTGGCGCCTTGAGCCTGCCGAACGTGATCGTGCCGATGATCCTGATGAACGTCCCGATCGTCGGGCTGATCCTGCTGATCCGCTTCATCTACCACCCGGATGGCGCGCGTGACTACATGCTCGCGCTATTTACGGGGTTTGTCGTCGCGTACGTCGTGTTGACCATCGTCGGCACGTTCTTCCGTGGCCAGCAGATGATCCTGATGTGGCCGTGGGACCCCAGACAGACCCGAATCGAGTAGCTCCCTCACCGTTGAAAGGTCACCTGTGGCAAAAACGTCCCGCGAACTAGGCCTCTTCGTTCCGCCCGACAAAGAGCGCGAGATTCGCGACCTCGAGCAGCTCGAAGAGGGACAGCGAGGGCGAGTCCGGCGTCGGCTGTGGTTCCGCTGGGTCGGCTGGGGCGCCGTGCTGGCAATCGCCGGCCAGTGGAGCATCGGCTTCATCAGCTTCTTCACGCCGAAGCGTCTGGGCGCCTTCGGCGGCACGGTCACCGCGGGCATCGCCACCGACTTCAAGCTCGGCGACGTCAAGGTGATCCGCGAAGGCAAGTTCTACGTCACGCGCGTCCCCGAGGGCTTCTTCGCGCTGTACTGGAAGTGCCCGCACTTGGGCTGCACCGTCCCGTGGGCGGACGGCGATCCGGCGATGCCCGGGCCGCCTGGCGCGGGTGACCAGGCGTTCACCGATCACGGCCGCTTCAAGTGCCCGTGCCACGGTTCGATCTACAACCGCTACGGACAGATCATCCAGGGTCCGGCGCCACGTCCGATGGACCGCTTCCCGGTGAACATCGACGGCACGGGCAAGATCAGCGTGGAGACCGGTCCGACAAAGGTGATCAGCCGCGACGTCGCGAAAGCCGAGGATGCCGTCCCTGGGCCAGGCTAACCCGCAACTCGAGTAGCTCGGATGGAACCAAATTACGGCGCGATCGCTCTGGCCGCCATCCTGCTGGCCATCCTCGGGGCTGTCCTGTGGTACGCCGCTCGGGTTGCCCAGCCACTGCCCGAGGCGCCCGCCGGTCCACCGACTGGTGCGCTGGCGATGGAGCGCAAGATCGTGGCGATCGTCGGCATGACCGCCGCGATGGCGCTGCTGTTCATGGGCTACGGCTTCCGCGAGCCCGCGCGGCAGGTCGACGCGCAGGCCCAGCAGCGGGACATCTCGATCGGTCGCGGGATCACGAATTTCAGCAGCCTGTGCTTCCCGTGCCACGGCGAGAAGGGCCAGGGCGCGGTCGTGCCCGACGTCACACCGCTGCGCCTGGCGCCACCGCTCAACCGACCCGACCTGCAGGTCGACGAGATCAAGGACCCGGACGCGTACAAGAAGCAGTACGAGTTCATCTTCAAGACGATCCAGCGCGGTCGGCCCGGCACGCCGATGCCGGCCTGGGGCCAGTCCGACGGCGGCACCCTGCTCGACGAGCACGTCAACGAGCTGGCGCTGATGATCCTGAATGGCAACAAGCCACTCCTTTTCGAGGGGAGCACGGAGACGCCGTGGCAGCACATCGAGGACAAGGTCAAGGAGCACGTCGCCGCGGGCGTTGGGCAGCTCCCCAAACAGCCCGATGTCGAGCAGCTGCCGTTCTATCAAGCGCTCGATCCGCAGAGCCAGCAGGGCGTGAAGTACATGCTGCAGTTCGGCTGCGGTAGCTGCCACACTGTTCCGAACATCCCAGGCGCCAGCGGCACGATTGGCCCGAACCTGGGCGGTCCGACGCCAATCGGCCAGCGCAAGCAGATCGCTGGCGGGGCGGTGCCCAACAACTCGCCGGCCGACCTGGCCGCGTGGATCACGGACCCGCCGTCACTCAAGCCCGGCACCGCTATGCCGAAGCTCAACCTGAGTCAGGATCAGGCCGCCGCGGTCGCCGCGTACCTGTACTCGCTTCAGCCAGGTTCGTGACGCACGACCACGACGCCGAACACGAGCATGACGCTGAGCACTAGCACGACGCTGAGCACGAGCACGACCATCCGCACCCGCACGTGTTCGGGAACAACACGGTGCGTGGCCTCACGCCCATCCTGAACGTCTCGAGTCTGCCCGACAGCTTCGAGTGGTTCGCCAGGTGGGGCTGGGCCAAGCTATGGGACGTCCAGGAGATCGAGGGCGTCTCGACCTTCGGGGCAGTCGGCAATGGCCAATGCGAGATCTTCCTGTGCCTGGATCACCAGGGTGGCCGAGGCGCCGACGGTGCGTGGATGTCCGTCTTCGTCGACGACGTGGATGCCATCGCCGAGGTGTGCGCGAGTGCTGGTCTTGACATTGCCCAGCCGCCGTCCGACCGGCCGTGGGGCATGCGCGAGATGCACCTCCGCCACCCCGACGGGCATGTTCTGCGCGTGGGCCACGGTCTGGGCGGCTAGCCCGCTTAGACCTCCGGCGCGAGGAGGTCGTCGTAGGTTTCGCGGCGTCGCACGAGCCTGGCCTGGCCATCGTTGACGACGACGACGGCTGGCCGCGGCACCAGGTTGTAGTTGCTGGCCATCGATAGCTGGTACGCGCCCGCGCTCGGGATCGCCACCAGATCGCCGACCGCGGGCCGAGGCAGGCGGGCGTCGCGGATGAGCACATCGCCTGATTCGCAGTACCGCCCGGCCACTGCGACCGTATCGGTCACTGGGTCACAGAGGCGATTGGCCAGCACCGCCGTGTAGCGTGCGCCGTACGTTGCGGGCCGAATGTTGTCGGCCATGCCGCCGTCGACCGCCACGTACGTCCGCACGCCGGCGATCTCCTTCACCGAGCCGACGCGGTACAGCGCTACCGCAGCAGGCGCCACGATCGAGCGGCCCGGCTCGATGGTCAGCTCGGGCAGCTCCCAGCCTCTGTGGTGCGCCTCACGGGTGACCGCGTCCGCAATGACCTGTGCCACCGCGTCTGGCGCCTGCGCCTGGTCGTCTTCGGCCGTGTAGCGCACGCCGAAGCCGCCACCCGGACTCAGCTCACGCAGCTCCACCCCGGCGTCCGCGGCAAACTCGAAGACCTTGCGGACGGTTGCCTGGTACGGCTCGACCTCGAAGATCTGCGAGCCGATATGGGCGTGCAGCCCCATCAGTCGCAGCCCGGGGGCGCGCTGGATGGCCTCGACTGCCGCCCGGGCGGCGCCGGTGTCGATGCTGACTCCGAACTTGGTGTCGGGCGCGCCCGTGAGGATGTGCGCGTGGGTGTGCGCCTCGACGCCCGGCGCCACGCGCAGCAGCACGCCCTGCTCCAGGACACGGTCCGTCGCGAGCCGCGACAGCCGCTCGACCTCTTCGAGGTTGTCGATCACGACGCGGTGGACGCCCGCCTCGAGCGCCAGGAACAGCTCGTCCTCGCTCTTGTTGTTGCCGTGGAAGTAGATCTTCTGGACCGGAAAGCCTGCCCGCTGAGCCGCGTACAGCTCGCCGCCCGAGACCACGTCCAGGCCGAGCTGTTCGCTGGCAAGTACCTTGAGGAGCCACGGAGCGCAGTAGGCCTTGCCCGCGTAGCAGATCAGCGAAGTGCCGCTGTACGCGCCGCGGAGGGCCTCACGGTACGCCCGCGCCCGGGCTCTGATGGTCGCCTCGTCATAGACGTACAGCGGCGTCCTGTACTGGATCGCCAGGTCGACAAGATCGCACCCGCCGATCAAGAGGTGTCCCGAAGCCCCGACCGCCGCCGTATCCGGCAGTAGCTCCAGCACATTGCCGCCGCTGCCACCGTCGGTCATCGCATCCGAGAGGATACTCAGCCGTTTTCGCCGCGCTTGCGCTCTCGTGGTTACTCCCCCGCGCTGCCCCCGCCAGGGGCGACGTTTGCGCAGCTAGGGCGCCGTTCGCGAAGGTACCAGCGACCAGTCCGCCGGCAGCTCGTAGCGGTGCACGCGGTCCGTCGGCTGATTGTTGCGCAGCACCCGCACCCGACCCTTGCGTCGAATCTCGCAGTACGTGTTCTGAATCTGCACGATCCGCTTGGCTAACAGGTTGAACACCACAACCCCGGCTCGGACTGGCGAGAGGCTGGCCTCTTCGGTCCGCGGATCCACCACTCGAAACACGGGTGCCTCCTGCGGCGAGCAGTAATCCAGCGCGGCGTGCACCCAGCGAAAGTTGGTCGGCGAATTGTGCTCATCGAACACCGCCAGTCCGCTCAACACCCGCTCCGCCAGGTCGCCCATGAACGGCTCGGCGGCTTTCAAGAGCTGGTCCACGGTCCGCGGCTGGCTGTGGCTCGCGCACGCCGCGACCAGGGCCTCCAGGCTAGAGCAGGGGGCGACGAAACTGACTCGGCCGCGTGGATCGATCACCGTAAATCGCATTACGTCCCTCACGCCGCCTCCATCCGCCGAATCCAGCGCCCAGGGTCCCGGATTTCCGCCTCGGTTGGCAAGGTCTCCGGCGTTTGCCAGGCGCGATTGACGAAGGCGATGTCGCGCTCGCGGACGACGTGGTCGACGAACCGCTCACCCAGCCGATACTGCTCCATCTTCAACGACAACCCGGTGATCCTGAGGAACAGTTGCTCGGCCTGTGAGCGCTGTCGCTGGCGGTGCTCGACCCGCTCGTGGATCATCTGGAAGTGGGGCAGCAGGTCGCGCCCGACGTTGTTCATCACGTGGTTGGAGTAGCCCTCAGCCAGCGCCATCAGTGCTTGCAGCCGCGACATTAGCTCGCGTTGCTGCGCCGTCATTAAGGCATTGATGAAGTTGTGGCCCTGGCGCAAGTTGGTGATGAAGCGGTTGACGATCACCAGCATGGTGTTCTCGTCGCCGCGGCCGCGCATGTCCTCGATCAGCAGCCGCAGGTACTGTTTGAGGCTGTCGTTGAGGTAGGCGCGGACCCAGGGGTAGAGCTCGAACTCGTGGGCGTGGGTGGCCTCGTGCAGCGCGATCCAGCGTCGCAGCTCATCGGGCGGCACGGCCAGCGTCTGTTCGACCTGGCGCAGGTTGGGCTCGACAAAGTACAGCTTGGCCGCGGTCCGCGGGTCCAGACCGAACATCGAGATGTCGTACTGGCCGAGCACGCGGCGGGCGAGGTAGCCGACCAGGATGCCCACCTGGGCGCTGAGCATGAGCCGCGCGGCGTGCTGCATCGCGGGCGGCGGCCCGAACCTGCTTCTTGTCGCGGTCTCCCTGTAGAAGTCCTCGACGGGCTGCAGCAGCTCGCGGAAGTTGGCCATGTTGGCGCGGATCCAGGCTGCGCGGTCCTGCACCTCGACGTGGATGCTGGCCAGGCTGAGGTGGTTGCGCGTGTAGCTCGAGATGGGTCCTTCGATCTCGCGTAGGAGCCCCTCGTACTGTCGCTGCAGCTGAGCCCGAACGCCCGGGTGCATCATCGGCGTGCGGCCAGCGGTGCGAATCGCGACCCGCGCCGCCCACTCCCAGTCGATGAGCCGCGTGCTCTCGTCTGCTTGTGGATGGCCCTCGTCGAGGGTCCGCGGTGCGCGGGCGGGTGCCAGGTTGTCGCGCGCTACCGCGTAGAGCAGCGCTGCCCCGGCACCCAGAATCAGGCCGCGCCCGAAGGCGGTTCCGTAGCCTGGCATGGGCGTCGGGAGATTGTAGGGGATGCTCTGAGCCGTATGCTTGGACTCGCAGAGCCATGCTGCGTGAGCACTTCCGCGTCGCCTCGGTGGTCGGTCTGGACGGTCAGCCAGCCCCACCCGAGATCGCCGACCGCTTCTCCGGCCGCGTGTTCACCAAACACGAGCTGGAGCAACGCGGCGTGCGCATCGCCGGCCGCGAGATCTGGTACCTGGCCAACGGCAAGGATTGGCGGCTGACCCTCGAGCCAGCCGTCTAGCCTCGCATGGGCAAGCGCCGCAGGTGCGCTCGTATAATCTTGAGTCCCCAGGGCCTGTAGCTCAGTTGGGAGAGCACTGCATTCGCATTGCAGGGGTCGCCAGTTCGAGTCTGGCCAGGTCCACTACTAAACAGTTAGCTGCGCAGCCGTCTTGAGGAGCAGTTTGGGCCAGTTGAACTGCACTGCCGTCCGATGTCGGTGGCAATTCGCGCACCGCACCTGACACTTCTCCAGTTCAGCCAGCACCGTGCGCCAGGGATAGCCGCTCCGAGCCAGGAAGCTCACCGCTTGCCGCTTCAGCTCGGGGTCCACGTGATCGAACTCGAGCACAACAGGATCAGATTCGCCGCAGTCAACGCATGGGTGCGCGACCAGGTACTCCCATAACCGTCGCATCCACCGTGAGCCGCGTTCACGCAGAAGCCGGCTGTTGCGCTGGATGTAAGCCTCACGGTTCAAGCGGTAGTGCGCCCGGCGATAGGCCCTGAAGCACTCACCACACACGGTGTGCCTCGAACCGGTTGGCCTGGATCGCATGTTGAATTCCTCGGTCGACCTGGCGAGCCCGCACCAGCGGCACACCTGCTGACCAGGCGTGATACTCAACAACGGCCCGGCCACGCCACTGCTCTTGGGCATTCGAGGTACGGCTGGCCGAAGTAGCCGCATCCTGGGCGTCGGCGTGTCCCCGCCTCCGTCGGTCACTACCTCGCCCTCGGTGAACGCCGCTCGCGGCCACGAGAATTGCACCGCGGTTCGGCGCCGATGGCAGTTCGAGCACCTCACCTCACACTTCTCGATCTCCGCGACAATCGTGTTCCACCCGTAGGCGCTCTGCACAAGCCAGTAGATCTCTAGCCGCTTGTCCCGGGGATCAAGGTGATCGAACTCGAGCACAACGAGGTCCGTTTCGCCGCAGTCGACACAGGGATGCTCCGCCAAATAGCTCCAAACCCTGGCCTTGTACTCACGCCTGCGGACACGCATGTTGCTGACGTTCCTGGCGATGTATGCCTGGCGATTCAACGCGTAGTGCCCCCGCCCATACGCCGCCACGCACACCTTGCACCGCCGATGCCGCCGCCCAGCAGGCAAGTTGCGAAACGCGAACGCCTCGAGTTCCTTCTCCTGACCACACCGAGTGCACACCCGCACGGCCTCCGGTTGTAGCACGTTTGTTCTAAAACTGCTCCGGATTTCCGCCGCGGTCGCTGACGCGGGGTCGTTTGGGAGATCCCGAGTGGGTTTGGGGGCGAGCAGCCCCCCACTGCCAAGATCAAGGCGCTACATATCGGCCTGAGCATGCACCCGATGGCCGAACCCGGGAGACGTGTACCGCGTCGACGCAGGCAAGTCGCTCAGTCGCACGTAGGCACCCTGATACTCACGTCGCCGGTTCGAGTCCGGCCAGGTCCACCTTGATCCCGCGGTGCCTCGTTTGACGTGGCCGACTTCGTGGCCCGCGAGGGTGCGAGCGCATTATGAGGCGCTTGCCAGCCGCTGGTGTTGGCTTGACGAGACGGTGGCCGATTTTGTCGCGAGTTGCGAGTACATTCGCGGAGTCGCGGAAGCGACGCGCAGCGAGTTCGACGCGCTTGGCATCAAGCCACGCCGACCGGCTAACGTGCGCCTGAGATAGCGGTTCGAGTCCGATCAGGTCCACTCGTCGCATCGGTGGATTAACCTCGGCCGGCCATGGCTATCATTCGCCTCTACACGGGTGCAGATCAGCGTTCGCACTTCGAGGAGATCGAGCCTCACTTCGAACCGCGTGGTGATCGGTCGGAGTTCGCCGAGCTGGTTCCAGGGAGTGGAATACTCGTCAGGCGGTTCGAGCCAAATCGGACCAATCCCTGGCACCACGCGCCGGGGCGCTACGCGGTCTTTAGCCTGTCGGGCGCGGTCGATATCGAGGTTGGCGACGGGACCGTGCGGCGGATCGGGCCGGGAGACATCCTGATCGCCGAGGACCTCACCGGGCAAGGGCACGAAACCCGAGAGGTCGGACCGCAGGCGAGGGTGTCGGTGTTCGTTCCGCTGAGCTGAAGGCGGCAGCGGTTCGAGTCCGCTCAGGTCCAGCGTTACCGTTGGGCTGCCGCGAGCAGCGCGTCCAACTTCGTGAACGAGCTGTTCCAGCCTTCGCGGGCGCCGCCGGCCATGTGCATCGTAAACGGACCCTGACGCAGTACGAGGCGGGTCTTGCCGTCAACCTCGTGGAACTCGAGACGGATCTGCATCCGTGTGCCCGGTGGGAGACCAAACTCCACCGGCAGCTCTTCAGACCCCACCACGAGCTCGTTCTCGATGACCTCGGTGAA
>WNFU01005059.1_pt1 | contig 37794 bp, 33 predicted proteins | sample 5400121 | NCBI WGS metagenome assembly WNFU01 (sample SAMN13153360, study PRJNA577476) | soil metagenome | isolation source: 100 cm soil or saprolite under grassland replicate 1 | place: USA:California | collected 2016-06-15
AACCACAGCCCGCGGTTGAAGGGGGTTTTCAAAAGCGCGGCATTGACCTCACTGCGTTATGAGGAGTGCCAGGCTTACTATCAGCGCTTGGTCGCAGGCGGCACGCGTCCGGAATTGGCTCGCGTCTCGGTGGCGCGCAAACTGGCCGCCGCCGCTCTGGCCATCTGGCAGCGCAAGGAGGAATACGAGGCGAAGAAATTTTTCGCCACTGCTTGAGTCGCAATCGAGCCGGGAAGATCTTTGTCTTGCTCTATCAAGCTGCGATGCGAAAGGCGGAGAGCCAAACGCATCACAGGTCGCGGGAGAGTCTCAACTGAACCGTTCTGTCGAGAAGTCACTCTGGACACAATAGTCCCCCGCGGACAACCTGAAATTGCCAGCGGCCACGAGTCACAAATAGAACTATGGTTGCCATTTGAGCAACAAACCGGCAAGGGATTGCGAGAATCAGGCGCAAAGCGTTTCGCATTGGCTTAATTGACAAAGAGCGTCGCCGGCCACGGCATCAGTTACTACCAGTGTCGCGGGGCTGGCTGTCAGGAAAAAAATACCTGGCTGCCGGATTGGGGGAAGAATTTTCTCTTGACAGCCCCTTTCATAGAACGGTTCAGGAAAAAGCAACGAGATCGCATGAGTAAGTGGGCATTTGCGGAGTTGCGAGGCTATATAGAATACAAGGCGGCGCTTGTCGGTGTGAAAGTGCAACCGGTAGATCCACGTGACACGAGCAAGAGATGTCCAGAATGCAGTCATGTGAGTAAAAAGAATCGAATAAGACGAGATGTGTTCCTCTGCGATGAATGCGAGTATTTCGATCATGCGGACATCGTAGGAGCGAAAAATATTCGATCGGGCGCGCTAGTCATCGCGCGCGAAGTCTCCGTTGCGGCAGATGGCCGCGTAAGTCGAGAGACAAGTTCCATCTACAATCGCGGAGCGTCAGCGTAGCGATTTAGATGGAGTAGGTGACTTCAATCAATGCGATAATTTGGCTCTTCGCGCCGCCACCTTCATCGTCAACCACATTACCTCCCAGGAGAGAGCGAGATAAAAGTCTTCGATCTTGTCGATCCAAGCGAGCGCCCACCGGGAGCCGCAGAGTACCAGCAGCCGGCGCAATACACGCGCGCTTAACGTATCGCGATCTTCCGGGAGCGACATGCAAAGTCTGCGCATGCGCTCGGCTTTCCGGGCGGCGTGACGTTCCTGATTCGCGGCCAGTTGCAAGAGCGCCGCGCGCAGCGCCGCATGCGGTTCGCGCTCGGCCAGTGCGCGATAGATACGCAGACTCGCCCGCGCATGCCGCCAGGAACGCCTGAGCAGGAGTCGCCATGAACGCCGCGCCAGATAAAGGAACAACCGCTCAATCTCCCGCCTGAACATTGAGTATGCCTGTTTAGACACGCTGACCAACGAGATGAACCGTTCAGACTTGCGGTCGCGAGGCCGCCTGAGTTCTACACTGAAGTCCGCGCGGATTCTAGCCGGATTACGGCCCAGCACGATCACGCGGTCGGCCAGCAGCACTGCTTCCTCGATGTTGTGGGTGACGATGAAAATCGCGCGCGTCGGCATCTTCTTGTTGAGCCAGAGTTCCATCAACTCGCCGCGCAGGTTCTCCGCCGTCAGCACGTCGAGCGCCGAGAAAGGCTCGTCCATAAAGAGCACTTCAGGCTCGACAACCAGCGCCCGCGCAAATCCGACGCGCTGCTTCATTCCGCCCGACAGCTCCTTCGGGTAAGCTATCTCAAAGCCGTCGAGGCCGACCGTGTCGAGAATCTTCATCGCCCGCTCGCGTCGCTCCGCGAGGCTGACCCCTCGCGCTTTCAGCGGGGCCTCGACATTTTCCAGGACAGTCAGCCAGGGGAAGAGCGCGAAGCTCTGGAAGACAATCGCCACGCCTGGCGCCTGGCCGTCAAGCGGACGCCCATGCCAGAGCACCTCACCCGCGGAAGGCGGCGCCAGGCCGGTCAGTATTCTGAGCAGGGTGGACTTGCCTGAGCCTGACGGGCCGAGCAAGGCGACGATTTGATCCGGATAGATCGCGAGGTCGGTGGGCGCGATGACTTCGATGCGGTGGCCGTCAGGCTGAGAATAGAACTTCTCCAGGGCGCGCCCTTCGACAATGGGAGACGGCGCCGACTTGAGCTCCTTCTGTTCTGATTCCGAATTCCTGACAATCGTGTCCGTCATTTATTTCACGCCCTTCTCAAATCTCAGTCTGCCAGAACTTCCTCCGCGGGTTCTTCGGTTTTGTCAACGCTGTCAGCCGGTAACTCGTCGGGTTCCCGAACGGTGTCCTGGTCATGAGGCTCCTCGCGCCGCCTGTTCATCAGGTAGTACGCCGCTCATCACCGCCACGCCGAAGAGCGAGATGAAGCCGACCGCCGCCGAGACGCTCAGATTGACGACGCGCGCCCACAAAGCCACGATCCCGCCGACGAGCGAGAACGGCACGCTCATCAGCACCAACCCCGCATGGCTCGATTTGCCGAAGGCCGAGAAGAGCAGCCCGAAGATCAGCGCGATCGTGACCGGCAGGATCAGGTACAGCCGCCGCCGCGCGCGCTCCAAATTTTCAAACATCCCTCCCCACGTCACCTGGTAACCTTCGGGAAGTTTGACCTCATCTCGGCGCCTCGTCAAAGCAGCGTGCCGCGCAAAATGACGGCGGCCGCGCTGAAATAAATTATCAACCCGGTCACGTCGACCAGCGTGGCCACGAACGGCGCCGAAGAGGACGCCGGGTCGAATCCGAGCTTGCGCAGAATCAGCGGCAGCATCGAACCGGATAATGTCCCCCACAGCACAATTCCGATCAAAGCAACGCCCACCGTCAAAGCGATCAGAAACGAGTGCGGCCCATACATGTCTGAAAAAGCCGACCAGATCGTAATGCGCAGGAAACCTATGGCGCCCAGGATCGAGCCGAGCGCCAGTCCGGAGAAGACCTCGCGGCGCATAATCCTCCACCAGTCTCGCAGCCTGACTTCGCCGAGCGCCAGCGCGCGAATGACCAATGTCGCGGCCTGCGAGCCGGAGTTGCCGCCGCTCGAAATGATCAGCGGCACGAACAGGGCCAGCACAACTGCGCGCTTGATCTCTTCCTCGAAAAACCCCATCGCCGTCGCCGTCAACATCTCGCCCAGGAACAGAATCACCAGCCAGCTGGCGCGCTTCCTGACCATCCGATGGAAAGCGATCTTCATATACGGTTCGTCGAGCGCCTCCGAACCGCCGATCCTCTGGATGTCCTCCGTCGCCAGTTCTTCGGCCACGTCCAGGATGTCGTCGTTGGTGACGATGCCGATCAGGACCCCGTCTGTATCGGTGACCGGTAACGCGGCGAGGTCCGCCTGGCGGAAGACGTTCACCGCCGTCTGCCGGTCGTCGGTGGCTTTGAGCGCAGTAAATCGGTCGTCCATCAGATCGCTAACACGCCATTCGGGATCGGCCAGCAGAAATTTCCGCATCCTGATGTCGTCAATCAAGACACCGTCTTCATCCACGACGTAGACCAGGTTGAGCGTCTCGCTGTCCTGCCCGTGCCGGCGCACGTAATCCAAAACCTCCCGCACCGTCCAGTGGGGGCGAACGGCGATGTAGTGCGGCGTCATAAAACGCCCGACGCTGCCCTCGGGATAGCCGAGCAACTTGACCGCTTCGACGCGCTCTTCGTCGTTGAGCATCGCGAGCATTTGTCTGGTCGCGGCCGCGGGCAGCTCTTCGAGCATCATCGTGCGGTCGTCGGGCGACATCTCGTTGAGAATCGCCGCGACGTCCTCCTGCGCCAGCGCCCTCAACATCTCCTCCTGCTCTTTCAGCGGCAGGTATTCAAAAGTCGCCGCGGCCAGTTTGCGCGGCAGGATGCGGAAGATCGTCGTCTGTTTCTCAATCGGCAAATCCTGAATGAGCGGCGCCAGTTCGGAAGGCGGCAGGTCGTCAACCGTGTCGCGCAGTCCCGCGAAGTCGCGCGCGCTGATCGCGTCCTCAAGCCTGGCCTGAATGTCCTGCATTCCTCACCCCCATAATCATTTTCATTTCCTCGCCTATCAAAGGCCATTTCCACCGGCAGCATCGATCAAGTAGAGGCTGCGCGCGTACTCGGCGCGGGCCTCGTTGTAACTTTGCGTCGTGTCGTTGAAAGCGCGCTTCCGCGAGTTCCGTCCGCGTCAACTCCACCGCCACCAGGTCGCCTGCGCGCACGCGCTCCGCGTTCACCCGAGTGATCTTATTGAACGCCGCGAGATTCACTGTTGAGGTTATTCTCGACCGCCTCTTGAACGGCCTGACTGACGGTCACAGTTTCTGGTTGTTGAGATTGCGCGGCGACCGGACTCGTAATGTCCGCAAGAAGAAAAACGAAAACAAGGCCGGCAAACCAGAAGCGCCGGATCAATTCAACAAGTTCTCCGGCGCTTCGGCCATCGCTTCGATTAGATTGAGTATTTCTCCAGCAAAGCCCGCCAGACGCGAATAGAACAAGATTCATCCACTTTCTCCAGGATCGATGAATTTATGACAGGGCTTTCTATTGCCAAACCATTTCAAGCTTCAAAGCCGCATGGATCGCGCTCAGTAACGCCTCCTCTGTGAACGGCTTGAGCAAGTAAGCTACCGCGCCGTCTCTCAGCGCTTGCGAGCGCGCCGCCTCATTTCCATGCGCCGTGATGAAGATCACCGGGATTTCACGATGACTCGCCAATAACCGGCGCTGAAGCTCGATCCCATTCATCCCCCGCATACGCACATCGAGGATCAGACAGCGCGTATCGCGGAGATGATCCGATTTCAAAAACTCTTCAGCTGAAGCGAACGCCTCCACCGCGAACCCGAAAGACCTGATTAAACATTGAAGGGATTCGCGGACAGAGTCGTCATCATCTACAACTGAAATAAGAGAGAGATTACACATCCTGACCTTTCATCTCTGGCGCCGAGGATCTAAATACCAGCGATCCGGATAAAAAATCTATTGCACTTTGGTATAAGTAGGCTGAGGGAGTTCCGGAATCGTTGCGCTTAAGCCCGGACGGTCATTTATCTCATGCCCCGCCCCTTATTCGCGGGTCTCTCCTCCCAGTTGAGTCCCCACATCAGTTTGGTCAGGGGTGATTGGCGCGTCATTGTTACTCTCGCCGTAGCGATTTAGGCGCCACGACGCCACCAGGTAATACAGGCTAGGCAGCGCCAGGAGCGTGAGGAACAAAGTCGAGAGCAGGCCGCCGACGACCACGGTTGCCAGCGGACGCTGCACGTCCGAACCAATGCCGGTCGCGATTGCCGCCGGGATCATGCCAAGCATCGCCACCGTGATCAAAATCAGCCTTGGGCGCATTTGCGATCTGGCGCCCAAGACGACTGCCTCTTCTAGAGGGTCCCCTAGCGCGCTACGCCGCCGGTTGATCTCCGAGATGTAAAGTAGCCCGCTCATGACCGCGATGCCGGAGAGGGAGATGAAGCCCACCGCCGCCGACACGCTCAGGTTGATGCCCCGCAGGTAAAGCGCAATCACCCCGCCGACCAGCGAGAACGGCACGTTGACCAGCACCAACAGCGCATCGCTGGCTGAGCCGAAGGCCGAAAAGAGCAGCGCGAAGATGAGCGCCAGCGTGACCGGCAGGATGAAAGCCAGGCGCCGCCGCGCCCGCTCCAGATTCTCGAACATGCCGCCCCAGTTCACCTGGTAGCCGGCGGGGAGTTTGATCTCGGCGCCGAAGCGGCGCTGCGCTTCGTCCACAAAACCGCCTTGATCGCGGCCACGAATGTTGGTACGAACGGTGATCTGCCGTTGATTCTCCCGCCGCGCGATGATTGATGCGCCGTTGGAGACGCTGATCTCGGCGAGTTGCTGCAACGGCACGCGCCCGCCGTCTTTGGTCGGGACCAAAATCCTGCCAATCGCCGTCGCGTCTACACGCGCTTCGGGCGCGTAGCGGGCCGCCACGTCGAACCGCTTCTCGCCTTCATAAACAGTGTTCACGGCGCGGCCACCGATAGCCATTTCAATGATGTCCTGCACGTCACTGACGTTGATGGCGTAGCGCGCGACTTCGCCGCGGTCGATGCTGATGCGAAGTTGGGCCTGCTCGTCCTCTTGCTCAATCGAGGTGTCGGCTGCGCCGCGGATATTCCGCAGCAGGCCCAGTGTCTGAACGGCCAGCCAGCGCAATTGCTTCAGATCATACCCGCTGATAATGACGGCCAGATCGGCCGACGAGCCGGTCGCCATTTCGGTCGAGGTGTCAATGATCGGCTGCGTGAAATTGAAGGTCGCGCCCAGTATTTGCGCGCGCAATTTCTGATCCAACTCTTCCACCAGGTCGCGCTTGACCCGGCCCCTCGGCCAGGTGTCGTAAGGGCGCAGGTTGATCAGTAATTCATTACGGTTCGGGCCGAACGGGTCGGCGCCGGAGTCGTTCCGCCCGCTCTGCGACATAACGCTCTCGACCTCCGGTGACTGCTTGATGATCGCACGCATCCGGTTAGCGATCTCGGCGCTCTTGTAGAGCGAGACGCCCGGCGGCAGGTTGGCGCGAATCCAGATCACGCCCTCGTCCAGTTGCGGTAGAAATTCAGTCCCCAGCCTGGAAGCGAGCAGCCCGCGTTCTTGTTGTTGGCGCCGACGGCCTGCGAAATCTGACTGATGGTCAGGCCGTATTTTTCCAGCGCGAACGGATCAACTTCAATCTGGTACTGCTTGACCAGCCCCCCAAAGGGCGCCACATCCGCCACGCCCGGTACCTGCAGCAAGCGCGGGACGACTGTCCAGTCCTGAATCTCGCGCAGCTTCAGGACGTCGTCTCCGGCCCCTTCCAGCCGGTAGCGGTACAACTCGCCGATGCCGGAGGTGAGCGGCCCCAGTGACGGTGTGACGCCGTCGGGCAGGCTCACATCGCGCAACTTCTCAAGCGCCACTTGCCGGGCGAAGTAATCATTGGTGGGGTCAGCGAATGTCAGCTCGACAACCGACAGACCGAAGATCGTGCGCGAGCGCCGCGCGATCACATTGGGCACGTTGTTGAGCGCGCGTTCGATCGGTACCGTAACTTGCTGTTCGACCTCCTCCGCCGCGTGCCCCGGATAGAGCGAGATCACCACGGCTTGCGTGTCTGAGATGTCGGGGTAGGCTTCGATCTTGAGTTTCCCGAAGGCATACAGGCCGGCGCCGATCAGCGCGATGCCGAGCGCGACGACAATCAACCTTTGATTCAACACAAATCGCAGCAGCGCTCTGATCATCACATCCTCCTTCTAAATCCGGCCCGTTACCACGCATCCTTGCCGGTGACCGAATCGATCAGGTAAAGGCCGCGCGCGTACTCGGCGCGCGCCTCGTTATAGCCCTGCATTGTGTCGTTGAAGGCCCGCTGCGCGTCGAGAAATTCCACCAGACTCGCTTCGCCGGCCCGGTATGAGTATTCCATCGAGGCCAGTACGCGCCGCGCCTTATCGAGCATTTCGCCTTCAATGTGCGTCTCTGATGCCGGGGAACTAAATAACAACAATTCAGATAAAAAATCTATTGCACTTTGGTATAGCTGAGGGGAGGGAGATTGGACACCCTGACCTTTCGTCTCTGACGCCGGAGATCTAAATACCGGCGACTCGGACAAAAAATCTATTGCATTTTGGTATTGGCGCTAAAGAGGCTTGAGCGCGGTCGTCGCTCCTACAATTTAGTCGCGCGAGGTATCCCCAGCTTCTCAGACATCCTGACCAGATCCGCCAAAGAAGCCGCCTGCATTTTTTGCATCACCTGACCCCGATGAACTTTGACGGTGCCCTCGTTTATGCCGAGTTCGGCGGCGACCTGTTTGTTGAGCAGCCCCGAGACCACCAGTCCCATCACCTCTCGCTCGCGCGGCGTCAGTGATTCATACCGGCCACGCAACTCCGCCACCTCGGCTTGCTGTAGGCGCGCCGCCTGGTCGTGCCCTATCGCTTCCTCAATCGCGTCCAAGAGGTCATGGTCGCGGAAGGGCTTCGTAAGAAACTCGACGGCCCCCGCCTTCATCGCCCGCACCGACATCGGAATGTCTCCGCGGCCGGTAATAAAAATAATGGGAATCTCGATGTTGAGCTCGGCCATCCGCCCTTGCAGGTCAAGCCCGCTCAGTCCCGGGAGATGCACATCCAGCACCAGACAACTCGGCGCGCCCATAGCGCTCACATTTTCGGATCGCGGGCCGGTCAAAAACTGCTGCGCGGAAGCGAACGTCTCGACTCTCATTCCCGCCGACCGAATCAGGCTTCCCAAAGACTCACGGACGGACTCATCGTCATCCACGACAAAGACGATTGCTTTCGGCTCGGACATAATCGCTCCTACTGGTATTTCAAAAGCGTGAACTGAAAGGTCGCGCCGGGGCCTTCATTCGGTACGGCCCATAACTGCCCGCCGTGATCCTCGACAATAGAGCGACTGATCGCCAGCCCCATTCCCAGCCCCTGCGACTTGGTCGTGTAGAAAGCGTCGAAGATCCTTTCGAAGTCCTGCCCGTCAAGTCCGACACCGGAGTCTCGCACTGTGATGAGCGCTTTGTCGGATTCATGTTGACGAGAACAGATGAGCAATTCTCGCGGCCGGCCGGTTACTGAAGCCATAGCTTCAATGCCGTTCATCACGAGATTGAGAATGACTTGTTGCAACTGCACCCGGTCTCCCAGCACGGGCGGTAGGTCGGCGGCCAATTCCATGCGTATCGCCACTCCTTTTCTCGCCGCTTCATTCCGCGTGAGCCTGACGACCTCTTGAATGGTTTGGCTGATGTCCAGCCGCGCCTTATCCGTGTCGGTTTTCCGCAAGAGCGCGCGAATCCGTGTGATGACCTCGCCCGCCCGATTCCCATCGCGGACGACGCGCCGGGCGGCTTCGCGAGCCTCGTCGAGGTTGAGCGTGGCGCCGTTCAACCATCGCAGGCAAGCGCTGCCGTTATTCACGATGGCCGAGAGCGGCTGGTTGACTTCGTGGGCGATGGAGGCCGCCAATTCTCCCATAGTCGTCACCCGTGTGACATGGGCCAGCTCTGCCTGCGACTTGCTCAACGCTTCTTCCGCTCGCTTTCGGTCCTCGATGTCGGCGCTCGCTCCATACCATTTCACGATCTTTCCCGCCTCATCGCGCAGCGGGACGGCGCGGATTAGCAACCACCGATATTCTCCGTCGGCCCGTCGCAGGCGCGCTTCGGTCTCCAACGGTCTCCCCTCCACCAAGGCCGCCCCCCATTCGTCCAGGAATCTTGCAAGGTCTTCATGATGAACCGCGACCTTCCCGCCCCAGTCCAGTCCCTCCTTCATAGAGAGACCCGTATATTCCAGCCAACGTTGATTCAGGAACTCGGCGGAGCCGTCCGGCAGCGCGCTCCAGACCAGTCCGGGGATTGTGTCGATGGCGAGTCGAAGTTGGTCTTTTAAGTCCTGGATCTCCTGGAACGATTTGCGCACTCTGGACATCAGACGGGTGATAACAAATGAAGTTGTCAAAAAGGCGACCGGAGCCACGACGTCCAGCGGCTCTCTCATCGCCGGACGGAATAGCGGCGCGGTAAAGAAGCTGTCCAGGCACAGATAGGCGACGATGGATACGAAGGCCGCTGGAATGAATCTACTCGTGAGGGAGACCACTACAATGACAATCAGATAAAGAAGGGCGACCGTAGTGGAATTGGCCTGTAGTCGAAAGCAGACATAGGTCAGCAAAGCCAGAACAATGGCGCCGAACAAACATTGCGCGGCGGAATACCAGAACCTGTAAATGTGCCTTTGATCACGCTTGAGCATTGCTAAAACTTGCCGATCAGTATCAGGGCGCCAATGATGATGAAAGCGACGGCGGCGGCGCGCTTAATCCAGATCAACGGCAGATATTCGCCGAGTATGCCTCCGACCGCGACGCCGACGGCCGATACGCAAGCCAGGGCGATAGACGCTCAGATGAAAACCGCCCACGGGCGTCGAGTCTGCGCCGCCAGAGTCATAGCCGCCAGTTGGGTTTTGTCTCCCAACTCGGCCAAAAAGATCATGCCGAATGTCGTCAATATCACACGCCAATCCATTTATTCTCTCCTGCTTTGAAGGCAGCCTGAAAGCTTCGCTTGTGGCGCGCGAGGCGCCTGACGGCATGCCACATGACAGCAAATCCCATGAAATCGGGAACTCTGTCAACGCGCCTGGCGCCGCTTTTTCTTCGACCGAATCTCCTTAGCCCACTATACCAAAGTGCAATAGATTTTTTGTCCGAGACGCTGCTATGTTCGGCCCCGGAGGTGTGGCTGGAATGAAAATCTGTCCAAATTGTCAACAACAATTTCCCGACGGCTTTCAGTATTGCCCTAACGATACTGAACATTTGATTACCGATGAAGAATTTGCGCGGCGCACAAGGCGTACGGAGCAGACCGAACCGCCTCGCCTTACTCCATCAAGCCCGACCGGCCCGGTTGCTCAGACTTCGAGTTTCGGATTTGCGATTCCCGAATCGCCGAGTTTGATCGCAAGACTCTTTGCGGGTTTGAGAAGCATAGGCGACAGTTTCAAGAGCGCGCCTCCCGTGCGCCCCGGCGCAGCAGGCGATTTCCAGTTCCTGTTGAAGGAAGAATCTCTCGTCAGCCGCATCACGCGTGAAATAGCGGGCGCGTTGAATGAGTTCAGGCGTAACCCGCGGGTCTTCATCTCCGAATTCGTGCGCGGCGAAGGAACCAATCGCTTCCGCCGCAACGCGCTGTTGGCCGGATCAGAACTGGCTTTGACCGGTTTCTTCACTCTTTATTTCTTCTCGCAGGCGCTCGGCGGGCTGAGCAAGGCGAATCCCATGCCCATCAATCTGTTTTACGCCGGGTACGGCTCGATCACCGATATCAGAGTCATTCGCGGCCTGCCTGACGGCTTGACTGAAAAAGCGATCGAGGCCGCGAAGAAGATTCGATTCAACCCGGCGGTCAAGAACGGCGCGCCCGTCAGCGTGCGCGGACAGCTCGAATTCTCGTTCAACCTTTACTGAACAAACTGGAGTTTGGATGATCGGAAGAGAGTTGTGTTATCAAGTTTTGACCGTATCGTTGTAACCGTCGCAACTGCCGCAAAGAAAGACCGGGCCACAGAATTGTCACTCGCCGACTTTCTCCGCGAGAACGGCGCCGCACTGACCGCAGCGCAAATCGTGGTCGGCTTTCCCTTTGAAAAGGAGGGTGGAGTTCTCGGAATTGGATCTGACTATAATACGAGTGTTATCCGCAGGCTTGGGGATTACTTTCAGTTTCACATCGGGCACTGCGATCCTCCTTCATTATCCTTCGAGCAATTCCGTCAATCCTAGACCTGGCTCCCAACTATGTGATGTGAGTATCTCAATCCGTTGCATGTCAGCCGACCGACCGGCATGCGACATAACAGCAAATCGCATAAAAAAGAGAGCCATGTCAACGAGCCTCGCATGCCGTCGGTTTGACCGTTGATGCAAAAGAAAGTTGTTACGCCGTTCCATTAAAGAGATGATGAAGCTTCGAATAGCGACAATTCCAAGGCTGATCCTGACATTGGTATTGGCGTTGTGGCCTGTCTTTATGTCGCTGGCGCTAGGACAGGGCCAACGCGGCGAGCAGGAGCCACAGCGGCCTGACGTGATAAAAGTCAACACGGCTCTGGTGACCGTGCCTGTCGTCGTCACCGACCGCTATGGTCAGTTTGTGACCGGTCTGTCTAGAAACGATTTCAGGCTGCAGGAGAACGGCGAGCCGCAACAGATCGCTTCCTTTACTTCGGCCGAGGCCCCTTTCAACGTCGCCTTGTTGATAGACACGAGTCGCAGCACCAGGAATAAGCTCGGCGCGATCCGCAAGGCCGCGCTCAATTTCGTCAAGCAACTCCAGCCGAACGACCGGGTGCTGATAGTAACCTTCGACGAGAAGGTGAACTTCCTCGGCGATTTCACCAGTGACCGCCGCGAAATCGAGCGCGCGATCCGCTCAGTCAAGAGCAGCTACCTGACCAGTCTCTATGACGCCGTTCACCTCACGATCACCGAGAAGCTTGCGCCGATAAAGGGGCGCAAGGCCATCGTCGCGCTCACCGACGGCGTGGACACTGGGAGCCGCCAGGCGACCTATGAGAGCACGCTCGAATTGGTCGCCAACGCCGGCGTCAGCGGCTACGCGATCCAGTACGACACGCGAAACGACGGCAGCTCGCCGATGTCCCCGCTCGCTCTTCCACGGATACCGGGCGCTTACCGCTTCTCGCGCCCAATTCAGGGCGATACTCAAACGCGAAATCAGCCGGCGCGCGACCGCTATCTGATCGCCTCTGAATATATGCGCGCCGTCGCCGCGCGATCCGGCGCACTCTATCTCCGCGCCGAGAGCATTGAAAGCTCCTCTTTCGCCTTCGCCCTCATCGCGAACGAACTACGAAACCAGTACACACTGGCCTACTACCCGACCAACGATAAACGCGACGGCGGCTTCCGGACGATAGCGGTGAGCGTCAGGAGTGGCGATTACTCAGTTCGCGCGCGCCAAGGCTATCGCGCCCCTAAAGACGAAAAGGCTGAAGAAAAAGACCAGGATAGGAAGTCTGGAAATTAAGCGAAGTCATGACCGCGTGTCATTGCGTGGGCGCGGTGTAGCTCGTTCGACTTGCGCGGATCTTTATGTCAGGGCGTGAGGTCTTGACGTGGAGTTCATGGCGTTTGCCGTCGCGGTTATCGGGGTAATAGGCCAGGGCGTAACTCGCCCGAATCTCTTCGGCCAGCGCCTTGAAAATCGGCGTGAAGTCGTGGGCGTCGGCCGGGAAGTCCTGCCCGCCCGTCGCCGACACTATGCGCGAGGCGTCGAGCGGAGTGATCACGCGGCTGGTCGAATCGGTAGGGGAAAGCGCGAAGGAGGGCAGCGTTACAGAGTAGATGGTCACGCCGGCGTCGTTGGCCCTTCGAATCACTTCCCGCCGGTCGATAATACTCGCCGAATCGAAGCCGTCCGTGATGACGACGGCGACGCGCCGAACCGGTCGCCCGTTGCGTGTTCGGGGCGCGCTCCGGTTGAGCATCGTGACGGCGCGGTCGAGCGCGTCGTAGATGCGAGTCGAGCCCTCGAACCTGTTCATCTTTTCAAAGGCCCGCACGATCTTTTCCTGACTGGGCGTGAAGTCCTGCACGATGTTTATTTTGTGGTTGAATGACAGGGCGGCGAACACGGAATCGCCCTTCATCAGTTCGGTGAATTTCATCGCGGCCTGCCGCAGCGTCGTCATCTCGTCGGGTCTTAGGCTGCCCGAAATGTCGAGCGCGAAGACCACGGCGAGCGGGCGTGAGAGCGCAGCCTCGTCGATCACCGCGAAGAAATTTATCTTCCGCTCCTGTCCGTCCTCGAAGACTTGAACCTCTTCGGGGCGCAGGTCGCGGACGTAAGCGCCCGACTTGTCAGTGGCCGTTACATCAATCACCACCAGGTCGGTGTCCAAGCGGATAGTCAGCACTGGAGGCCGCCCTTGCGCGTCGGCTTGTTGCGCATAAACAGGGGACGCGGCGATGGACGCCATGCCGAGACAAAAAACGGTGATGACCTCACGGAGCTTCATAAATCTTCAAAAAGTCTGTAAACCCATCGCCTGCCGGCTATGACTTGGGCCCATAGTAACCCCGCCGGTGACGGACGCGTATGTCTTTGTGGTTGGCTATGCGCACCTCAATTTTTCGGAATTTACCGTCGGCAGCCATATTCGCCGGCTCATACGCCACCAGGTATTGCTGGCGCAATTCCCTTTCGAGTTGCTCGAAGGCCTGATCCAGGTCCTCTACATGTTTGGGGACGAAGGCGCGACCGCCGGTCGGCTCACAAAGCTTCTCAAGCGCCTTCCTGTCAACCCCATCCATATCCGGGTCGCCGATCCCTATGGCGTATACAACGACTTCGGCGCGCAGCGCTTCTTCGACTGCTTCAGACCGATCGGTAAGGCTCGTGGTGTCGTAACCGTCCGTGAACAGGATGACCGTCTTTCGCCCCACTTCCCTGGCCAGCATGTCCGTGCAGGCCGCGATCACCGAGTCGAAGATGGAAGTTCCTCCTTTACGGTCGCCGGGATTGATCGGCGGAGGCCTACGGCGGGCCCACGGCGGCGGCGCATTGCGGACGATCTCCGCAAAGCCACGTTGCAATTTGGCGGCGCTCGCAGTCAGGTCTCGCACGATCGTCGCTTCGCCGTCGAACTCAATCACCGCCGCCTTATCCTTGTTCGGACGCATGATGGAATTGACGAAGCGCGCGCCGGCGTCCGTCAGTTCTGGGAGCACGGGCACGACGCTGTTGCTTACGTCGACCAGAATCGCCATGGTCAGAGGCAGGTCGCTCTCACGTTTGAACGTAAAGATCTCCTGCGGCTTACCGTCCTCCAGCACTTTCACGTCACTCGCCGTCAGGTCGTTGACATAGCGATTCTGCTTGTCGATGACGCTGAAAAGCACGTTGACCAGTTGAGTGCCGAGGCGGATAGTCGTCCCTGCGCCTTCCTGAGACTGCGACCTTCCTTCTTGAGATTGCCCCTTCTGCCACGCCCTGGCGCCGCCGGAGGGAGTCGGCGATAGCGCGATGAGGATTATTACTAACAATGGAACCAGACCCCGGCAAGCTCTCGACATTGTTTCCCCCTTCATTAGACCGGCAAATTTATGTTTGCGGAGCCGCGATTATAGTGCTCAGGCAGATGGTCAGTAAAACAGACGCCACACGTGGCCGGGTGTATAATTGCGGGCCTCCATTGCCCAATTCAAGACCGAGGCCGAGCTTGTTCAGGAGTTCACCTCCAGCCGGCGCGAGTTGGAGGACGCGCTCGGACATTTATCCGTCGACGGTGGGACGGCGCTGCTCGATGCGATTATCGCTACCGCCGACCATGCGCGCGAGAAGGGCAAGCGGCGGCGCAAGGCGCTCGTCGTGATTACTGACGGGGTGGAGAAAAACAGTTCGGTGAAAGAGAATGAGGTTATAGAGGTGATGAAGGAAGACGAGGTCCAGCTTTACCTGGTCGGCTTCGTAGACGAGGATGAGTCGTTCAGTCTGTTCGGCAGATCGCGAGCCAAGAAGGCAAAAGACCTCTTGATCCGATTAGCTGAAGATTCCGGCGGGCGGGCCTTCTTCCCCACGGACGTGAGGGAAACGCCGGCCATCGCCGCGCAGATCTCCAAAGACCTGCGCGCGCAGTACGTAATCAGCTATTATCCTAGCAACGACAAGCACGATGGTTCCTTTCATTCGGTGCGCGTGGTGGTCAATCACGGAGACAATCGCAAGCTGATCGCGCGGACGCGGCAGGGCTATTACGCGCACAATTAGGTTACTATTGGCGCGGGCTGGCCGCGCGTGGCGGAACCGCCATGTAACCTTTCTTGGTCCTGACCCTCAGGTCTTTATGGTTGGGGAGCCTCACCTCGACCTGGCGGAATTTGCCGTCATAATTGCCGTTGGCCGGCTCATAAGCGATCAAATATTGGCTGCGCAACTCACGCGCAATTCCATCCAGGCTTTTCCCCAATTCGGCCAGGTCCGCGGTAAAGAATGCGCGCCCACCGGTCTCTTCGGCCAACAGCCTAAGGTCTTTGTCTCCCTTACGACCAATCAATCCTGTCTGCGCGCCGAATAATCCCCCGGATTCCGTGCTGATCACATAGACGGTGGTTTCAGAACGCTGCGCGATGTCAATCGCGTCTTTCAACTCGCGCTCGCTTTCGGTGTCCTCTCCGTCGGTGATGACAACCATCGCATGGCGGCGGCCGAGCGAGGTTGAAGCCATCATCTTCTCTTCACAAATGCTGTAGATCGCGTCATACATCCTGGTACTGCCCTGCGCCTTGACCTTGTCTATCGCCTGGGTCAGCAGGTCCAGACGGTCGGTCAAATCCTGATGAAGCTCGACCTGTGAATCGAAGGTGGCGAGCAGCGCGCGATCCTGACGCGAGTTGAGCATCGTTTCGAGAAATGTGAGGGCCGCGTCCTTCTCGAACTTCAGCTTCGGCTTGACGCTGTTCGAGGTGTCCATCAGCACCGCCAAGTCGAGCGGAAGGTTGCTTTGAGGCAGAAACGAAACGATGGCCTGCGGAGTTTTATCTTCGGCGATTTCGAAGTCGCCTTCCTTCAGGTCAACAATGAAGCGGCGATTCTTATCCGTGACTGTGACGGGCAAGCGCACGTTGACGGTGACCTGTTTGATCTGGCCCGGATCGGTGTTGTCCTGTTTGGCGCCGCCGGGCTTGGTTTTGTCGCCCTGCTTCTGTTGAGATCTGGGTTGCTGTGCGCTTTGCGTCTGTTGCGCGCTTACACAAACCAACCCCCAGCAAACCGCAAAAGCGACGAGTGCGCATATATTCAACCAACGATGTGTTTTCATGTCTATATTACTTCCTCCTGCTCGGCGAATCTACGGTTTCGACGTGACATGGGGAGCCGCTATGACCCTAATTAATCGAAGCCTGTGCGAATTAAAGTTGAATGCAATCAACCACTTGGATTCAGCGCATAAATCAGGAGACGCCTGGGTACGCATCGCTTCCAGCGTGCAGGCGTGGATCGTAGTACATTGGGAGGACCCGCAGCGCCTGGAGCCATGTATGGATTTCAAAGGGCTTTTATTTGCACAGCCTTCAATTAATCCATCTATGAAGCGGATGACATTGTCAAGTGAAAAATCACGGCGCCACTCTTTCCCGCCCTTCATTCCTTCGGCGCGTAGTAACCGGTTCGCGCGCGCGCTGTGTAACCGGGCTTTTTGATTCGCACACTGAGTTTGCGGAAAGAGCCGTCGCGTTTTTCGTTGGTCGAGTAGAATCCGAGGACGTACTGCGTGCGCAATTGTTGCGCGAGATTGTCAAAAGCCTGGTCGAGTTCTTTCAGCGAAAGGTCATCAGTCTCTTCGCCATACCGCGAACCATTTTTGCCGAGCGGAAGTTTCGGTTTGAGAACTTCGCCGCCGGTCTCTCCGGTCAGCGTTTCGAGCGCGAGTTCGGCGGCCAGGTCGCGCAGGTTCTGCGAAGGCCACGGATTGCCCGTGAAGACGGCAAAAATGACGGCGTCGGATTCCTGCGCCTGCGCCAGAGCTTCGAGCAAACTCTTGTTGCTGGTCGTATCGCCGCCGTCCGAGACGATGACGATCACGCGACGGCCCTGGGCCTTCTTAACATAATCCGCCGCCAGGTAGACGCCGTCGTAAAGCGACGTTGCGCCCAGCGCCCTGAGTTGGCGTATGGCGTCGACGAGCAGCGGGACCTTATTAGTGAACCCCTGCAAAACGACCACATCGGTCGAGACCGAAAAGACGGCGGCGCGATCCTGCGGGTGGATCACGCGCCCGAAGAAACGCGAGGCGGCAAGGCGCTCGAAATTGAGCGCCTGCGCGACGCTCAAGGAAGTGTCGAAAAGCATTACCAGCTTGAGCGGCTGGTCGGCGTTGCGGGAGAAGTTGGAGATCTCCTGCGGCGCGCCGTCTTCGAGGATTTCGAAATCTTCCGGCTTCAAATCAAGTGAGGCGCTGGACGGTCTTCCGGCTATGGTCACGACGACGTTGACCAGATCGCTGTTGATGCGAATGGTCTCTTCACTCTCTTTCCCGCCCTTATCTCTTTGCCGCGGTGGATTTTCGGGCTCACGGATTTTCGGCATGGGGCCGGGAGGTTTGGGTTTGTCGGGCGTCTGTTTCTTCGGTTCGGGCTGTTGGCCGCGCCCGCTTTGACTGAAAACCGTTCGGAGCGGCGTGAATACAAAAGTCACGACGGCAAGAAAGAGCGCCAGTGAAACGGCATAGTATCGATTTCTTAAAAACCGTGGCGGTCTTAGTGTCTCCGTAGCGAACTCACTTCTCATCTATCGTCCCTCGGATCTCCGCATTGCCTCTCAAACCGTTTGCGCCTGACTTGCCTGATCGCCGGCGCCAACCCGCGCCGGCCAATCGTTGAATCTCTTCAGCCCGCGCCTAACCTGAAAACGACGGCGGCCGGCTCCGCGTTTCAACTCCCTTCTCAATTCTACCCTTCGACGCCCGAAATCCGGCCTGCAAAAAGAACGCGCAGACGCGCGCGCATTTGCAGGGTCGCGCGCAAAAGCTTCCGCGCCCGGATGTGGAGGAAGCAGGCAACGACCTGAGCGTCTTGCACTTCGGGGCGGGCGCGGCAGACGGGTTGTTCCGCGCGCAAACGCGCGAGGAGTGTGAACGGGTTCGCCTTAAATTCCGGACTTAGGATGTTCACTTGTTGCACTATGTTCATCACACATCTCCTGGATTCCAGGGTCGGGCGGCTCCGAGCGGCGCATGGCGCGTTCGAGTGACCATTTGAGCAAAGGCGGTGTGACTAGGGTGGTGATGATGACCATGATCACAACAGCGCCAAAAGAGGCCGCGCCGATGACCGGCTCGCTTACGCCCTGAGCGTTCGGCAGCATGAGCGTGGCGCCGATTCCGGCGAAGATCAACCCTACTTCGCCGCGCGGGATCATGCCCAAACCGATTGCGAGGCGGTTGATCGGGCGTTCAATCACGGCGAGCGAACAGACCTGCTTGCCGATGATCGCCGCGAGCGTCAACACGGAGGCGAATCCAAGGAGTCCCGGACGCGCGAACTCGCTCAGATCAACTTTCAGCCCAATCGACACGAAGAAGATCGGCACGAGCAATGCGCTGACCGGTTGGAGCAATTCATCCAACCTATGTTCACCGCGGTCACGAAACGACTCGAAGTGCGCTTCATCGAGCACAAGCCCGGCGGCGAACGCCCCCACAATCGGAGCCAATCCCACCTGCGAAGCCACCCAGGCGAGCAGGAAGCAGAAGGCGGCGGCAAGCGCGAGTAATACGCCACGGGTTTCCAACCGGCTCGCGCGACGGAAGAGATGCGGAACGAGATAATGTCCCGCGGCAATCGCGCCGGCGAGGAAGAGGATGGCCTTGACGGCGATGACCATCACGCCGGCGGTGGACAGCGTCGATCCTGCCATCGCGGCTTTGATTGCGCCGGCCACGACCGCCAGGATCAGCAAACCCAGCACGTCGTCAATCACCGCCGCCCCGAGAATGATGCGAGCCTCCCGTGTTTGCAGCTTTCCCATGTCCTTCAATACGCGAGCCGTGATGCCTACGCTGGTTGCGCACAGCGTCGCGCCGATGAAGATGTGCGTAAGAAGCGATTCGCCCGGCAGGAAGTAAGCCGCCACGCCCCAACCGAGGAAGAACGGCGCTACCACTCCTGCCACGGCTACCAGCAATGACGACCATCCGACCTTTATCATCTCGGTCAGGTTCGATTCCAACCCGACTTCAAAGAGCAGGATGATCACGCCGATCTCCGCGAGGGCCCCGATCACCTCATTTGTTTTCAATGGCTCAGCCGCAGTGAAACCCGCGAGCGCAAGATTGCCGAGAATGATTCCGCCGATCAATTCACCCAGCACGGCAGGCTGTTTGAAACGCTCGAAGAGTTCTCCACCAAGCTTAGCAACGAGCAGGATTACCGCTACGCCGATCAGGAGGAAGGGGTCGAGTCCATGTCCCGCGCCTTCGCTCGCCGGAGCGGCCTCGCCGGAATTGGCTGAAACAGTTTGCCCAGTAAACCAAATTGCGCCGAGAGTCAGGATGAGAGCCAACAGAATGCGTTTGATCATTGCTCAATCTCTATTCTTAAAGTCCCTCGTTTGAATATGATGCTTCTCCGATAGAATAACAAGTATGGGGTATGGGCTTTGGAACTGACGAGTTACAGCGTTTTTCATATGGATGAATAGCCACAGAGACCACAGAGAACACAGAGAAGTAGTGAATTACCTCTGTGGCCTCTGTGCGCTCTGTGGCTAACAGTCTTCATACATCTGAAAACCGGTAGTGTTGAGCAGATATTGACCTGCTCGCTTGATATTTATTGCCGCTTCTTGCGGTTGTCGCTCCCCTGGACCTTGCGCGAAAGGCTGCGCTGATTTCGCAACTCTACTCGCACAGGTCGAAAACTTTGAGATTGGCGTCGCCTGGCTCCAGGCTCAGTCGGCTCGCGCGGTTTCGCCATGACCGGCGCCCTCATGGGCGACGGGCAGCGTGAAGGTGATGGTCGTGCCGCGTCCGACTTCTGATCGAGCGCTGATCTGCCCGCCGTGGGCTTCGACCAGGCGCTTGGATATGGCCAGCCCAAGCCCGGTGCTTCCGGGCTGGGCGCCGGGGACAGACAGGAAGCGGTGGAAGAGGCGCGTGAGATGTTCCGGGGGAATGCCGTGCCCCGTGTCGGCGACGGAGATTGATACGTAATCTTCGCGTCGAGCCGCCGTGATTCGTATTTCCCCGCCGCGCGGCGTATAGCGAATGGCGTTGCTGAGCAGATTTTCGAGCACCCGTTTGATCTGCTCCGCGTCCGCGTTCAACAGAGGCAGCGCGGGCGCAAGATCCGTCTTGAGTGATTGATCCTTGGCTTCGGCCCTCAGACGGAAAGTCTCGACGGCGCTTTGAACGACGTCCTCTATCCTGACCGGCGCGAGGCGAGGCGCGGCCTCGCCCGATTCTATGCTTGACAGATCAGTCAGGTCGCGCATCAGCCTTTCCAGTCGCTCGCCGTCTTCGCGGCAGGCGTAAAGAATATCCTTCTGCTTATCGGTCATCTCTCCGGCGGCGTCCGTGATCAGGCAGTGCAATCCCATCTGCAAATTTAACAGCGGAGTCTGGAGGTAACGAGCGGCGGTGTCTACGAATTCGGATTTGAGCCGGTCTATCTCACGCAGGCGCGTGATGTCCTCTAAAAGCGCGACGGCGCCCAGTAAATGTCCCTCCGCGTCGCGCATCGGCGTCGTTCGCAGCCGAAAACTCTGCTCCGTCCCGTTAATCGAAATAGGGATGGCTGCGGAGACGCTCTCCGCGGCCACTGCACGCTCGGCGCGCAGCGCTTCCGACACGGCCATCGCGATGCGTTGGTCGTGAGCGACCTCGGAGATGGGCTTGCCGATGGCTTCCGCCCTCGCGCCGAACAGCGATTCGGCCGCGCGGTTCAGCCTGGTTATCCTGCCTTCGCCGTCGGTCACGAGGACCGGCTCGAAAAGCGAATCGATCGCCGCTTCAGTGGTCTGCTGCGCAGCGATGAGCCGGCCCAGGTCGGAGCGACGCAATTGCTGGACGCGCTCCGCCATGCGATTGAACTCGGCGGCCAGAATCCCTATCTCGTCTCGTGACGTCACCCGCGCCTTCGCCGTCAGGTCGCCGCCGGCGATCTTCGCCGCCGTCGCGGTCAACTCACGCATTGGCCGCATGATGCCGTTGGCCAGCAAGACAGCCAGCGCCAGTCCGGCCGCGGCCAGCGCGCCGGCCAGCCCTAGAGTGAGGACTAATTCGCGCCGCGCGGCCCCTGCAGCCGCCTCGGACTTCGCGGCCATCGCCCGCTGATTGATCTGCAAGAGATGTTCGCATTCGGCGCGGATTTTATTGAAGAGCGGTTCGAGTTGTTGGAAGTAATCGCCGGGCCGGCGCCTTTCTCCACTGGCGACGAAAGCCCCGAAGCGCCGGTAATATTCGTCGCGGTCGATCCGGATCGCTTCGATAATTTCAGCTTCACCCGGCTCGGTGATGTTTCCCGCGGCCTTCCCGAAGGCCGCGTCGAACCTGGCGCGGTGTTGGTTGAACTGCGCCATCGCGCGATCGCGGTCCCCCAACAGCAGAAAGAGCGCGGACGAGTCCATTCGCTCCAGACTCTCTTTCATGTCCTGCGCGGCGACCACTGAATCGTAATTGTGCGCAATGATGCGCCGGGACACTTCGCCCAGTTCGCGCAGACTCAGGGCGCTCCACACGCCGAGCGCCACGAGCGCGGCGATGAAAATGAGAAAGCTGAGCAGAAGCTTGTTACGTAAATTCATAAGTAGCTCAGCGAGGTTTCGCCGTAGATTTAATTGAAGACTGTGCAAATTAAAGTCGAATGCAATCAACTATTTGAATCCTGCGCATAAATCGGGAGACGCCTGGGTACGCATCGCTTCCAGCGTGCAGTCTCGGGGAGGCCGCCCATTGATTCTCGAATGCGCCTCCACGAGGTCATCCAGGCGACTCCTCCGAGGCGTCTTGGCGCGAATCGCCGCCTTCCAGCGGCACGACCTGCACCGTCGCGTCGCGCGCCTCATTCAGGAAGCGGTTAATGACCGAGCCGCGAAGCAGGATGTCCCAGCGCGAACGCGCCGACTGGCCGAAGACGACGTGCGTGACGCCCTCGCGCCGGGCGAAATCAATCAGCGTGTCGGCGACGTTGGCGCCCTTCAACTTGATCACCTTGGCGCCGAGTTCCTCGGCGAAACGCAGGCTCTCCGCGAGCGAGACGTAATCTTTCGGGTCGATGCGTCCCGGCTCCTCGCGCGGCGTTTCGACGTAAACGGCGTACCAGTCCGAAGCCAGCCGCCCGGCGATGCGCGATCCGACGCGCAGCAGCTTCTTGGCGCCGCCGCGCGAGGCGATGCAGACCATCACTTTTTCGGGGATGACGGCGTGTTCCAAGCCCTCGCGCTCGCGATAATCCTGCGCTTTGGCGGCCTGATCTTCGGCCACCTGGCGTAACGCCAGCTCGCGCAACGCCGAGAGATTGCCTTTGCGGAAGAAATTGGTGAGCGCCTGCTCGATCTTTTCGATTCTATAGATTTTGCCTTGGCGCAGCCGCGTGCGCAGCGTGTCTACAGAGACGTCGACGTTGACCACCTCGTCGGCTTGGCGCAGGAAGCTGTCGGGAACCGTCTCGCGCACCTTGACGCCGGTGGTGCTCGCCACCACGTCGTTGAGCGATTCGATGTGCTGGATGTTGACGGCCGTGATGACCGAAATGCCCGCGTCGAGCAGTTCTAAAACGTCCTCGTAGCGCTTGTGATGCTTCGAGCCGGGGATGTTCGTGTGCGCCAGCTCGTCAACGATCGCGATCTCGGGCCGGCGGGCGATGACGGCGTCGACGTCCATCTCCTTTAACGTGACGCCGCGGTACTCGATCTCGCGCATCGGTACGCATTCCAGGTCGCCGATCAACGCCTCGGTGTCGGCGCGCCCGTGTGACTCCACAAACGCCACGACTAAGTCCACGCCCTGTTTCTTGAGGAGTTGGGCGTCTTCGAGCATCTGATACGTTTTGCCCACGCCCGCCGCCGCGCCGATGTAGACGCGCAGCTTCGCCCGCTCGCTCTCCTTGAGTTTCGCGAGCAGTGACTCCGCCGTAGGTCTGTTGTACTCACTGATCATCCGTTTCAGCTCGGTCTTGAGTGGGACACATTTCAATAAAATGATTCGGTTTCGTCCCCCATTTGCGTGAGCAGCGTGTCTTCGACCCACTCGCGCAGAATGTCGAGCGTCCTGATGACGCCCAACAATTGCCCCCTGTCGTTAACGACAGGGGCCTCGCCCCTCTTCGCCCGATAAAGCGCGCGCATCGCGTCGGCGATGGTTTCCCAGCCACGCAACGGCTGAGGGCCGGGTTCTATCAAAGAGTGGGCCGGAAGTCCGGTCACGCCCCGGCCGAGACTCGACAACTCAGTCGTCGCGCGCGAATGCCCGTCTACAAACAGACCGGGGTCGAGCTGTTCAAACACTCTGCGCGCCAACCTGACGTTACTCACAGCGCCGAGGTAGCGGTCGTCATCATCCACGACATAAACTGCGTCCCCCAGGGCAGTGGCGACCGCCAGCTTGGCGACGTGCATCAGGTCACCGCCCGCGCGAACTACCGGTGGCATAGGCTCGGGCGACCGCGTAGCCAGGTAGCGCGCCAACGTCCATCGCCCGCGTGAGAGTGGTAAATTGTTGCGCCGTCCGGCCATTGCGTAAAATCGGGCTAAGCCTTACCACTGTTTCATCTCACTCGTTCATCATCAGATGTTCGAGGATCGGCCCCGGCGTGAGCGCGGGGAAATAACTCGGCCCTTCGTGTCGCATATCAATGCGCGCTAGCCGGTAGATCCACCGTCCCAGTAGGCGCGGCGGCTAATCCCAAAATTTGCAAGGCTCATACTGCAAGCTCATCCAATGCCCCGTCTATCGCGCGGCGGTAGCGCCGGCGGCGGCCGGACGCGGTCGCTTACTGTCGAGATCGAGGTTGAGTTCCAGCACGTTTACAACCGGCTCACCGAGAAAGCCGAACTGTCGCCCCTCAGTATGCGCTTGCACCAGCCGCCGCACCTCGTCTTCACTCATCCCGCGCTCCTTCGCCACTCGCGGGACCTGGAATTCAGCCGCCGCAAGCGAGATGTGCGGGTCGAGACCTGAGGCCGACGTGGTCACCAGGTCTACAGGCACAGGCTTGCCCGGATTTTCCGCCTGCGCCTTCTCGGCGTCAGCCTTCACCCGGTCAATCAGTTTCTTATTGGTCGGCCCGTAGTTCGTCCCCGCGGATCCGGCGGCGTCGTACCCATTCGCGCCCGCCGCCGAAGGCCGCGGGCGAAAATACCCGGGCGACGAGAAAGGCTGCCCGATGATCCGCGAGCCTATGACCTGGCCGTCGCGCTCGATCAGTTGCCCGTTGGCTTTATCACGGAAGATCACCTGCGCGATCCCCGTGACCACGAGTGGATAAATCAGTCCCAGCAAAACTGTCGTCACGACAGTCATCAAAATCGCGGTAACGAGGTTCTTCATATCTCAAATCTCCGAATCTCAAATCTCAAATTCATCATGCCAATCCCAAGGCCACAATGATCACGTCGATGATCTTGATCCCGATGAACGGAATGATCACGCCGCCCAGGCCGTAGATCAGCAAGTTCTGCCGCAACAGCGAGGCCGCGGAGAGCGGGCGATACTTGACGCCTTTGAGCGCCAGCGGGATCAGGGCGATGATGATCAGCGCGTTGAAGATCACCGCCGAGAGGATCGCCGACTGCGGCGTGGCAAGCCGCATGATGTTGAGCGCGTTCAACACCGGGAAGGCGACCGAGAACATCGCAGGGATGATGGCGAAATATTTGGCCACGTCGTTGGCGATCGAGAACGTGGTCAGCGCGCCGCGCGTCATCAGCAATTGTTTGCCTATCTCGACCACCTCGATCAACTTGGTCGGGTTGGAATCGAGGTCGACCATGTTGCCCGCCTCTTTCGCCGCCTGCGTGCCGGTGTTCATCGCGACGCCGACGTCGGCCTGGGCCAGCGCCGGCGCGTCGTTCGTGCCGTCGCCGGTCATCGCCACCAGCTTGCCTTCGGCCTGCTCGCGCTTGATCAGAGCCATCTTGTCTTCGGGCTTCGCTTCGGCCAGGAAATCGTCCACGCCGGCTTCTCGCGCAATCGTCGCAGCAGTCAGCGGGTTGTCGCCCGTGATCATCACCGTGCGGATGCCCATGGCGCGCAGTTGATCGAATCGCTCCTTCATCCCGCCTTTGACGATGTCTTTGAGGTGGATCACACCGAGCGCGCGGGCGCCGTCGGCCACCACCAGCGGCGTGCCGCCCTGGCGGGAGATGCGTTCGACGGTCTCGCGGATCTCTTTCGGTGGACGGGAGCCGTTTCCGCCGATGTACTTTTCAATCGCGTCCACCGCGCCTTTGCGGATCTCGCGCCCGTCGTAATTGACGCCCGACATCCGGGTCTGCGCGGTGAATGGGATGAAATGCGCCTCGTGCGGCTGAAGCTCGCGCCCGCGCAGGCCGTATTTCTCCTTCGCCAACACGATGATCGAGCGGCCTTCCGGCGTCTCGTCGGCGAGCGATGAAAGCTGCGCGGCGTCGGCCAATTCCCGCTCGTTTACGCCGGGCATCGGGATGAATTCGGTCGCCTGCCTGTTGCCGAGCGTGATGGTGCCGGTCTTGTCGAGCAACAGCGTGTTCACGTCCCCCGCCGCCTCGACCGCGCGCCCGGACATCGCCAGGACGTTGTGCTGCACCAGCCGGTCCATCCCCGCGATGCCGATGGCCGAGAGCAATCCGCCGATCGTCGTCGGGATCAGGCAGACCAGCAGCGAGACCAGCACGAAGATCGACTGCGGCGCGTTCGAGTAAATTGCGAACGGCTGCAGCGTCACGACCGCCAGCAGGAAGATGATAGTCAGCCCGGCGAGCAGGATGTTGAGCGCGATCTCGTTCGGCGTCTTCTGCCGCTCGGCGCCTTCGACCAGCGCGATCATTCGGTCAATAAACGTCTCGCCCGGGTTCGACGTGATGTGGACCTTGATCCAGTCCGACAGCACTCGCGTGCCGCCCGTCACCGCCGAGCGGTCACCGCCCGCCTCGCGGATCACCGGCGCCGATTCGCCCGTGATCGCCGATTCGTCTACAGAAGCGACGCCCTCGATCACTTCGCCATCGCCCGGAATGAATTCGCCGGCGGATACCATCACGACGTCGTCCCGGCGCAGCCGCGGCGCGGGCACGTCTTCGGTTCGCCCGTCAGGCAATAGTCGATGGGCGATGGTTTCCGTCTTCGCCCTGCGGAGCGTGTCGGCTTGCGCCTTGCCGCGCCCCTCGGCCATCGCCTCGGCGAAGTTGGCGAAGAGCACAGTGAACCAGAGCCACAGGGTAATCTGTAGTTCGAAGCCGGCGGGCGCGCCCTGCATGATGTTGCGGATGAGCAGGATCGTAGTCAGGACGCTGCCGATCTCGACGACGAACATCACCGGGTTTCCCATCATCTTGATCGGGCTCAGTTTGCGAAACGCGTCGAGGAGCGCGCGCCGGATGATCTTAGGATCCCAAATGGAAATAGTTTTATGCTTTGCCATAATTCTTCCGCTTGTAAAACAACCAGCCAACCTTGGAATCAAAACTACAACAGTTAAAACGTCTGCCCCGCATACATCAGCAAGTGCTCGACAATCGGCCCCAGGCTCAGCACAGGGAAGAAGGTTAGCGCGCCAACGATCAGGATCACGCTTACCAACAGCGTCGTGAATAGCGGCGTCGTCACCGGGAACGTGCCCAGGGACGGCGGCACGGCCTTCTTACGCCCCAGGCTGCCCGCGAGCGCCAGCATCGGGATGATCATGAAGAAACGCCCGAGCAGCATGGCGAAGCCGATGGTCGTGTTGTACCAGTAGGTGTTCGCCGAAATCCCCGCGAACGCCGATCCGTTGTTGCCCGTCCCCGAAGTGAAGGCATAAAGAATTTCGGACAGCCCGTGCGGCCCGGCGTTGTTAAGTTGCGACGTGCCGAAGCTGGGCGAGACCGATGAGATGGCCGTGAAGACCAGGATCGTGAGCGGGAAGATCAGCACGTTGAGCATCGCCATCTTCACGTCGTAAGCCTCGACCTTCTTGCCCAGGTACTCCGGCGTGCGCCCGACCATCAGCCCCGCGATGAAGACCGACAGAATGACGTAGATCAAGATGCCGTACATCCCCGCGCCGACGCCGCCGAAGATCACCTCGCTGAGCAGGATGTTGGTGAGTGGAACCATGCCGCCGAGCGGAGTGAATGAATCGTGCCACGAGTTGATCGCGCCGCACGAAGCGTCGGTCGTGATCGTGGCCCAGAGCGTGGAGTTGGCGAGGCCGAACCGCGCTTCTTTGCCTTCCATGTTTCCGCCCGGCTGCATCGCGCTTGTGGCCTGGTCAACGGTCGCCGGAAAGATCGGATTCCCCCGGGCTTCCGCCCAGTAGCAGATGAGGATGCCGGCGAAAAATAATACGGTCATCGCGCCGAAGACCGCCCAGCCGTGCTTCTGCGAGCCGGTCATACGGCCGAGCGTGTAGGTCAGCCCCGCCGAGACGGCGAAGATAGCGAACATCTCCAGCAGGTTCGTGAAAGGCTTCGGGTTCTCGTACGGGTGCGCGCTGTTGGCGTTGAAGAAGCCGCCGCCGTTCGTGCCCCATTCCTTGATGAATTCCTGTGATGCGACCGGCCCCTGGGCGATCTTTTGCTCGGTTATGGTCTCAGTAGTCGTCTTGCCGTCGGCGTCCGTCTTCTCCACCTTCTGCGGGTCGACGATCTTGGCGACCGTATAAGGCTTGAGGTTCTGCGGCACGCCGCCGGCGACCAGCAGCAGCGCGCCGACCAGGCAGAAAGGCAAGCAGACCCAGAGCGCCGCGCGCGTCATGTCAACCCAGAAGTTGCCGAGCGTGTCCCGCTCGCGCCGCGCGATGCCGCGGATAAAAGCGATGGCCAGCGCGATGCCGACCGCCGCCGAAACGAAGTTGTGATAAGCCAGCCCCGCCATCTGCGTCAGGTAGCTCATCGTCACTTCGGGCACGTAGCTCTGCCAGTTGGTGTTGGTCGTGAATGAGGCCGCCGTGTTGAAGGACGAACTCGGCTCGATGTTGGCGAGCTTCTCCGGGTTGAACGGCAGCCACGCTTGCAGCCGTTGCATCGCGTAGAGCACGACCATCGAGACGACGCTGAAGAGCAGCATCGCCCAGGCGTATTCCGTCCAGCGCATCTCGCGCCGCTCGTCCACGCCGGTCAGGCGATAGATCAGCCGCTCGATGGGCCGCAACACGGGATCTAGAAAAGTCCGCTCGCGGTTGAAGACGCGCGTCATGAAAATTCCAAGCGGTTTCGTGACCGCCAGAATCAGCGCGAAGAAAAATAGGATTTGTAACCAGCCGTTGATTGTCATCTCAGAACCTCTCCGGTTTGAGTAAAGCGTAAGTCAGATAGAACAGAAGTAACGCGGAGACCGCGACGCCGACGGTGGCTTCCCAACCCATTGTGAACTCCTCCTTACAGCCTCTCGCACCCGCGCACGTAAGCGAGCGCGAGCAGGAAAAAAATGATCGTTGATCCCAGAAAGATAAGGTCTAACATAAGCCTCCTTTGAATTGCCTCCACTGCCACTCAAAGCGCCGCTGGCGCCGTTCTTATTCAACGCGGCCGCTCCCCTGATTCAATGTTCTCACTTCCCTACGTTCGGCTGCGCGTGAACGACGGTCGGAGTCGCCGAATGAGTAGGCGACGCAGTCGCAGCGTTTTCTTTCAATAATTCTCTCTGCAACAAGACCGAATGCCCGATTCGAAAATCAAGCTCGGTGGGGTATCGCTTCGGGGCCATAGAAGCCGGTCTCCGAAAGAGCAAGTAAGTAAGCGCCAGAAACATCAAAAGCGCGATTAATTGTGTGTCCATCTAGTTGATTACTCCTGCGGAAGAAGTGAGGCGGACTTTAGTCCGCCCATGAGCTAGGGCGGACTTTAGTCCGCCCCACTTCTTCACTATTCCTCGTCATCATCTTCGTAGCGCACAACTCTGTAAGCCCGTTGTGGCTTGTCTTTTTCCAACCAATCCAGGCAACACCCGCCGATGATCAGGAGCGGGATTGTCAGGAAGAGCGACACCGTACCTGTGGTCGAGAGCCATTGCCGCGCGCCTTCATTGGTTACGAACCAACTGGCCGCCATGAACACCGCCCCGCCCCCCCCCGACGCGACGCCGCCGAACAGCCCGGCCCCTGCGCCCGCGACTTGCGCCTGCTCGATCGCGCGCCGCCATGTCATGCGCGGTTTCGCTCCCGCTTGCGCTTTCCGATGTGCAAATGCTGATGCGTTCATATCGTCTCCCTTCGGCCGTCACTGCGCGGCGTGGGGGACTGGCGTAGAACCGTCTAAGCAACCCCATTCTGGCCAGGCAAGAAGCCTTATTCTTTGCGCATGTGACGCATGTGGTTTGACCATTAACACTGTCAGCATAGGACATAGCTCATAAGGATGGCGTAAGCGGTTTATAAAAAATTCGTAAAGGCGATCTGATCGATTTTCCCCAGCATTGCGCCCACGAGGATTCTCCGCTCCAGGGGCACAAGCGGTAAGCGGTATCGAGATTCCATTGGCCGCGTCCGGGCTAGAGTCGTTGCGCGGCATCGTCTGCGAAATCATGCCAATCCTCATCCTCATCCCGGGGTTTTGCGGCGCCAGCTCGATATCGTTAGAACCGAATGATCGCATCCATCGCAAACATGAACTGATTGTTCCTACGTCCGTTGTCCCATGGCTTAGCGCTGAAGGCATGCTCGTACCGTAACTCCGGTCGAATCATAATCAGTTCACCGAAACGATGCGTCAACCCCACAGTCCAGCTCGACAATGTTGTTGCAAAGCCCGTGCGCTCGCCCTTTACATCCACGAGGTAGTCGATTGGCCGCAACGTGATGAAGTTGCGTTTAGAAATCTTTATAGCCGTGTAGTTGACCACGCCAATAGCCGGAGCATTCCCCTGGATCGGGGCGCCTGGACCCGTTAAACGGAACCAGGACCTGGGCGGACCGAAGTTGACCGTCCCACCCACCAGCGCGTGACTCTGATAGATGTAGTAGGCCTCCGTCATTGTTACGAAAGTCCCCTTCTCGTTGAACCGATGGGTCCAAGTGATGTTTGATTGCTGTAGATTGTCGTGAAAGCCCTTGAAGTGTCCGTTGTTTATTGAATTTATTCCACCGTAAATGGAGTCATTGTTGCTCTTGGACACCCACCGAGCCATAAACATGCCCGTTGGATGAGCGGCGACATTCCATGGCGCAACTTCACAGCCCGAGTGAATGCCGCCCAAAATAGTCCATGAGTCATTCAGTTTTACCGCGGCATTGACGCCTGTTTGTGTGTAACAATCATACGTGAACATCAGAGAGTGCGTATACAGGTAGTTGTCCGGCGCCAACTGCGCTTCGATGTCCGGCGGCGAAATATATCGCCCGATCTTGATTACCATTCCCTTCGCAACCTTAGGAACATAGATGAGTCCGTATGTCTCGACCGGATCCACGCCATATAATCTATTTCGCTTGAGGAGCTGCCCACTGAACCAACCCTGAGACGTCGTCCACCTGTAGTCGATGCCGTAGAGGGTCGTAAACCGGAAGCCCCAATCAACATGGTCGGTCTGCACCGTATCCGGCAGCCGCTCGAAACGAAGAATCCCCTGGTCCAGCTGGGGCTTGTTTGGAACTATGGCGTAGGACTCCGGAATATTGGATTCATCGGATGTGCTTACGCTTATGCCGGGGTTTACCCAGCCGTAGATCTTGATTCGCGATTCCTTTAATGCGGGTGAAAGGCGCCACAAGGCCTCTGTCAATGGATAAACTGGATCTGTATCGGGAACGCCGATTAAGGGACTCGGACCTATGTATTCGGTACCGGGGAAGACCCCATCGAGCGGCGAGGGATTGGCGCGCCGGGGAGGCTTCTGGCCGGCGCTCGCCGGAGCCGTACCTTTGTTGGTCTTGTCAGACTGGCCGGTCTTCTTACTCTGCCCAGCGTTGTCAAGGTCGTCAACCCTATCCGTTTTGTCTACTTTAAATATTTTAGCTTCTTTGTCGGCTTCCTTGTAACCAGACTGAGATGGGGCTTCGACCTTCGTCCGAAAGGCGCCGGTCAACCAGTTGAAGTCCGCGAACGCAAACGGCTCTTTCTTGTTTTTCCATCGAGGGATCGAGTTGGCGGTAAATCTGGGAGAGATACCGACGCCGCCATGTTTCGCTGGCGCTTGAGTGTTTTCGCCCACGTCAGATATAGGCGCCGCCGCCGTCGCATTCGAGGCCGGGGCCACCGCCTGCTGTAATGCGCTCTCTGTGAGAGCGCCGGCTCGCTGACACTTGTCCACGGACGTTATATCAGCCAGACGCGATTCAACTTCGGCTAAACGCTTCTCCATTTGCTCGAAGCGGTCAAGCAAGATTTTCTCGCGCTCGGTCAGCGGCTGTTCATCTTTTTTCTTCTCCTCGGTCTTAGCGGCCGCTTTGAGCGGAATTAGCAGGCCAAGCACGCGCGCAAAACCATCTTTTATCTTCTCGTCGGTCGTAGCATTCTCTGTAGCCGGCCCGGCTGCTTTGCCGGAAGCGGCTATTGCAGACGGCGTCGGCGCGGCTTGTGATTGATCGGCCCCCGTCTGTTGCGCATAAATTTCGCTCAAGACTCCAAAAAGAGCGAGCGCAATGATGACAGGGATTATGAAAGGGAGCTTTCTAGCCAGGCCAGAAAGAGGTTTCTGGGTTACTTGAGCGGTTTGCGAATCAGTGTAGGGGCAGACCTGTGTGTCTGCCTCGGTGGTTGCGTGTAAACCCAAACCGGGGCGGACACGCAGGTCTGCCCCTACCGTACACGCAATTGCAAACCGCCCTAGATTTGGTTTTTCTGTCTTGATCATGAGCCTGGATATCCTTTCTAAGTATTACCAACCGCCCTTTTTGCGCCATCACCACCAGAGCCCCTTGCCCAGCGGCGCGGCATAAGTTCCATACGCCTGCCAGACGTGGCGGTAAACCTGCGATTGATCTGAAGCGTGTGTGGATGGCTGCGTTTGATTTGAAGTGTCCTTGAGCGTAGCGCCTGGAGGGTTTGCTTGACCGCTACCCGGCGTGGCCGGAGAAGTGTCCTTGCGCGCCGGGGCCGCATTATCGGTCGTTGACGCCGGCTTTGCCGCGGACGCGCTCTTTTCCGCTTCGAGCCGTCTGATGCGCGACTCCTGCCGTTCGATCAATTTGCGCATCTGCTCCATCAAATGGCGGATCTGGCGCATCTCTTCCTGCAGAGACTGCGCTTGAGTCGTTTGTCCCGCGACCGGCGTCGCGCATGCGCCGCGGCGCTCAATGTCAAGCTCAACGGCAAAGACATCAAAAGCGCAATTAGCCTGGCTAACATCTTGATCACTCCCACGCCGGCTACTCGGGGAGACCTTGCAGAAGTCAAGGGTGGCGCCCGGCCTTGTTGAATTCATTGGTAGTTTTGCTTGTCTTCACAGCGCACAACTTCGGGATGGCGTTGTGGCTCGTCTTTTCTGTCTGATTGTTTTGTCGGGCGGGGAAGTTAGACGTTCAAACGTCTTTGCAATCATCGTTCCGGCTCGAGGACATATCCAGTTCCACAATATGGGAATCAATCATCAACGACGTCATTATAGGACGGCGCACATAAGGTTGGCGCAAGGAGTTTATAAAAAAATCGTAAACGCGCTATGCGGTGCGCGAGCATTGCTGCTCCACTGCTACTTGCCCTTCGTCTGCTTTTCGGCAATCTTATTGCGCAAAGCTACTAAAAGCTTGCGCTTCCTGGCTTCGTAGCCAAGCTCGTACTGCTGTACTTCACGATCCTTTAATTCTCGCTGCGCCATCCGCTTGATGATGATTGTCGAAAAGATTAGGCTTATGCGTTCGAACGCTTTCGCTAACCTTTTTCTGATTTCGAGACCGAAATCTCCCGAGCGATGAGCCGTACGTCGCGATGAAGTTGTGTTCATTGAATTAAGCATCGTTTTACCTCACTTTCAATATGACCACTTCAAACTAAATCAAGCCAAGTAACATTGGTACGGTACCGGGAGCGGTAGCGACCGGGCGCCGGCGGAGAGAGCGCTTCGACGGGCGCCCGGTCGCTACCGCTCCCGGTACCGTACCGCCGCGTGTGCCAATGTTGTCTGGCCCGATTTAGCATCGCGCCCATAAGGATGGCATAAGTGTTCCATAAATAAGTCGTAAGGCCACTCACTAGAGCGTTAACTAAGTTTTTTGGGCATTTGTTTAAATCAGAACACGTGAGATTGGTACAGTACCGCGCGCGTAAGCAAGCGGCCGTCTCATAAGTCAGCCGCTTGCTTACGCGCGCGGTACTGTACCAGCGTCCCGATGTAGCGTGTTTCGATTTATGGGAGACATTCAAAAACTTAGTTAACGCTCTACTCACTCTTCCAAACCTGATCTCATAGCCCGTCGGATTTCTTGCAAGCTAAACTCTTGGCCAAATGGATAAAAAACTTCGCAGGAAGATATGAAGATTGCATAAGAAGGCCTTTCTCCTCGTCGCATTGAAAGGTTAACCTGGCTTCGCGACGCCGAATCAGTACCGCGAGCGGTACTGATTCGGCGCGAGTTAACTTTTCAATGTGATGATCTGTTAGATGGAAAGGCAGGAACACGCCATATTTCATGAGCGATATCGCGCATGAAATATGGCGTGTCGGCTCGGACTTACAGTTTGACCAGGATGGCGAATGTCATCCTGCGCTCGAATTTGCGCAGATCAGGGGCGAAGCCCGGCACAAATGAGCCCGGGGGGCCGATATTGCCGCCCGGAGGGGTTACGCCACCAGGCCCTGAATAGTAGGGCACATTGGACATTCGATGGTTATACTCCCAACGCCAGGTGATGAACTGCGAGGGCATATAGTCAAACGTCACTGAATAATCGGCGCCTCTGAACTTGTCGCCTGGGTTCGCGGTGAAGTAGGGCGTGCCTGAAAACGCCGTCGCCCCGTTGATCGGCGGCAGCAGCACCAGATAACGCCCCGGGTTAGTGATCGCGCCTCCGCCGAGCGTCAACCCGAACTTGTCTTGCTTAAACCAGAAGCGGTTGTAGGCCATGAAACCGAGAAAGGACTGCGACGGTCTGTCGGGCGTGCCGCCCTTGCAGCTCACTCCGCCTCCGTATTCACAGCCGTAATCAAATGTGAACGAGAAGGCGGCCTTGCTGAGCGTTTTATCCGGCTGATCGTAATACTTGACCTGGATGCTGTCGTCGGTATGGAAGCGCTTGCGGCCGGGATTGCCCAGCGTGTCTTGGCCAAAGTAATTGTTGAAGACGAGCGAGACATTACCATTCAGACGCCACAAAACCTGTCCGCCAATTCCCGGCGCCTTGTTAAATTTACCGTACGACTGCCATCCGTTGACGAACCACGGTTCAATCTTCAGCTTGTCGCTCGGAAAGATCTGCGCCCGCACGCCGGTGAAGAACCAGGGCGTGTTGGACGAAACAAACGACGGCTGGTACGTCCAGTTGTCGAAGTTGTAGAAGCTCCAGAGGCCGATATAGGACATGAAGATCCCGGCGTCTATGTTGATCCCATTCATCTTGTCAAAGTGATATCCGCCATAGGCCTCAGCCAGGTAGCGGTAAGCATTGTCGAGGTTCCATTGGCCGCGGGCCGTGCTGGGGTCATTGCGCGGCTGCGTTTGCGAATACATGCCAATCTGAGTCAACAGCCTTCCGCGCACATTGTTATAGTGGAAGTCGCCGCCGATGCCGAGTTGCGTGAGGTTCACTTCGCCTGATCGAAAGACCTCGCTCGACCCACTGATCGTGTTATCCTTCGGGCGGTTGAAATCGTGGTGGTAGGCGACGTCGGCTCTGAATTCGCCCGTAAAATACTCTGTATTGATAGGCGACTCCTTCGTCCTGGGGTTGCCAGTCATCCAGGTGAAGTCCGCGAATGCGAACGGCTCTCTTTTCTCCCTATTTTGAGAGGCCGAAGCGGCGCCAACTGTTCATGGCTCGTTCGGATGAAACGCGCGAGGGCTTCTCTGGCGCGCATAATCTTGTCGCCGATCATCGAGCTTGAGGTGTCAAAGACGACTCCGATAGACGCCGGCGTGTCTTCGTCGCTAAAAAAGCTGACCGGCTGCTCAACCTTGTCCTCGTAAACTTTGAAATCGTCTTTGCTCAGTCCCTCAATCGCCCGCCCGCGTTGATCCGTCACTGTCACGCGCACGGAGACTAACTCCGTGGCCATCTTGACGGAGACATTATCTTGTGAAGCCTCAGACCTCTGTCGCCGGGCGAGCGATGAAAAGTCAGTCAGGAATGTAACGAATATGACGGCTGCGCCCAGAGCGTGTTTTAAAAGCGCTTTTCTAAAGCCCGCGGAGCGGGCGCCAGCATAGAGCCCAGGGTGTAGCCGAAGGCGGAACCCTGGGTCAGGTTTGGGGCGCCATCGAGCCCGTGGAACGGGCGGCAGACCGCCGGCTGTCGCCCACTTCGTGGGCTTTGGGTCCTTTACTACTGCTCTCCTGGGGCTCACGCCCCAGGCTTCATGCTTTCGCCTGCTCCGCAGGCTCAAATCGAAGCTTTTAAAACACGCGCTCAGGATCGTGACCAACTGCAGTAATCTGAGAGGTAATTTGCGCATTACCTATGCTCCCGCATCTCCTTTATGAGAGGACCAACCACGGGGAGACAGGGATCAGAGAATGAATAAGAGGGGCCATGATGCCTCTTATTATTTTCCTCTTGCGCCCCGCGCCCCCGTGGTTGGTCCCGCATAGGCGCCTTAGTACGCGCGCAAAAAAGGCGCGAAGCACACGCTCCGCGCCTTTTTGATAAGGCGTTTTCGTGTCCTTCTCTAACGCCTACGAGGTTAGCTGACGGGCTCGGACCGAGAAGTGTCCTACGTGAAGCTCTCTTTCACGATTCGCCCCAGGCTCCGCTGATAGCGGAACAATGGTTCCCCCGCGTTACTCACCCCGATATTCCTCATCGTCTTGCGAGTAACTTCGGCAAATGACCTATCACTGCGCGGAATCCTATACCTAGGCGCATAAGGATGGAGTAAGGAGTTTATAAAAAGTCAGTAGAAAATGAATAAAAATTTTGTAGAGATTGAATGGCGTATTGAGCGTGATGATTTGGCGGCTAAATCGAAACACGTAACATCAGGACACTGGTACAGTACCGCGCGCGTAAGCAAGCGGTTGACCTATGAGACGGCCGCTTGCTTACGCGCGCGGTACTGTACCGACCTTACGTATTCTAATTTAGCTAGGCGGCGGGGTTGAAGCGGTAGCCAACCCAAGGTTCGGTGAGGATGTAGCGAGGTTTTGCCTGATTCGGCTCGATCTTCTTTCGAAGATGGCCGATGAAGACCCGCAGGTATTCGGGCTGTTCTATATAATCCTTACCCCAGACGACATTGAGCAGAACTCGATGGGTATGCACTTTGCTTGGGTGGCGGATGAGATAGACCAACAGTTCGTATTCCTTGGGCGTCAGACGAACCTGCTGTCCGTGCAGGCTCACGTTGCGGGTTTCAAGGTTGACGCGAAATCTGCGGCTCGTTGTCAACCACGAGGATCCGTTGGCTTTCCTTCATGGCCTTCTCCCGGGAAATAAACTTAGTTACGAAAACAAGCGTGACGGTGTGAAGCTGGCGGGCACGCTGACGCTGCCGCGCGGCAAATCGGCTTTCCCCGCCGTCATTCTGATCACTGGTTCAGGCGCGCAGAATCGCAATGAAGAGTTGCTCGGACACAAACCGTTTCTAGTGCTGGCTGACTATCTGACGCGACAAGGCGTCGCCGTGCTGCGTGTGGATGATCGTGGCGTCGGCGGTTCGACCGGCAGCGTGTCGAATTCGACGAGCGAAATTTTTGGCGCCGATGTATTGGCCGGAATTGAATTCCTCAAAGGCCGCAAAGAGGTCAATCCGAAACAGATCGGTTTAATCGGCCATAGCGAAGGCGGCCTGATCGCGCCGATGGTCGCCGCGCAATCGAACGATGTGGCGTTCATCGTGTTGCTGGCTGGGCCGGGTCTGCCCGGAGAAGAGATCCTCTATTTGCAAAGCGCGCTGATTCTCAAAGCAAGCGGCGCGGGCGCCGAAGTCCTGGCCAGGCAACGCGCGACGCAAGAAATGATATTCACCATCCTGAAACAGGAGAAAGATAACGCCGTAGTGGAGAAGAAGCTGCGCGAGGAGTTCGATAAACGGGTGGCAAGCGCGAGCGAAGCCGAGAAGATCAAAGCCAAACAAGCTGCGGAAGCCCAGATCAAACAGGCCTTGTCACCTTGGTTTCGCTACTTTTTAACCTATGACCCGCGCCTAGCGTTGGCAAAGGTGAAATGCCCAGTGCTGGCGCTAAACGGCGAAAACGATAAGCAAGTGCTGGTCACTGAGAACCTGCATGAGATTGAATCGACGCTCAAAGCCGCCGGCAATAAAGACGTGACGATTGTACGGTTGCCCAGGCTCAATCACCTGTTTCAGACCAGTGAGACCGGCTCACCCAGCGACAATCCTGTCCCATATGGGAGCTACTCGTAAGTTGCTGTCAAGTTCGCTCTTGAGGTAAAGCTTCAAGTAGCTCAAGTGATACAGCCGCTGCCACCAGTGCTTGTCGCATGCGGCCAATAACGCGGGAGATCGGAATCA
>WNFU01007691.1_pt1 | contig 37780 bp, 35 predicted proteins | sample 5400121 | NCBI WGS metagenome assembly WNFU01 (sample SAMN13153360, study PRJNA577476) | soil metagenome | isolation source: 100 cm soil or saprolite under grassland replicate 1 | place: USA:California | collected 2016-06-15
CTTGCGCCGGCCGTGCCGTTCGCAGGCGGCGTGATAGGCGCGCACGACGTCGTCCAAGATCTTCTGCCCGTTGAGCGTGACCATCGCCTTGAGGCCGTAGCGCGCCATCAGATCGATGGTCTTGCCGCTGGCGATCGGCATCCAGATGTCGACCGGCAAGTGCTTAGGGCGGGGAATTACCGTAATGTCCTTGAGGGTGTAGCCGCGATACTCGACCGGCGGCGGACACTCGTAGTACTTGCCCTTGTGGTGGAACGCATCCTCGTTGAAGCACTTGAGCAGCAGCTCGAGCTGCTCCTCGAACAATTCGCGGTTCGCCTGCGCGTCGAGCAATGGCGCGCCGAACGTCTCCACCTCGCGCGTGTGATAGCCGCGCCCCACCCCCATGATGATGCGCCCATCGGTGACGATGTCGGCCATCGCGTAGTCTTCGGCCAGACGGATCGGATGCCACATGGGCAGAACGTTGAAGGCGCAGCCGAATTTGACGCGTTGCGTCTGGGTCGCCAGCCACAATCCGAGCTGGATCAGATTGGGCAGGCACTCGTAGCCCTCGCGCTGGAAGTGGTGCTCGGCCGTCCACAATACATCGTAGCCGAGGCGGTCCATGTGCTGCGCCACGTCGCGCGCGCTGGCAAAGGCCTCGCGCAGCCGGTCAGCGGAATAGCGCCGCTCGTTGGCCGGCGTGCCGGAGCGGCCGATATTGTCGAGCTCGATCTGGCCGACGTAGAGCACGTGGAAGCTTCTGATCATCGCGCTGTTTCCCCGGACCGACGGATGGGCACGACGAACATAGCATCGCGCCGCGAAAGCGCGAGCGCTCCTAATGCCGCCACTTGATCGAGCATCCCATGCTCGCGCTCTGCTCGAGTGGACCGCGGCCGGTCTCTGCCACCTGGGTCATGGCCTCGAATAGCTCGCGCCGCGCGTCCGGCACGAGGCTCGTGCGGGAGGCGTCCAGCCGCCCTCGATATTGCAGCTCGTCGTCGGCGTTGAAGCCGAAGAAATCAGGGGTGCATTTGGCGTCGTAGGCGCGCGCGACCTCCTGTGTCTCGTCGATCACGTAGGGAAAGGGGAAACGGTGCTCCCGTGCGAACAGTTTCATGTTGTCGAAGGAGTCCTCGGCATACGACTGGGTATCGTTCGGCATGACCGCGATCGTGCTGATGCCGATTGCGTCGAGCGCGCTAACCTCCTCCACCAGGCGGTCGATGACCGCCCGCACATAAGGACAATGATTACAGATAAAGACTACCAACGTGCCCTTGGGCCCGCGCACGTCGGCGAGCGTGTAGAACTTGCCGTCTACGCCCTTGAGCCTGAAGTCGCGTGCCTTCCAGCCGAAGTTACAGATGCTCGTTGCGGTGAGCGCCATGGCGCGTCTCCACGTCCATCCGGACTATCTCAGTTCCGCCGCATAGCCGCGGCCAACGCAACCTATGCCAGGCCTTCGACGATGCGCAAATCCCGCTCGGCCGCTTTGCCGAATACTTTCAGCGCCGCCTGATAGGCCTCGCTATCGTGGGCGGCCACGGCTTTGTCCACGCTGTCGAACTCGATCACGACCACGCGCTGGGCGACGCCCGCCTCGTACGCCTTCGCAGCGTTGCCGCGCGCGAGAAAGCGCCCGCCGGCAGCGGCGATCGCGGGACCCGCGAGCTTCGCGTAAGCCGCCAATGCATCCGGATTTGAAATCGAGCGATAGAACGCGATCCAATACGCTTTTGCCATTGCGATCTCCCGTTGCCGCTGACGCCGCCGATGCCGCTGTGCGAGCTTACCGGATCGCAGCGATACTCACAAAGGCCTCTCGACGCGCAAGAAATTAAGTCGGAACCGATGCGGACCGCAGGAACGTCAACGGGCCGGAAAGGCGTGCAATATTCGACATTCGCGCACAGGGCCTCGCCGTATCTTTTTGCGCTGGACGCGCTACGATTGTCTGCCACCGGCTTAACCCGGAGATTGGGCATGAAAACCCTCCTGGCATTCATCGGTGCTCTCGCCATCATCTGCGTGATCGCCGCCGCGGTGTTTTTCTTCGGCGGGTTCTACAACGTGGCCGCGACGGTGGAGGACCCCGCCTCGGTCAAATGGGCACTCGCCTACATCCGTCAGGCTTCGATCATGCGGCACGCAACGGACGCGCCGCCGTCGTCGCTTGACGATCCCGCGCTGGTGCAGGCCGGGGCGCGCGCCTTTTCCGAGCGCGGTTGTGTCAACTGTCACGGCGCGCCGGGGGTGAATTGGGCCAAATTTTCCGAAGGCTTGCGTCCTGATCCACCCGACCTCAAGGAGCTTGCCGACCAGCGCAGGCCGCAGGATCTGTTCTGGGTCATCAAGCACGGCATTCACATGACCGGGATGCCGAGCTTCGGGCTCATCGAGGTACCTGATCGGGAAATCTGGACGATCGTCACGTTCGTCAAGAAGCTGCCAAGTGTATCGGAAGCGGATTTCAAGGCTTGGTCCGCGAAACCTTGAGGCACCGGCAGTATCTCAAGTGATCTCGACGATTTCCGCCCGCGATTTCGCGACCTCGACCGTATCGCCGACCTGCTTGCCGAACAACGCGCGGGCCATCGGCGATACATGCGACAGCGTCCCGTGCGCGGGATCGGCCTCGTCCTCGCCGACGATCCGGAAGATCTGACGGCGCCCGTCGTCGCGGACGATGGTTACGGTCGCGCCAAAATGCACCTGGCTGCGATCGCTCGGCGCAGGGACAAGCTGCGCGCTTGCCCGCCGCGCAGTCCAGTAACGCAAGTCGCGAGCTGCCCGCGCGAGCGCCGCGCGATCGTTCGCCGCGTGCGCCGCAGCGTGCTCCTGCTGAAGGCGCGCGACTTCGGCCTCGATTCGCGCAAGCCCCTCCGCGGTCACGAGGTTCGGATGCGGCGAAATGGGCCGATCCGGCAGCTCTTCGACCGCGTCCTCCATGTCTTTGACGAATGCTCTACTCATGATCAGGCGTTGCCATTGGTGAGTGTTTTTGGTTCTTGTTTGTCGGCCCTGCTTTGTCGGCGCTGCCCGAGCCGGCTGCTTGCTTATATGGGATGTCGGAAGCGATATGGAAATGTTGGGCGGCAAAACTCGCTGCGCTGCAGGAACGCGATTGGCGGGAACTATTCCACCGGGAAAGAGTTCACCTCTACTGGGTGCGATATGACGTACCGTCGATGCGCGACTCTGGAACATGCGATGCATAAGGCGATCACCGCTGCCCTCGCATTGATGCTGTCGTGTGCCGGCGCCCCGGCGCAGGTTGCGCCGCAACAGCCCCAGGACGTGGTCGCTCCGACGTCGAAGCTCAACCTGACGCTGGAACAGCGCCATACCATCCGCGAATTCGCCAAGGACATGAAGGCCGACGCAGCCGACGCCAAGGCGGAGGTCGGCGAGCCGATTCCGCAAGGCATTACGCCGCGGCCCATGCCGAGCGAGGTCGGCCAGAAGGTCCCGCAAGTGAAGAGCCACCGGTTTTTCCTCACCGCGCAACAGATCGTGATCGTCGATCCGAAGGACAACAAGGTCGCCGACGTGATCAAGCTCACCGCGGATTAGATCGCGGACCGCGCTACCTCGCGTTACCGAGATATCGCTTGGCAAGCATCACGTGGATGCCCTTGTTGCCGTTCACCACTTGCGTCACGCGCACATCCGCGGCGAGGCTCGCCAGTGAATAGGCCTGGTAGCGATCAAGCCCAGCGCGTGCGCAAATCAGATCGAGCATCTGCCGCAGCGCAATCACCACGCAGTCGTCGAGATCGGGGTCGAACGCCATCGTGATCACATGCGTGGGCGTCTCCGCCATCGGCCATTCGAGCCGCATGTCGTCGCGCAGCGTGAGCCGGAAGGTGCCGGTCAATCCGGTTTCGACCGCGGTGACGCAGACCTCGCCGTCCCCCTGGACGCCGTGTCCGTCGCCGACGGAGAACAGCGCGCCGGGAACGAAGATCGGCAGATAGAGCGTGGTGCCGGCAACGAGCTCCTTGTTATCGAGATTGCCGCCGTTCTTGCGCGGCGGCTGAGTCGAGATCATGCCCCAGGCAGGCGGCGGCGCCGTGCCCATCACGCCGAAGAACGGCGCCAGCGGAACCTCCTGGCCCCAAGGCAGTCGCCAGCACTTGCGCGCGCGGTCGAGCACGACATGGATGTGGCGGTTCTCGGCAAAATCGTCCGGCAAAGCGCCAGCGAGCGGGCGCACCGAGTTGTAGCCCCAGTCGTAGAACACGTCGATCGACTCGATGTCGACCTGGAGCACTTGTCCCGGTTGCGCGCCCTTGATCGCGACGGGTCCGGTCAAGATGTGCGGCCCCATCTGCCGCGGGACCTTTTGGTGAATGGCGGGAAGCGCCGGCGGCACCTTGAGCGGCGGCGCCGGCATCAGATCGGGGCCGCCCGATACTGAGGAGATCGTCAGGCGCTCGCCGCTCTCGACGGTCAACCGCGGCGCAAGCCGCGCGTCGAAATATCCCCAATGCACATTCTCAGGTCCGGGCTCGAGATGGATAGGCATCGGCTTGGTCCGTTGTGGGAGCGTGATTAGAGCGCGGCGACCGTTTTGACCTCGATCAGGAACGGCTCCTGAACGAGGCGGTCGACGATCAGCAGCGTGTTGGGCGGATAGATGCCGTTCGCAAACAGGCGCGGAAATTCGCGCAATCGATAGGCCATGAACTTGGCGATGTCTTGCGAATGCACGAGATAGGTCGTGAACTCGACCACATTGGCGAAGCTCGCGCGCTGCGACGCCAGCGCAGCCTCGATATTGGCGAAGACCTGGCGGCATTGCGCATCGAAGTCGTCGGCGCCGACGACCTTGCCGCTGCGGTCGGTTGCCACCTGGCCGGCGATGAACAGAAACTCGGACGCCTTGACGCGCGCGAGCTGCGAATATTGGCCCAGCGGTTTGCCGAGCGCGTCGGGATTCTCGATCGTAATGTTGGGCATAATGGTCCTCCCAGCGTTGCGGCGCGCATCTCACGCGTAAGTCGCTGGATGATCGTATTCGACTGGCACGCGATGCCCGGACAGCGAGAGATGGAAGGCGCCCATTTGCGTCATGGTCCCCCCGTGATCCGGCCGGACGAGGTCATCTTCGAGCCTTCGCGGCACGGCGACAAGACGCAATTCGAACACTTATCGCCCATGGCTGCGGCGCGCGGCAGCCATGCACAGCGCCGTTTGTATTCGATTGGGGTTGCTCGAGCTGCATCGCCTTGGCAAGGAAGCGCGAGAGGACGCGGATCGAGAAGCGCCGAGGAAACGCCCACATAATGCCGACGGTCCGCACCCTTCACGCCGGGGTTGAATCCCCCTTCGCGTGGCTGCGGCTCGCTGCCGCGGTGGTGCTCGCCACCGTTGGCGGTATCGGCATGTGGTCGGTGCCGGTCGTGCTGCCGACGGTCCAAATCGAGTTCGGCGTTGCCCGCGCCGACGCTTCGCTGCCGTTCACGCTCGCGATGATCGGGTTTGCCTTGGGCGGCGTGCTCATGGGGCGGCTTAGCGACCGGTTCGGCATCGTGATGCCCGTGCTGTGCGGCATCGTCGCATTGAGCGCCGGCTACATCGCTGCAGGATTTGCCTCCGGTCTTATGCTGTTTGCGCTCGTGCACGTTTTCATCGGGCTCGGCACCTCCGCCACGTTTGGGCCGCTGATGGCGGACACCTCGCAATGGTTCACCCGCCGACGCGGCATTGCGGTTGCCATTGTCTCCAGCGGCAATTATGCCGCAGGCGCGGTCTGGCCGCCCGTGCTGTACCATTTCATCGCGACCGAAGGTTGGCGAGCCACGCATATCGGCGTCGGCGTATTCTGCGCCCTCGCCATGCTGCCGCTTTTGCTGCTGTTGCGGCGACGCGCGCCAAGTTCTGGCAACGAAGCTGCGGAGGCCCTCATCGCAGCAGCGCAGCGTGGGCCGGGCCTCTCGGCCAACGCGCTGCAGGCGGTGTTGTGCGTCGCCGGTCTCGCCTGTTGCGTGGCGATGGCGATGCCGCAGGTCCACATTGTCGCCTACTGCGGCGATCTTGGTTACGGCGTCGCGCGCGGCGCCGAAATGCTTTCGTTGATGCTCGGTTTCGGGATTTTCAGCCGCATCGCGTCGGGTTTCGTTGCGGACCGGATCGGCGGCGTGGCGACGCTGCTTTTGGGCTCGACCCTACAGGGCGTGGCGCTGTTGCTCTATCTTCTCTTCGACGGCCTAGCCTCGCTCTACGTGATCTCGGCGCTGTTCGGACTATTCCAGGGCGGCATCGTGGCGATGTATGCCATCATCGTGCGCGAATATTTTTCGCCGCAGGAAGCTGGCACGCGGCTCGGCATCGTGTTGATGGCAACCTTGCTCGGCATGGCGCTCGGCGGCTGGATGTCCGGCGCACTCTTCGATTTCACCGGCTCCTATCGCGCCGCCTTCGTCAACGGCCTGATCTGGAATCTGCTGAACGTGTCGATCGCGCTGTGGCTTCTGATGCGGGCGGCGGGCGGACCGCGCACGGTTGAGGCGCGGCTGGTGTTTGCTCGCGAGGGTGGGGACTGAGGCCGGTGATGGAATTCTCTCTCGACCAGCAATGATCAGCTCATTGTTGCGCCCTGTAATCCTCCCGCGGTTGGTTCGCGATTCGGATCAAAAACTCGGCGTCTTGCCGGTCCCGCTTGAGGAATTGCGCGAATTCCTTAGGCGTTCCGGGCGCCGGCAGCACCGCTTGCTTCTCGAGATACTCGATGAATTTCGGCTCCCGATAAAGCTTTACGAACTCGGCGTTGATCCTGTCCACGATCGTCTGTGGCAGGCCACGGGGAGCGGCCAGTCCCCACCAGCCGAACGGCGGAAAGTCGATCCCGGCCTCGGCAAGGGTAGGAACGTCCGGCACAAGAACCGAGCGCCGGGCGGCGGCGACCGCAAGCGGCTTGATCTTGCCCGTCCCCAGGAGCCCGAGAAAATTTCCCAGCCCCATCTTGGCGACCTGGAGCTCGCCGGCGACCAGCGCCTGCGCGATCGGCCCGCCGCCGCGGTAGGGAATGCCGACGATGTTCACATTCCAGGTCTGGTTCATCCATTTCAAGAACATTTCCGGATTGGAGCCGGGCCCGAGCGTGCCGTAATTGAGCGCAGCCGGATGCGCCTGGGCATAAGCCTTGAGTTCGGCGGCCGTGCTGACGTTGAGCGAGCTGCTCACGAACAATGCTTCGACGAGCAGATATAGATTGCTGATGAGCGTGAAGTCGCGCTCCGGGTCATAGGGTAGCTGATTGAACAGCAGCGGGTTGATCGACAGCGTGTTATGGTAGACGAGACAAAGCGTGTAGCCGTCGGGCGCCGCTTGCGCGCAGGCCTGTGCTCCAGGGATGCCGCTCGCGCCGCCCCGGTTCTCGATGACGAAGGGCTGGCCGAGGCGCGGCGCGAGTTCGTTCGCGGTCGCACGCATGATGACGTCGGTTACGCTGCCGGCGGCGATCGGCACGATCACTCGAATCGGACGCTCGGGATAGGTCTGGGCGTGGACCGGACACGCCCAGACCAGCACCGCGATCGCGGCCCACGCCGCAGGGCCGCGCAGCGCGGGAAGGGCTCGCTTCATACTCGTTCTGTCGCAGTCAGCTGACGACGCCTTCACTTGAGTTGATCGGCGACCTTCTCGATGCCCGCCTGGACGCAGGCTTCGTCCTTCTCGCCGCCGGGAGCACCGGAGGCGCCCGCGGCGCCGATCACCTCTTCGCCGATCTTGATCGGCAGCGCGCCGCGCCCGGTGGTGAACCCGCTGAGATACTGCGCCCCCATTTGCGGATTTTTCTTCAGCCGTTCTTCCATCTCGCCCGAGGGAATGCGGAAGGTGCGCGAGGTATAGGCCTTCTTGAAGCTGTTCTCCATCGTGTGCGGCCCGGTGCCGTCGCCGCGGATCTGGACCAGGTTCGCGGCGCAGGCGGCGATGGCCGTTTGCGCGATGGTGAGAGCCGTGGCGGCGGACAGATCCTTGCGCGTGAGCAACTGCGCGCTCGCGGGCGTGACCAATGCACAGGCCAGGCCGATGGCGGCCAGGCGATACGACACAGACATGGTAAAGTCCTCCCCTTGATAGTCGCGAGACCCCGTGCTGGCGGTCTGCCGGGCAAACCTATCCGATTTCACCCCGTCTGTACGGCCCGAATCGGGGTTTCCCGTCCGCGCTTCCAATGTGGTATGCGGGCGCCAGCAAAGGCAGGAACGGCAGGCGAATGAGCGTACGGCGCATTCTGGTCACCGGCGGCAGCGGCTTTCTCGGCTCGGCCCTGGTCAAGGGGCTCGTGCGCCAAGGCGAGACGGTGCGCGTGTTCGATGATAATTCCCGTGGCGCCTTGCGCCGGCTGGGAGAGGTCGAGCGCGACATCGAGTTCGTCCGCGGTGACATCCGCGACCCCGCCGGCGTCGATGCGGCCGTGCGCGGCATCGACGAGGTGCATCATCTCGCCTTCGTCAACGGCACGGCGACGTTCTACAGCGCCCCCGATCTCGTGCTCGACGTTGGCGTGAAGGGCATCGTCAACGTCATCGACGCCTGTCGGCGTCACGGCGTCGGACAACTGATCCTTGCCTCGAGTTCCGAAGTCTATCAGTCGCCGCCGCGCGTGCCGACCGACGAGAGTGCACCGCTCGTGGTTCCCGATCCGCTCAATCCGCGCCTCTCCTACGGCGCCGGCAAGATCATCAGCGAGATGATGGTCATCAACCACGGCCGCAAGCATTTCGAACGGGTGCTGATCTTTCGGCCGCACAATATCTATGGGCCCGATATGGGATTCGACCACGTGATCCCACAATTCGCCGTGCGCTTGAAACGGGCAATGAGCAAGCATGCGAGCGGCGCAGTGCCGTTCCCGATTCAAGGAAGCGGCGCCGAGACCCGCAGCTTCTGCCACGTCGACGATCTGGTGCAGGGCGTGATGGTCATCCGCGCAAAGGGCGAGCACCTCGGCATCTACCACGTCGGCACGACCGAAGAAGTCAGCGTCGCCGATCTTGCCCGTCGGATGGCCAAGATCGCGGGCCGCGAGATCGTGCTTGGTCCCTCGGCCGTGCTCGAAGGCAGCACGCCGCGCCGCTGCCCCGATATTTCGAAACTGGCCGCACTGGGCTATAGACCGCGCGTCCCGCTCGACGAAGGGTTGCCGCCGACGCTCAAGTGGTATTGGGATCACGAGAGCATGGCGCCGGCAGCATGAGCCGCTCGGAAGGAGATTGCATTGTTGTTCCCTGCAAAAGTCGCCCGCGCCGCGGCCAGCGGCGCCAGCGTTCCGGTGGAATGCTGTCAGATCTGCGGCCACGCGCCGCTCTCCAAGGTGCTCTCGCTCGGCTACATGCCGCCGGTGAACCAAATGGTTGCCGTGGGCGAGGTGCCGCGGCAGCAGCCCTGGTTCCCCACCGATCTGTTGTACTGTCCCAAATGCGAGCTGGTGCAGCTCGGCCTGGCGGTCGATCCCGTCATCATCTTCCCGCCCGAATATCCCTACACGAGCGGCACCACGAAACTGTTACGCGATAATTTTGCCGAGCTCTATTCCGAAGCCTCGGCAATGCTCAAGCTCGGCCCGCAGGATCTCGTCATCGACATTGGCTCGAACGACGGCACGCTGCTCTCGAACTTCAAGGGCCACCGCGTTCTCGGCATCGAGCCGACCGAGGTCGGGAAGATCGCCAACAGCCGTGGCATTCCCACCCTCATGCGCTATTTCACCCCGGCGGTGGCCGCCGAGGTCAAGCGCGAGCACGGCCCGGCACGCGTGGTGACGGCGGCGAATTGCTTCGCGCATATCGAGGACGTGCATGCGATCGTCGAAGGCATTATCGATCTCATCGGTCCGGACGGCGTGTTCATATCCGAGTCTCACTATCTCATCGGCCTGCTGGAGCGGCTGCAATACGACACCGTCTACCACGAGCATCTGCGCTACTACTCGCTCACCAGCCTCGCGAATCTGCTAAAAATGCACGGGCTCGAAGTCTTTCACGCGCGGCCCATCCCGACCCATGGCGGATCGATCCGCGTCTATGCCGGCCGGCCGGGCGCGCACCCGGTCAAGGAGAGCGTTGCGAAGATGCTTGCCGCGGAACCGCGCGGCGAGGCGATGCTTGCGCGGCTCAAAGCCTTCGGCAACGACGTGATGCTGTCGAAACTCCGGCTGCTCGCCATGATCCGCGAGCTCAAGGAGAGGGGCGCGCGCATTTGCGGGATCAGCGCGCCCTCGCGCGCCTCCACGCTGGTCAATTATCTCGGTCTCGACGAGGCGATCATCGATTACGTGTGCGAGATCGCGGGCTCGCTCAAGATCGGCAAGTGCATTCCGGGAACCTCCATCCCGGTGGTCGAGGAGAGCCGACTATTCTCGGATCAGCCCGATTGCGCCGTCATTTTTTCCTGGCATATTGCCGACGAGCTTGCGCCCAAGCTGCGCTCGAAGGGCTATCGCGGCAAATTGGTGACGCCGTTGCCGGTTCCGCGCGAGATTTGAAGCCGAGGCGGCGTGAAACCTTTGAGTTGCGCCGGCGGCTGGGCTATCACTCGGCGCGGCCGCCTTCTATCGCCGTCAACTCTTGGAGCAACTGCGTGAATATTGCCGGTACCAAGCCGACTGCAGCCATACCTACGCGCCTTGATGCCGCCGACCTGACCGTCGTCGGTGGCGCGGGTCACGTCGGCGTCCCGCTCGTGCTGGCGTTCGCCGAGGCGGACTATCGCGTCAATGTGCACGACCTCAATCGGGATGCGCTCGAGACGCTGCGCTCAGGCCGTCTGCCGTTCATCGAATACGGCGGGGAAGAGCTGCTGGTGCGCGCGCTCAAGCGGGAGCGGCTCGTGTTCACCTCCTCGCCGGCGGAGATCTCTTCGACCGGGCCGGTCATCGTCACCATCGGTACGCCGATCGACGAGTTCCTCAACCCCGTTCGCAAGGTGGTGCAGGACTGCATCGACGCACTGCTGCCGTATCTCGCCGACGGGCAGCTCCTGGTGCTGCGCTCGACCGTGTTTCCCGGCACGACCGATTGGCTCGATGCCTACCTGCGCCGCAGGAATCGCAATCTGAAGCTCGCGTTCTGCCCAGAGCGCATGGTGCAAGGACATGGCATCAGGGAGCTTAAGGAAACCCCGCAAATCATCAGCGGCACGACGCCCGCGGCCGAGGAGGAGGCGTCGAAGCTGTTTTCCGCCATCGCCCCCGAGCTCATCGTCGTGAAGCCGCGCGAGGCGGAATTCGCCAAGCTGTTCAGCAACGCCTACCGCTACATCGAGTTCGCGACCTCGAACCAATTCTACCTGATCGCCAAGGCGGCCGGCCTCGATTACCGCAGGGTCTACGACGCCATGAAGCGCAATTACCCGCGCGCCCGCGGCATCCCGACTCCTGGACTCGCGGCCGGTCCCTGCCTGATGAAGGATACGATGCAGCTCGCCGCGTTTGCCCAGAACCAGTTCAGCCTCGGCAACGCCGCCATGCTGGTCAACGAAGGCCTGGTGCTGCACATCTGCGACGATCTGCGTCGGCGTTATGATCTCTCGCGAATGACGGTGGGGCTGCTCGGCATGGCGTTCAAAGCGGACATCGACGACACGCGGGCTTCGCTCAGCTACAAGTTCAAGAAGGCGCTCGCGGGTCTCTGCGAGGCGGTAGTGACCACCGACCCGTTCGTGACCACCGACCCCGATTTGCTTCCGCTCGACGAAGTGATCAAGCGCAGCGACCTCCTCATCCTGTGCGCGCCGCATTCGGCCTATCGCGATCTCGACTGCGCCGGCAAGCCCGTCGTCGACGTGTGGGGATTTCTCACTAAGGCGAATGTGATCGCGTAGCGCGCAAGACGGGCGATCGGCGGCAAGTGAACCGGCGTTAGGGCTGGGGCATCGTCATGGTTGCAAAACGCGGGAGAGGATAGCGCTCTCCCGCTTTTTGCTCGCGCTCAAATTCGATCTAGAGCGGCGCTTTGTCGATCTGCCCGTTCGACCGCACGAACCAGTGCTCGTTCGCAAACGGCTTGCCCGCGAGCCGATCTGCCATCCAGTCCGCGACCAGGATCGGCGGGAACGGTCCGAGATTGGCCGCCGGGACGTTGCCGACCGAATGGCGCGATTCCTGGTAGACCACCATTTGCTTTGGCCCGTTGACCGTGTTGATCAGCCGCTCGGAATGCTCGAGTGGGCTGAGCTCCTCGCACTCGCCGGCGACGACCAGATACGGCACCCGGATCTTCTCCGCATGGCCTTCCCAAGTGATGCTCTTGCGGAAGCGGTCGAACTCGTCCTCGTCGGTGATGCCGGACATGTACATGAACCGCTTCTTGAACGTGGGTGAGGCTTCCTGAAAGATCGTGTGGCAGCCGGGTTCGTGGCACACCGACATGGCGGCAAACGCGCGGATGCGCGGCTCATGGGCGGTAAGAACGGTGCCAAAGAACGTGCCGAAGCTCGTGCCGGAACATCCGATGCGCTCGGCATCAATCTCGGGGCGGCTGCTCAACCAATCGAGGAGCGGCTTGCCGGCTGCCATCCAGTTCTCCATGGAGAAGTAGACGCCGATCATGGGCGCTTCGTATTGCCCCGGTCCGTCGATCGCGAGCACCGCCATGCCGCGGTTGAGGAACCGATCGCCGTAAAGCGCAACCTGGATTTCCTTGAAGCTGTCCATGCCCGGAATGGCGATCACCGCCGGGATGCGGCCGCCCTTGTAGCCCGGCGGCAAATGAAACCAGGCCGGGATCGCCTTGTCGCGAAACGGCACCCAGACCGCTTCGACGTGGTGGTCCGCCAACGCGACATATTTCGCGTAGCATTCGCGTTTTTTTTTGTTGTAGGCGATGTTGGCTTCGTTGTTCTGATCGTAAGGCCACTGCGCTGCGCCCCAATGGACAGCCGCCATGAAATAGTTGTCGCGGGCGGTCACTTTGCGATCGGCCTCCTCGGCCGCTTTCGCCTTGGCCTCGCGGCGGCGCGCAACCGCCTCGAAGGCCGGACCGATGTCCGCCATTTTCTTGACACGCTCGCGGATGCCGGCGAAATCGGCGTTGGCCTCGTTGCCGCAGGGACCGCTGAGATAGAGCGAGCGCGGTTGGTCCCAGTCGATGCCGTTGGCGCGGATGATGTTGTCGATGAGCCAGCGCTGCTCCTCGAAGCGGCGCACATGCGGCTCGCCGCGCTTGTCCAGAACCGGTTGCGGTTGGCTGATCACGTTCATCGCATCCCTCCCTATCTTCTGTTCCGCCGAAGCCGGCGGTGCGAAATCACTTGCTGTCCATCGTCATGAGGATCGGCGTCCAGCGCGCGAGTTCGTCCCGGAAAACGCCCGCTGCCTTATCGGGCCCGATGCCGAGCACCGGCTCGAACCCGAGTCTGACAAGTTCGGCGCCCTGCCGCGGCTTCTTTAGCGGCTAGATCAAATCGGAAGCAACTCTCAGCTGCGCAGCCTTCCCTATGTCGCGGCGTTCGACGAGCTTGGGGTCTCCCCTGATGACTTCAAATGCCGTCTCATCGCCTTCGGTCCAGAACCGGATGTCAAGTTTATGCTTGCCGATGCGAAGATCGCGCACCGTCAAATCAGGCAGCCAGTACGGAAGGGACGGATCGACATAGAGCTTATTGCGGGGGGCATCCGGTTGAAATCCCAGCAGTGCCTGGGTCAGCATGAAGACGGAGCCGGCCGCCCACGCTTGGGGTACGTTCGCTCCGATATACTGAACCGGGAAACTCGTCTCGGTACGCTCGGCGGCGGTGTAAAGTTCCGGTAGCTGGTTGAGCAAGAAGTGGCTCGCCGCAACGCTAACGTCGTGCGCGACCCGCGCCGCCTCCGCACCAAAGCCATAGAATTTGAAACCCATGGCTATGATGGCGTTATCGTGCGGCCACACCGAGCCAGTCTGGTAATTGTACGGATTAAAGGCCCGATGGTCGGCCGAGAGCGTGCGAATGCCCCATCCCGTCCACATGTCGGGTGCCATCAGGCGGTCCACGACCCTCTTTGCACGCTCGCGGGGCACGATGCCGCACCATAGGCAATGCCCAGCGTTGGACGCGACGGTCAGGACCTTGTTCTTGTCGCCGTCGAGCGCGTAGACATAGAACCCCAATTCCTCATCCCAGAAGGCTTCGTTAAATCGCTCGAACAGGGCAGCAGCCTTGGCCCGCAATTCCTTCGCGCGGTCAAGCTTGCCTAGCGCATCGAACGCCTCCGACATGCGCACCCAAGCGTTGTAAACGTAGCCCTGAAGCTCACACAGCGCCTTCGGTCCCTTCACCAGCGAACCATCGGGATACATGACCGCATCGCCGGAATCCTTCCAACCCATGTTTTCGTAGCCCGCCGAAGAGCGCGTCTGATACTCCTGAAAGCCGTCGCCGTCACAGTCACCGTATTTGTCGATCCAGGCGAGGCAACCCTCCGCCGTCCGCAGATGCCGTTCCAACAACCCTTTGTCGCCAGTCGCGCGCCAAGCTGCATGCAGGGTAATCAGATATAGCGGCGTCGCGTCTGCGGTGCCGTAATAGGGGGTGTGCGGAACGAGCTTGAAGTGTGCCAACTCGCCGCACCGCAATTCGTGGAGGATCTTGCCCGGTTCGGCATCGCGGTATGGATCATCATCCTTGGCTTGCAGCGAACCCAGAATCTCCAACGCCCCGCGGGCGAATTCCGGATAGATCAGCATATTCTGCAGCGAAACGATCAGGCTATCGCGGCCGAAGGGAGCGACGAACCACGGAAGTCCCGCGGCAGGCAGGAAGACCGTATGGTCCGTGCCCCTAATCGGCAGACGCAGCGCGGCCATGTCTTCCAGCGCTTGGCGAAAGAGACGGTAGAATTCCTCGTTGCTCGTCTCGATCTTGACCACCGTCTTCAGCCATTCCGTCATCGTCGGGGAATATCGGGACTTGTGACTTTCCCCGAGGCAGTCGCGCGGCGCGTGAAAGCGTTGTTCGCCGTCTTCCAGCATGTACAGCAAACAGGCGTGCCATGCCTCGCGCGGCTCAAGCGCCACTTCGAAGCTGAGCCGCCCATTGGCGGAAACAGCCTTGCTCGTTGCGCGCGACACGGTGATTGTTACTGACCGGTGAAAATCTCGGTTCGAATACGCGTTACGAAGCCGTTGCCGTCGTTGCGACCATTCCGTCGTGATCTGGCCGCGGCGTACGATGTGGCCGGACTTCACCTCGAAGATGTCTGCAAAATCGCATCGCAGCGCGACTTCGAGCTGAAAACGTACCGGCCTCATGCTGTTGTTGGTGATGTCGAGATCTTCATGCAAGCCGCCGATGATGGATCGACTGATCGTGAGGCCGATGGTACGCGGCGCGATTGTACCGTCTTCGGTGAGAATGGACTTATTGGTGAGGAAGATGCGTGCGGCATGATAATTAATGGGACCGCCGTTCAATAGCTCCCATGGTTCGCCATTGGCGTAAATCGCCCAGTTGCTGACAACCCGTGTGTCGAGAAAGTACAGACCCTTCTCGCTAGGCCAGGTGATCTGCCCGTCCGGCTCGCTGACGAGCACTGTCTGACCCTCGTGGATAGAGATCTGTGGCGGACCAACGTGAACCTTGAATGCCATGACGCGTCCTCGTACGCACGTCGAGTATTGTCGCAAGGCTGAACCGTGAATTACTGCCGCATTCGACGTTCCTGAATTGATGTTTATTGCTTAGTTGATGGCCTTGTTTCCGGCATCCAAAACCAAAGGATCAAGGCAGCGAGCAGAGCCACCGATGCAATACTCAGGAATACAGCGGTGCGGCCAAAACTCGCCGCTACTATGCCGAAGAGTGTAGTGCTAAGCGAAGCGCCGATTCCGGACGCCGTTCCAATGATGCCCTGGGCCAAGTTAAAGCGGCCGGTGCCGCTCGTGACATCGGCAATGACCAGTGGCGTCAGTACTCCTACCACCGCTCCAGTGACGCCATCGAGCAACTGAAAACCAACAACCAGCGGCGGATCGATGACCGAAGCGAACAGCAGCGCGCGGATCGACAAAGCGCCGAACCCGATAAGGAGAAGCGGCCGGCGGCCCCAGCTTTTCGCCCATTGCCCGACCCAAGGGGCCATCAGGGCAACGATGAGCTGCGGCAGGATGATCATCGCCGAAATGATGAGCGAGGAGCGCCTTTCTTCCTGGTACACGACAGCCTCTGCGACAAGCGGCAGGATGGAAGCATTGGCGAGTTGAAACAGGAACAGGCAAGTGGCAAAGGTGAGCAACCCGGAACTCTTCCAGAGGCTTCGGCGGCTTGCTCTCGCTGGTTGACCAGACATGTGGTGATGGGGCGCCCCGCAGGCGCGGCCGAAGTGGATGTCGGCTGCCGGGATCCGAGCCAAGGCAACGAACAGTGGAGGGATGAGTGCGGCGACTATCAGGAATATCGCTTGGTACGACAGGAAATATCCGATGAGGCCGATGACCGCGGCCGCAACCAAGCCTCCCGCCGAAGCGAAACGTTGATTGCGCCCGAGGCGTTCAGGCAAGGCGGCATGGCCAACTAAACCGAGGCTAATCGCAGTGATCGCCGGCCCGAGGAATCCGCCCGTGATTCCTTGCAGCATCATCCCGGTGAAAACCAGCGGAAAGCTGGGCTGAACTGTGATAATGATCGCGCTGATGGCCACCATCGTGACACCCACCACGATGAGCGTTCGCTTCGAGCGGATGGTATCGAGCAATTCGCCCCCGGGGAGCTGACTGAGCAAGCCTGCGAGACCGCTCGCGGTGAGGACGAAGCCAATGTTCTCCTGCGTCCATTTCTGGTCAGCCAGATAAGCGGCCACGTAGGGACCAAACGCAGCCGAAATACCGGCAATGAAAAAATTGACTCCGTCAAGGCCGCTGAGACCGGCATTGGAAGGCGACGGACCTGCAGCGCCAAACGATGTCGTGGTGGCCGTCATCTTCGATGTGCCCTACGATGCCACGTTTGCCTTCGTGTTCAATTAATCCCAGCGACGCAATCGGCGGAATGGTAACCGTTTCACGGCCCTCCCTCTCGCTCGTCCCGGACTGCGGGATGGATGCTAGTGAATGTGGCCGGCAGTGCCAACGCTCATCATGCCGGCAAGGCGCAGCATTTCCTGACCGAGAAGCTTTTGGTGACGCATTCTGCTTGCTAGACTTGGCGTCGCGCCCATGACTGGTGGCGCCCGATCGCGGCGAAAGCGAGCGAAGGAAGGCATGTCCGATTCAGAATCCGAGTTGACGGTGTCGCTCTGGCGCGGCGCGCAACACGGACGCTACGAGACCTACAAGGTCCCCTTGCGTGAAAACCAGACCGTGCTCGACGTCGTGACGTTCGTGCAACGCCACCTCGACCCGACGCTGTCGTACCGCTTTGCCTGTCGCGTCGGCATGTGCGGCTCCTGCGCCATGACCGTGAACGGCCGGCCGCGTTGGACCTGCCGCACGCACGTATCGAGCGTGGCCAAGAGCGGCTGGCTCGAGATCGGGCCGCTCCAGAATCTGCCCGTCATCAAGGACTTGGCCGCCGACATGCGCGTCTTCTTCGAGAAGTGGCAGCAGGCCAAGGGCGCATTCGTGCCGTCGCGCACGCGCAACGACGATATCGCGCCGATCAAGCCGGACAGTGCCGCGCGGATCGCCGCCGATGCCGCCATCGAGTGCATCAATTGCGGCATATGCTATGCCGCCTGCGATACGGTGCGCTGGAACTCCGATTATCTGGGGCCGGCGGCGCTCAACCGCGCCTGGACGCTGGTGAACGATGAGCGGGACAGCGCAACGACGCAGCGGCTGCAAGCGGTCGCGGCTTCCGGCGGCTGCCACGCGTGCCACTCGCACCAGTCCTGCCAGGAACTCTGCCCGCAGCGTCTCAATCCGACCGCCTCGATCGCTGCTCTCAAGCGCCGCACCACGTGGGCCTACCTCAAGGGTGAGATATGAACGTTCGCCTCTATGTCTGGCAGCGGCTGACCGCAGCGGTCATGGTGCCGCTGGTCCTCGTGCACGTCGCCCTCATCTTCTACGCGACGCGCAGGGGATTGACCGCGGCGGACATTCTCGGACGCACGCGCGGGAGCCTCGCGTGGGCGTCGTTCTACGGCGCCTTCGTCGTTGCCGTGGCCGTTCACGCCGGCATCGGCGTTCGCACCGTGCTCGCCGAATGGTCGTCGCTCAACGAGCGCAACGCCGGCGTCCTGGCGAGCGCTTTCGCAGTGCTGCTGCTCGTCGTTGGCCTGCGCGCCGTCGCAGCGGTCGTGCTGCCGTGACCGCGCGCGGCTTGAGTCATCGCAGCAGCGTGCTGTGGATCGCCGCGCTGGTGCACCGGCTGTCCGGCCTGGCACTCGCCATTTTCCTGCCGGTGCATTTCTTGACGCTCGGCCTCGCCATTCAGGGTGAAGCGCCGCTCGAGAGCTTCCTGCGCTGGAGCGATCAGCCGCTGGTGAAGCTTGCCGAAAGCGGCCTCGTCTTTCTGCTGCTGGTGCATATGCTCGGAGGCCTGCGCGTGCTGGTGATCGAGAATCTTGCTTGGCGCGACGGGCAGAAGGAGCTTGCGACGCTCGCGGCAGGGCTGTCGGCGGTCATCGCCTTCGTCCTCTTGGCGCGCATGTTTTGACAATGAACATCGAGCGTCTCACGACCGATATCTTGATCCTCGGATCCGGCGGCGCCGGTCTGTTCGCGGCGTTGCACGCGTTCAAGGCCAATCCCGATCTCGACGTCACCGTCGCCGCCAAGGGGCTGCTCGGCAAATGCGGTTGCACGCGTATGGTGCAGGGCGGCTACAACGTCGCGCTCCATGCCGGCGACTGCGTCGAGCGCCATTTCATGGACACGATCGAAGGCGGCAAATGGCTGCCGCATCAGGAACTGGCCTGGACGCTGGTGAGCACGGCGGTCGAGCGCGTGCGCGAACTGGAAAACGAGATCGGCTGCTTCTTCGACCGCAATCCGGATGGCACGCTGCACGGCAAGGCTTTCGCCGGGCAGAGCTTCGACCGCACCGTGCACAAGGGTGATCTCACCGGCATCGAGATCGTTAATCGGCTGATGGAGCAGATCTGGGCTCGGCCGATCCGTCGTCTGGAGGAGCACCGCGCGGTGGCGCTCGTTCCCGCAACCGATGGCGCACTGGCCGGCGTGCTGATGATCGACATCCGCACCGGCGGGTTCTGCTTCGTCGCCGCGCAGGCGGTGCTGCTGGCGACTGGCGGCGGCCCGACCATGTACCGTTACTACACACCGTCCGGCGACAAGAGCATGGACGGCCTGGCGATGGCGTTGCGCGTGGGGCTGCCGCTGCGCGACATGGAGATGGTTCAGTTCCATCCGACCGGTTTGCTCGCCGGACCGGACACGCGCATGACCGGCACGGTACTCGAGGAGGGGCTGCGCGGGGCTGGCGGCCATCTCCTCAACGGCGCGATGCACCGCTTCATGGGCGACTATGACGACAAACTCGAGCGCGCGACGCGCGACGTCGTCAGCCGGGCGATTTATACGGAGATGAAGGCCGGACGCACCACGCCGAACGGCGGCGTGTACATCAAGATGAGCCATCTCGGGCCTGAGAGGGTGGCAAAGGAGTTCAAAGGCATGGTCGATCGTTGTCGCGACTGCGGCTTCGATCTCGCTGGCGGGTTGGTCGAGGTGGTGCCCACCGCCCACTACTTCATGGGCGGCCTCATCTGCCGCGCGGACACATCGACCGATTGGCCCGGACTTTTCGTCGCCGGCGAGGACGCAAGCGGCATGCACGGCGCGAACCGGCTGGGCGGCAACGGGGTCGCGAACTCGACCGTCTTCGGCGGAATCGGCGGCGACGTGATGCCGCGGTGGATCGCCGCCAATTCCGGCCATCGGGCGCCCGATGAGCACGTGCTGGATGCGGAAGTGCAGCGTGCGCTCCGTCCGTTCACGCGCAAAGGCGGCAATTTGAACGATCTACGCGAGAGGCTCCTCGATACGATGTGGGATGATGTCGGCGTCATCCGCGACCGGGCCGGTCTCGATCGCGGGCTTGCGGCGCTCGACGCGATCGAGGCGGAGCTCTTGGCGACGGGCGTCGCTGAGGAGGACCGCGCCTTCAACCTCACCTGGCACGATTGGCTCAATCTGCGCTCGCTTGTCGAGGTCAGTCGGGTCATTGCGCTCGCGGCCTTAAAGCGCGAGAATTCGCGCGGCGCGCACTTCCGTTCCGACTTTCCGGAGCCGGGTGATTTGACGAGTTCGCGTTTCACGGTCGCGCGGCAAACGGCCGGTGGTTTGGATATCACCGAGGAGCCGGTTCAGTTCACCCATGTGAGGCCGGGCGAGACGCTGCTGCCAGGAGGCCGCATCATCACCGTCTCCCGCGAGCGGGGAAGCGGCGTCGCGGCCGAGTAAAGCGAGGCCAGCATGATTTCCATATCGTCCCTTCAACGCACCGCCGAGGAGTCGAAAAGGGCGATCTATCCGCCTTCGTCATCAAGGCGATGCTGGAGAACTACGACGCCGCCAAGGAGGACCGCCGCGCGATGTGCGGCGACACCGGCCTCCCGCGCTGGTACGTCAAGATCGGCAACGAGGCGCGCATCGAGGGTGGGCCGGTCGCGCTGGAGGCGGCATTGCGACGTGCGACCGCTCGCGCCACCGCCACCGTGCCGCTGCGTCCTAATCGTGTGCATCCGCTCTGGCGCACCGATCACAACAACAACGTCGGCATCGGCGCGCCGGAGATCGAGTACGCGTTCCATCCCGAGGCCGATTGGATCGATCTCGTCACCGTGCACAAAGGCGGCCTGTTCGGCTCCGACTATCGCATGCTGTTTCCCGGCGACGGCATCGACGGCATCAAGCGCTTCTACCTCGACACGCTGATCGGCTTCGGCAAGCGCGGGCTGGCTTGCCAGCCGGCGATCGTTGGGGTCGGTCTCGGCGGCTCGAAGGATACCAGCATGGTGCTCGGCAAGCAGGCGTCCTGCCTGCGCGTGGTCGGATCGCGCAATCCGGATCCCAAGATCGCGGCGCTCGAGGAGGAGTTCAAAGAGCTCGGCAACAGCATCGGCATGGGCGCGATGGGTTTCATGGGCTCGTCCATGGTGGTCGATTGCCACATCGAGGTCGGCTATTGCCATACCGGCGGCCTGCCGATGTCGGTACACATGTTCTGCCTATCCTCGCGCCGGGCCTGCGCGCGGATTTTTGCCGACGGGAGGGTCCAATTCCGTACCGACCCGATGTGGTTCACGGATTACATGCGGCGGGCGACGGTGGAGTGGGAACGCCCGGCGGCGGAGGCGGCGGAGTAGAGGGAATGCTCGAAACCGTTCATCTTTCCCTTCCGGCGAGCACCGAGGATCTGCGTAAGCTCAAGATCGGCACGGTCGCCTATTTGAGCGGCCGCCTCTTCACCGCGCGCGAGGGCGTCTACAAGCGCGCGATCGAAGACGGCGCCGGAATGCCCGCCGGTCCCGATGCGCTGGGGCTTGCCAACTTTCACTGCTCGCCGGCGGCAACCGTCAATCCCGACGGCAGCTATATCGTCGGCGCGGTGACGGCGACTGCCTCCTTCCGCTTCGCGCAATGGCTCGACGGCTGGTTCAAGCTTTCGGGCTGCAACGTCATCATCGGCAAGGGTGGAATGACGTCCGAGGTCTATCGTAGGTCCTTCGTTCCCAATCACGCGATCTATGTCACGACGGTCGGCTACGGCACCGGCGCGCTGCTCGGGCGCGGCATCAAGCGCGTCGCAGGCGTCTACTGGCTCGAGGAATTGGGTCTGGCGCAGGCGGTTTGGGTTCTCGACGTCGAGAAGTTCGGCCCATTTCTCGTCGAGAGCGATCTCGCCGGCAACAGCCTGTTCGAGCAGGAGAACGCCAAGATTGCCCCGGGCCTCGCTAAACTTTACGCCGGCACCAAGCCGGCTACGCTACGCCGTTACGGCGAAACCGACGACAAGACCGAAGAGGTGATCTGACGCGGTCGAATTTCGTGGGTTGGGTTAGCGCGGTCCCTGCGGTCGCGCGTGCCCCGTGATACCGATCCGCGCGTAACCCAACGCCGAAATAGCCGATGGTGGATCGCGGTGCCACGCGAGGCATCAGTCGCCCGCCTTGCCGCGATCTGCGCCTTGACGCACGCCAATGGCTGTTTCGCGTGCGCTCAGTCGACGACGTCGAGCTTGACCTTGGCCACGCCCTTGGCGGTGAGCCCCAGCGTTTCGGCAGCGGACGCGGAGACATCCACCACACGGCCGCGAACGAACGGGCCGCGGTCGTTCACCCGCACCGTCACCGAGCGCCCGGTGGCGACGTCGGTGACGCGCAGCCGCGTGCCGAACGGCAATGTGCGATGCGCGGCGGTCAATTCGTGCTTATCGAACTTTTCGCCGCTCGCGGTATGCGGGTCGTAGCTGTAGAAGCTCGCCAGCCCATGGGATGCACTCGTCGCGCCGGCGGTCTGCCGCTCCGCTTTCTCAGTCGCGGGCATCCGATGCCTGGCGACGGCTTTCCTGGTCGGTTCGAGCGCCGCTTGGCGACTCGCGCCGGTCACCACAGGGGGTTGCTGCGCGCAGGCCGCAAGGGCGGCAGCGCTCAGCGCAGCGGCCAACAGCCGCAACGCTCCCGAAGACGAGGGCTTGGCGCCAATGCCGGCGCCCGACGAGCTGATGGCTGACACGTTACGCACTCCCCTACCGATATCCCCGCCGGTAATGGGAGTGGAAACCATGGCCCGATCACGGCCAAATCCGCGTCGATGACGTGAATTGTTTCTTGTGTGGTTAATTTGCCACACCGACAGCGCGGCAACAGGTGTCGTCCGCGAGGGGGCATCCCGCACGCGTGCATCGCGGGGACCCCGTGTTGCGGGGTCTCAGGCCGGTTGGTCATGGATCCCCCTTGCCTCCAAGTGCGGTCAGGGGCCTGCGCGGGGAGGACGAGAACCGCATGCCGCGCATTAATCGAGCGTTAAGGACTCGGCGGCGACGATCGACGTGCAATATCGCATTATTCGGCGGGGAGATTCCGATGCTCACGAGCAGCAGGTATGTCGTCAACGCCAGCCCGCGTTGTTGCATGTTCTGCGGAGAGCCGTTTCGTCCCCGCGACGGCTACGTTGAATTTTGGCGCACGTCCGCGGGACAGCACTTTTGCTCAGAGTTTTGTGCTGACGACGCCGAGGAAGCGCAGTTCCGCAAGCGCCGGGCCGCCGCGGCCGCGCACCCCGGGCTTGTCGCCGGCTCGCCTCACCTCTAACGCGATTTCAAGAAGCCTATCGAGACTGGGCCCAACCGGCTTCGGGGCGGCCCGCCCGAAGACTTTGGTTCGTCTGTCGGGTGCACGACCGAGACATAGGCGCAGCGCCTTGAAGGCCTGTCCGGGTGTGTCGGTGCGCCCGCGATTGCGAACAAATTTGGGCCCAAACCAGGCCATAGCGTTGGCGGCATCGGGGGGCGGCCGCTCGGCACGAATAGCATCGTCGCCATGCTTGAATCGTGAAATGATGCGCAATGCGTTCCGCTCGCCGATCAGCAATTCGACTGCTGCAGCTCATGATGGTGGCATCGGTCGTGTTGCCGCTTGTGCTGTTCGGTTTTGCGGCCTGGCTGAGCTACCGCCACGAACAGGCCGTCGCTGACGATCGCATCGATCGTTCGCTCGATATCCTTCACGAGCACACGCTCAAGGTCTTTCAGACGGTCGAGCGCGCCATCGCCGAGGTCAATGAAATCCTGCGCGGAATGACCGACGATGCCATCCGCGCCGACCAGCCGCGCCTGCACGAGCGCATGAAGCGCATCGTCGACGCGTTGCCTCAGCTGCGCGCGATCTTTCTCATCGACCGTGAGGGCCGGCCGCTCGCCTCCAGCCAGCTCGTGCAGGTCCCAGCCGACCTGCGCTCCCGCGAGCGCAGTTTCTTCAACGTGCACGGCGCCGGCGATGTCGGCACTTATGTCAGCGAAGTCGTGGAGCCCCGGCTCGCAGCTTTCGGCACGCCGTTCTTCGTTCTTTCGCGGCGCCGGCCGTCGGCCGACGGCACATTCAACGGCGTGATCGCGGTCGCGGTCGTGCCGCAATATTTCGAGGAGTTCTACGCGCTCATCGGCCGCAGCCTAGGCAGCCTCTACGCGCTCATACGCGCGGACGGCAAGTTTCTCGCCCGTTATCCGGAGCCGCCCGAGCGGCTGCGCACGCAGGGGCCGAGCAGCGGGCTCGAGACCGCGATCGCGCAAGGATGGGAGCGCAAGATCGACACGATCCGCTCCGAGATCGACGGCACCGAACGGCGGATCGGCTACCGCAAGCTCGAGGGCTTTCCTGTTTACGCGATCGCCGGGATAGAGACTTCGGCGGTCCGCGGCGAATGGATGTCGACCATGGCAGGCCATTTGATCTTCGGCGTGCCTGCCACGTTGTTCATATTGCTCATTCTCGCCATCGCCCTGCGGCGCACGCGTCGCCTGCACGCCGAAGCCGAACGGCGAGAAGCGGCAGAGGCCGCGTTGCGGCAAGCCCAGCGGCTGGAGGCGATCGGACATTTGACCGGCGGCGTCGCGCACGACTTCAACAATCTACTGATGATCGTCAGCGGCAGTGCGGAGCGCCTGCGGCGCGATCTGACCTCGGAGAAGCACAGGCGCCTTCTCGACATGATCATGAATGCGACCAGCCGGGGCGAAAGTCTCACGCGACAGTTGCTGGCATTCTCCCGCCGGCAGATGCTCACCCCTGCGGTGATCGATCTGACCCAACGGCTGCCCGAACTCAAGGATATGCTGACCCGCTCGCTGCGTGACGACATCACCACAGAGGTCGTAGTTCCCGATGAGAGCTGCGCGGTCAAGGTCGATCCGAGCGAGCTCGAGCTCGCCTTGCTCAATCTGGCGGTGAACGCGCGCGATGCCACGCCGAACGGCGGAACGCTCACCATCACAGTCGAGCCGGTGGTGCTCAAGGGCAGGGCGACGGAGGAGGGGCTCAGCGGCGACTTCGTCGCCATTGGCGTGGCCGATACCGGCAGCGGCATTGCTCCGGATGTTCTGCCACATGTCTTCGAGCCGTTCTTCACCACCAAGGAAGTGGGCAAGGGCACAGGATTGGGTCTGAGCCAAGTCTATGGCTTCGCCAAGCAGTCAGGCGGCACCGCGACAGTCACCAGCACGGTCGGTCGCGGCACGGCGATCACACTCTATCTGCCGCGCACGCAGGAACTGCCCGCGCCATCGACCGCGCCCCTGAAAGCGGAGGCGCCGCCGCGGCGCGCTGGAACGGTGCTGGTGGTGGAAGACAGCCCCGAGGTCGCCGAGGTCGCCACCGGCTATTTCCAGCAACTCGGCTACATGGTCAAACAGGTCGCTAGCGCCAATGAAGCGCTCGAGCTGCTCGCCAAGGATGCGAAGATCGATCTCGTCTTCTCCGATATCCTCATGCCGGGCGGAATGAACGGCTTGGAGCTCGGCCATGCCATCCGCCGGCGCGACGCGGCGATGCCGGTGCTGCTTGCGACCGGTCATCGTGTTGCAGAAGCCCTTCGATCTTGCGGCGCTGGAACAGGCGCTGCGCGAGGCGCGCACGCCCAAGGTCGAGCCCGCCCCCGGCATCGCCGGCTAGCATACGCCGTCGCCCCCGCGCAACGCATACGCGCTAAACTAGCAACAGCTCGGCTGTCATCGTCCGCGAAAGCGGACGATCCAGTACTCGCCGGACAGGATGGAACGCACCGCCTCGTCCCTACTCGCTCACACAGGTTACTGGATGCCCGCCTTCGCGGGCATGACGGCCGAGAGGGGACAACAGGAAATCCAAGCGGAGTCGGTCGTGCACAGCTAGAGCGCCTTGAGTTTGCGATAGGCGAACGCAACCATGCGGATCAGCAACAGCCCATGCTGGAATCGGGAGATTTGGGTCTCGCCGTAAGTCCGGTTTGCATATCGCACCGGGACTTCCACAACCTTCAGACCGAGCTTCGAAGCGCCGAAGATGAGCTCGAAATCTCCGAATGGATCGAAATCGCCGAAATACCCATGGTCGCGTCTGATCCGTTCGTAGTCCTTGCGCATCAACACCTTGGTGCCGCACAGCGTGTCGGTGAAGCGCTGGTTGAGCAGCCAAGTGAATAGAATGGAGAACACGCGATTGGCGATGAGATTGAGGAATCGCATCGCTTGCTTCTCCATCGGATAGACCAAGCGAGTGCCGTTGATGAATTCGCCCTTGCCGGAGGCGAGCGCGTTCCAGAATTTCGGCAGCTGTTCCGGCGGCATGGTGAGGTCGGCGTCGAGGATCATGAGCACGTCTGCGCGCGCCTGCGCGAAGCCCTTGAACACCGCATCGGCCTTGCCGACCCCGTCCTGCACGATGAGCTTGAGGTCGCGGTCGCGGTAGTCGGCAATGACGCGCTCGATCTCCTCGCGCGTTCCGTCCTTGCTGTGTCCCTCGACGAAGATGATCTCCTGATCCTCGCAAAATCGGGGAATTCGCCGCACGACCGCCTCGATGTTTCCCCGCTCGTTGCGGCAGGGCACCACGATGGTCGCGGACACGGCAGCCGGAACGGACTTGGGTAACGAGCGCGCGACCAGATAGTGGCGCAAGCACAGGCTGCGGATCAGCGGCAGCGAGCCGAAGTACCGGTTGATGATCGGACCTAGCCCGAGCAAGCGGCGCGGCAGCAGTTGCCGCCATTCTCGTTTGACGACCTCGAAATCGGCCAGCGCCAACAGATTCTGTATGTCGATCGGAGGCAGAAAGTTCTGTTCGACCTGTGGCATCCGCAGCCCGATCCAGGAGCCGAACGTCATGATCGGTTCCCACAGATGCGAGTAGTACGAGACGATCAGCCGCGTTTCCCGATGGCACAGGGGATGCAACGACGCGAGCGTTGCCTCGCAGTCATCCAGCGCGCCGATCGTGTCGGAAAGAACGATGTAGTCGAACGGTCCGGTCAGTTCGCGGATGACCGATGAATCCTCGACGTCACCGAGGACGAATTGCAGGTGCGGATGCCGGGTCCGCGCCTGCTCGAGCATGGCCGGGCTGAAATCGACGCCGACGCCGATCGAGGGCTTCAGCGCCGCCAGAAGATCGCCGATGCCGCAACCGAGGTCGAGAACGCGGCTGCCTTCGGGGACGAGAAAGCGCATATAACGGCGATCATCCTCATAGAAGTAAGCGTTCCGCTCGATCCAGCGATGGCGCTCGGGAGCTATTCGCTCTGAAAAATCGCGCAGCCTGAGCTTGCGCGGCGACGCCGGCAGTCTCTTGCTCGTGCTAACCGGAGCGTTCATTGCGTGAGGCTCTTCATTGCAGTCGGCAGGCCTCCTGATTCCGCCCTCGAGTTCGGTTGCGGCATGTTTGTTGGTCGATGCGTTGTTGTCCAGAAAGAACCGGTAGTATCACGGCCTCCTCGTCCATCAGCCGGCACTGGAGGCGGCAGAAAAGCCTGCAAGACATGCGAGTCGTCCTGTGCTAGTCGATCCCCGCTCGCTGCCATCCATACCTGCCGATTTGCACTAGCAAACAGCAATCATTCGATGCCCGCCAAGCTGTTCGATCTCACCGGCAAGAAGATCTACGTCGCCGGCCATCGCGGTATGGTCGGTTCCGCGATCCTGCGCCGGCTTGGGGACGTGCGATGCGAGATCGTCACGGCCGGCCGCGATGAAGTCGATCTCGAGCGGCAGGAGCAAGCAGAGCGCTTTCTGGCCGCAACCAAACCGGACGTGGTGATCGCCGCTGCCGCCAAGGTGGGCGGCATTCACGCCAACAGCGCCTATCCGGCCGAGTTCATATCGCAAAATCTCGCGATTGCCCGCAACGTGGTTCATGCCAGCTACCTGGCCGGTGTCAAGAAGCTCCTGTATCTCGGCTCCTCCTGCATCTACCCGAAATTGGCCCATCAACCGATGCGCGAGGAGGAATTGCTCACCGGATCGCTCGAACCGACAAACCAATGGTATGCCGTTGCCAAGATCGCCGGCATCAAGCTTTGTCAGGCGTATCGCCGCCAATACGGCGCGGATTTCATCTCCATCATGCCGACCAATCTTTATGGGCTCGGTGACAATTATCACCCCGAAAACAGTCACGTGGTACCGGCCCTCATTCGGCGCTTTCATCAGGCGAAGGAGCGCGGCCTGCCAGCGGTCGAGGTCTGGGGCACGGGGAAGCCCTTTCGAGAGTTTCTTTTCGTCGACGATCTCGCCGACGCATGCGTTTTCGTGCTCGAGCATTATTCGGACGAACAGCATGTCAATGTCGGCAGCGGTGAAGAGGTGACGATCGCCGAATTTGCCAAGCTCGTCGCCAAGGTCGTGGATTATCGAGGCGAGCTTACCTTCGACGCCTCGCGGCCCGATGGGGTCCCGCGCAAGCTGCTCGACAGCTCCAAGCTTGCCAGGATGGGATGGCGCGCACGCACACCGCTGCACGTTGGCCTCGCGCGGACTTACGCGGCCTTCGTCGAGGGCAATTACCGGATTCGCTGACAGCCATTAGCCCGCATTGAGCGCAGCGAAATCCGAGGCGGCGCCGAGAAGTTTTCCGCATTTCGCTACGCTCAATGCGGGCTACGCCGCTCATCCGCCGATGCGCGGGATTTTCGCGTCGGCGATCACCTTCTTCCACTTGGCGATGTCCGCTTTGATGTAGGCGGCGAAGTCGGCCTGCGACATTCCGTTGGGCTCGAGGCCGACCGCCAGCAACTTCTCCTTCACGTCGGGCAACTGGACGATGCGTGCGATCTCCGTCTGCAAGAGATCGACGATCGGCTTCGGCGTGCCCGCCGGCAGCAGCACACCCTGCATGGTCTCGGCCTCCTGACCCTTGATTCCGAGCTCGTCGAGGGTGGGCACGTCGGGCAGCGCCGGCGAACGCGCCGGCGCTGTGACGGCGAGGGCGCGCAGCTTGCCGTCCTTCACCAGCTGGGTCGCGGGCGGAATGGCCTGGAAGCACATCGGGGTGTGTCCCGCCACCACCGACTGGATCGATGGCGCGCCGCCGGGAAACGGCGCGAGCGCGAAATCGAGCCCGAAGGTAAGCTTGAACAGCTCGCTGGAGAGATGCGGCGTTGTGCCGACCCCGGGCGAGGCGAAAGTGTACTTGCCGGGGTTGGCCCGCAGAAGCTCCACCAGCTCCTTCACCGATCTGGCGGGAATGTCGGGATGCACGAACAGCCCGTTAGGGGAGCCGGCAGCCTTGGTGACGGGTGCGAAGTCCTTGTCGGGATCGTAGGGCGCTTTCACGTAAAGCGAGGGATTGACGGTGTAGCTCGATGACACGAACAGGATCGTGTAGCCGTCGGGCGCCGCCTTGGCGGCGGCGCCCATTGCGAGATTGCCGCCCGCGCCCGCCATGTTCTCGATATAGAACTGCTGGCCGAACTTTTCCGACAGTTTTTGCGCAATGAGCCGAGCCACCAAGTCGGTCGGCCCCGCGGCCGCGAACGGCACGATGATCTTCACCGTCCGGTCGGGATAGGCCGGCATTTGCGCAAGCGTCGCGCTCGCAAAGAGGACGCCCGCGCCGAGCGCCAGCACGCGGGCAATCATGTTCGCGGCTCTCATGGTGTTTTCCCTGTGTTAGCTGGCCGCTGCGCGCGGCTCATCTATCATAGCAGACTGACGAAGAAGCCCGGCGAACGCAAACCCGTTCTGCTGTGGTGAAGTGTCTCGATTTCCTCCTCCGCTCATCCGCGCGAAAGCGGGGACCCGGAGCCGCAGATCGAGGCCCCTGGATCTCCGCTTCCGCCGAGTTGAAAGGAGGAAGCGAGTAGCTTCTATGGCAGCTCCGATATCAGCTTTTGAAATTCGGACTGAGGCCAAATGCGCGCGGTGCGGGTGCGCACGTTTCCTTGCGAGCCGATCGCAAGCGCGAATTTGGCGACGTTGTCGCCATTCGGCGTCTCGAGAAGAACCAGCAGATCGCTGTCACCCGACGTCAGATAGACCTCCTTGATCTCGACGCCCACTTTCTTGGCCAACTCCTGGGCGGCCTTGGCTCGCTTGGGCGCCTCCTTGACCGCGCGAATTCCCTGGTCGGTCCAGTTGAGCAAACACATGAACATCGGCATGCGGTCCTCCCTGTGGTAAACCCCTGACCCCTCATGCCCACATTATTAACCTCCGCTCGTCCCGGCGAAAGCGGGGAGACGGCCAATGAGGCCTTTTCCGAAGATGATGGATGCGCGGATTATAAGCGCGTTTACGCGCGTCTTCGACGCGCTAGCCTGCACATGACGAGTGGGAAGCTTCCCTTAACGTCTACGCGCCTGCGCGGGGATGAGTGGAGCTTGACCTCGCTTACTTCACTGCACCTTGATGCCGGCGGTGCGAATGACCCTCGCCCATTTGTCGATTTCCCATTTGATCCGATCGGCGAATTCCTCGGGCGTGCTGGCGATCGGCTCGAAGCCGAGCGCGGAGAGGCGCTCGCGTATCTCCGGCAGCGCGATAATCCTGGCGATCTCGCGATGCAAACGATCGATGACCTCCTGCGGTGTGCCGCGCGGTACCAGCACACCCAGGATGATCTCGGATTCCTGATCGGGGGCGCCCGCTTCCGCGAGCGTCGGCACGTCAGGCAACGCGGGCGACCGCCGCGCGCCGGTGACCGCGAGCGCGCGCACCGTGCCTTGCTTGATGTGCCCGGCGGCGGTGGAAATCGAAGTGTAGAGGATCGGCGTATGCCCGCCGATGGTCGAGGTGATCGCGGGTCCACCGCCGTTGAAGGCGACAGCCACGAGGTCGAGCCCGAACGCCTGCTTGAACATTTCGCCCGCGAGGTAACCAGGGGTCCCGAGGCCAGCATGGGCATAGCTGTGCTCTCCCGGCCTCGCTTTCACCCAGGCGATGAGCTCTTTGACGCTCGCTGCCGGAACGGACGGATGCACCAGCAGCACTTGCGGCGATACGCCCACGAGCGACACCGGCGCGAGGTCGGTGGTGGTGTCGAAGCCGAGCTTGGCAAACAAGCTCGGATTCACCACCAGCGTGCTGCTGATCACGAGGACGGTATAGCCGTCGGGCGGCGCCTTCGCGACGAGCGCGGTCCCGATGTTGCCGCTGCCGCCGGGATGGTTCTCGACGTAGAAGTGCTGGCCAAGGCCCTCCGATAGTTTCGGCGCGAGCACGCGCGCAACCACGTCCACCGGCCCACCCGGCGCGAATGGCGCCACCATCTTCACCGGCCGATTGGGGTAGGTCGATGGCTGCGCCCAGCTTGTTGCGGCGATGAGCAGCGCGGCAAGCCCAATCACGATCGCCTTCAGCTTTGCAATCTGCACGCTCAATCCGCTCGAATGTTCGCGTCGCGGACGACTTTGCTCCACTTCGCGATCTCGGCCCTGATGCGGATGCCGAATTGATCGGGCGTGCTGGCGACCGGAACGAAGCCCAACGTCTCCAAGCGCTGCATGACGTCGCGCGTCGCAGCGATCCTCGTGATCTCGTCGCGCCAGCGGTCGATGACGTTCTCCGTCGTGCCGGCCGGCGCCACGATGCCGGTCAGCGTGTCGCTCTCGAGATCGGCAAATCCCGCCTCCGCGTTGGTCGGCACGTCCGGCAGCGCCGGCGAGCGCTTCTCGCTGAGCACGGCAAGGGCGCGCAATTTGCCTTCCTTGATGTTGGTCAGCGCCGGCGGCAGCGCAGTGAACGCGATCGGCGTATGACCGCCGATGGTGGAATTGATCGCAAGCGCCGCGCTGTTGAACGGCACCGTGACGAGATCGAGCTGATATTTCTGCTTGAACAGTTCGCCCGCGAGGTGAGGTGTCGATCCGGTGGAGGGCTGGGCAAAGCTGTATTTGCCGGGATGGCTTTTCACTAGATCGACCAGCTCTCTGAGTGTCTTCGGCGGAAACTCGGGATTGACCGAGATCACATTGGGAGAGACAGCCACCAAGGTGATCGGCGCAAAATCCTTGACCGGGTCATAGGGCACCTTCGCATACATGCTCGGATTGACCATGAAGCCGGTGCTCACCACCAGCATCGTGTAGCCGTCGCCCTGCGCGCGTGCCACCATTGCCACGCCGGTATTGCCGCCCGCACCGGGAACGTTTTCGATATAGACCTGCTGGCCCCATCTCTCCGACAATTTCTGCGCGACGAGGCGCGCGATCACGTCGGTCGGACCCCCGGCGCCGAACGGTACGATCAAACGCACCGGCCGTGCGGGATAAGTCTGCGCCGAGCACTGGCCGCTGCTGGCCGCTGCCCAGAGCAGCGCGGCCATGAATGCGAGAGCGCGCAAAGCTGCCGCCACGGATATCCTCCCTCGATTATTTCATTGATGCTATCATCATCCTTGCGCGCCGCGCAGTAAATCCGGCTCGTGCCTCTTCAGAAGCAAGCGCTTCGCGCTCTCAACAAAAGGAATTGCCATGCAGTCCAGGAAAATCACGCGCCAGGACCTCCGCGACGCGGCGGAGAAATACAAGAATTGGGGCAAATGGGGCCCAAACGACGAGATCGGTACGCTCAACTATACGCATCCCGAGGACATCGTCGCGGCGGCCAGACTCGTGCGCAAAGGCAAGGTCATCTCGCTCGCGCTCAATTTCGACCACACGGGTCCGCAGGGCGCCAAGAGCAATTATCCGGTGATGGGGCGCACCAATCCGATCCACACCATGATCCGCACTGGCACGGACGCTTACGCCGGCGTCCTCGACAAGCGCGGCATCCGCGCCGCCGACGACATGGTGACGATGCCGCTGCAGTGCGGCACGCAATGGGACGGGCTCGGCCACGTCTTCTATGAGGATCGGATGTGGAACGGCTACGACTGCCGCGAGGTCACCTCGGCGGGCGCGCAGAAGTGCGGCATCGAGAAGACCAAGAACAAGATGGTCGGCCGCGGCGTCCTTCTCGACGTCGCGCGCGCGCTCGGCAAGGAGTCGCTTGAGGATGGCTACGGCATCACCTGCGAGGATCTCAACTCCACCGCGGAGGCGCAGGAGGTGACCATCAATCGCGGCGACTACGTCATCGTGCGCACCGGCCAGATGGAGCGCTGCCTCAAGGCCGGCAGCTGGGATGGCTATCCCGGCGGCGACGCGCCGGGCTTCGCCTTCGAGACGCTCGAATGGGTGGCACGCACCGAACTTGCGGCACTCGCCAGTGACACCTGGGGCTGCGAGGTGCGGCCAAACAACACCGAAGAGGGCATCAACCAGCCCTGGCACTGGATCACCATCCCGATCATGGGCATGACCATGGGCGAGATCTTCTACCTTAAAGATCTCGCCGAGGATTGCGCGAGCGACAAGGTCTACGAATTCATGTTCGTTGCGCCGGCGATCCCCATCACCGGCGCGGTCGGATCGCCGACCAATCCGCTGGCCATCAAATGACGAGCTTGCAACTCGAATGACCTCGCGCGTTCGTAGCGGGCGGTGAGGCCGCCCCGCACGCCGCTCTATGCGGCTACGGAGCTACGGCGCGATTGAGCCCCATAGGCGCTTGGTGGCGATCGCCGCGCCCTCACTGAGCGCGCGCAACTTGGCCCAAACAATACTCTCGGCCACCATCGGATCGCGTCGGACCGAGGTACCGAAACCGCAATCGACGCCGGCGATGAGCCGCTCCCGGTCAATGAACGCGGCGTAGCGACCGATGCGCTGTGCCACTAACCGCGGATGCTCGACGAAGTTCGTCGTCGAATCGATGACGCCGGGAATGAGAATCTTGTCGTCGGGAATCTCGACGTCCTTCAGATCTTCCCATTCATGGTCGTGGCGTGGATTGGCGGCTTCGATGCTGATCGCCTGCGGGCGCGCCCTGAAGGCAATGTCGATGATTTTGGTCAGCGGCAGGTCGTGAGTGTGTGGTCCCTCGTAGTTGCCCCAGCAGATATGCAGCCGCATGCGGTCGACCGGCAAGCCAGCCGTCGCAGCATTGAGCGCTTCGATGTTGCGCTTGGCGATCTTACGGAACTCGTCGTCGCTCAGGTGCCGGTACTGATTGTTGCGCGCCGAGGCGAGGTCGGGCGCATCGATCTGCAAGACGAAGCCGGCTTCAATGATCGCCCGATACTCGGTCTTGATCACGTCCGCGAGCGCCGCCACGTAGGCGTCCTCGGTCGGATAGTGCAGATTGATGATGAACCGCGTCAGGATGCCGGGCGAGGGCGCGGTCATGAACACGTCAATGGGGTTGGCCTTGCTCGCGGCCGCCTTCAGGCGGGCGAGGTCGCGGTCGAGCGCGCCGCGATCCTGGTAGCGTAGCGGACCGACGCAGCCCGGAAACGGCATATCGCTGAAATTCCGCCGGCGGTCGGCGAAGTCCGGATGCGCCAGGAGATCGCGCCCGATCATGATGTCGCGACCCTTCTCGGCGGCGCGCGGATCCGGCTCGATGCCGGCGATGCGGTGTCGAATGTAGGTGGTGTAGGACGGCTTGCTCATCTCTCCGTCGCTGACCACGTCGATGCCGGCGGCGAGCTGATGGGCGACGACCTCGTCCAACGCTTTCGCGGCTTCCGCCTCGAGCGCGGCGGCATCAACCGCGCCGCCCTGCTCGCGTTGGAGTATGAGGTCGACCAGCGGTTTCGGTCGCGGCAGGCTGCCGGTGTGGGTCGTGAGGATGCGGTCCTTGCTGGTCTTCACGCGGTCCTCCCCCGGCATCGGACACGTTCAGGGCTGATCGTAGCCGATCCCGCCCTTTTGCGCGCCAGCCGGGATGACCGCTGAGCGAGGCTCGCCGGATGTCTTGAGCCCGATAGCCGCAAGCTAAAGGTTCAGGTCTGGCGCAATGACCTCGCACTCATTTCGGGACAAATTGAAGCGCCATCGTCAGATAGAATATTGCTGGGTGGATTTTCACATCGTCGAGACGCAACCATGAACCTTGCCATCAACCCGCTGATCGCTCTAGGCGTGCTTGCCTCCACGGCCGCAACCGACGCGGCCTACGTGTTCTTCAACGCCGCGGTAAGCAGCAGGCGGCGAGTGTGGGCTGCGAACTGGAGCGCGGTCTGGTACATGCTGTCGGCATTTGCGGTGATCAGCTATACCGACAACGCCGTGTACGTCGTATTCGCGGCGCTCGGGTCGTGGCTCGGGGCATTCGCGTCGGTCACCTGGCTGCATCGCGGAGGAAGTCTCGCGCCGGCGCGCCACGATCCGCCCTGACGCCTGCACCATAAATCGTCACGCCTTCGGAGAGGCTCGCCATGCTCGGACACAATCGGAAAATGAGCGGGGCGGAATGCCTCGCCGAGATGCTCAACGGCTACGGCGTCACCCACGTCTTCCACGTGCCGGCGGTGCTGCGCAAAACCATGGCGGTGATGGAGGGCCGCACCGATATCAAGCGCCTGCACGTGCACGGCGAGAAGGCCGCCGCCTACATGGCGGACGGCTACGCACGCGCCTCGGGTAAGCCCGGCATCTGCGCCGCGCAGGTGATCGGCGCGCTCAATCTCGCGGCCGGGCTGCGCGACGCTTGGCTCGCGCACTCGCCGGTGATCGCCATGACGGGCGGGCGCGACCCGAAGACCAAGTTCCGCAAGGTCTATCAGGAGATCGATGACGTGCCGGCGTTCGAGCCGGTGACCAAGTTCAACGCCACGATCGACGACGTGGCGCGCTTTCCCGACATGGTACGCCAGGCGTTTCGCGCGGCGACCTCGGGCACGCCCGGTCCCGTGCATCTGCAGTTCCGCGGTAACGAGGGACAGATCGACGCCGAGGAAGCGGAGATGGAGCCGTTGTGCGAGCCGCAGTTTGCACGCGTGCCGCCGTATCGTCCGGCGCCGGACGAGGACAGCGTCATGGCTGCGCTCAAGCACCTGCAGGATTCGCAACGCCCGGTGATCGTCGCTGGCGGCGGCGTGCGCGCTTCAGGCGCCTCGGGCGAACTCGTGTCGCTCGCGGAAGCGCTGCAGATCCCGGTCGCGACCTCGCTCAACGGCAAGGACGCGATCCCCGGCAATCATCCGCTGTCGGTCGGGGTCGTCGGCACCTATTCGCGCGAGGGCGCCAACCGCGTGGTCAACGGCGCCGATCTCGTCTGCTTCGTCGGCACCGAGACCGGCGGCATGACCACCCATTTCTGGGCGGTGCCGAGGATCGGCACGCCGGCCATTCAGATCGACATCGATCCGCAGGCGATCGGCCGCAACTATCCGCTCCTCGCCGGGGTCAATGGCGACGCCAAGGTCACGCTTGCGCGCATGCTTGCGGCGGCCGACCGCGCCAGCGCCGGCAAGCGCAAGGGGTGGGTCGCGCAGGCGCAACACATCTGCAAGGAATGGTCGGAGAAATATCGATCCGTCTTGACCTCCGATGCGGTGCCGATCCGGCCGGAGCGCATCTGCGCGGAGCTCACGCGGCACGTGCCGGACAACGGCATCGTCGTGGTGGACACCGGACATGCGGGCATGTGGATGGGAGGCATGTTCGATCTCAGCAGTCCGCGGCAAAGCTACATGCGCAGCGCCGGCCACCTCGGCTGGGCATTCCCGGCGGGGCTCGGCGCGAAATGCGCATGCCCGCAGCGCCCGGTGGTCACGTTCACGGGCGATGCGGGGCTCTGGTACCACATTGCCGAGATCGAGACTGCCGCGCGCTGGCGTATCAATGCCGTCACGGTGGTGAACAACAATTCGAGCGGCAATCAGTCCAAGCGCGGCTTTGACCGCGTCTACGGCGGAACGCAGACCGAGCAGGCGCGGGAAATGTGGACCTTCAACAAGGTGAACTTCGCGCGCATCGCCGAGGAGATGGGCGCGCTGGGCATTCGCGTTGAGAAGCCGGCCGAGATCGGTGCGGCCATCGAGCGGGCGCTGCAGGCGGACCGCCCGGCGGTCATCGACGTGGTCACCGACATCGACGCGCTCGCGCCGCTGGCTGTGAGTTGATCCATGTATCCCGGATGCGGCGCAGCGCGAAACGAAGTGAGGCGGTGCGCCGCTGATCCGGGATCGCCACAGACCGTAACGGTCCCGGGTCTGCAGCGCATCATTACGCTCCGCTTCATGCTGCGCTGCGCCCGGGACACACCGCTTTAGCTCAGCGCCTTTGAGGCGACCCCTGCCTCAATCATCCGAGCTCAGAGGCCGCCGCACGCCCCAGCTCTCCAAAATCGTGGTGATCTCGGCGGCTACAAAGTATCTGGCGCTGTCCTGGTCGTAGCCTTCGCGCAGCAAATCGTCGTAATCGGTAAACAGGTGGCGCACGTAGGCGACCAGCGATAACCACGCTGCTGTTTCCGGCACGGCGACGGTCAGTCCCGCGCTGTCGACGGCGTGGTCCACCACGGCTGCGAACTCATGGGGCGGTATCCGCGGCGCCAGCCGACGCAAGGCAGTCTCGATCTCGCTCCGTTTCGCCACGGCCCGCCTCCCTGGACGAGTGAGGTCGATGCGACCCCGCCTTCTGCAGCGCAATCAAATGTGCCATGAAGGGGCTGCGCAACGCCTGCGGAAAATTGCTAGTCGATAACCGTCGGACGCAGCGTGCTTGCTCGGAAATCGACTTGCGGGTGCAATCATGAATGCCGCGACGAATGTCCCTGGCGCGAGGGCGGGATCGGCGCAGATAGGCATGGTGGCCGCCGTGTCCATCGGCATCGGCGGCATGGTCGGGGCGGGCATCTTTTCCATCCTCGGCGTTGTGGCGCAGGCGGCGGGCAACGCGATGTGGCTCGCCTTCGCGATCGGGGGCGTGGTGGCGCTCCTATCCACCTATTCCTATGCCAAGCTCGGTGCCACCTTCCCGTCTGCCGGCGGCGCCGTGCATTTCTTGGTGAAGAGCTTCGGCGACGGCGTTCTCGCCGGCGGGCTCAACCTGTTCATGTGGGCGGGCTACATCATTTCGCTCGCCCTCTATGCCACCGCCTT